>Ga0209156_10003845_pt1 | contig 11121 bp, 12 predicted proteins | sample GraSoiAngelo_124_FD_185881 | JGI IMG/M metagenome (GOLD analysis project Ga0209156, IMG submission 185881) | Grasslands soil microbial communities from the Angelo Coastal Reserve, California, USA - 14_0927_05_20cm (SPAdes) (version 2) | ecosystem: Environmental > Terrestrial > Soil > Grasslands...
GAAGTCCAAATACATGGGGTAATACAAATTCCGAGAAAGAGAAACCGGTTTAACCCCTACGGATGGAATGATTTAGCGGGAATATGCAGAGGTTCGGGAGAGTACTCGCAGTAAACTCCCGCTAGGGCAACCTGCCTCCTCAAGATTGCGTGATCCTGGAACATCGGCCGATGTTGAATCCACGCTACACCACGCATGCAGGATGTGTCCCGGATGTAGAACAAAAAATTCGAACCTGCCCTAGAGCATCGACGCGGACGCCGGATTGCCCTTATCGTTTGACAGGCGCGGCTAATCCACGCGCTAAACCTCCGCGGTAGGGTTGAAGGAGCCAAGGGCAAGCGGAATGTCGAAATTTGCGAATCAACAGCGATTCTTCCATCGTCTGGGCACACGAGTCCGCACGTTGCGGAAAAAGCACGGCTATTCCCAGGAGGACATGATTTCTCACGGCTTCTCCGCACGGCATTGGCAACAAATCGAAGCCGGCCGGTCGATCACCGTTTCAACCCTACTGCGTATCTGCGCCGTATTCGAGACATCGGTTGAGCGCCTGGTTCGCGGACTGGATAGAGGGATCTACGAAGACTAGCTCGGCCTGTCCCGCTAATCTGCTCGTGGTTCTTTTTGAACTTGGTGCCTTATAAGGCTTCCGGCTTAAAAAGGGGACCGTCCGTCGGTATGATCTTGCGCCGCGGAAGCTCGTCCAGAGGTGTGGAGGCAAACGCGAAAGGCTGGAACCAGTAGCGTGAACATCCGTATTTTGGTGGTCGACGATTTTGCACCCTGGCGTCTTTTCGTCTCTTCGATGATTCTGCGGGAAGAGCCCGAATGGCACATTGTCAGTGAAGTCGAAGACGGGTTAGAAGCGGTTAACAAGGCCAAAGAACTCATGCCCGACGTGATTCTGCTGGACATTGGCCTTGACAAACTCAATGGTATTGAAGCCGCCCGACAAATCCGCGAAATTGCTCCCGACTTGAAACTGCTCTTCTTGAGCGCTTTTGACTCGATGGAAGTGGTGGAAGAAGCTTTAGATACCGGCGCGAGCGGTTACGTTGTCAAGTTGGACGCCGCAAGCGAGCTGATAGCGGCTGTGAAAGCCGTTCTTCAAGGCAGGCAGTTTGTCAGTAGCAGAATACGGAAACGCATTTCTGCCCGCGCTGCGAATGAGGTTCTCGCATCGCGATCGGCCCAGGCGCCAGAAACGGAGTTCGCTGGCTGCCACGAAGTTCAGTTCTATTCCGATGATGAGGTTTTTCTCGAGAGCATGACTCAGTTCATCGGGGCTGCACTAAAGTTCGGAAATGCCGCGATTGTCATCGCTACGAAACCGCACCGGGAAAAGCTGCTTGAGGGATTGAAAGCTCAAGGGGTGGACGTTGACGCTCTGATTCAACAGGGGGCCTACCTCCCATTGGATGCCGCGGACACGCTTTCCACGTTTATGATCAATGACTGGCCTGACGAGGATCGATTCCTTGAGAGCTTCAGCAAACTCATTGAGTCAACATCAAAAGCCGCGAAGGCTGAACATCCCCGGGTTGCGATCTGCGGCGAAAGAGTCGCTCTTTTGTGGGCGGAGGGTAAAAAGGAAGCTGCGATCCGGCTAGAGCAACTCTGCAACGATCTTGCCCAAACCCGCAAAGTGGACATCCTTTGCGCGTATCCGTCGAGCCTTCACATCCAAGAGGACCAACCTTCGTTCGAGGCCATCTGTCGAGAACACTCCGCTGTTCACGCGCGATGACCAGGCATTTTCACTCCGGCATAGTCACGAACCGTACAAAATCACTCTTGGATTGTGCTCCCAAGCCTCCTTGTAATACCAGACCTCGACGCTTTCGACGACGCGACGTTCGCCGGAGAAGCCGATGATGTGGTTTCTCCCTTCCGGCCAAATCCGGCCTTGAACGGCCAGCGCTTCGGACGTGCCATCTCCGAAGTGGACGACGACACGGTCGAAGAAAATGGCATCGCCACTGACCCGGAACTGAATGGCGTGAAAGACGCCATTACGTCGGGTGACCTCGATCTTCTCATGGTCCCGAGTGCCGTCAATCTCGGTAACGCCCAAGAAATCCCATACCTGTCCTTGGGCCGGGAAAGAGATCGTCGAGGCAATAGCAAGAAAACAGGCCAAAGGCTGCGCAATACGTTTCCTTAGCATTGGTTCTCCGAACCCAGAAATGAAGCCTTGAGCAGAGCCTATAATCATCTGCGTTGACTAACAACATGGTTTACCGCAGGCCTTGCGCAATGATTAACGATTAGCGCTGACGCTGTCTTCGCCAGCGGGCAAGCACGCCCTTCGGGTTCCGGGATTGCTCGCAAAGGATGACTCGAAGCCCGAGTATCCCGAATCCACGAGCAAGCTGACACCCATTCCGCAAAATTGCTCTAGCTCGTTAGGCGCTAAACCGTACGCCGGAATCACATTCGATTCACCCTATCGGAGATTGTCATTCCATGCGCGTCAGGAATCATCTCGTGGCGAGCCACGCATCCGGTTCAGGGCCAGGCGAACCGGGCGGTGACCCCTTGCTTCGGGCAAATCCCCTGACTGCTCTGGAGCAACGACACGGATTCGTCTGTTCCCAGAATATGTGCCTCGTCAGTGTCCGGCACTTCGCGGATACGAGTCATCGGCAATCGCGAATCGAATTGCTGGGATTCAGCAAGGGAGTAGGTCTTGGGAGCAGCAGTCCGGTTAGATCCCCTGAGGCAGGGAGAGGAGTCCCGCGAATTCGAGGGGCGTCTGCGCGAGAAGATTGTTGGGCAGGACGAAGCCGTGCAGGCGGTCGTTGACCTGTACCGCGTGTTTTGTGCCGGCCTGCAGGCAAGGGGGCGCCCAGTCGGTAATTTGCTCTTTCTTGGCCCAACGGGCACGGGAAAGACGCGGATCGTCGAAGTAGCAGCGGAGGTGCTCTTCGGCGATCCGCGGGCGGTGATCAAGGTCGACTGCGCCGAATTCCAGCACTCGCACGAGATCGCAAAGCTTGTCGGTTCGCCGCCGGGATATTTGGGTCATCGCGAAACCCATCCGTTGATCACCCAGGAGGCGCTCGAGCAATACCACACCGAGAAGCTGAGGATCAGCTTCTTGTTGTTTGATGAGATCGAGAAAGCGAGTGACGCGCTGTGGCGACTGCTGCTAGCAATCTTGGACAAAGCAACCTTGATGCTAGGGGACAATCGGCGGGTGGACCTGTCGCAGGCCATGATTTTCATAACTTCGAACCTGGGTGCCAGCAAGATCACAGAGTTGATGACCGGCGGGATGGGCTTTGCGGCAGCGGTCGGGCCGGACGTGAAACCGCGGCTGGATGAGAAAGTTGAGCGGATGGCGTCAGAAGCGGCGAGACGGAGGTTCGCTCCAGAGTTCATGAACCGAATCGACAAGATGGTCGTGTTTCACCCTTTGCGAAGGGAGCAGCTGGAGCGAATCTTGGAGATCGAACTGACCATGATACAGCAGCGGCTATTGGAAACGCCGAGGGGACATTTCGTATTCCGAGCAACGCAAGCTGCCAAGGATTTCTTGCTACGTGAAGGGACGGACCTAAAATACGGAGCCCGGCACTTGAAGCGAGCGATCGAGCGACATTTGGTTTATCCGCTGGCAAGCCTGCTGGCGACCGACCAAGTGACCATGGGCGAAACGATCTCGGTTGATTGGAATGGGATAGCAAGCGGACTAATGTTCCTGAAAAAAGGCATAAGGGGCGCTGCCTCCGGTCATCTGACAAATCGTTGACCTATCTGCCTCAACTTTGTGCCCGAACCCACTTGTCCGCTAGGGGCGTTTGACCAGCACTGCCAACGCTTCCACATATTTCAAAAGGGCTACACCGTGACAACGGTCACCAGGGCTAAAGACGCGACATTTCTCTCTAGACACCGCCTTGCGAGCATGAAGGCACTGTCATTTTTGCCAGTATGACACGCAACCTGACCACGCTTACGTTCGATCTGATATCGAGACGAAGCGTGGTGTGAAATCGCACATACCAATCCGATTGTGTATGCCTAACAGCGGCGAAACGAGGTTGCGTGCGCAAGCCTAACCATCCTGCCATTTCCGTCATGCTCCTGACCGGGCTGATAGGTTTTCTTTCCGGGTGTTCGCACAGCGTGAGTGACGAGGCGATTGCCAGAGATATTCAGGGCAAGATTTCCTCCGATCCGGATACCAAGGACTCACAGGTTAGCGTGGCGGCCAAGGATGGAAAGGTTACATTGAGCGGCAGCGTTAAGTCTCCGGCAGCCCAGCAGAAGATTGACCAGATCGCTCACGAAGAAACTGGAGCTAGCGGTGTCGATGACCAGACCACGATTCAAGCCGAGCAACCCAAGCCTCAGCCGATTGTAATCCCGGCGGGAACGGTTCTTGTGGTAACGACCAGTCAAGCTTTGAGTTCCAAGACCAGCCAGGCGGGCCAAACCTTTCTCGGCACTCTCGCGCAACCAGTGAGTGGGGGCGGACGGACGGCCCTTCCGAAGGGAGCTACCGTAAGCGGCACCGTGATAGCAGCGAAAACAAAAGGCAAGATAAAAGGAGAAGGCGAGTTGGCACTCGCACTGACCAGTGTTTCAACGAAAGGACATACCTATCCGATCCAGACCAATGTGCTGAGCAGCACGATTAAGGGCAAGGGTAAGCGTACTGCCGCTACCACTGGCGGAGGAGCGGCTGGAGGTGCGTTGATCGGTGGACTGGCAGGGGGAGGAAAGGGAGCAGGCATTGGTGCGCTTGTAGGTGCGACCGCAGGATTCGTGGGGGGAGCCTTTACCGGAAACAAGCAGATTGAAATTCCGGCGGAGTCACCGCTCAGCTTTACCTTGACCGCCCCGTTGACTCTCCCACCGCCAGCCAAATGACCGCTTTATCGACTGCGTTGATCGGACGTGCCCCGACCAAATGCGCGCGCTCTGATTTGCGGATCACGTTGCATTCCAGGATATGGCTACTTCCACGCCAATTTCGACCGGGGCGGTCAAGTCTAAGCTGTTGCTAGGCTTGGACGATACCGCGCTCCGGCACGTCCGCGATGCGGCGCAAGTCCGGGGCATGGGACCCAATGAGAATGTCACCGTCGCAGGAGAACGGCCGGACAATTTGTTTTTGCTGCAAGCGGGTCGGGCCCGGTCTTTTATTCACACCGAGTCCGGTTCCGAGATTAACCTGTTGTGGCAAGTTCCAGGGGACGTCATCGGACTCGTGTCGCTGTTGGCCAACCCTCCAAACTACATGGCGAGCGCGACAACGGTCACCGAATGCGAATTCCTGGTCTGGGACCATCGAACAATCCGCAGGCTGGCAAAAGCATACCCCCAACTTACCGAGAATGCCTTCCGCTTGGCGGTGTACTATGTCGGAGCGTACATGAAGCGGCATGCCAACCTTATGACGAAGGGTCGAGCGTCAAGGCTCGCCCAAGTACTGCTCCAACTGGCCACCGATGCGGGCGAGGTGCAGCCGTCGGGGATAAGCATTGACATTACCAACGAGCACCTCAGTTCCCTTTCTGACATCAGCTCTTTCACCGCCAGCCGGCTTCTCTCTCGATGGCAGCGCGATGGGAAGCTGGTAAAGGAGCGCGGCCGCGTGACACTGCTCGCCCCCGAGTCTCTCATGCTCGGTTAGCGGCCGCCGAAGCGTTCAAAGTGCCTTGCAGCGCAGGCAATGGGCCAGTGCACGCAAATGGGGCGGACATCTTAATGTCACTGTGCACCTCGAAGGATATTCGTTGATGGAGGAGGGGCCAGCATGGATGGATGCATGCATTGCAAAAGGCAGGGTCACACGGATTGTACAAACGCACTCACCAAGATCAAGTCCAAGGGACACATTGCCATCACCAGTCCGCTCGGTTAAGACGTCAGCTTCGCGCGAAAGATCGAGACGCGCGATGGCCGGAAAATTCGCGCCCTAACCAATCTCCTTTGGCGAAGCTTGGACTGATACCCGTTCGATGGACTATCCGCCCGCTGCTCGAATTAGACCTAACAACCAGAAGGAGAAACCGAGCGGAGTCCTGTTGCCCTCCTGCTATTATAGTTCGCTATGGACAAGAAACAAAAGAATTGACCATCGAGGAGCTAAGATGCGGCGAGCCAACAGGGAGAAGGATCATGAATCGGATTAGGGAGAATATAGTGTTCGATGTTATGCTTTCGCTCGTGCTGGTAGGTTGTGCTTCTACGCCGCCCGCCCGCGCACAAGCGCGTGCCTCAGCGACCGCCATCTTGAATCCCGAATCCGGAACGGATCGGTTCCTTTGCGCTGGAGCAAGCAACCGGCGGCGCCGGAGCGCTGTTTTGGGCTGGCCAAGTCGAAACTGAGCGTCGCGGATCTTAGCGAGGTGTCAAAAGTAGTGCGGGGAATGGACGCAATGTTAAAGGCGGCTCCGCAACCGAAAAGCACGTCGCCTCCGGATTCCCTGGCGTCCTCCTTGCCTGGAAGCACGGGTGGACTGGCGTCGGCGGCCAATGCGTTCAAATCGCTGGGGCTGTCCCCTGGGATGGCAGGTAAGTTCGTGCCCGTCCTGACGCGATAGGTGCAAGCAAAGGGCGGCCTGAGCGTGGCGTCCCTTCTTGCAGGGGTGCTGAAGGTAGGTCTGGAGTAGCCCTAGCTACCTCGAAGGAGAGCAAAATGAAAGGTTTTTTCATAGTCCTCTTATTAGTCGCTGTGTTTCTAGCGTCCGCGGCTAATGCCAACGATAAAAAAGAACACGAACGGATGGAAAACGCCGGAAAAGTTATCACGGAGATTATAAACATTCCTGATAATATTCCCGAGGGACTTCTGGATAAGGCCAAGTGTGTCGTCGTGTTGCCGTCCGTGGTCAAAGGCGCTTTCATCGTGGGCGCCAATTACGGCCGCGGCGTGATGACCTGCCGTGGCGGCGCCAATTTCGACGGATCCTGGGGAGCGCCCACGATGATGGCGCTCGAGGGAGCAAGCTTTGGCTTTCAGATTGGCGGACAAGCCACGGATTTCGTCTTGTTGCTCATGAATGAGCGGAGCGCCAAGGGCGTTCTGACCAGTAAGGTAAAACTCGGTGCCGACGCCTCTGCCGCTGCCGGCCCGAAAGGCCGGGATACTTCCGCAGAAACCGATGCCACCATGAGGGCCGAAATCCTCAGCTACTCTCGAGCGCGCGGTGCTTTTGCAGGAGTTTCTCTCGAGGGTTCCACGCTACGTCCCGACGGCAGTGCCAACAAGAATCTGTATGGCAAAGAGATCAGTGCCCAGGATATTGTGCTGAATGGCGCAGTTCCGGCGCCACCCAGCGCCAAAGAATTACTTGCGACTCTTAACGCCAAGTCTCCGAAGAACAAATCGTGACCGAAGGCCGCACCTGTAAGTTCTTCCAGTAGCTCAACAACCGCACCAACCGTAAGCTCAAGTCGGCATTTTGAAATCCACGCGATTTCTTCATACCCGCTTGGTCAAGTGGGGAAGGCCGTGAAAAGACTTTTTGGAGTTCTGGTGCGAGCCGGAGTGTGGCTGGTTTGCGAGAGTAGGGCAAACGCAGAGACACTCTTGCCTCAGCCGAGCGATCCACACGTGATTAGCATTAGCAAAGGGAATCAAGCGGCCCGACCGTAGTCTCTCGATCGTCTCCGTGATTGCCTGTTGCCACTCGATGAGTCTCGTATGCGTGCTTTGAGAGCCTTGCCGGTCGCTTTGGCGTTCGTCGCCATGCCTGGAGCCCAGTGTGCGCCGCAATCCACCGACATGCTCGACAAAATTGTCGCGCAAGAGCAGGCGGAGATAGAGTCCCTTCGTCAATACTCCCCGGTCGTCGAGACTTACATCCAGATTCGCCGCCCGGACAAACAGGTTGGCGTAGCGCCCGGAGGAGACAAGTATTTTCTCGGCCACGCGCTGCTGGCGAAAGGTGTGGAGCTCATACCGCTGGCTAAGGACACTAGAAGCAAACACAACAAGCTAGTGGGCAGCCTCGCGAACTTCTTTTCCATGGAGTTTGTTCCGAGGGGCTTTCTGCAAATGATTTACGTGGACATGAATGGGTTCGACCGCGAACATTATGAGTTTTCTTATATACGCCGCGAGTTCCTGGGCGAAGTTCGCTGTCTGGTCTTCGACGTGGGTCCTCGAGTGAAATCAGAAAAGGGACGCTTCGTAGGGCGCATCTGGGTCGAGGATCAGGACTTCCACATTGTGCGTTTCAATGGCGTCTACAACGGCTCGGCAACGTTCAGCCACTACTTCAGCTTTGACAGCTGGCGCGAGAATGGAGGAAAAAACCAGTGGCTGCCTGCCGTCATCTTCTGTGAAGAAGGTAATGTCGAGTACCCCGTGACGAAGAAGCAGATATTTCCGGCCTTTCGGGCACAAACGCGGCTCTGGGGCTACGCGCTGAGCGGCGTTCCCAAAGAGCAAGAGTTGAGTAGAGTACTCGTCGAAGCTCCGGTAGCGGATCAAACGAAAGACGCCAACGACTATTCTCCGTTGCAGGCGGAACGCACCTGGGCTCGCCAAGCGGAAGATAACGTCATCGAAAGTTTGGAGAGGCTTGGTTTGATGACCCCGTCTGGGGAAGTCGACAAAATTCTCGAAGGGGTGCTCAACAACCTGGAAGTCAGCAACGGCCTCGACATCCAGCCGCAGGTCCGCTGCCGAGTGCTGGTGACCTCCACCTTTGAGTCCTATGCCATCGGCCACACCATTGTCCTGAGTCGTGGCTTACTGGACGTGCTTCCCGACGAGGCTAGTCTTGCCGCAATCTTGGCACACGAACTCGCTCATGTCGTGCTTGGACACCGTATGGACACCCAATTCGCATTCTTCGATCGCCTCCGCTTCGACGAGAAGGACGCGCTTCGTCACTTCGCCTTCTCACGGAGCCCCCAAGAGGAACTTGCGGCAAACCAGAAAGGCGCAGAGCTGTTGATGAGGTCCCCGTACAAGGACCAGTTGACCACCGCGGAGCGGTTTCTCCAGGACCTCCAGCGTCGCTCCAAAGAGATTCCGAACCTGATCAGCCCGCATCTAGGAGACAGCATCCTCGCGAATTGGACCATTGCCACAGGTGCGACATCCGCCCAGGAGTCGACGGGAAAAACTGCCAATGGTCTGACCGCCGCTTCGGTAGTCGCTTTGCCCCTCGGTGGCCGCATCAAGCTTGAGCCCTTTGACGGTCAGCTGCATCTGCTCAAGTTCAGGGCGGCGGGCCCGGCGGCTGAATACGAGAAGATGCCATTCGAAGTCACTCCGGTGGTTCTCTATCTCACCCGCCAAGACGGAGCGCCAACTCAAAAAGCTGCCGAACAGCCAGCAAGGTCAGATCCGTAGGTCCAAGCGCTTGAAATTCGATTGCTCGACAAACCCGATTGCGGGTTTGCATTGGGGGATCTTATATAGTAGGAGAAAAATGCCGGGTCCGGTGAGGCGTTTACCGGGACTTAAACCAAGGCTGTCACTTGATCGAGTATCCGCGAGCGTCCATGCATGCAGAAAATGCTCGTTTGAAGGTGTCGATACCCTGTTGGTGCGTGGCTCTTGCTTGCGCTTCCTGTTGCTGCTGTTGTTGCGCAGTGGCCTGTGCTGCCTGCTGCTTGGCCGCTTTGTTAGCTTGCCTTTGCTTTGCTCCACCCACCATAGTCCCCGCAGCGGCTCCAGCCCCCGCTCCTTTGCCCGCTTCATCGTCAGCAATCGCCCCAATCGCGGCACCTCCGGCAGCGCCCCTGGCAGCACCTCTTACACGCCCTCCTTTTGCCTGCTTAGCATTGTCCGCGGCGGCCTGTTGCTCTGCTTTCTTCTGTTCCTCAGTCTTGGTTGCTGGGGGTGGAGCCTGGGGGTCGATTCCCGATTGTTGTTTGGCTGAAGCAAAGCACTCGTTCTCATCCTTCAGCTGCTGGTCTGCGGTCTGCTCCTTCTTCGGATAGGCAAACATGCCAATGCTCTGCGCCGGGGACGACGCGGCTTGGGATTGTTGTGTCGCGGGAGGCGCCGATGTTGCACCGCTCGCTGACGGGGATTGGGCAAGAAGTGGGCTTGCGAAACACAAAGTCATAATGGTTACCGCGTGTTTGACCATGGAATGTCTCCTTCCAGTCCGTCGAAGATGATGTAAACCCGCTCAATCCAAGCTTTAGCAGGCAAATTGACCGCGTTGGCTCGGCTGCTAGCTTTCATCCCAGAGGGGCCCGGCTCAGTCCCCAACTCGACCTAAAATTGGGTCCTCCTGCGCCGGCCCCCAGTGCAGAGGCGTGCTGAAGGCTATGGCTTTGCTCTTGGCGAAAAAGCTGTCAAAACTACCAGGGGCTTGCTTCGAATTCGACGTGACTTCTCCGGTAAGAACTCATGAAAAATAGCCTGGCCTCGTCCTAAGTCTTTGGTTTTCAATACGTACTCTCGCCGTTTCTCATAACAGCGCATGAATCGGGCGCTAGAGCTGCACGTTCTTCAGCATCGCCTCGTAAGTTGACTGAAAGCGGTCGAACTGTGACTGAGGGACCACAAAGACCATGAAGATGACGGAGCCGTCGCGCTGCGGGCCGGTCACCAGCCAGTCTCGCTCCTTCTGAGGTTGAACGTTGGAGGCAAGGAAGGAATCTCTAATTTCTTTCTCAATGGCCTGTTCGCAATGCCAGGATTAGGGTGGTCGCCGAGCCATTCCGGCGGCGCTTGGCCGCACTGTGATTCGACGGTCTTGAAGAAATCGGCCTTTGGGTTGTAACCAGCCTTGTAGAGGGCCATGGCGCCGACCGCGTCGGCCTGCGATTCGTCGCGCGGGAGTACTTCAGCATGAGCCCTTGGGTCCCCATTTGAATTCCGATCTGCGCAAGTTCTCCGATCGTTCCTCCCACCGTTGCGCCAAGAGCCCCTTCGGCGATTCCAGCGAGCAAGCCCGTGGTTTGCGCCTTGCTGGCCCGTTTCGCGGAGTGCTGCTACTCATGAGGCGCGATGGAACGCTCTGGTCTGGCACCGGCGTAATTGCGCCTCAAGGACGGAGCAGGCCTATAGAATCTCGCATAATACAGTGACAATCGGGTCAAAAAGAAAGGCCCGCATATTTCAGAAAGGAAAACGGTAGTTCGGGTGAACGGCGCACGCGCGCCATGCCGCTACGGACTGCCGTGCCCGCC
>Ga0209156_10003847_pt1 | contig 11119 bp, 9 predicted proteins | sample GraSoiAngelo_124_FD_185881 | JGI IMG/M metagenome (GOLD analysis project Ga0209156, IMG submission 185881) | Grasslands soil microbial communities from the Angelo Coastal Reserve, California, USA - 14_0927_05_20cm (SPAdes) (version 2) | ecosystem: Environmental > Terrestrial > Soil > Grasslands ...
CCGGTTGCCGATGAGCTGATCGTCCCGGTCGCTATATAGGTGATGACGCTGCCGGCTGGCATCGTTACTGTATCACTAATATTGCCACTGCCAGTCGCGGTGAACCCTGAAGCGCCGCCGGTCTGCGTCGCGGTATAGGTGACGCCGGTAAAAATGGCCGGGAAATTGTCGGTTGCCACCCCGCCAGTGACATTAGCCAGCCCGACGTTGGTTACCACAATTGTGTAGGTGTCCGTCGCACCCGCAACGACCTTCTTCTTTCCGTCAGTTACGGTGACCTTGAGGTCAGCCGCTAACATGAGTGTATCGGTATCGGTTGCGCTGTTGTTGTTAAGGTTCGGATCTGTAACGCCGCTTGGGGCGGTCACCGTCGCTGTGTCCGAAAGTGTCCCGGTTGGTGCCGATGGGCTGATCGTCCCGGTCGCTATATAGGTGATGACGCTGCCGGCTGGCATCGTTACTGTATCGCTGATATTGCCACTGCCACTCGCCGTGAACCCTGAAGCGCCGCCGATCTGCGTCGCGGTATAGGTCACGCCGGTAAAAATGGCCGGGAAATTGTCGCTTACCACCGCGCCACTGATACGACTCGGCCCGGCGTTGGTCACCACAATTGTGTAAGTGTCCGCCGCACCCGAAACGGTGTTACTCTTTCCATCAGTTAAGGCAACGCTGAGGTCGGCCGTCGGCGTTGCCGACGCGTTTAATTTAAGAGCTGCTCCCTGAGTCGCCAACATCGTTTGATATGCCGGGTTCTCGACATCCACCTCATAGGTCTCAGCAAACTTGCAGCCGATATTCACCGCTGCCGTAAACGAATTATTTATCGCATCGTAAGCCGATAGAAGCGGGTCGGAGCCGTATGGTGGAGAATTGCTTAGGCGGGCAACATTGTCGTCAGTACTGGTGGAGCAGAGAAACTGAATTCCAACCGGCTCGGTCAGATAGTTGGCGTAGATCGCAGCGTTGAGGAAATAACCGACGGTAGAGGTTGCATGCAACTGGGAGTTCATAATCCCAAACCTGCCGGGATATGTCGCTACGCCCCACGCAAAAATATCATTCATCGCTCTAGTGCCGCCTTGAAGGTCTGGATATGGCCTAGCCCCGGTGATCAGAAGCGGCGTTGTTGGAAACGCTGTCATGTAAGTATCGACGATTTCCTCGACTGTCGCCTCCCACGCCACCAGCCCGGCAGGCAGATCTGGGGTCGGGACATACCCAGCGGCAATTGCACTGGCGTTAAAGAAATCAATGTCAGCCTGCGCAGTGGCCAGATAAGCCTCGCCGGTTTGACAAAAGCCAGTCATAACCATATATCCAAGTTGCGGATTACTGTCATACCGGGCTCCTAAAGCGGTCACAAATTCCTTCCATTTAGCTTTGGCAAGCGGATCCCACGGTACCGGCATCACCCCTTGATCTGGCGCGGTGAGCACACGAAATGCGGCTCCTCCTGGGTTGCGTGCCAGGATGGAAAAGGCGACCGGTGTGTTTGTAGTGGTTCTGGTCGCAGTGGTGGACGTTTGCACAACTGTTGAGCTGATAATGGAAACGATGGTCGTGCCCACTGGAAAGGCGTCACAAACGATCACCTTGCCAACATCCTGGGTGACAAAATTAGCAGTGGATGAGGTAAGCGTTGCCACACCCGTTGTGGTCCAGGCATCCGTGAAAGTGACACCGCCCATAAGCCACGGCGGGGCATCGAGGCCAGAAATCACCCCGAGGCCAATAAATTTTCCGCTGGTGAGGGCATTGGCTAAACAGTCGTCAATCAGCGGCCAATTATAAACATTATCCGCTATCTCAAGATCATCCCAACCCGTTCTGACCCGGAGCCCGTCCACGTTTACATTCAGCCATGGGTGGTCGGAAATGGGACCTATCGGATCATCCGCATCTATCGCTCCCGGCAGATCGATGATGCCGGCAGGATGAGGTTTCTGCGCTGCGACGGGATCGGCGCAGGCGAGCATAGTCACCGAAAGACCGGCTGAAATCACGAAAGTTTTACTGAAACTTTTCATTGAGAATTCCCTCCTAGGCGAAGCGACATGGGTGTAGGTCTGACGTGAAAGACCCCTTGAGGTACTTGGGAGAAGGCGTTTCCCGGGATCGCAGGCAGCCCGGCAACGCAAAGCAGCGCGCCGAGTAAATCCGGCATTCTGAAAGGTCGCATTCCAGTTTGTTGTCGATGTTCCACGCGCCAGGCGAAATCGCGAGAGTTATTCATAATTATTCATAATTATTTATTTTTCGCAATTATTCACAACCGATGCAAGACTTTTTCTCAGAAATCTTTCGCGACTCGAAAACCGAGATATCCGACCCTTCTCCTCCTGCAGCGCACAGCAACGCGACTGCACTACCCCCCGCAGAAAGATCCTGCCCTCAGCACGTTCGGGCCCGGCATCGGTGAGGCGGTCACCGGGCGCGGGAGTAGATCGGATTACAAACTTCCTGCGACTCCAAGAGGAAGCCGGAGATCCGCGCAGCGATCCGTCGTCAGGGCAGTTCGCGGGCGAGTTGCAGGAAGAGCCACCGCTTTTCCGTTTCCAGGTAAAGCAGCGTAATTCGGTTGGCTAGAGGATTGCCGAGCGACCCGTCGCGGGCGATCGGCATCTTCCGTCGCGCCAGATTGACCTTCCCCCTCTGCATCGTTAGTAATACCGCAGTGCGCTGCAGTTCGAAAAGCGTCGTTGCCGCTGCGAACAAAGCGGGTTCGGGACACAGCTTGTCGAAACTCGCCAGATAGCTGCGCTGGAAGAGAGCAATGGCTTCCTTGATCATCGCACGCCGGCGATCGAACGGTCGCCGTAAGCTGAACCTCCACAAATGCCGTCGCATGGAGCTGCGGAAGCACGAAAAATCCCAGAGCAGCACGCCTTGCCGTAACACGTCGGGCGGATCGACCAAGGACAACTGATCGTTCTCGAACAGAAGATTCGCCGGCTTGTAATCGTAGTAAACGTGACCGATCCTCACCTTGGCCCCAGCCAGACTTTCGAGTGCGGATTCGAGAATCGCTTCTTCGCGGGAGGAGAGATGCCACGGAGCCGCAGCCAGATCGCGCGCGAGCGCCTCGACGGGCATTGGGCAGATCTGCTCCGTCTGGGCGATTTGGATTTGCGCGAGGATTTTCCCGGCGAGCTCGCATGCAAGGATCATGTCGTCTTCATTAATGCGATCCCAAACGAGAGCTTGGATAGTCTTACCTCTCGCAAACTCCATTACGCACACCCGCTTCGCGCGGAGTAGCGCCAGCGCCTTTGGCACGCGCAACCCGGGAATCTGCAACCGCGCCAGTACTCCCAACTGATCGTATTGGTATTGGACCATAGCGTCAGTCCCCCTAACGACTTGTTTCGCCAATGCGGCACCGCCGCTCGCCAGCTCTACTCGATAAACCCGGTTCCGCCAGTTAGTCGTCCATAGTTCACATTTTTCGACCTTCCCTCCCAAGGCCTGCTCGAGCTCCACCACGGTCGGCAGCTCCAAGGGATGGGCCGGGCTGGTGCGCATCTCCTCGACGCGTCGATGGGCAGCCTCGATGTAGCTGCAATCGAACGTGCGCGAGGCAATCGCCGTCTGGATCGAATCTTTCATCTGAATCAGTGTGCCGATGTTTGCCCAGCAATCGTGGAAACTGTCTCCACGATTGACCACGTCAACACGGCGACCTCATAACGGTTCATTTTTGAGTGTTTTCGCGTTGTAAGCCACAATAATTGTTTTCGATGCCAGGGCCAATTAGCCGTTCGGTTAGCTTCCCCCTTGCGCCTGAATTGCAGCGGTATCCGACGCGTTTGTCGGAAGATACCATTTAACCGTTTGCTCGAAGCCCGTCATTACCTGATAGGAAAGATCAGCGTTGCCGTCATAGCGCGCTCCGAATGTGCTGATGAATGCCGTCCCTTTGGCCATTAAAAATGGGGTCGCCGAGAAACGGTATCTTCCTGCCAAGAACGCTCCCGGTTAAGTCATGCGAAGTTGACTCCCATGTGGCAAATCCGTTCCGGAGTAGATGAGCCAGCGACAACAGGACACGTTCATTTTTTCCGCTTGCACCGGTCACCTCGATTCTGGTAGCCTGTAAATTTTCGCGCCGTCATGAAATCGCTATCGCTCATTTTTCCTGCATTTAACGAAGAGGCAAATATCCGGGCTGTCGTTGAGGACGCATATCGGACCATACCGAAACTTGCTCCAATTTTTGAGATCATTGTGGTGAACGACGGCAGCAAAGATCACACAGGCGAGATCTGCGACCGGCTGGGCGAGGAGTTGTCCAACGTTCGTGTCGTTCATCATGTCGGGAACCGCGGCTACGGTGCCGCGCTCAAGAGCGGCATCAAGCTGGCGCGGTATGATCTAATTTTCTTCACTGACTCTGATAGGCAGTTCGACTTAAAGGAAGTGGCCACGCTCCTCGAACAGACGGATGCCTACGACATCGTTGCTGGTTACCGAGCCCGGCGACAGGACCCGCCGCACAGGTTGTTGTTTGCCTGGGGTTGGAATATCCTCGTGCGGCTCGTGCTCGGGATCAGGATCCGTGACATTGACTGCGCTTTCAAAGCCTTCAACCGCCGTGTCTTCAACAGTATCCAAATCCAGTCGGTGGGCGCGATGGTTAACACGGAAATCTTCGCCCAGGCATCCAAGTTTGGCATGACGGTCAAGGAGGTGCGGGTGAGCCATTTTCCACGCCGGCACGGCAAGCCGACTGGCAGTAAGTTTGCGGTTATCAGCAAAGCCTTTCGGGAATTGATCAAAATGCGACGCATGTTGCACACGATCACTCCCGACCAGCCAGGGCTTTTCAGAGAACACGCCTCTGGCCCGGAGACAGGCCGTTCCGCTCCGCAGGAGAGTTGAGACAAATCAATCCTCTGGAGACAAACGTAACAAAACTGTTACTAATCTTAGTTGCCAGTAGATGCTCCCCCGGCGATTGGCTTGCTCGAAACACCAGCGGATTTGACAGTGTATTAGTTCGAAACTAATACATTGCCGCTTGGGTTCTGATTGCGTTAATAAATTATGAAAACTGATGTGCTAATAATCGGCGGCGGGCCGGGTGGTGCCGCGACGGCAATGTTCCTCGTTCGGGAAGGAATTAAGCCAGTCATCCTCGAACAGGAAGAGTTCCCGCGCTATCACATTGGCGAATCGCTGACAGGTGAAGGGGGTCAGAGCCTTCGACGACTCGGCCTTGAGGATGAGATGGTAAAAAGGGAGCACCCCGTCAAGCACGGCGTCAAGGTCTTCGGCACGAGCGGCGTCAATTCCTGGTATGTCCCCGTTTCGGCCCGCGATAAGGAGTGGAATCTCTCATTCTCAACCACATGGCAGGTGCGGCGCAGCGATTTCGACACGATGATGCTAAAGGAAGCCGAGACACGGGGAGCGACCGTCATGCGGGGGACGGCGACAAAGCCGCTACTGGCCGATGACGGCGCGGTGCGAGGCGTAACCGTTCGCTGGCCTGACGGTAAGAGCGAGGACATCGAAACCCAGATAGTTCTCGATTGCTCGGGCCAGGCAACCTTTCTCGCCAACCAGCGCGTCACTGGCCCGAAATATGTCGGCAGTTATGACAAGCAGGTCGCCTTTTTCTCGCAAGTCACTGGCGCCGTCCGTGGCCCAGGTATTTCGGGCGAGGACGCGAAAGACAATACGTTGATCTTCTACGCGAAGAAGTTTCATTGGGCGTGGTTCATTCCGATCGACGGGGACGTTGTCAGTGTGGGAATGGTCACGCCTCGCGCGGACTTTCTGGCCAAAAAGCAAACTCCCGAAGAGTTTTTCCGGAATGAGCTCTACGACATCAACCCGGAGGTTCGGAAGCGCATACCTGAGATGAACCTGGTTGAGAAGGTGCATGTTATCCCCAACTACTCCTACCAGGTGCGGGGCTTCTGCGGGAAAGGCTTTATCTGCATCGGTGATGCGCACCGTTTCATCGATCCGATATTTTCTTTCGGACTAACCGTGACCATGCGCGAAGCGGAGTTCGCCGCGCCGCTTGTCCGCGAGTATCTCGAGGGCAAGAGGCGAAACGGGGATAACCCATTTGCCGAGCACCAGGTTTTCTGCGAGAAAGGGATCGATAATCTTGAAGACATGATCGATCTGTTCTGGGAACAACCCTTCGCCTTCGCGACCTTCGTCTATCATCGCTATCCCGACCAATTGACTGATGCCTTTGCCGGTCGGATCTATCCAACTGAGCACCAGCCTTCACCAGCCGTCGTCGCCTTCCGCAAGATGCTCAAGCGCACGCGCGAGTATGACCAGGATGTCTACTCTGTGCCAATCGGTTCGCGCTTTCACCCGGAGCGGGCGGCTCTCTGGGAACCTAATTCCCCCGTCGCGACGACCGAGCAATGGATGGGGGCGCGGTGATTTGCCGCCCCTTTGTGAACAGCTACCAATTATTACCATGGAAATACCACAGAAACTTAAGGAGTACATAGACAACAATCGCGGTTCTTTGCCACCAATAACTGATCCTGACGAGCCGCTACAGATTGACTCGCTCGGCCTGATCCGCTTGGTTGCATTTTTGGAAAGTGACTTGGGTTATCGGGTTGAGGACGAGGAGCTCATAGCGGAAAACTTTGCGACCCTGCGGCGGCTGGGAGAGTTACTTGCGACCAAAACGCCGACCGCGCCGACAGCAGAAGCCAAAGCTTCGGCCCAGGAGGGTATTCCCACGTTTTCGGCCAAACGCGAAACTTGATCGCTCGGGAGTACCAGAGCTGTAGTTTACCCGGGCGCCAATAAAGCCAATGGCTTCTCTGATGCTGCCTTTTGCTAAGCCGGTTCGAGCAGACGCTTCTCCTAGAGAGGGCTGACGCCGTCTTAACTCTCCCTTGAGCAAAAAGGCGTCTCCCGCCAGGACGTCGACGTCTTCCCTTGACAGTCGGTAGTGAGCTTCCACTACCTAAAAGTCCGTGCTGATCGAGAGGGTCGGGTGCGCAATCCGTCGATACTTGCGGACTCGCCCTACTGTTGGTGTGTTCGTCCAAATGGCGCGAAGTCACTTTTCTGGCTGGGGCTGCGCCTCGAAACATCAATGCGGCGATTGCCTGTCGTCTGAGCTTGGGAGGCCACGTTGTTTAGCCAGACAGAAAGATCGAGGCCGGCTCCCAAGCGGAGCGGCCTTTTCTCAAGCGCACCCAAGCTCAGCTTCAATCTTTTCGGCCCTAGTCAGACGTGGCCGACTTGGATTTGCGGACCATCCAGAAGGCTACGGCTGGCATGCCCTCCTGGCCCTCGACGGCATTGATTAAAGCGGGTTCGGCTCGCTCGATGAGGAAGTGGTCGCCGAAAATCTCCCCGACGTGTTCGCGAAGTTTTTGCTCGGAGCGGACGCCACTGTAGTTCACGACTCGCGCATCCTTGAACGTGCCGGCAAGCAGGAGGAAATGGCCACCCTCAACGGTGGCGCGAGCGATGTTCTGAGCAAAGAGGTGGCGAAGGTTCCCGACGATGCGGTGGAAGCAACCGCGGTCGACCAAGCTGAAAACCGGTTCCAACCGCAGGTCCTCGCGACAAAGGTCGGCGACTTTAAAGATGGGTGCGTTGGGGTGGCCGGCAGAGAGGCGGCGGCAGTTCTCAATGGCCGCGGCGCTGTAGTCGAGCCCGAGAACGGCAAAACCTTGGGCGGCTAGCCACCGGCTAACCTGACCGTTCCCGCACCCCACGTCGATGACGCGTTGATTTTTCGGGAACCAGCCGGAGTCGATCGCTTCGACGAGTTCCTTTTGCGGTTGGTCGGTTTTCCAGAAGGGGTTAAATTCGGGGTTGATCCACTGGCGCTCCCACCTATGCAGGTGTCGCCGGTGCGTCCAATTGGGAAATAGCTGTTCGATGCAACCTTGCAGCCGACTTGCAAATTTCCGCCTGGTTTCCATGGCCACTAGCCTGCAGCCCGGCGTTCGAGAGTCAAGCGACTTCGACTCAAGAGTACCGGTTTTTCGCTCCGAAGAGAATGCGTCGTTCTCTGAGTGAGCGATCTAGTCGGCAAGCGGCGCTCGGTTGCTATCGCGGAGAGGGCAATGGGCTTTTCTGCAATGCTCACTCGTTCAGTGCCGGAACCGTGGGAAACTCTGCCTGCGATTGATCATTTCAACAAAGCGACTTTATAACCATTCTATATTTGCCCGCTTCGTGCTATCCTAAAGGGATTAACTAGTTAGGCACTCGCCTCCCATAGTGGAGTCTGAATCGCAGGGCGCTTACTTTTCCTTTGCGACAATGATGAAAAAACTGGAGGGTAAACCAGACGTTCCAAGCAGCGCCGTTCGCGCTTTCGTACTCTGTGGTGGGCCCGGCACCCGACTCCGCCCGGTGCTTGCTGACCGGCCAAAGTCGATGGCACTAATTGCGGGGACGCCTTTTCTCCAACTGTTGCTCGATAGGCTCAGGTCTCAGGGAATCGGTGACGTGATTTTGGGAACGGGATACATGGCTGAGAAAATTGAAAGCTACTTCGGGGGTGGAAATAAGCTCGCAATGCATATCCGCTACTCCAGAGAGCACGAGCCGCTAGGCACTGGAGGAGCCCTCAAGCTCGCCGAACCACTCATCAGCGACCCAGTTCTTGTTCTTAACGGCGACAGCTACGTGGAGTGGAGCCTTGTTCCAATGCTGGAACTGTTCACGGCCAAAGATGCCGATATGGTGATCGTAGTGGAGGCAGTCGCCGATGCTACTCGCTATGGGAGTGTGGCACTCGATCAGGACGGCCGCGTCACCCAGTTCCTCGAAAAGGGTATCAGAGCTGGCCCCGGCCTGATCAACGCCGGCGTTTATTTGGTTGGAAAACAGATCGTGCGCGACTTGCCAGCTGGGACAGCGATCTCACTGGAGAGGGACGTTTTTCCCCGTCTTCTCAATCGCGGAGTTTATGGGTTGGCTTGCACAGGGCTCTTCATCGACATCGGAATACCGGATGACTTCAAGCGGGCGCAGGCGCTGCTCGCCTCGCGGGTCGGCACAACTTCGCGCGATCCGTCTGCGTCCGCATCGTCAGGTGTCCTTGGCAATTCAATCTGAAGAAGGCGTTGGAATATTCTAATCGGCTAGAAAGCGGCAGCAGGGATTTCAGGCGAAGTCATGTTTGCATTCGTCCTGTCCGAAGGTCAAGAGGGGTGGATCACGCTGCAGGTATCCGCCGCTTTCTTCCAAAAAAAGCGACTAGCGGTCCAGTCATGACAGTAGTGACGAGAGCCATAATCACGAGCATGGTAAAGATGCGTTGTGAGAGGATGCCCATGTCATAGCCGATATTGAGGGCGATGAGTTCCATCAGTCCCCGCGTGTTCATCAGTGCGCCAAGTTGAAGCGATTCCCACCAGTCCATACCGGTTAGGCGGGCAGCCAGGGCGCTTCCACCGAGCTTTCCCGCAGTGGCTACCCCGATGATGACCAAGCAGATGAGCCAACCCCTGGCACCGTTAAACAAACCAATGTGGGTACGCAGGCCGATAAAGGCGAAGAACAGCGGCAGCAGCAGAACGGAACTTAGGTTCTCAACCCGTACAACCAATTTGTCGCGAAAACCGCCTGCTGTTGGCATGACTATTCCCGCCAGAAAGGCGCCGAAAAGAGCATGAATCCCGATGAGTTGCGTGCTCAGCGCAGAAACAAGCGCCACCCCAATCACGGCAGCCAGCACCGCCTTACTCGGGTCAGGACGTTCTAGCGCCGGCTGCCCAAGCCAACTTGGCAGCTTTGGTTTGATGACGAAGAGCATGAGCGCGATAAAGACCAGTACGAGACCGAGACTGAAGGCCGCACCGCCAACGCTGGTTGCCCGCGCGATAGCTACCACAAAGGCTAGCATGCCCCATGCAGTCACATCACCCACCGCAGCACAGGCAACCGCGGTGCTTCCGAGCGACGTTTTGAAAATACCGCGGTCTTGCAAGATACGGACCAGCACAGGGAAGGCGGTGATGCTCATGGAGATCCCCATGAACAGGGCAAAGCCTGTAAACGACGCTCCTGGCTGGGCGAAGCGGCCATAGAGGAACAACGCTAGCAGCACGCCAAAAAAATACGGAACGACGATGCTGGAATAGCTGACGGCTACTGCGGTGTGCGCCTTGCGCCGCAGGTCTGTCATGTCCATCTCCATACCCACGGCGAACATGAAGAGGCATACCCCAATCTGACTAAAGAGCCTCAGCGCCCCCAAGGACGACGGAGCGAAAACAAACTGAAATGCGTTGGGTGCCAGAAGACCGAAGATCGAGGGACCAAGAAGGACGCCCGCCATCATCTCCCCTACCACCGCAGGCTGCCCACAACGCGTAAAGATCCAGCCAACCGCATAAGAAACGGCGATAACGACGAAAAGTTGCAGGAAGAGCCGACTCAAAGGGTCATTGGCATTCTCCTGCAGGCTGGATTTCACCGAAGCGGAAAACGAAGAGTCGCCAATGTCAGCTAAGTGCTCAGTACTGTGTGCTACAAACTTGGTTGACATCGGAGAAACGGGCGGAGCCACCTGACTCCCAAGATGCAGCATGAAGAAGATGCTCAGGCCCATGACACTGACTACAAAAAAATACAACTGGGCTGTGCGCTTCATCGTGTAAAAAGTCGGCTAGTTCTGAGGTGGCCGATCCCAAAACGGCGTTCCGACATAACAGCTGGAGCTTCCCTTTGCATCAAGTTGTCAATCGCAACGACTGCGCCCCCACCTGCAATGGGACAACAGACGGCATCTTAACCTTGCAACGAACGAACAGCAAGAATCAGAGCGCAACTCGCTCTCGCTGACGGCATTCGATAGTTCCAAGCAATGGTTCGGATCACGCTCACGGCATCCGCTGTTCTTTTCCAAAAAAAGCGACTAGCGGTCCGGTCATGACAGTAGTGACGAGAGCCATAATCACGAGCATGGTAAAGATGCGCTGTGAGAGGATGCCCATGTCATAGCCGATATTGAGGGCGATGAGTTCCATCAGTCCACGCGTGTTCATCAGTGCGCCAAGTTGAAGCGATTCCCACCAGTCCATACCGGTTAGGCGGGCAGCCAGGGCGCTTCCACCGAGCTTTCCCGCAGTGGCTACCCCGATGATGACCAAGCAGATGAACC
>Ga0209156_10003849_pt1 | contig 11117 bp, 8 predicted proteins | sample GraSoiAngelo_124_FD_185881 | JGI IMG/M metagenome (GOLD analysis project Ga0209156, IMG submission 185881) | Grasslands soil microbial communities from the Angelo Coastal Reserve, California, USA - 14_0927_05_20cm (SPAdes) (version 2) | ecosystem: Environmental > Terrestrial > Soil > Grasslands ...
CGAAAAGCCGCCTCGCCGCTGCCATAAGGCAACGGGAAGTTTCACGATCCGCCCGCTGGTTCATTCAGGCGGACGGATTTGTTTTGCAGCGAATTGCACCCGAGCAGCGCAGGTTCCTCGGCTGTTTGTCTAATCAGGATGCCGCCTCGCGATTTTCCCAAATTATTGCCTTGCCAGAATATTTTCGATCCGATACACCGGGATTAGCTCGCGCATCCGATATCTATCCGAATCGCCTTAGCCTATGAAAAGCATACGACTGTTCTTTATCAGCGTGTTTCTCAGCGCAGCCGCCTCCGCCGTCGCAGGCCCGCCGACATATGAGGCAGCGCAACCTTTACCCACACCAGCGGACGAAAATCACCGCGAGCTTTTTGATTACGAACTGGACTACACAGGCAACAGTTTCTTCGACGACCACGGCAAGTTCGGCAACGGCGATTCGCTCTACAATGACTTTAGCTACGCTCATCGCTTCCTCATCACCGGGAAGTGGTATTTCCGGGCAGGAGTTGAATACGAAAGGTTCGACTTCGACGGCACCAATAACGGTCTGCCTGACCATCTCCAGACTGTGCACGCTCTGCTGGCTCTGGAATATGTTGTGCACGATCACGCCGGGGCGGGTATCGAGATCCAGCCCGGTCCTTATTTCCAAGACAAAATCACCGGGGATTCAATCGACATTCCCTGGAAAGTGTGGGTCACGTTTCCGCTTAAGAAAGACAAAATCTTCGCCGTGATCGGCGCAGGTGGCAGCATCTATTCAAATCCGATCATTGCCCCCGGCGGTGGTATCATTTGGCTGTTCAGCGACCACTTGCGTCTGGAAGGCGTGTTCCCAAAACCTGCCCTGGTTTATAATCCCAGTGATGATTGGGAATTTCGGATCTTCGGCGACTTGTTCTACGAAAGTTTCCGCACCGATGACGTCATAACACCCGAGAGGAAGTTGCAAGTACACAACGCAGTCGTTCAATACAGCGAGGATAAGGCTGGGGTGCAGGTGACCTATTCTGGTCTTAAGCCGTTTGACATCGCCCTCGGAGGCGGCGTCACGGTCAGACGCGACTTTGATTTCTTTCGGGCTGAAGCGAGCGCCAAGACAAACCCCGCCCCGTTCGTCAAGTTCGAGGTGAAAGCGAAATTCTAGGGGAAGATTTCGTTCAGTTTTCTCGCGACGGCTTGACTGCCGCGAACCTTCAGTCGGCCAGTCATAAAGGCCCACGTGCCCTTAAGTTTCCCATTCGACATCGCGACCCAATCCGCGTCGCTGGTGATGAACGTGACACTTGGGTTGTCGATTTTTCCCTTTCCCATCTTGTAAGCGCCATCGTTCACGTCGATCCACCATTGACCACCGTTAGGGCCGCTCAGATCCCATTGGTAACGCGCGTGTACGCCCTTTGCCTTATTCGCTTGGAAGCTCTGGCGCATCCCATCGAACACCTGTTGCGGTGTCGAATTCGAAGGCTCTTTTGAGGCCGCGCTTGTCGCGCCTAAACAAACCGCCATGACAATCGCTGAAATCGCGAGAGATAAATAACCATTACTTGGTTTCATCTTGTCATCCTCAAATCAAGTTCGTTCGCGCCGCCTGAAGTGGCTGTTCAGGAACTCTACTGTTCGATTCGCTTTAAGAGAAACGCCGCGCCGAAAAATGTAATCAAGGCTCCCGCCAGCAGAACTATTAGATCGGCAACGTAAAATTGCGCGCCAGCGTCATACATGTTTACGAGCCGGAAAGCGCGGCAGAAATGTGTAAGCGGGAAAAGCTCAGAAACGTAACGGACCGCTGCGGGCAACTGTTCAAGCGGCGCGAACGCGCCTGAAAGAACAAATACCGGCAGCAGGAAAAAAACGGAGAATTGGATGGCCTGCGTTTGCGTGCGTGAAAACGCCGAGATCAGCAAGCCAAGCCCGAGTGAACAAAGCAGAAAGAGAAGGCAGACTACCGCCAGCGCCGGCAATTGATGAAACGCGACTCCGAAATGCCACCCGCTCACTGCCATGATTACCACGATCAAAAAGGCAGATACGGCCAGGTATGGCAGCATTTTCCCAATCACGATTTCGCGGCGGCGCAGCGAAGTTACCATTAACTGATACAGAGTTCCTGACTCCCGCTCCCGAGCGATGGTGCATGCCATCAGTGTCACCGTCAGCAGCTGTAAGATCAGTCCAATGATACCGGGGACGACATAGTCGATTACGCGCGATTTCGGGTTGTAAAGCAGTTTGCGATCGACACTCCACATCTCCATCATCGAGACAAAGCGTTTCCGTATTTTCACGGGAAGCTGCTTGCCGAGCTCAAAGACTTCTTCCGGCAACGTTTCAATCATCCGATCGCGTTGTTTCAATTGAAAGTCGCCCAAACTCTGTCGAACGCTGCCTTCCACGGCATCGGCTGTATTGATGTCGCTCGCGTCGAGATAAAGCAGCAACGGTTTCGGATCGCCGTTCTCCAGACTCTCATTCCATGCCGCCGGAATGACGAGCGCTGCCTTTACCCCATAGGCGAGCAAATCGGATTCGCTACTTGTGTCAGGCGATCCGCGCTTCCATTGGAATGTTTTGTTCTTTGAAATGATGTCGATGAACTCCTGCGCGCGCGGCGTGTTGTCCCGATCAATCAACAGGCTGGGTACTCCGGTTAATTCGCCGGTTTCAAAGGCATGACCGAACAGTAGCGTGAACAGCGGTGGCAACGTGAGCACGAGCAGCAGCACCCGGCGGTCGCGATAGATGTGCAGGAACTCTTTGTAAGCGACGCTAGCAACCGCCTCCAATGAAAGCCATTTCATGAAGCCGGTTTTCGCAAAACGCCATGGTAACCTTGCGAATACGCCGTGAAAACATCCTCCATATCCGGTTCTACCCAGCGTTCGCCTACCAGGCGCAGATCCGGAAAAGGCCAATTTTCGCGCCACCTGGCCACTAATTTCTCCGGCTCAGGAGCGTACAGACGTAAGGCACCACTGCGCAACGAGACTCCAAGCAGCTCAGGAAGCGCGCGGAGCCGAACGAGTGCTGGCATCAGCGGTTCGACATCGACTTCGAGTAATCGCGTGCGAAAACTCGATTTCAAAGCGCGCGGAGGAGCTTTTGCCAACAGCCGTCCGTCCTCAATAAAACCGACTTCCGTGCAGCGTTCCGCTTCGTCCATGTAATGCGTCGTGACGAAAATCGTTTTCCCTTCATTGCTCAGATCGTAAAGCAAATCCCAGATTTGCTGCCGGTGAACCGGATCGAGACCCGCAGTCGGCTCATCGAAAAACAGCAGCGAGGGATTGTGCACCAGCGCGCAACCGATCGCCAGCAGCTGCCGCATTCCTCCAGATAAACTTTGCGCTGCTGTGTTCTTTTTTTCCTCTAAATCAATCACACGAAGCAGGCGGTCTATTCGTCGCTCCAGTTCAGCGCTGGGCACGCCGTAAGCGCCGCCGAAAAAGCGAAAATTTTCCACGACAGTAAGGTCACGGTAGAGACTGAACCGCTGCGGAACGTAGCCGAACTTCGTGCGCACCCGTTGCCGGTCTTTCCAGACGTCTGCGCCTTCGATCGTCGCATGGCCGCCGGTCGGATGCGTCAGGCCGCACAACATTCGCATCGTGGTTGTCTTGCCAGCGCCGTTTGGGCCGAGAAAACCGAAGATGCTTCCAGCCTCGATTTCAAGGGAGAGATCCTGCACGGCATGGACGTTACCGAAACTCTTGCTCAAGCGGTCAAGCACGATAACCAGTTCGCTCATGGTGAAAGGTTATTGCGGTGATCTGGAAAATTTGCAACCATCAGGAACAAATGTTGCTCATGAAACCTGAGACGCTGAGCTTCCAGCGGCACATTTCTAGAAGGGCGTGCGGCCTGTTGTTTTTAGTATCGCTGTTCGGCGCTGCATTGACAATCGCGCGCGCCGATCCCGTTTCCGAACTGGCGTCTTTTTCCATCTTCGACAAGGTCGATTTGGTCCAACTGGCGAAAAGCGATGTGAAAACTGCGCACGGGCCGCCAATGCGAAACCCGCGATTCCTGGCTGCGCAAAGCTGCTACGTCGCCCCGGGATCGCCTGCCCAGCAAATGGAGGCGTTGCGCCGATGGGACCCGACCAGACATCGTGAGCTCAAGGTGTTCCTCCACTCTGATCTGCCGTCGAACCCCAGCCCCGCCAATTTTGAAAAGCTGAAAAATGCCCCTGGTAACGCGTCCGTGCGTTCGTTCGTTGCAGCGACGCAAAAGCTCAGCTCCGATCTCCAAATCAGCCGTGATGAGGCAAAAAAGTTTTCTCCGGGAACTGCAAGCGGCGGAGGCGCAATACCTGCGTCGGTCGCGGCGTTTTGGGCAGATCTGCTGAGCGCGCGAACCAAAAGCTTCGTCTCCGGCGGAATGTCCGCACAACCACCGTACGATCATGCCGGACCGTCTATTCGGGCGAGCGATGAGGTGAATGGATTGTTGCGCGAGCAAGAAAAAATTCGCCGGCAGTTTTCCGGCTTCCTTGGAGCCACAGGCATTGGCCGTGGCGCGGGATCGCTCAGGCCGGAACTTTACTGGGAACTTCTCGACGTGGACGACCAGGGCGTGGTAACTTTGGGCGCATCCTACAGCGGCGGTGGAGCGGGCGGAACGTCTCAAGCGGCGGACGTCCTCTACTACGCGAGTGGCGGTTACTATGTGGCGCTGACTTTGTTCCAGATGTGGCCTGTTACAGTGGATGGCAAAGCGTCCACACTGGTTTGGCGCGGCGACATGGTCTCAGCCGCATCGCTTGGCTCCCTGCACGGCGTGGAGCGACTGGGCTCCGAGTCCGTGATGATGAAAAACATTACCAAAGCTGTCACCCTCTTTCGCCGGGACAGCAGTCGCTAAACGGGTGAATATTCTGGCCTTTCGCTCTTTGCTTGCGTTCATCTGCGCGGCATTTCTCCTGGCTGCGACAGCGTTTGCCGACGAAACCACCAATGGCTTCTGGCCACTTTCGGGTGAGTACGTCGCCGAAGGAACGTATGTCGGCGAAGGCGACGTCGAGCGGGGGGGCAAGCGAGTCAACGATTTTGATGAAATCGATTCGAATCTTCTCCTGGTTTTGACCCCGCGTACGAAATTTGGTGTTCTGCGACTGGGCGCGGAATGGGAGCGTTTCTCATTTGGTTTTCCAGAACAAACGGCCCTGCCAAATACGCTGCAATCCTTCAGCGCGGTGATGGGACTGGACATGCAGTTCTCGGACTCCATCATCGTCAGGGCCGAAGGTCAGCCCGGCCTCTACAATTCGGGATTAGGCCATTTGGACTGGGACAATTTCAATCTACCGTTTCTCGTCGGCGGGACATATATCTTCAGCCCTAATCTGCAGCTCGTCCTCGGCGTTAGTGTTGACATCGAACGAAGATACCCGGTCCTCCCTGCCGCGGGAATTCGCTGGAAAATTGCCCCGCAATGGCTGCTTGATGCGGTCCTGCCAACGCCGCGTTTGCAATATGAAATGAGCCGAAATCTGTCGCTCTATGCTGGGGCGACCGTTACGCAAACAAATTTCCGCGTGGATGACGATTTTGGCGATGCCCACGGAATTCCCCGCCTTAATCACGCAATCTTGAGTTATAGCGAGGTTCGCACCGGCGCAGGTTTCGACTGGAAAATCTCGCCGATCGTGACGTTCACGGGTGAGGTTGGATATCAGCCATACAGGGAGTTCGATTTTTATCGTGCCGACGTGCGTTATCACCACGATGGTGGCGCCCCATACGGGACAATTTCGCTCCACGGCGCGTTCTGACTGTAGCCGGTATCGTTGATGCCGGCCCGGGGTCAGCGACCCGGCTACAACAGCCGCTCATCGCAACGTCCGGTCGAGCGCCCCAATCCGACGCGTCTCCGGCCAGCGCAACGCAACGCCAAGCACCACCAGAATTGTTCCGATCCCGCCGGCGACGACTGAAATCACCGGGCCAAACAACGCGGCGGTCAGCCCAGATTCAAGCGCGCCGAATTCGTTCGATGTACCGATAAAAATGTTGTTGACCGCCGAAACGCGTCCCCGCATTTCATCCGGCGTGATTAGCTGGACGATCGAACCGCGAATAATAACGCTCACGCTGTCAAATGCTCCAACGAGAAATAATAAGCCGAGCGATAACCAGAATAGTTTCGACAACCCGAACAGAATTGTCGCCATGCCGAACCCGGTGACGCACCACAGCAAGGTTCTGCCTGCATATTTCATCGGACGCAAATGGGCGACCGCCAATGCCGTGGCGAAGGCGCCAATCGCCGGCGTTGCGCGCATCCAGCCAAGTCCAACCGGTCCGCAGTGGAGAATTTGATCGGCGAAAATCGGCATCAGTGCAGTGACGCCGCCGAGCAACACCGCGAATAAATCCAGTGTGATCGTCGCCAGGATCACTTTTCGCCGAAACACGAATCGGACTCCGGCCATGAGACTTTTCCACGTGCTCGATTCTCCCTCAGCGCGGATCTGTTTGCTGCGACGGATTGGAAAGACCAGCAGGAAAAAAACAGCGGCACAAAGCGCGTCCAACAGATAGACAAACGCGAAGCCGATATACGCCACCAGCAACCCGCTGAGAGCCGGACCTACGACCGATCCGATTTGAAAGATGCTGTTGTTCCAGGTGACCGCATTTGCAAAGGCATCACGAGGAACCAGGGTCGGGAAAAACGAACTGCGCGCCGCCCAACTGAATGTGCGTGCTGTTGCTCCGATAAAGAGAAGTAGATAAATCAGGGGAATCGATGCGTCGTCGAAATGGAATGCAGGGTGATGGCGCTCGAAAATTGTGGCGATGCCCGTCAGGGCGCGATTGCCTTCCCGCAGTAGTGGAATTGCAGGAATCGAAAGGTGTTTCCAGGAAACAACGGCCAGTGCGGCCGATGTCACTCCGCTAAACAGTTGTGAAACCAGAATGATATGTTTTCGACTGAACCGATCCGCGAGATGACCGGCCGGCAGTGACAGCGTCACCACGGGCACTGCAATGACCAACCCAACGAGTCCGAGTGCCGTGGCCGAATGAGTGCGCGCATAGATCTCCCATTCCACCGCTACGGCGAGCATCAAGCGGCCCGTGATCGAGAGTAAATTACCGGCCGTAAACAAGCTGAAATCTCCGAAACGGAACGCTGCGTAGGGATCATGCGTCGGAGGCTCCCTTTCGACTGGCAAGGGAACGGCTGGCCGTTGGCTTTCCGGTGATTGAAAGGAGCTGGAGTCGATTCGCTGCGGCATGTTCAAGCGCGTTCGGTCGAACACGCGCAGGAGATTGTAGATTGAGCAGCCAGCGTCGCAACCTTGGTCGCCGTTTCGAAATTTGGAGTGCGCGGACATGTCCGCACTTTGAAGCGGCGACATGTCGTCGCACTCCAAAAAAGCACCCAGCGTCTGTTCTGTGAAATCGCAGGCTTGCCTTTCCCGCCGCTTTTTACTTATTATCGGGGTGTGCCTGCTTATGATCAGGCCTCGGGGAATGGGATCGCCCCAAGCACACAAAGCGGGGCGGCGGCGTTTACAACAACTCACTGGAGCGTTGTGCTCGCGGCGCAAGGGCCATCACCCGCAGCGGAGGAGGCACTCGAAAAGCTTTGCCGCACATACTGGCGACCAATTTATGGCTTCGTAAGGCGACAGGGTGTCCAAACCGAAGAGGCGAAGGATCTCACTCAGGGTTTTTTTGCATTGTTGCTGGAACGTCGCGATTTGGAAACTGTCCGCAAAGAGAAAGGGCGCTTGCGTTCTTATCTCCTGACCTCGCTAAAACATTTCCTAACGAACGAGCACAACCGTGCGATGACAATTAAACGGGGTGAAGGTCAGCGGTTGATCCCACTGGAGGATTTACGTGATCGTGAGCGCGTCGGCTTTGAGCCAGCAGAGTCATTACCTGCAGACCAAATTTACGAGCGGCGCTGGGCGCTGAGCGTGGTTGACCAAGTGCTGGCACGACTGGGAGAGGAGTATCGTGCCGCTGGCAATATCAAATTGTTTGATCGGCTACAGAAATCGCTCACGGACGAGCCGGATCGCGCTACGCCGGCGGACACAGCGCACGAGTTCGGGATGACGGAGAGCGCGGTGAGACAAGCGTCTTACCGTTTGCGCCAACGATACCGCCAAGTTCTGCGCGAGGAAATTGCCCATACCGTAATGGCTGCTGGTGATATCGACGACGAACTGCGCCACCTGGTCGCTGTGCTGCGGGCGTAAAGACACGAATTACACGAATGGTCACTAATTGATGAACCCCTCTCCGAAACCTGATCCATTCGTGTTAGTTCGTGAAATTCGTGTCTGAATGAAGACCGCTACCACTGTTTGCGGAAGGTGCGGAGCAAAAATTCTTGATGACGCTACACGAGAAGTTTGTCCTGCTTGCCTCTTAGAAACCGGTCTTGGTCTGTTCGACGATGGGGATAAAGAGGCGATCAATCGCGGATGGCTGCCGGGCATCGCTCATGCCACGCACGCAGCAGGAATACTGGCAGACTTCGGCGACTATGAATTGCTCGAGGAAATCGGCCGGGGCGGCCAGGGCGTAGTTTATCGCGCCCATCAGAAAAGTCTCAATCGCACGGTCGCGTTGAAGGTGATCGGCCTTGGCCCCTGGACCACCGAAGCACATTTCAAGCGCTTTCGGCGGGAAGCAGAAGCCGCCGCGAGCCTCGAGCATCCATGCATTGTTCCCATCTACGAGGTCGGCGAGCGCGACGCCCAGTGCTATTTCAGCATGAAATTTATCGAAGGCGGCCAGCTCGATGAAGTGGTCAAGCGCACGCCGATGTCAATCGCGCGTGCGGTGGAGCTCATCGCCAAGCTAGCCCGCACCGTGCATTACGCACATGAACACGGCATTCTGCATCGAGACGTTAAGCCGGGAAACATTTTGCTGGATCGGAATGGTGAACCGCATCTTACTGATTTTGGTCTCGCTCGATTAGTTGAAGCTGAGAGCACTATCACGCGCACGCTGGAAGTGATGGGCACACCCAGCTACATGGCACCGGAACAAGCTACGGGTAATAACAGAGGGATCAGTTGTCAGACAGATGTTTATGGACTGGGTGCGGTGCTTTATCAGCTTCTAACTGGTCAGCCACCTTTTGCCGGAGGAACAACCTACGAAACCGTTAAGCTATTGCTTGAGACTGAGCCGCGTCCGCCGCGCCAGTTAAATCCGAAAATAGATCGCGATCTTTCCACGATTTGTCTGAAGTGTCTCGAGAAAGATCCACAGCGTCGTTACTCATCCGCACTCGCGCTGGCCGAAGACCTTGAACACTGGCTGAAACACGAGCCGATTCGGGCGCACCGTGCTGGAATTTTCAGCCGCGGACGCAAATGGGTGCGACGGAAACCCGTGATTGCCGCGTTGATTACTTCGTTGATCGCTTTGGCGGCGGCCATAGGCTGGAATGTCTGGAAAAGCGAACTTATTCATCGGCCGGTCACAAACGGGGTCGCAGTGCTGCCATTTGAAAATCTAAGCGGTGACCCAAATAACGCTTATTTCGCTGAAGGCATCCAGGAGGAAATCCTGACGCGGCTGGCTGGCATCGCGGGTTTGAAAGTAATTTCACGCACTTCCACACAGCAATATCAAAGCAAGCCCAGGAATCTTCGTGAGATCGCCAAACAGCTTGGCGTGGCAAACATTCTTGAGGGTAGCGTGCAAAAAGCGGCCGATCAGGTGCGGGTCAATGTGCAGTTGATTAACGCGCAAACCGATTCCCATCTTTGGGCTGAGACCTATGATCGGAAGTTGACTGACATCTTTGGGGTTGAGAGCGAGATCGCCAAACGAATAGCGGATTCGTTGCAGGCTCGGCTAACCGGCCGCGAGGAGCAAGCATTAGCAGTTAAGCCAACAAACAATCCAGACGCTTACGACGCCTATCTGCGCGGCCTAGCCTATGACGCACGCCGGTACGAGGCTGGTGCACTGCGAAAGGCGATCGCTTCCTATGAACGCGCGGTACAGCTTGACCCAAATTTTGCGGTCGCTTGGGCGCGCCTTTGTCGCGCAAACGCTGCCTCCTACTTTAGCCACAATGACTTTACTCCTGCTCACCGCGATGCAGCGAAGCGCGCCTTGGAGAATGCGCAGAATGTCGCGCCGAACTCGCCTGAGACCGCACTGGCGTTAGGTTATTATCAATACTACGTAGTACGTGATTACTCGGCTGCCAAAACAACATTCCGAGAGGTCAGCAAGATGTTGCCAGGCAATAGCGACGTGCCATTTGCCCTCGCCCGAGTTAACCGCCGCGAAGGACACTGGGATCAAAGCATCGCCTACTTCGAGCATGCTCTCACTCTGGATCCCCGTAATGTTGAGTTACTTGAGGACGCGGCGTGGACTTACGCCATGCTTAGACAATTCCCGGCCGCGCTAAAGCTATGTGATCGAGTGCTGGACATTATGCCAAACGATCCAGATGTGATGGCGAAAAAGGCCAGCAAGTATCAGGTGCAGGGTAACTTGCAGGAAGCCGCCAAGTTGCTATCCGGAATAAACGAGCAGACTCCTAACGAAGATACGTTCCGAATCAAGATCATTCAGTTGAGACTTGAACGAAATTACGGTGAGGCGGCTCGATTGCTGCAAGCCCGACTGGCTCAATTTCGTTTTGATTCTGAGTACTTCAAGGGCGCGGAGCAGATTGAGCTTGCTATCATCCAGCGCCTTGCTGGGGACACGACTAGCGCAAACGTTACCGCTGAACAGCTGCGCAACACGCTCGAGCCACTCTACAAAAATCAACCAGATAACGTTGGCGTGACCGTAATGCTGTCTCTGGCCAACGCGGTGCTCGGGGAAAGGGCATCGGCTCTAAAGGAAGCGGAACGCACAATCATGCTTTATCCCCGTGCTAAAGATTCCGTGTCCGGACCGACCTTTGAAGAGACCCTTGCGGTAATTCAGACGATTCTCGGCGAGAAAAGCCGTGCGATTTCCACTCTCACGCGGTTGTTACAAACACCATATGATAGCGGACTTTACGGACTGCCTGTTACGCCAGCACTTTTACGACTCGACCCGCTGTGGGATCCTTTACGCACCGATCCCGCGTTTCAAAAACTCTGTCAGGAAAACCAGCCG
>Ga0209156_10003861_pt1 | contig 11082 bp, 8 predicted proteins | sample GraSoiAngelo_124_FD_185881 | JGI IMG/M metagenome (GOLD analysis project Ga0209156, IMG submission 185881) | Grasslands soil microbial communities from the Angelo Coastal Reserve, California, USA - 14_0927_05_20cm (SPAdes) (version 2) | ecosystem: Environmental > Terrestrial > Soil > Grasslands ...
GGCGTTCGGTGGGCGAAAGCCGAACGCAAACCGCTTCGTCACACGATTCGCTCGGTTGGTGTGATCGTGCCGGACAGAAGTCGCAACTGGCAGTTCGTCTCCCGCGTCGATGGTTACGTGCAAAAGCTGAACGTCACGTCGCCGGGCCAGGTTGTCGATAAAGACGCGCCGCTCTTGTCGATCTACAGCCCGGATTTGCTCACCAGTGAGCGCGAGTTTGTTGAACTATTGCGAATGCGCGACGAAGCGAAAAGCAAAGACGCACGCGAGACGCCGCAGCGCTTGATCGAGTCGGCCAAACGCCGGCTCCAGCTTTGGAATGTGACGCCAGAACAGATTGCCGAGCTCGAAAAAACACGCAAAGCCTCCGACACGCTGACGTTGCTTTCGCCGTTCCGCGGCGTCGTCCAATCGGTGCCTGTTGAACAAGGCAAGAACGTCAAAATGGGCGATATGCTCGTCGAAGTTGCCGATCTCGGCGTGGTCTGGGTTTGGGCCGAATTTTATGAAAACGAATTGTCGATGTTGCAAACGGGTCAAAAAATTGCGGTCACGGCGAAATCTTATCCGGGCGAAAACTTCGACGGTACGATCAGCGTGATCAATCCGTTCCTCGACGAAATGAAACGCACGGCCAAAGTGCGAATCGACATTCCGAACGCGGATTTCAAGCTGCGGCCCGGCATGTACGTGAACGCTGAGCTGGCGATGGACATGGGCGAGGCCCTCACCGTTCCCGTGAGCGCCATCATGCCGACCGGCGAGCGTAACGTCGTGTTCGTCGATAAAGGCGAAGGGAAACTCGAGCCACGCGTTGTCCAGCTAGGCGCGAAATACGGCGACATCTACGAGGTGCAAAGCGGCTTGCAGGAAGGCGAGCGCGTTGTCGCGAGCGCGAACTTTCTGATCGACGCCGAATCGAAGGTGCAAGGCGCACTGAAGGAATTTGAGCAAGAAAAGCCAGCAGAGGCCACCGGGTCGCCAGTGAAGCCATGACCGAAGCAGACTCAACTCCCAAAGATAACCGCGCGGCCGAACCGGGACGCGGCCCGCTGATCGAGCGCATCATCGAGGCGAGCGCGAAGAACAAATTTCTCGTTTTCATTTTCACGATCTTCGCTGTTGCGGGCGGTATTTACGGGCTGATTCACACGCCGCTCGACGCCATTCCCGACCTGAGCGACGTACAGGTGATTGTTTACACGGATTGGGAAGGGCGTTCGCCTGACCTAATTGAAGACCAGATCACATATCCCATTTCCACTGTCTTCATTGCGGCGCCAAAAGTGAAGTTCGTCCGTGGCGAATCGATGTTCGGCAAATCGTTCATCTACGTCATTTTCCAGGACGGGACCGACATTTACTGGGCGCGCTCGCGCGTGATCGAATATCTCAACTCGGTCCGCGGCTCGTTGCCCGAAGGGGTGAATCCGGTCATTGGGCCTGACGCGACAGGTGTCGGCTGGGTTTACGAATACGCGCTCGTCGACGACAGCGGAAAGCATGACCTCGCCGAGCTGCGCTCGATCCAGGATTGGAACCTCCGTTACGCGCTTGCGTCGGTGAAAGGTGTCTCGGAAGTCGCGCCCGTCGGCGGTTTCGTAAAACAATATCAGGTCGATCTCGACCCAAACGCGCTGGTCGCCTACCACATTCCGCTCAGTGATGTCGTCAACGCGATCAAGATGAGCAACGCCGATGTCGGTGGCCGCGTCTTTGAGGTCGCGACGACGGAGTATTTCATCCGCGGCCGCGGCTACATCAAAAAGATCGAGGACATTGAAAACATTGTCCTTAAAGTCGAGAACGGTACGCCGGTTTATTTAAAAAACATCGCCACCGTGCATCTGGGCGGCGACATCCGGCGGGGTGTCGCGGAGCTAGACGGACGGGGCGAGACCGTCGGCGGCATCGTCGTGATGCGTTACGGCGAGAACGCGCTCAACGTTATCGACGGCATCAAAAAGAAAATTGACGAGATCAAATCATCATTGCCCGAGGGCGTGCGGATCGTGCCGACTTATGATCGCAGCGATTTAATCAAGCGCGCGATCGCTACGTTGCGCGAGAAGTTGATCGAAGAAAGCATCGTCGTCGCGCTGGTCTGCATCCTCTTTCTCTGGCACATCCGCTCATCGCTGGTTGCGATTATCACGCTGCCGATCGCGATCATTCTCTCGTTCATCCCGATGTGGTGGATGAATCTGACTTCAAACATCATGTCGCTCGGCGGCATCGCGATTGCCATCGGCGCGATGGTCGACTCGGCGATCATCATGATCGAGAACGCGCACAAGGCGCTCGAGCATTTCCGGGAAGAACACGGCCGCGAACCGAACAACGTTGAGCGCGTCAGTGTCATCATTGCCGCCGCAAAAGGCGTTGGCCGCGCATTGTTTTTCGCGCTGCTCGTGATCACGGTGAGCTTCGTCCCGGTGTTCTCACTCACCGCGCAGGAAGGTCGGCTATTCAAGCCGCTCGCGTTCACCAAAACGTTCTCGATGTTCTTCGCCTCGTTCCTTGGGGTGACCTTGGTGCCAGTGCTGATGGCGATGCTGATCCGCGGCAAAATCATGCCCGAAATCAAAAATCCGGTAAACCGAGTTTTGATTGGCGTGTATCAGCAGTTGGTCAATTTCGTCCTGCGCTATCGCTGGTTCACGCTCATCGCTGCGCTGGTCATTCTGGTGCTCACCGTGTTTCCGTATAGCCGGCTGGGCAGCGAATTCATGCCGCCGTTGAACGAAGGCACGTTGCTTTACATGCCCACGGCCGTTCCGGGAATGTCGATCACGGAAGCGACGAAGATTCTTCAGATTCAGGATCGACAGCTCAAAAAAATTCCCGAGGCGGTGACTGTGTTTGGCAAAGCCGGCCAGGCCGAAACACCGACCGATCCGGCGCCATTGTCGATGTTTGAGACGGTGGTCACGCTCAAACCGCCAGACCAATGGCGCAAGGGAATGACGTGGGACAAGCTGCTCGCGGAAGTTAACGCCAACATCAAGACGCCGGGGATGGCCAGCATCTTCTGGATGCCGATCCAAACGCGCACGGAAATGCTCACCACCGGTTTTCGCAGCGTCCTTGGCGTAAAAGTTTTCGGTCCTGATCTCGGGGAAATTCAGAAGATTGCGGTCCAGATCGAAAAAGAACTGGCTGATTTTCCGGATACGCGCAGCGCATTCGCGGAGCGCACTGTAGGCGGGTATTTCCTCGATTTCACTGTCAATCGGGAAGCGGCCGCGCGCTATGGGCTTAAAGTCGGCGACGTGAATGACATTATAGAGAGCGCAATCGGCGGCAAGAACATCACAACCACCGTCGAGGGACGCGAGCGCTATTCAATCAATACGCGATACGCGCGTGACTTCCGCCAGGACATCGACGCGCTCAAGCGCGTGCTCGTGCCCACGCCGACCGGTGCGCAAGTACCGATCTCGTTGCTTACCGACATTAAATACAAGACCGGTCCGCCGTCGGTGCGGAGCGAAAACGGCAAGCTTGTCGGTTTCGTTTTTGTGGACATTACGACGAGCGACATTGACGGCTACGTGCATAAGGCCGCGCAACTGCTCGGCCAGCGCATTCAGTATCCGCCCGGTTACTACATCCAGTGGGCGGGACAATTTGAATATCTCCAGGCCGCGAAGGAGCGGCTCAAGATCGTCATCCCCTTCACGCTCTTGATTATCTTCATGCTTATCTACATCAGCACGCGCTCGGTGATTAAAACCGCGATCGTTTTGCTGGCGGTTCCGTTCTCATTGATCGGCGCGTTCTGGCTGCTTTACCTGCTCGGCTACAACATGAGCGTCGCCGTTTGGGTTGGTCTGATTGCGCTCGCCGGACTGGATGCCGAGACCGGCGTCGTCATGCTGCTTTATCTCGATCACGCCTGGGAAAAATTCCGCGATGCCGGGCGGATGAATAATATGAAAGATCTGCATGATGCAGTCATTGAAGGCGCCGTTAGCCGTGTGCGGCCGAAGATCATGGCTGTCTCGGCGATTCTCTTCGGTTTGTTGCCGATCATGTGGTCCCCGGCGACGCAGGCTGGCGCCGATGTCATGAAACGCATCGCTACACCGATGATCGGCGGCGTCATCACCTCGGCGTTTTTAAACCTCCTGATCTATCCGGTGATTTACATCATGTGGAAAAAGCGCGGACTGAAAGAGCAAGAGGAAGAAGAAACCCCGTTGGTTCCGCCTGCGCTCGTGCCATCCGAAAGCGTTCTTCGTCGCATGACGAGGATTATCGCGATGGTTCTGATTGCTGCAGCACTCATTTACGCCGCGAATTTCGGCTGGCACAAATTTACGAGCCGAAATACAGCCGGCACTCCTTTTGCCACTCAGACCGTTAACGATCTCACCATCACATTTTCATCGCCCGGCGGACAGCTCAAGAATGGCGACAACGATGTACTGATCGAATTTCGCGACAGCAGCGGAAGTCTTATCGATGTGGGCAACGTCAAATTTGAACTCAACATGAATATGACCGGAATGCAGATGCACGAAGGCGCAAATATTCAGCCGACGGGCGCACCTGGGCGTTACCGAGCGAAGATCAAAGTCGGAATGGCCGGAGATTGGGCGGGCAAACTTTCCTACGACGGACCTCGTGGGCGCGGCGAGACCACCGTCACATTGAGCGCCAAACGTTGAAACCTTCGCTATGAATATCGCATGCGCTTTTCACCACCCGTTGCCAGAATCAGCGGTCACGCCGGAGGCGATTTTTTGGAATCGCCGCCGATTTATTAGAGCTTTAACCCTCGCTACAACTGCGGCCACGTTCCCCGCCTGCGGCTCAAAGGAAAATGCATCCCAAGCGGCGGACGTTCCACTGCCGGCGCGCGCTTCCGACGCGCTTTATCCTGCATCGCGCAATGTGAAATTCCAAATCGACGATCGAACTCTGACTCCAGCTGGCATTGCTGGCCGCTACAACAACTTTTACGAATTCACCACCGACAAAGCCGCGGTCGCACGTCTTGCATCTGGTCTCACGATCGATCCGTGGACTCTTGAGGTCGGCGGTCTCGTGCAAAAACCCTTCCAGATTGGCTTCGAAGATCTCGTCACAAGATTTCCAATGGAGGAGCGGATTTATCGTCTCCGTTGTGTCGAAGCCTGGTCGATGGTCGTGCCGTGGGTCGGCTTTCCGTTCGCGAGATTCGTCGAGTTTTGCGCGCCGCTCTCGTCGGCGAAATACGTGCGCTTTATTTCCTTTCACCGGCCGGAAGAAGCGGTGGGACAACGGGAACAAGCATATCCGTGGCCTTATTACGAAGGTCTGCGCATGGACGAAGCGATGAACGAGTTGACGCTGATGACTACGGGAATTTACGGCAAACCATTGCCCAGACAACACGGCGCGCCTTTGCGTGTGATCGTTCCTTGGAAGTACGGTTACAAGAGTCCGAAGTCGATCGTTAAGATCGATTTCATCGCGGAGCAGCCCCGCACTTTCTGGAATGATTTGGGGCCGAACGAATACAGCTTTTTATCTAATGTCGATCCGGATGTGCCGCACCCTCGTTGGTCGCAAATGACGGAGCGCGACATTGGCACTGATATGCGCATTCCCACGTTGAAGTACAACGGTTACTCGGAATTTGTCGCTTCACTTTACGCTTAGGACTCGAATGGAATTATGAATCGCTGGCTTCGTCAACTGCACCGCTTCCTCGGCGTTTTCTTTGCGCCGCTATTGTTGCTCTATATCGCCACCGGCTGGTGGCAGACGGTCACTGTCAATCGCAACAAGGGTCTCGGGTTCGGCAAATCGTGGATCGAGAGACTCTCAACCGTTCACATCGACCAGTACTTCCCATGGGGTATGCGCGATTACTCGACTTACCTTTTCAAAGGTCTCGTCATCACCATGAGCGTGGGCCTCATCTTTACCACGTTGCTCGGCTTGGTGATGGCGTTCCGCTTCGTGAAAAACAAGACTGGCATGGCACTGACGCTGGCAGCTGGAATCATTGTGCCGATTCTGTTGCTCTATCTCGGCGAAGGCGCGAAAAAGCAGCTGAAATCGCCCGGCGCGCCGACGGCGCTGCAGCCCTAACGCGTATGTTGAGTAATTGCGGCGTCGCTATTTCGAGGAGCCGCGGCTCTTACTATTCATCGCCTCGACGCGCGCTAGGCCCAACGTGTTGTTACCGCTGCCGACGACGTTGCTCTCAAAACGATCATGGCAGATCAGATTTCCACCGTAATGAATCACTTCTATCAGATGACGTTTCGCGGGTGGCGGTGGGGCGACCAGATGCGTCCCGAGCGCCGGCCACATCGCGATTGCGCCTGCTACGCCTAACGATGCTAGAGAAAAAACTCGCCACATCTTCCAATTGGTCGCTGGAGAAACAAATAACTTACAGGAACCCAATACTGGGCATGACCACCTTCAACCTCAACCTCAATTAATGAAAGGAAACCAAAAATGAAAGCTAACGCCGCTAACCCTGATCAGAATGCGGCTCTGATGGAGCCGGTGAAGCCGGTGTTTCAGGTGCACCGCGATTCGAAACCGGCGGAGTAACGATGAGCTGAAGGGTCATATGGCAAAGCAAGGTCCTGGCCGAAGGCACACACTCCTCGAGAAGATCCGACGTGGAGCTATTCTCGATCGCCGGGGCATTACGCTCGTTTTCGGCACAGCGCTCGTAATCGTGATGATCTCGGCTGCGGTTATCATCAGAAGTTTGCTGCCCGTCAAACTCACAGAGCCGGATCGCGCCATGCTAAAGAAGTATGAATCGATTCGAGTAGCTCTGGCTCAGGACGACTTGGGGTTGGCGCAAAGATCGGCTGTTGCGTTAGTCAGTTCCTATAAAGAGAGGCGACAAGTTGCCGCAGCCGCGCTGGCCTTATCGAAGGCCAACTCGCTGGAACCAGCTCGCGACGCATTCAGCATAATGAGCATCGAAGCGGTTAAAATGGCGCGAAACCACAAGGAATACTATGTCATCGGCTGTTCAATGAACCAATGTCCTGCACCATGTGAGAACTGCCAGATGTGGAGATTTAGCGAGTGGGTCCAGAGCGATCCGGCCATCGCAAATCCATTCATGGGGAAAGCAAGTCCGCACTGCGGAGTAATCAGATAATGGAAGCTCACCCATATGCATCGACTTCAACATCAGCATTAACAATGAAGAGAACTACTACATGAAAACTAAATTATTCCTGCTCACCGCTTTAACCATCGCTGGATTGGACATCTGTCCGTTTGTGGTCGCGCAAACCGACATTTTGCCCACACCAACCCAATCGGCACAGCCGTCGCCATCTCCACGAATGCAAGGAATGGATGAAATGGCAGGGATGGATTCGATGAAACGAATGGCAGACATGTGCCAGGAGATGATGAAGAGCGAGAAAGCGGCAATGCCTTACATCATCGGCGTTTCCATCCTGTTCGCTCTGTTACTGTTCGTCGCGCTGGTGCTGCTCATCGTGCTCGAAATCCAGTGGATCAAATATTGGAGCCGAATTTTGAAGCGTCAGGAGAATTCGCCCGCTAACTGCGGATGAATAAGCAAAAAGCGGTCGTTCTCGTCACCGGAAACAGCGGCCCGATCGAGCACACCTTTTCCTTTACGCGTTTAACACGGATGCGAAGTCGCCTTGGCAATTAGCACTCAATCGTGTTTCGCCTGTAGCTAATTCGTCACAGCATCAACGACGAAAAGTTCCTGTTCCCCTTTTCCTTTTAGTACGAATCGACCCAACGATCGGCCGGAACAACGATCCGCAATTAAGTTCCAGGTATCTTTGTTAACGCACACGGAACCCGCGGCCGCAGCTTGTTCCATTCGGCTAGCAGTGTTTACGGCATCACCCCAGACATCATATTGATATTTTCTGTGCCCCACGACTCCGGCGATAACGGGCCCGACATGAACGCCAACACGCACCTGCCAACTCGCCGGCATCTCCCGAGCAGTGGCCACCATATCGAGGCCGCATCTCACGCAGTTGAGTGCTGGATTGTCCAGTGGTGTCGCCAGTCCAGCAGTAGCCATGAACGAGTCACCAATCGTCTTAATTTTCTCGAGATCATGCTTAAGGCAGAGTCGCTCGAACGCCTCCACCAAAGTTTGCAAATGTGACAAGATCTCTTCCGGTCCACGTCGGGCGCTATATGCGGTAAATTCTACAATATCGCAGAAAAGTATTCCCACTCTTTCGAAACGGCGTGGCTTAACGGCGTGCGTCGTCTTTAACTCTGCCGCAATATCGCGAGGAAGAATGACGTGTAGCAATTCATCAGATCGCAGCTTTTCCTCCTCGATTTGCCGCAAGTAGAGAGTTTCCTGGTCGCGGAGCCTCTTTCTTTCCAAACATGATCCGATCCGAGCCTGAAGCAACACGGGATTGAAGGGTTTGCTTAGATAATCTTGTGCCCCTTTTTGGATGCATTTGACGACGTGATCAAGTTGATCAGACGCTGAGAGCACAATCACAGGGATGTCTCGAAGCCGGGGTTCAGCCTTAAGCTGCTCGAGAACTTCAAAACCATCCATAACCGGCATAATGATGTCGAGGAGCAGCAGGTCGAAAGATCCCGCCCTTAATAACTTCAATGCCTCGATGCCATTTTCGGCGCTCGACACGTCGTACCCAAGCCTTTCTAAGCGTCGCGTCAGCATGTCACGATTCAGATCGTTATCGTCGACTACGAGCAAAGAAGCGGTGCCCACCGCTGTGCCGACTACCTTGTTTTGCGTCGCCGCGGGGTCTCTAGCAAAGGCTTGATGGTGTTTGGGAGGAATTAACTCGCTCCCCACAGCCTCAGAATTGAGCTCAATTGAGGCGAAATTTTGTACAATTAGGTCGAGCAAACGCCTGGCCGCGGTATGCACCTTCTGCAAATCTGAAGCGAAAGAATCCTGCCCCATGTCTTTCGCCTGCTCTTGTAACATTTCCGCATAACCGATTACCTGGTTTAACGGTGTACGAACATCATGGTGCATCGAAGCTTCATCCATTTTTCGATGCGCTACAGGATCGCAAAGGTCATCGATAATACCTAATAGCTGTTCGCCTGCAGAATGAATTCGATCGAGGTCTGCAATAAAAATGTCCAAACCGTCGTCTTGCGCTTGCTCCATCAGCATTTCGCAGTAGCCGATGATATGATTAAGTGGAGTACGCAGCTCGTGTTTTAGATTACCCGTAAATTTATTCTTCACGCCACGGTTGTCGTCAGCATCCCTAGGTGGTGAGACAGACCCCTTGTCCGTCGCTGCTCATTGCATTTTCGATCTTTGAAGAAGCGCCTCAATTTTTCCAACTAGCCGTGCGATTTCGACCGGTTTAGTGTCGAAGTCATCGCATCCTGCCTCGATGCATCTTTCACGATCACCGCTCATCGCGTGTGCGGTGAGTGCGATAACTGGAATCGACTTGGTTTCGGGCGCCATCTTAAGCCGCCGCGTCGCTTCCCACCCGTCAAGCACCGGCAGACTAATATCCATCAAAACCAGCGCTGGAGATTCCGATTGTGCCATCGCGAGACCTTCTGCGCCGTCAACAGCAATTACGACTTCGTATCCTCTTCGTTGGAGGCGACGCGTAAGCATGTCGCGATTCATTTCGTTATCTTCGACTACTAATATTTTCGCCATGATTAATGTTGCGGCTCCGGCTAGACGACTGGTTTGTTTTGCGCGGCTTGTTTGGCGTGCACGCATGCTGCGATAAGATCTTGGATTTCTCCGAGCAAGCTATCCTGGGTTAGGGCGTGTTTCGGCAGCACCTTCTCGACGTAGCCATCGAGTGCTATCCGCTCCTCAGTGGACATGTCCTTCGCGGTCACTACGATGATCGGGATGGATCGCCAGTCGTCGTGCTTGTGGAGCTCGGTGACAAATTGGTAGCCATTCATTCTTGGCATCATCAAATCCAAGAGGATCAAATCGGGCCGGTGTTTCGCGACCTGCTCTAGTGCGACGACTCCGTCTTCGGCTTGAATAACGCTCCAGCGCTCTCTCTCCAAGATTTGCGTTAGCATTTTGCGATCTGCTTCTTCATCGTCGACTACCAAGGCGGAACGCGGCGACGAGATGTCACGGAACTTCGCGAGAATCTCCGTCAGTCGTTCCCGATCCACCGGTTTAATCATGTAATCGCTGGCTCCCAAAGTATAACCGAGATTTTTGTCATCAACGATGGTTAGCATAACCACCGGGATATCACTCAGGTCAGGTTTCGATTTGAGCGTGGAAAGCACTGCCCACCCGTCCATTCCTGGCATCATCACGTCCAATATTATGGCCATGGGATGCAATTCCTTCGCTAAACGCAGACCTTCTTCGCCGTTGGATGCACATTCGACGGAGAACCCTTTTCGATTTAAGAAGCGCTTGAGCACCTGGCGCGTATCCGCATCATCATCGATCACTAAGACAGACTTGCCTTCCATATCAGGTGGCACGGCAATTGATCTCGTAGCGGCGGCAGATTCGGCCTCCGGTTCGCGAACTTCAGTGGGCAATCGAATGATAAAGGTTGTGCCTTCGCCCGGCTTGCTTGTTAGGGCGACGTCGCCGCCCATCATCCGGCAGAATGTTTTGGTGATTGTTAAACCAAGGCCGGTGCCACCAAAATCACGAGCGGTGGAGGCGTCAGCCTGAGAAAATGCCTCAAAGACGTGCTCCTGCTGTTCCGGAGTCATGCCGATGCCAGTGTCGCTCACGCGAAAGACGATCCAATCGCTTTTCGTTGGCGAGTTTTCGCGCGCTGCTTCAAGAGTGATCTTTCCGTTTTTAGTAAATTTACTCGCGTTGCTAAGAAGGTTAAACAGGGATTGGCGGACCTTCGTCATGTCAGCCCTCATCGCGCCGAGATTTGCAGGGCACCGCACCTCAAGCACGTTCGAGTTTTTTTGCACAAGCAGTTGAACGGTAGTGCTAACGTCCTCGAGCAAGTTCGAAATATCGAAAGTCTCGAGATAAAGTTCCATTTTGCCTGCTTCGATCTTGGACAAATCGAGCACGTCGTTGATTAGGTCGAGCAAGTGCCGCCCGGAACGGTTGATCTTCTTGAGGTCGGGAATAAA
>Ga0209156_10003862_pt1 | contig 11081 bp, 9 predicted proteins | sample GraSoiAngelo_124_FD_185881 | JGI IMG/M metagenome (GOLD analysis project Ga0209156, IMG submission 185881) | Grasslands soil microbial communities from the Angelo Coastal Reserve, California, USA - 14_0927_05_20cm (SPAdes) (version 2) | ecosystem: Environmental > Terrestrial > Soil > Grasslands ...
CGCACCTTTCAGAGCTTCTTCCAGCAAAGTATTATAGGCGGGAAGGAATTGTACCGGCACGCCTTCTATCAACGCGCATTCCCCTTCCTCCTTTAAATAGCCGCGGCCGCGCAGCGCTTCATACAGGGGAGCGAGAGTGAGCAAACCGCTCTCAGTCTGCGGCAGAACAACAAAGACATAGAGATCGAAGGTCAGCAACGGCTCAACATAGAAGGTCGCGCCCATCGCGCCGCCAATGGCGTAACGGGTGAAGACGCCCTCCTTTTCGAGCTCATTCAACACCACTAACCTGCGCTTCACACGAGATGAATAACCAATTCAAGGCTTCAAGTCAGCGACGATTTCGGCAAACTGCCTTCCGACTGACTCCTGGACTTCTCACCTCTCACTTCTCACGCCCGTCCCCTGTCCTGTCTCTCGCCCTAACCTCGTGCGAAGGCGGCCGACCTCCGACCTCTTACTGATCACCGATCACCGTTCACAGATCACCCTCTTCGCTTCTTGCTCCTTGCTTCCTGCTCCTTAGTCCAGCAAGTCCACCGGCGGGAGCGGGCACGAATCTGCCTCTGATGAAACCCGATGATGTTCCGCCAGATGTGCCACCCGCGTCACTCAATCCGGAGAAAGATCCCGACGAGTGGGTAACAAAAGATGAGCCGATGACCGGCCCGCAGCGCTCTTATCTCCAGACGCTCTGCCGCGAAGCCGGGGAAGAATTCAACGAAAATTGGACCAAAGCAGAAGCTTCGAAAAAGATCGAGGAGCTGCAGCAGAAGACTGGACGTGGCAAGGGCGGTACGGCCAACAGCTAGTCAACCCTCGCCCTGCTCCGCGAATGGAGCCGATACCTCGTTTTCGATTCCAGTTTTAGTGAACAGAGGTAGAGATTTTCCAATCTGTTCACCACGACTTGATTCTATCTGGATTTTCGGTGGCAATGTCTGCTCTCGAGGGCTCACTTATTAGATAATTAGCGACAAGTTTCGCTGGCTGTCTTCAAATGTTAAATATTAAGACGCGACCCCGTCTGCCCCCCGAAATGTATCCCAGATACGCCCCCGCCCATCTCCTCTCAACTATCAACCGTCACCTCTCAACCTCTTCGAAAGAATTAGGGAACGCGCATTTCTGCTGTAGATTCTTCCCAGTTACGCAACGCTCTCTTCCCCGGATCGGATAAAATATGGAATTAACACGAACATTATCTCAGCGCGGCACACTTTACCTGGCTCACCGCAGAAACACCCAATGCCGGTCTGAAGCTTTTCGCAACTTTGCCGCCGCCGCCAGAATTCAACCAACCGACGTGCGCCGCCGCACTTTCGCCGACTCTCACGTCTCGCACCGATTTCAATCCGACAACGGCCGTTAACTATCTCTATCTTCCGTTCTCAACCTCCTGACCTCTAATTCTTATCGCCCTACCAAATGCACAACATTGAGTTTCGCCAAATAATGCGCGACGCAGAAATCGCCAACGCGATCTTTCCGGTGGTGTGCCGGCACCGTCTCACCCAGGCAGCTACCGAAAAAACGTTGCGGGAACTAGCTGTTCCGCGGGCAGCAAATATTGCCAGGATCAGCGTGTCGTTAAGCCATTAGGCTTTCAGCGGAGGTTGGACCACGCATCGGCCGTACGGTCGCGGCTGGTTAGACCTGTAAATCACCCCACCACTGTCTGATATGACCATCGAAAGGTGCTGCTTCGGCTGCTTCGCGCATCAGTTGCGACTGCGTTGCGAGGTTGACCATGCGTTGAGGATTGGCCTCGGCCCGCGCGGCATTGCTCACGCTCCGATGTATGTCCAGCAGCGTTGCGCGTTGCTCGGGGTTGAGATGGCTACCCCATACCATTGCTTCTTCCGTGCTGACAAAAGCTGGAATGATCAGGCTTTGGATCCGCCTTAACAGAGCAAGATCCGAAATTGAAATCGCCACGTTCCCGGCCACATCGATAAGCCAGGTGGCGATCGCATCTTTGCCTCTAAGTATTGGAGTAATCATATGAACTTCTCAGTTTGCGCAGAAGAGGAAAGGCCGGCACCGGCGCGGTCGGTCGACGCTGCGATTGCTTACCTCGCAAGCTACAGCCGAAATCACAATTAGCTAATGATATTTAGATCGAAGCAGACTGGTAACTCTACTTGTAAGTTTAGTCAGAAAAGCGAAACTGCTTGCTTAGCGGCGGGCATGGTCTATAGAAGCAGTTGATTACGTCACTCGACGTTTCAACGCATCTTTAGCCGAGCTTAACAAAGTTCGTGGGGCTGGACCTTCGCTGAGACACCGCTTAACGCCATCTCCAGGTCCTAATGGGAGCCCGACTCAGCCTGCGCGAATTCCTTCCAAGCGGAAGTTTCGCTACGGGAGGATATCAGTTCCAAGCGGCCTGGGTATAACCAACAAACAAGAAAGACAACTAAGATGAAGTTCACGAAAATATTCACGGCCACGCTAATAATTGCCGCGGCCGCGGTCAGCGTCTGTTCCGCGCAAAATTCAGCGACGGCAGCGGTGACCACCACCGCCACGACCCAAAGCACTGCGCCTTACACGGAAGGTGGAGTCTGGCAAATAACGATGGTCAAGACAAAGCCCGGCATGAGCGATGATTATCTCAAAGCTCTGGCCAAGATATTTAAATCGACTAATGACGAAGCAAAGCGACAAGGCCTCATTACCGATTACAAAATTCTAGCCGGTGATGCAGCTACCCAGCAGGATTACGATATTCTGCTTATGGTGGAATATCCTAACATGGCCGCATTGGATGGCCTGCGCGACAAGACAGATCCCATCGCCGCCAAAACGATCGGCACTGAAGACCAGCAACGTCAACTGGCTGTCAAGCGTTTGGAAATTCGCGAGATCATGGGTGGCAAGACCATGCGCGAGATCACGCTGAAATAATCCGCTCCCGGGACGGTGCTGCCTTCTTGGAAACCCAAGAAGGCGGCCCTGCCCGTTTTCGGCGAACCGGACAAGGACGGCTTTCGCTTTTTCTGACCTCTGCCAGGTGACTGCTGGCGCCTGATCTCTGAGCTCCGATCTCCGACCTCTGTCCTCTGGTTTTATCAGCGTGCACAAGATCAGGGCCGAGTCTGACAATAAACGGTGCGCATGATGGATGAAGATGGCTTTAGTTCAGTGCAGAAAGGTACAGATAAAATGAACACACTAATCACATGGAATCAGCTCAGAGAGATGGAGGAAGCGCAAAATCGCATGACTCGTTTCTTGGGCGGATTTCCGACAAGAAGGGGCACTGGCGAGACCCACAGCCTGGCGGTAGCAGATTGGTCACCGGAGGTTGATATCAGTCAGGACGAACACGAGTATTTGCTCAAAGCTGACTTGCCTGAAATAAAGAAGGATGACCTGAGGGTAACAGTCGAAGACGGCATCCTCTGCGTTTCCGGGGAACGCAAGAGCGAAAAGGAAGATCAGGAAAGGAAATTCCATCGCGTCGAGCGCTCCTACGGTAGCTTCCGACGCAGCTTTACGCTGCCCGAAGATACCGATAGCAAGAAAGTGACGGCGGAATTCCGCGACGGAGTTCTGAAGGTGCATCTCCCGACAACGGAGATAGCAAAAACAAAGGCTCTCCAAGTTAAAGTGCAGTAATGCGCTAGCACTGACGGCGAGCGTGCGGAGAGTTCCGCGCGCTAGCCCCGGTGTAAAGCGGCGATTTCCGCAGTAGTAAGTATCAACATACAACAAGACAGTTATGAAGGCAGCTGCAGCTGATCTTTATTTTGCAATGTCAGGAGAGATGGGTCGGATTACTCTGCGAGACTCAGCGAAATTTCTCGACCAACTCCGTGTTACCCTTCATCGGACCGAAATATCAGAACCGGTTATCCCTAAGCCAAGCGCCGTAGCTTCGGAAACGATTCGCGAAATTGCGTTGGAGAGCGACCTACAATTCGCCTAAAAGCGCGATTGAAGTTCGTCATCGACTGAAACCCGCTGGCGAAGGCAGCTTCGCTAATGCGGGAGTTGGGATTGAGCAAAAGTGTCTTCGATCTCTCTACTCGGACTCTCGAGAGATAGTCGATGAAATTCATTCCCGTCGCTTTCTTGAACATCTTGCAAAAGTAATGCCGGCTGATATTTGCCGCCTGGGCTACGCGCGCCAGGGAGAGCGGTTCCGCCTGATGTTTCTCGATGAATTGCCGTGCTCGCGCCATATTGGTTGACTCCCCTTTCTCGTGCCGGACCACCAGTTGATTCGACAAAATGGAAAGGTGTTCCGCAAAAATATTCAAGAGCCGCAACATCGCCCGATACCTGACCGGTGATAAAACGCACGATCTAAAATAAGCCCGCTCCAGTTGCTTCCAATCCGCCTTGTAGCCCCACGCGCGGAGCTGTCGAGTAATGCTCGCGAATTGCTTCTTCGTCGGGTTCTTGAGCATCACCTCGCCCGTCTCAAGAAAACCGAGGATGCGATCCCCCGCATACACTGGCACGGCACTTTCGGAGAGGCCCGCAAACCAGGTCACGGTGCGTGTTGTCGATTTCGGTTCGCGAGATGCATCGGTTTGGGCCCTTAGGCAGGCAGAGCGCGCCTTGTTGAAGCGAGCCAGAATTGAAGCGAACGAGTCGTGATCCTCTTTTCCATGATGTGACGGCGACCACGAATCGCGCCCTCGGATATTGAGTGGCAAACCCATCGCTTCGCTAAAAGCCCGCTCGTAATCTTTGAAAATCTGCGAGCGCGAAAGATGTCGCATAACTTCCTGATCAGAAGATCGGAATGCGTTTTGTTTGCTCATTACAACTTGCGAAGCAATACCTCTAAGCACGCCGCGGATTGCACCGCCGCGCAATTCTAAGATGCGAACCCTTTCAACAACCGTTGTCCTGAGGAAAGCTCCTGCGTGATGTAAGCGTGGCCGAGCGTCAGCTGCTTAAGATCGCAGACCTGATTTGTCGCTGATGCTCGAAGGTGCCGGAAAAGCACAGCTCGACGTTTCGAGGCTTTGTGGCGCTTAAAATAAATCGCGCTCCTTTGTCTGGCTGCCGGTTCCATTTCCCTTTCAATGAGCGCGACAAGCTACAGCCGCAAATGCCAATTCCTAATGGTATTAAATCTTAATCGCGCGGGCACGTTCCTTATTGACCTGTCACAATGCTGGAAGGAAGGCTGCTTTTAATTTCACAATTTACACCGAGCTAATGCTTCGGATCAGAAGCGATTTCGGCGAACTACGTTCCGACTGACTTCTGCCCTCCGACTTCTGACCTCTGGTTATGTGGCCCGACCTTTCGGGATTTTACGCAGCGGATTCGCAGGTTCGCGCTTTTTGCCTCCTCCCAGAAAAGTCACGACGCGTTCTGCTTTTGCATCTACCGTGCTGTAAAAAGCGGGGGGGAACTCGTATGCGCAAAGAAAAACTCAAAGCTAATTTCAAGGGTAATCGTTCAATCCCTAATCGCGACACCACGCGGCCGGAGAACGTATCCAGAAAACAAAACAAACAGATGGCGCATCACGCGCCGGTGCGGCGTGCCGCAAGCAAAGCCCGCGGTTTCTAGGGATATTTGCGCCGAGCAGTGGGTCGGAACTGGCTCTGCAACCCCACGTTGACTTTACGGATTGCACGACGAGCCTTTCTAATCATGGGCGATAAATCTCCGAGAGCGAATCAGAAGCACAAAGCACAGCAAAAGGCGAGAGCTGACAGCGCGGCTCAGAAGAAAAAGCAACAGGCTTTAGCCGCCAACGCGGCGCCGAGATAGAAGCAGGCGGGTGCTGCCAAGCAGCAACCAGCTTTGGTTCGTTAGGAGATTCCGCCCTCCTCTGTCCTCTCACCGATCACTGATCACGCTCTGTCGTCCGTTCTCAGCATCTCAGCGTTTTAGTTTTTCAGTGTTTTCAGGAGTTGGCTCCCAGCTCCGACCTCCTAGCTTCTATAGGACGGTGAGGTTTTCTTTGCCCACGATTCCCTGGCAGGCGAGTTGCTTTTAAGAAGCAGCGTGATCGCAAAGTCGAAAGGCGCACGGCATAACGTTTACGTCATCCTTCTTAAGCCCGATGCTGCCAGACATTCAAAGGTACTGCAACAGAATCCAAAGCGCGATAGCTCGAGACCCTGCGTTTACGTGGGAATGACTGGATTAACCGTCGATCAACGATTTCTGAACCACAAGAACGGCCACAAATCTTCCTGGGGCGCGAAAAGGTACGGTGACCGATTACTGCCGGAGCTTTACGAGCATCTCAACCCCCATGCCCTATGAGGCAGCGATGCAAATGGAAAGGGATTTGGCGGAGGATTTGCGAAATCAAGGCTACACCGTCACCGGCGGCCACTGAATCCTCACCACCGCTGTCAGGATTTGTTGGCTGCCCCTATTCGTTCAGTATTTTGGAGGTTCAATTACTGGGTAACAGATAACTTTTAACTGATAACTCACGAGCGCCGCTCGTGTGTGAGGACTGCCCCGATTGCAAACTGGTTGGGTCGTCCTAAAGCTATTCAGGGGCGCTGACCGCACCTAACTCGCAGCTGAAGCCGTTTCAGGCGCTTCATCTTTGCCGATAACGATGTCGCCATAGGTGCTCTGCACAATCGCCTTCAACTCCGCCTGTTCGGCAGAAGGAACGTTAAATCTGTCGAGTGACTGCTGAAGATCATCCATGAAAGCCTCCCACTCTTTTGGCGTAATCTTCAGATGTTCGTGCGACTCGCGCATCGGGCGGCCGGTATACACCTGCGGTCCGCCACTTGCCCAACCTACCATTTCGGTGACGAGATACTTAAAGCCTGGTGGCGGAACTTTATGGTGGGCCTCGTTTACCGCCGGGTTGGCATTGAGCCGGGCATCTGTCATGACCCGGTCGATAAGATCGTCGACCACGCAGGAAATGCTGTAAATCCCACCGAGTCGTTCATACAGACTGGGTTTTTGCGGTTCCGCTGGCATAGTGGGAATGGCCAAATCTGGGGCGAATAAGTTCCCTTGTCGAACAGAAAGGAGCCATAGGCTTCGCGTCGCGCCCTGGGAAGCCAGCGAGACAGACGGGGCGAAGCGCCGGAGCGAGAATTCGACTGAGCGCGAGCGAAGGAGTCAACAGCTGGAGATTTCGGTAGAAAACCCGGCCCTCGGACCCGGCGGCCGCGGGATTGCGTTACGGGTCGCGCTTGAAGTCAAGAAGAATCCATTCAATCATTGCGCGTGAGCAAAGTCGAACAAATGGAAGCGGAACTGCGGAAACTTTCGCAGGCAGAGCTTCGTCAGATTCGCGAATGGCTGGACGATATGATCGAAGACGAGCTGGAATTCACACCCGAATTCGAACGCTCAATCCAGCATGCCGAGCGCGACATGGCCGAAGGGAAAAGCGCACGGGTGCGTGAGCCCGATGGTTCGTGAGCGCGGCGACTCAGGTTTATTACCCGAGCTTTGACGCCGTCTTTCTTAAACTGAGACCAGCGCTTCGCACGCGCGTTGAAGCGCAAATTGATGAGATCGGCTTGCGCCTTGCTTCTTTTCCGCACCATCGGCTGAAAGGATCAAGCCGTTTTCGTGCACGCGTTGGCGACTATCGAATCATTTATACCTTCGACTTGGAGCAGAATAAGATTCATCTGCTAGCGATCGGCCATCGGCGAGAAATATATCGCGGTCTCTAAGGCTTATTTCTTTGGACGGCGGCCGGCTGACCTCCGATCTCTTATCTCAAACCGCATCCCGTTAACAGATAACTGATTGACTGATAACTAAAACGCCTATCTGTGACAGGGCAAACTGTTTGAAACGCCGTCTAACGGGGTCTATTATCGACAGCAATAAAACTCAACGGGGAGGCATCGTATGAAAAAAACAATTATCGCTCTCGCCTGCTGCGCACTGTTTGCGCCGCTGGCGTTCGCACAGACTAAAAGACAAACTACAACCACTACCGAAACGATAACGGTAACTGGTAGGATCGTCACAGAAACCCAGGAGGGGTCGGCGGCAAATTATCAACCGGCCAGAACCCTTGTTATTCGCGAGGACAAATCGAATAAGCCAGGCGAATATGTTCTCAACGCGCGTGGTAACGTTGTGGACAAACGGGGAGATACAGTCAAAACGGCGGTGAAACCGGGCACCCGCGTGCGTGTTTACTACACAAACGTCGGTCATCAGCGTGTGATTGATCACGTTGTCGTTTTAGACTGACCTCAGCGCAGACTGGGAAACCGTCCGAAAGCCGCACGCATTCCTCAGTCGTGCGGCTTTGTGGCCGGAATCTAGCGGCGCTCGGAGCCGGCCCTGAGCGAAGCCGAACGGGATCGCCGGGGCTTCGACTGCTCACTCACCAATGACCGATAACTAATAACTCGCGACACGCTGGACGCGCCCAAATGTCAAAAGCCCGCTCGCGAAAACTTTCGGAGTTAAGATTTGACCCCGTCGCTTCACATCTAACCGACAACAGTTAACCGATCCGGTCGCCGCGGCGACACGGATTCGCCGTGTCCGCCGTTGGACAGACTCGCCGTGGCGAGAGAAGCTCGGACCGATTGCGCCCTCGCTCCCTGCTCCCTGCTCCTTGCCCCCGCCCGCCCACGACCGGCGTCTCATTTCGTCATTCATTCGTCATTCGCCTGCCGCGCCGTAACTTGGTGAAGGCGGGTCATTCGTCATTCCTCTGACCTCTACCCAGACCGCCGATAGAGTGATGCCTTCGCGTTGGCTCGCTAATTTCGCTTGCAGTTGGAGTGGTTTTGGTCACGCTATCCAACCGTGAAGGCGGTTCGCAACCGCAGCGACCGGTTAGGGGTAGCAGCAACTACTACTACTACTGGGAAAAAACTCAGACAGCTTTCTATCAACGTCGGACAAACAATCGCCGCAACTAGCGCGGCACTGATTTTTATATCCGCGGAACCCGCCGCGGCGCAAAGCTGGCCGCAAGTTTCCTTCTCTCAACCGATCGACGGGTTTATTCATCCGACGCATTTAGCCTCAGCTCGCGACGGTAGCGGACGATTGTTTGTCGTCGAACAACCAGGCCGTATCCGAATTATCAAGAATGGCGCACTGCTCGTCACGCCATTTCTGGACATCACCGCCAGGCTCGGAAATGTCGTAGGGAGTCAAGGGCTCCTAAGCGTGGCTTTTCCACCTAACTTTGCTAACAAGCAGCATTTTTATGTCAACTACGTCGTTCCCCCTGCCGGATGCAGCGGAGTTTGCGATGGCATTGTCGTCGTGGCGCGCTATCACGTCACCGCAAATCCCGATGTCGCCGATGCGGATTCAGAAGAAATCCTTCTTACTGAGGAGCCTTTCTCGGACCATTGGGGAGGCGAACTCGCTTTCGGTCCGCTCGACGGTTATCTCTATTTTGGGATCGGCACCGGCTCAGGCGGAAGCCCGAATGGGCTAGGACAAGACGTAAGCGTTCTGCGCGGAAAGATTATGAGAATCGACGTGGAAACGGGTAATCCTGCAACCTATACGATTCCGCCGAGCAATCCTTACGCTAATACTGCAAACGCCCGCGGCGAGATCTGGGCACTCGGGGTGCGCAATCCCTGGAGTTCCTCCTTCGATCGTCAAACGGGGGATTTTTATATTGCCGATGTGGGACAGTCGACGCGCGAAGAAGTAGATTTTCAACCGGCCGGCAGCCCGGGTGGCGTTAACTACGGCTGGAACATTATGGAGGGTAGTCTCTGTTTTAGTCCTCCCACAGGCTGCGATACGACCAGTCTTACCCTGCCGGTAGCCGAATTCGATCATTCGCTGGGCTGTTCAATCACCGGTGGGATGGTTTACCGTTCTGCCCTCCATCCGAGCTTCCAGGGAATTTATTTTTACGGGGACTGGTGCAGCGGCCGTCTTTGGGGTCTCCAGCAAACCGGTGGCACGTGGCAAAACGCTCTTTTATATGATACGACGCTCTCGATAATCGGGTTCAGCGAGGACGAAAGCGGCCGGTTGTGGATAAGCGATTACAATGGCGGAGCTGTGTATCCACTCGTGGAAGGCCCGCCACCCAACATTGACTTATCGCTGCTTCAAAGCGATTCAGCCGATCCCTCTCCAGCTGGCAGTCAGCTGGTTTATACAATACGGGTCACAAACAACAGCGCACCGTTGGCGACAGGCGTTGTCGTTACTGATACGATGCCTGCCGCCGTGACCTTTGTTTCGGCGAGTTCTACCCGAGGCAGCTGCACTCGCTCTGGAACTACCGTTGCCTGTCGCATCCCGAGCTTGGCAGGCGGGACAACAGCGACCATTACGCTCATTGTTAAGCCAACAACGCCGGGCAACATTGCGAACAGCGTAAACGTGGCTGCTAACGAACCAGATACCAACGCATCTAATAACTCTTCGACCGAGAGCACCACCATCACCGCGTCGAGTGATCTCAAAGTCACCGTGACGGATTCTAAGACCACGGTTGCTGCTGGGCAGAAAGATACTTACACGATCAAGGTAACCAATGCCGGTCCGAGCAGTGTTACTGGCGCGACGGTGGTGGATAATTTCCCCGCTATCTTCACGGCGGTGACGTTTACCGCTACCGCGACTAATGGGGCTTCAGGATTCACCGCCAGCGGAACCGGCAACATCAATAACACGGTGACATTACCTGCTAGTAGCTCTGTTACCTATAAGGCGATCGGAAAAGTGAGTCCCTCCGCCGGTGGCACTCTCTCCAACACTGCTACCGTCACTCCTCCGAGCGGAGCCAACGATCCGAACTCCGCTAACAATAGCGCCACTGACACTGACACCATCACATTCAAGGCCGATCTCAAGGTCACGGTAAATGATAACAAGACCACGGCGGTAGCTGGTCAAAAGAACACTTACACGATCGCCGTGACCAACATCGGCCCGAGCAATGTCACTGGTGCCGTGATTAACGATAGTTTCCCGAGCACGTTTACTGGAGTGACCTATACCGCCACCCAGACCGGTGGCGCTTCGGGCTTCAGTGCCAGCGGCAGCGGCAACATTAATAACACCGTTAAAATGCCATCGGGCAGCAAAATCACTTACAAAGCGACCGGCACGATCAGCGCATCTGCGACCGGCTCCATTTCCAACACAGCAACGGTGACGGT
>Ga0209156_10003863_pt1 | contig 11081 bp, 8 predicted proteins | sample GraSoiAngelo_124_FD_185881 | JGI IMG/M metagenome (GOLD analysis project Ga0209156, IMG submission 185881) | Grasslands soil microbial communities from the Angelo Coastal Reserve, California, USA - 14_0927_05_20cm (SPAdes) (version 2) | ecosystem: Environmental > Terrestrial > Soil > Grasslands ...
CTCTAACGACGCAGACATTACAGTCGCTCGGAGTCTCCCCGAGTGTGGCCAGCTGAAATATGGAGCAGGGCATTTTGTACCGCGGCTATCATATGAAAACACAAACTTGGAGGTCTATATTCCACGCCTACAGCATGGGACGGGCTGATAGCCTGTGGCCCCGGCCCCTAAGACGAATCAAGCTTGACCGCGTGAAATGACTTTGATGGGCTGAAAGTCAGCGCCGCTTATTATGGTCACTCTTATTATCGCCTTCAGTTGTAACTTCGTTATCGCAGCGTTGGCACCCGCAAAAGTAAGTGAAGTCGAAACTAATCGTTCGGCTGAGACCGGGGCCAAAGCTCCAACGGTGATTTACGTAAGAACTTTCACGATGAGCAACGCAGCGTCTAAGTCCGAGAACGCCGCCGGAGAAGGTCGGCCCCGCCCGCGCGGCGCGTTGCGTGGTGGCGAGGAGAACACAGTGGTGGGACGTCATCGGGAAGCACAGCAAGAAGATACTCTCGCAAAGGTCCACGCAATTTTGCAGAACGCGCTTATCGAAGATTTAAGCAAGTCTGTCGCGTCTGCTGCCAACGGAGATGGGATGCACCCTTCGCCGGGTTCCTTGGGTTATCACCGGTGAATTCCTTGAAGTGGATACCGGCAATCGCGCGTTACAGGCGGGAGTTGGTCTCGGCGCGGGCCAGAGTCATTTGGAGGTGTGCGCGAAAATATATGCAGTTCCGAACATGGACACGCCATTTCTCACCTTCGATAGTGAGGGCGCCGGTGGACATATGCTCGGCGCAGCAGTCATGCACAAAAATCCTTACGCGGCCGCAGCCAAGTTCGTGATGAGCAAGAAACAACGAGAGAGAGAGAGGCGAAGAAAGTTGCCGGGTCAATTACGGACGAGATCGGCAAGTTTATGGCCGCGCAATCATCCCGACTCTTAAGTCATCGAAGCCGAGCGGCGCCGCATCTCCACATGGGAGACAGCTAAACTATAGTTAGCAATTAAACTAACGGCTTCAAGAGCAGCCGACGATCGCCCTTATCTGACTAGCCAAGTCAATTAGCTCGTCGGCGATGGCGATCCTGTGCCCCGAATGGGCGACGCCAACCGCTTCCTTACCCCCCTTCGGGGTGAGCGAGACGGCCATCCGCCAGGTCAGATCGTGGAAGTTCTTCCAATGATCGACCTGTGGTTGATAAACGAGTAGATGATTACCGTCGCGCACATGTTCGCGCGGCCAGCCTGGGTCGCCAGATCCATCCATCTTCGCCAGAGCGGTTCCTGAACCGAATACAACGACGACCCAAACTAGGCATCGAACAACGCAAAGTCTTCGCGCTCTCATCATGGCCCGATAAGGGATGTAATCTCCGATTCTTGCAAGCCAACCCACGCATCGGTTGCAAAACGCTTGTTTCGCGTCAGCGAGACCAATACATTCGCACTCACCTTTCATGGGATCGGTAGCACCGCCAACCAGCAATCCAGGAGGAGTGATAGAGTGCAGGCGCGACATCGTTGCGGCTTTGGGCCCGTTAATTCTTGGATTTGTACTGGTCTCACTCACGGGCTGTATGGTTGGGCCGAACTACAAGACGCCCAAGGCCAGCGTCGAAGCGCAATGGATGGGTGTTCCCTCCAGTACCCGGCAGCGAACAAAGATCACGCAGGCGTATTGGTGGAAATGTTTTCGGGATCCCGTGCTGGACCGCCTGATCAAGACCGCTTACGCCAACAATCTTTCGCTGCAGGCAACCGGTGTCCGAATTCTGCAAGCGCGTGCGCAGCTCAATCAAGCGATCGGCAATCTCTTTCCGCAGCAGCAGGGACTATCGGGCGAGGTGAACTACACGAGATTAAGCACGCCAGAGCGCGCGTTCGTCCCAGCAGGATTGACTCCAAACTACGTCATCGACAAGGTGCTGTTTTCTTCCTCGTGGGAGATCGATTTTTGGGGCAAGTATCGACGGAGCATTGAATCGGATCGCGCGACATTTTTCGGCAACGTCGCCTCCTATGATGACGCGCTCGTCACCCTCATCGCCGATGTGGCGACCAGTTATGTCAACATTTGCACCCTCGAAGAGCGAATTCGGGTGGCGGCAAGGAACGCGGAGTCACAAAGGCAAAGTTACCAGCTGGCTGAGGCGCAGTTCAAATCTGGCGAGACGGATGAGCTTGATATGCGTCAAGCCGAAACTCTGGTGGGCCAGACCGAAGCCCAGATTCCGCATCTGCAAAATACATTGAACCAAACGAAGAACGGCCTCGCTGTTCAGCTCGGTGTAACACCTGATGAAGTAGATCGCCTGTTGGCCGGGCCGAGCCACATCCCGATTGCGAGCGGCGAAGTTGCGGCAGGGATTCCGCACGACCTGTTACGTCGCCGCCCAGATGTCAGGGCGGCTGGGCTGACCGCGGCCTCGCAGAGTGCCCTAATCGGTGTAGCAAGGGCGAATATGTTTCCGGCCTTATCGCTCTCGGGGGAATTCGGGTTTCACTCCAACAACGAACTGAATCATTCCTTGTCCGGAATGTTCTCGTGGCAGAGCAAAGCAGCGCAAGCTGGAGCCTCTTTTGTATGGCCAGTCTTCAATTATGGCCGGCTGGTGAACCAGGTGCGGGTGCAGGACGCGCAGTTTCAACAGGCTATTCTGAATTACCAGAACACGGTTTTGACAGCGCAACAGGAAGTAGAGAACGGCTTGTCCGCTTTTTACACCGAACTTCGGGCCTTATCGAGTCTCACGTCAGCGGCAGCAGCTGCGCACCGTTCAACCGAACTATCTCTGATTCACTATCGATCGGGTGAAACGAATTATACCACCGTGCTCAGCACCCAACAAGCACAGCTTAGTGTTGATGACTCGGCCGCAAGCTCCCGCGGATCTGTCGCTCTGGGTCTGATTTCAATTTATCGCGCGCTTGGCGGTGGCTGGGAATTGAGGCAAGGCGGCGATGTGATCTCCGATGAAGTTAAAACTGAAATGGATCGGCGAACTAATTGGGGACGGATGCTTAAACCGGAGCATCATCTGCCAGCAACATCTCCGGAACAGACACCTGAATAGATTTTTCAACATGAAGAAACGATCGCCCTGTTACACATTGCTCTGCATTCTTCTTGTGGTCTCGGGTGGTTGTCGGCGGCACTCGGAACCAAATAATTCTCTGCCGTCAGTTACGATCAGCCATCCCATTTCAAAGCCGGTGACCGAGAATCTCGACCTTACCGGAACAGTCGGTGCTTCATTGAGTGTTAATCTTGTGGCACGCATCACTGGTTACTTGGAGTCGGTGAATTTCAAGGACGGTGATTATGTCGAGAAAGACCAGCTGCTTTTTGTTATCGAGCCAAAGCCGTACGAGGAGCAGGTGGCGCTGAACGAGGCCGTGTTGGTGCAGGCTCAAGCGGAGTACGATCGGCAACAGGGACTGAGTAAACAGAATGCCACCGCTCCATCCAGTTTGGAGAAACAGCTAAGTCTGCGCGATCAGGCCAAGGCGCAGGTTGAGCTGGCTAAGATCAATCTTGATTATACACGCGTAACGGCGCCTTTCGCTGGTCGTATTGGACGGCGTCAGGTCGATCCAGGCAATCTGGTTGGCGCCGGAGGTGCCACCACTCTGGCGAAACTAGAGCAGCTGAGTCCGATCTATGTAAACTTTAACCTGAACGAGCGTGATGCTCTGCACCTGCGCGAGATGATGGGAAAGGCCGGCCTCGCTCCTAAATCGGCCGTAGGAAAAGCGCCTATATTGGTTGGTTTGAACAATGAAACCGGCTACCCGTATCAGGGTGTACTCGATTTCACTGACAACGATATCAGTGCGTCGACCGGTACGATCGCGCTGCGTGCCGTTTTCGAGAACAAAGACAAAACCCTGTTTCCGGGATTGTTTGCACGCGTGCGGATTCCGCTCGGTCCTCCGCAGCAGATGCTGGTGGTTCCGAACAGTGCCATTGGCAATGATCAGCAAGGCGACTATGTCTTCGTAGTCGACCGGGATGATGTCGTGGCGCGACGCTCCGTGCTGAAAGGTCCGCTGACCGGTGAGGGCTGCGCTATTCGCGAGGGGTTATCAGCTGCCGATCGCGTGGTGGTAAATGGAATCCTAAATGCGCGTCCTGGAGCGAAGGTGCAGCCCATCGAAAGCAGCACGCCGGCTCCTTCGCCGCAATCCTGATCCGCGCTGGCGAAGCCCATGTTTGCAAAGTACTTCATCGAGCATCCGGTGCTGGCGAACGTGATCGCCCTGGTGATCATGTTACTCGGTGGAGTAGCAGTGTTTCTTCTTCCGGTATCGGAGTATCCGCCCATCACACCTCCGACGGTTCAGGTGACCACGAGCTATCCGGGCGCGAGCGCGAAGACACTCGTGGAAACCGTCGCGCTACCGATCGAGCAGCAGGTCAACGGCGTTGAAAAGATGCTCTACATGCAGTCGAACTGCACCGGGGACGGCCGTTACACATTGACGGTTACGTTCCAAGTCGGGACGGATCTGGATTTCGCGCAGGTCCTGGTGCAGAACCGCGTCTCGGCAGCGATCGCACAATTGCCAATGGCTGTGCAGCAGCAGGGCGTCGTCACGAAAAAGAAGGAAACCTCACCACTCCAGATCATCACGCTCTCGTCCAAGGACGATCGTTACAGCGCGTTGTTCCTCAGCAACTTCGCGACACTACAGTTGCGCGACAAACTCGCGCGGCTGCCGGGAGTGGGCGACGTCGTGGTCTTCGGAATCGGCGAATACAGCATGCGGGTCTGGCTTGATCCGAGCCAGCTTAATCAGCGCGGGCTCGTCCCGCAGGATGTCATCAACGCAATTCAGCAGCAAAACGCCAATGTTGCCGCCGGCCAGCTCGGTATGCCGCCTGCGCCGGTCGGGCAGGATTTTCAGCTGACAGCGAACGTGCCGGCTGCTCTCTCCGATCCGGCGCAGTTCGAGCAGATCATTCTAAAGACCGATAGCGGAGTAGGTGGGCAAATTACGCGTCTGCGCGATGTCGGTCGTGTAGAACTCGGGGCGCGCAGTTACAGCCAGATTTTCAAGGTAGATGGCAAACCCGCAGGAGGTGTTGCTATCTATCAGCTACCAGGCGCTAACGCACTCGATACCGCCAAAGGAGTGCGGAAGCTTCTCGACAGCCTTGCTCCAAGTTTTCCAGCAGGGCTGATCTATCAGATTCCGTTCGACACTACCACCTTCGTGCGTCAGTCGATCAGCGAAGTTTATCGCACACTTTTCGAGGCGGGGGCGCTCGTGCTCGTCGTTATTATCGTTTTCCTGCAAAACTGGCGCGCCACGCTCGTGCCGGCCACGACTGTGCCGGTGACCATTATCGGTGCGTTCGCCGCAATGGCAGTGATGGGTTTCAGCATCAACCTCCTCACCCTTTTCGCTGTAGTCCTCGCAATCGGCATTGTGGTGGACGATGCGATTGTGGTGGTAGAAGGCGTGTCCCAACATGTGGAACGCGGGCAATCGCCGAAGCAGTCGAGCATCGATGCAATGCGGGAATTGTTTGGTCCCATCATCGGTATCACCCTGGTATTGATGTCAGTTTTTCTGCCGCCGGCTTTCATGCCGGGAATCACGGGGCAGATGTACCGGCAGTTCGCACTCGTCATTGCCGCTACCGCGTTGATCAGCGCGGTGAATGCGGTCACGTTGAAGCCGACGCAATGCGCCCTTTGGTTGCGTCCGAGCAATCCGAACCGCCGCAAGAATATCTTCTTCCGTGTCTTTAACTCAATCTACGACCGCGTCGAACCACTTTATCTCCGTCTCATCCGCGCGATGGTGCAGCGTAGCCGCACAATGGTTTTGCTGGCACTCGGGCTTATCGCGCTTGCCGGTTGGGGATTGACAAAAATCCCGACAGGCTTCATCCCCCCCGAGGACCAGGGCTATCTGATGGTCGCGGTGCAGGCCCCCGACGCTGCTTCTCTAGCGCGAACTGAGAGCGTGATGGATGAAATCGCTCGGATTGGTTTGAAAACACCGGGCGTAGAACGAGCAATCGCCATCGGCACGGGCGGACCTTCTCCCCTCGATGGGGACGTTTCGCTGGCAAATGCCGGCATCGTTTATTTGATGCTGAACAGCTGGGACAAGCGCGGCAAAGACGAAAACCTCCGGCATATTTACGATAATCTTGCCGCTCAGCTCGCGACTTTACAGGAGGCTCGCACGCGTCTGCTGATTCCACCGCCCATTCAGGGTCTTGGCGCAGCCAATGGTTTCCAGATGCAGGTCGAATTGACCGATGGCAGCTACGACTTCGCCCGGCTGCAGAAGATTACTGATGACATAATCCGTGAGGTAAACAACGCGCCCGAAATTCAAGATGCCTTCACTGCTTTCCGCGCCAATGTTCCGCAGGTTTCGCTGACGATTGACCGCGCGCAGGCAGCAACCTTGAACGTGGATGTTGGCGATGTTTACAACCTCTTGCAAAGTTCGCTCGGCTCGAGCTACGTAAACCTGTTCACGCGTTTCGGGCATAACTACACGGTCTACGTCCAAGCCGATCCGCTGCATCGTCTGAATACGGATGGAATCAAACAACTGTTCGTCCGGAGCCAGAGTGGAGATATGGTCCCTGTGGGCGCGCTGGCCGAGATCAAACCATCTCAAGGCCCAACCGCCATCTCGCTCTACAACCTTTTTCCTTCCGCAACCATCAACGGCGCGCCCGCTGCTCACTTCAACTCCGGGCAGGCGCTAGAGGCCACGGAGTCGATCGCGCGAAAAATTCTACCGCCAGGAGCCAGCTTCGAGTGGACTGGACTCGCCTACCAGGAAAAGCTAGTCGGTAACTCGGCCTATTTCATCTTCGCATTGGCAATCCTGCTCGTCTACTTCGCTCTCGCCGGACAGTACGAAAGCTGGATTACGCCGATAGCTGTTATTTTGGCCGTTCCGCTGGCGCTTTTGGGAACGGTCGCAGCATTGTTGAGTATTGGGCTCGCTAACAATATCTATGTCCAGATAGGTCTGGTTTTGCTGATCGCGCTTTCTGCCAAAAACGCCATCCTGATAGTGGAGATGGCGCGGGAAGGGCGGGCCGCCGGCAAGGACATGATCGATGCGGTGGTCAACGCATCGAAGGCGCGTTTCCGGCCTATCATAATGACCTCGTTTACATTTATCCTGGGCGTGCTTCCGCTGGTGCTAGCGAGCGGCGCGGGAGCGAGCGCCCGCCGTTCTCTCGGTATCGCCGTTGCCAGTGGGATGCTCGCTTCCACCTGTCTAGCGGTATTGTTCGTGCCCAGCTTGTTCGTGGTGCTGCAATCCTGGTCCGAGCGCAAACTAACGAAGCGCGGATGATTGCCAGATAGGAATACAGAAGCCGTGTTCGCGAGATTTTTCATCGAACGCCCCGTTCTCGCGAATGTGCTCGCCTTCGTTATCATGTTGCTCGGCGGAGTAGCGCTCTACAATCTGCCGGTAGCGCAGTATCCGCCGATCACTCCGCCAACTATTCAGGTCACCGCCAACTACCCGGGTGCGAACGCAAAGACTCTGGTGGAGACAGTCGCTCTTCCGATCGAGCAGCAGGTCAACGGTGTCGAAAACATGCTTTACATGCAATCTACCTGCACTGCCGATGGTCGCTATACACTGACGATCACTTTTAAAGTCGGGACCGATCTTAATTTTGCACAAGTATTAGTGCAAAATCGCGTATCGGCTGCCCTCGCCCAATTACCACAGGCAGTCCAGCAGCAGGGCGTGGTAACGAAGAAGAAATCCACTGCCATCCTGCAAATCATCACCCTCACTGCGCCGCAGGACGATTACGACGCTCTTTTCCTTAGTAACTACGCCACACTGCAATTGCGCGACAAACTTGCTCGGGTGGATGGCGTATCTGATGTCAACGTCTTCGGCGTTGGTCAATATAGCATGCGCGTCTGGCTGGATCCGCAACAAATGCTGCAGCGTTCCCTGATGCCGAGCGATGTTATCCAAGCGATTCAGAAACAAAACGCCTTCGTCAGTGCGGGTCAAATCAACATGCCGCCTGCGCCGTCCGGCGAGGAATTCCAGCTAACGATAGATGTAAACAGTGACTTATCTACGGTAACTGACTTCGAGAACATCATTGTTAAATTTTCGCCAGATAACGGCGGACAGATTACTCGTATCCGCGACATTGGCCGGGTTGAGCTGGGGGCGCAAACCTATAGTCAGTTCTTTAAAATGGATGGCAAGGTAGCGGGAGGTATCGCCATCTATCAGCTTCCGGAAGCGAACGCGCTCGATACCGCGAAGCGAGTGCGCGCAAAGATGGCAGAACTGGCAGGGAATTTCCCGCAAGGTTTGGCTTATACGATCCCATTCGATACCACCATCTTTGTTAAGGCTTCAGTTAACGAAGTCTATCACACCCTTTTCGAGGCGGGCGCACTGGTTTTGATCGTGATCGTCATATTTCTCCAGGACTGGCGCGCCACGCTGGTGCCGGCTACGACCGTGCCGGTGACGATCGTGGGGGCGTTTGCCGCCATGGCGTTGATGGGCTTCACGGTAAATCTTCTCACGCTGTTTGCCGTTGTGCTCGCAATCGGAATCGTAGTGGACGATGCCATCGTCGTCGTTGAAGGCACGACGCAACACATCGAGCACGGCAAGTCTCCGAAACAGGCGAGCATCGATGCGATGAGCGAGCTATTCGGCCCGATCCTCGGCGTTACCCTGGTGTTGATGTCGGTATTTGTACCACCTGCCTTCATGCCGGGTATTACCGGCCAAATGTATCGGCAGTTTGCGCTGGTGATCGCCGCTACTGCTTTTGTCAGCGCGATCAATGCCGCCACGCTCAAACCAACGCAGTGCGCTCTGTGGTTGCGGCGGCGCGACCCTGGCCGTCGGCCCAACCTGTTTTTTCGAGGCTTCAATGCCGTTTACGCCCGACTCGAAAACTTCTATGTCCGCCAGATTCGCAGGATGGTGCGGCAAAGTGGGCGAATGACCGTGATCGGCCTTGTTCTCATCGGTCTGGCTGGCTGGGGTCTTACTCGAATTCCGACGAGCTTCATCCCTACGGAAGATCAGGGCTACGCAATGGTCATAGTACAGTTGCCCGATAGCGCTTCGTTACAGCGCACCGAAAGAGTGATGGACACGGTGGCAAAAGTCTGCAAGCAGAATCCTGCCGTAGAACGCACGATCGCGATTGGGGGTTTATCGCCGTTAGATGCCAACGCTTCGCTCGCCAATGCTGGCATCGTTTATCTGATGTTTAAGGACTGGAGTAAACGCGGCAAAGGTCAAGATTTGCGTTCGATCTATAACTCGCTCTCTGCGCAATTGGCCAACTATCAGGAAGCGAAGACAATGATCATCGTGCCTCCGCCCATTCAGGGGTTGGGATTATCCGGCGGATTTCAAATGCAGATAGAGCTGACCGATGGCTCTTCTAATCTTAAGCGCCTGCAGATTGTGACAGAGGAGATGATTGCTCAAGCGAGGACCAGTCCGGTAATCCGCACCGCTCTGACACCGCTGCGCGCTTCAGTTCCACAGATCACCATCGACGTAAACCAGACCCAGGCGCAATCGTTAGGAGTACTCACAGGCGATGTTTATCAGACCGTACAAACCTATCTTGGTTCGAGCTTCGTCAATCTATTCACCAGGTTCGGTCATAACTACATGGTTTATGCGCAAGCCGACGGGCCATATCGTCTGCAGCCGGAGAGCCTCAAGACCTATCACGTCCGCAGTCAGAGCGGCGAAATGACTCCGTTGGGCACCGTCGCCGCGATAACAGCGACCCAAGGTGCGGCCGTCATCCCGCTCTACAATCTACTTCCTTCCGCTACCATCAACGGCAGCGCCAACGATGCTTACAGTTCGGGCCAGGCGCTGGCAGCGATGGAAGCGATCGCGGTAAAAACCTTGCCTTTCGGGATGAGTTACGAATGGACCGCAATGTCGTATCAGGAGAAACTGGCAGGTAACACTACCGGATTCATCTTTGCCCTTGCCCTACTTCTGGTCTATTTCGTTCTCGCTGGACAATACGAAAGCTGGATAACTCCGGTTGCGGTCATTCTTGCCGTCCCGCTCGCCCTGCTTGGAACAGTAGGTGCGCTGACCGCCCTTGGTGTGGCCAATAATCTGTACGTGCAGATCGGCCTTGTTCTGCTAATCGCGCTCTCGGCCAAGAACGCCATACTCATCGTCGAGCTGGCGCGGCAGGGGCGTTCTGCTGGCAAAAGTATTCTGGAAGCAACGATTGAAGCATCGCAAATGCGTTTTCGTCCCATCCTCATGACCTCCGTCACGTTTATTCTCGGCGTGCTTCCTCTGGTATTTGCCAGCGGCGCTGGGTCCAGCGCGCGCAAGTCCCTCGGTCTGGCCGTGGCCAGCGGTATGCTGGCCTCGACCTGCCTCGCCGTTCTCTTTGTCCCCGCCTTCTATGTGGTGCTGCAAGGCTGGGTGGAACGTAAACAAGGCAGCGCAGCGGCACCGGCTTTGGTACCAACGAAGCAGTTCGAGTAACCACTGTGCAGAGTGCAGCAGTTGTTCCGAGAGCGCCGGTCTTACCGCAGGGCGGATTCCCCTAAAGTTGGCGCCGAGTTGGCCAGCGCAAGCGATTAGCCACCAGCCCGCTTCCTCGCCATAGCCTGCTTGATTTGCTCCTCCCGGATCGATTGCAGTTTCTGATATTGCTCAGGGGAGAGAATCTGCTGCAATTGGGGCGCCGTTTCACTATGGATTGCTCGCAACTCTTTCATCTTCTGCAGGCCGGACATTGAAGGATTGTTTTTTATCTGCTGAATTTTGGGAGCCTCTTGTTTGAGGATCGGCAGTACCTTCGCTTCCTGCTGCGGAGTAAGTTTTAATTCTTGCGCCACCGTTTCCGCCTTCTCTATTCCCTGGGCGGTCTGCGCCCGTAGAGCCGGCGTAATCGCGAGCAGGACAAGTGAAACCACGAAGCTCGGAAGCATGCAACTTTTGTTCATGCGGCCGAGTGTTGCGCGGCGGTCTCCGGCCGTCAACGATATAAATCGGGTCATTCGGCTCTGTCCCGCTTCGTTCCTCTTCCTGCTCCTCCGCAAAC
>Ga0209156_10003867_pt1 | contig 11067 bp, 8 predicted proteins | sample GraSoiAngelo_124_FD_185881 | JGI IMG/M metagenome (GOLD analysis project Ga0209156, IMG submission 185881) | Grasslands soil microbial communities from the Angelo Coastal Reserve, California, USA - 14_0927_05_20cm (SPAdes) (version 2) | ecosystem: Environmental > Terrestrial > Soil > Grasslands ...
GCGGGACATGGTTCGTGGCGCCCTCGGCTGTCCCTACGCGCTGCATCGCGTCCTCGCGCTCGGCGAGCGGCTACGGGCCGGCGAGGTGAAGCTCCGCGACCTCGTGCGCGACGAGGCCGAGGAGGAGGGCGAGCCGGTCGAGGACGACGAGACCCACCGTCGCCGGTTCCTGCGGCAGCTCGCGACCATCCGCCATCTCGCGGAGCAATGCGATGCGCTCACCGACGGGTCGACCGGCCGGCAGGCGCACGATAGGCGAAGCGCCGACCGCCGCGCGCGGCTCCGGCGCGACCAGGCACGCCTCCTCTCGGCCCTCTGCCGGCTCGGACTGAACCGCCGGCAGATCGAGCAGCTCATGGGCGACCTCGATCGCGCGGCCGCGAGCGCCGCGATACTCGGCACGAAGCTGCGGGCGATCGAAAACGAGACCGGGCGCCGGATCGCGGACCTTCTGCGCGACGCGGGGCGGCCGGGCGCGACCACCCGCCGCGGCAAGCACCTGCTGGCGACCGCCGAGCAGGCGCGCGGCATCCAGCGGGAGCTCCGCGCCATCGAGCGCGAGACCGGGCTCTCCGCCGCGGCGCTCCGCCGCCAGATGGCCGCGGTACACGAGGCGGAGCGACGCGCGCGTGGCGCCAAGCAGGAGCTGATCCAGGCGAACCTGCGCCTCGTCGTGTCGATCGCCAAGCGCTACATGCACCGCGGGCTGCAGTTCCTGGACCTCATCCAGGAAGGCAACATGGGCCTCATGCGCGCGGTCGACAAGTTCGAGTACCGGCGGGGCTACAAGTTCTCCACGTACGCCACGTGGTGGATCCGCCAGGCAATCACCCGCGCGATCGCGGACCAGGCGCGTACGATCCGCATCCCGGTCCACATGGTCGAGACCATGAACAAGCTCGTGCGGGTGTCGCGCGTGCTGGTTCAGGAGGTGGGGCGCGAGCCGACGCCGGAGGAGCTCGCCGTCCGGATGGACATGACGGCCGACAAGGTCCGCAAGGTGCTTCGCATCGCCCGCGAGCCGATCTCGCTCGAGACACCGATCGGCGAGGATGAAGACAGCCAGCTCGGCGACTTCATCGAGGACAAGTCCGCGATCGCCCCTGCCGACGCGGTCGTCAGCCGGAACCTCTCCGATCAGACGCGCAAGGTGCTGGCGACGCTCAGCCCGCGCGAGGAGCAGGTGCTGCGGCTGCGCTTCGGCATCGGCGAGCGCAACGACCACACCCTCGAGGAGGTGGGACTCCGCTTCGCCGTCACGCGCGAGCGGATCCGCCAGATCGAGGCGAAGGCCCTCCGCAAGCTGCGACACCCGAGCCGGTCGCGGCACCTCAAGGGTTTTTACGAGGGTTGAGCGTCGCGAGGCTTGCAGAACGAACGCTAGGGTGCTTCACTCGCTGACCGCCTGGTGGGCCCATAGCTCAGGCGGTTAGAGCTGCCGGCTCATAACCGGTCGGTCGTGCGTTCGAGTCGCACTGGGCCCACCATCGTTGAGGCGGGCCCATCGACGCTGGGAGACAACGGAGGGACGTCAGACTTGGCGACGCAGATCGACCTACTCGCGAACGTCCAGATCATCGACCAGAGCATCCGCGCGAAGACGCTCGCCGTAGAGGAAGCCCAGGGCCGGGTCGCGGCCCTCGAGGAGGCGGTGCAGACGCAGAGCGCGGCCGCCGCCGCGGCGCGCGAGGAGCTCGCCGGCGTGAGCGCCCGGCAGCAGGAGCGGCGGGAAGTGGACCTGCTGAAGGAGGAGACCGGCACCATCGAGACCGAGCTGATCGGCGTTCTCGAGCAGGTGGACGCGGCCAGCGCGAAGCTGCGCGGCATCGACGAGGAGCTGGCGCGGCTGCGCGCCGCCATGGAGACCGAGGCGGCCGAGCTCCGCGAGACGGTCGCGCGCCTCTCCGGCGAGATCGAGCGCGAGCGCAGCGTCCGCGGGGCGCTGGTCGAGGGGCTCGACGGCAACCTCCGGCGGAAGTACGAGATGATCTTCTCGCGCCGCGGTGGGGTTGCGGTGGTCGAGATCCGCGAAGGGACGTGCCAGGGGTGCCGGATGCGCGTTCCGCCGCAGCTCTTCAACGAGATCCAGCGCAACGAGCAGGTGATCCTCTGCCCGAGCTGCCAGCGGATGCTATACTGGCGGGCGGATAGGGCGGAGGCGAGCGAGTAGGCGGGCGGCAGTTCGCCGTGCGCCGGAGGAGGTCGAGCAGCCGCCCGTCGCACCGCGGCGGGAGGAAAGTCCGGACTCCATAGGGCAGGGTGGCCGCTAACGGCGGCCTCGAGCAATCGGGGGAAAGTGCCACAGAAAAGAGACCGCCCCGGACCGAAGGCCCGGAGCAAGGGTGAAAAGGCGAGGTAAGAGCTCGCCAGATCCGTTCGAGAGAACGGATGCTCGGCAAACCCCACCCGGAGCAAGACCGAGTAGGAGGGAGATCCGGCCACCTCGGCCGGGTGCGGGTGGTCCGCCCGTTCCCTCGGGTCGGTCGCTCGATCCCTCGGGTAACCGGGGGACCAGACGAATGGCTGCTGCCCCCGCTTCCTGAGCGGGGGAACAGAATCCGGCTTACAGACCTCCTCCGGCGTGTTTATTGATCCTGGGGCTCGACCGACAGCGCCGCGCGGCGTGCAGCGCGCAGTGAATTGTTGACCCGCGTCCACGTGACTTGAAGCTTTCCTAGTTCTTGCTAGAAGGCTTGGTCACACGGATGACCAAACCGACGCATCGCCCTCGGGGTCGAGTTGGACGAAATTGTACGGGTGCTGATCCATACGCTGCCGTGGGCCATCGGGCCGAGGCTCGTGTCGAGCTGCCCCACGTCGACGTTCACCCTCCAACATTTTTTTCTCACCGCATTTGCCTTGACAGCGAGTGGGGACCGGCGGTATACGCGACGACAGCTGTGGGGCAGGGTGGGGCGTGGCGGCTTGGGAGTAAGTTCAGGTGGGGAATCCCGCCCCGGCGAATGGGATGTTTCGGGGGAACTTCGAGCACGTGGTGGACGACAAGGGGCGGGTGGCCATCCCAGCCCGCTTCAGGGAGGCGCTCTCGGGTCTCCACGAGGAGCGCCTTGTCGTCACCAAGTTCGGACACCGCGGCCGGCGGTGCCTGGACGCCTATCCGCTCGGCACCTGGCGTCGGTTCGAGCGGCGCATCCTGTCGAAGAACCGGTTCCACCAGCGGGTCATCGCCTTCTCGAACTACTACGTGGGAGGCGCCCAGGAGTGTCAGCTCGACGGCCAGGGACGCATCCTCATCCCGGACGATCTCCGCAAGTACGCCCGCCTCGGCCGCGCGGCGATGTTCGCGGGTGACATCGACAAGTTTCGCATCTGGAACACGGAGACGTGGCAGGAGGTCTTCGAGAAGGACGAGCACTTCGTGCTCGACAACCCGGAGCTCCTGGCAGAGCTCGAGCTGTGATTAGGTGACTGCAGACCGCCACAGGGCGGAGGTGGGACGGGACGGTGGGGGCGGCGAGCGCTATGGCCGGGCGTCGCACGCTGAACGGACCACCAAGGTCGAAGGACGAGAAGGGCACCGGGTCGGTGGGCGCATCCCACGTGCCGGTGATGATGGGGGAAGTGGTGGAGTGGCTGCGCCCCCGACCGGGTGCCCATCTCGTCGACGCGACCGTCGGGCTTGGCGGACACGCGGCGGCCCTGCTCGGCGCCGCGCCCGGCGCTGAGCTCGTCGGGCTCGATCGCGATCCCCGGGCCCTCGCGGCGGCGCGCGAGCGCCTGAGTCGCGACGCGGACCGCGTCGAGCTGCGCCAGGCGACCTTCGCCGACACCGCGGCGATCCTCCGCGAGAAGGGATGGGACGGGGCCGACGCGGTGCTGCTCGACCTCGGCGTCAGCTCGCTCCAGCTGGACACACCCGAGCGCGGGTTCGCCTTCCAGCGCGAGGGCCCGCTCGACATGCGCATGGACCCGGGCGGCGCGCTCACCGCCGCCGACCTCGTGAACGAGTGGCCGGAGGCGGAGCTCGTCCGGGTCATCGCGGAGTACGGCGAGGAGCGGCGGGCGCGGGCCGTCGCGCGCGCGATCGTGCGGGCCCGTCCGCTCGCGACGACGCGCCACCTCGCCGAGGTCGTCACCCGGGCGGTCGGTGGGCCACGCCTCGCCCTTCATCCCGCCACCCGTACGTTCCAGGCCCTCCGCATCGCGGTGAACGACGAGCTCGGCGCGCTCGACCGGTTCCTGGCCGACGGATACGCCGTCCTCCGTCCCGGAGGACGGATGGCGATCCTGTCGTACCACTCGCTCGAGGATCGACGCGTGAAGGAGGCGTTCCGGCGCTGGGCTGCGGCCTGCCTCTGTCCGCCGGCGCTGCCGCGCTGCATGTGCGGATGGAGCGCGAAGGTCCGGCTCGCGACCCGCCGGCCCGTTCGTCCCGGTGCGGCCGAGGTCGCGCGGAACCCGCGGGCGCGCAGCGCAAAGCTGCGGGTCGTCGAGCGGCTCGAGGGGAGCCGGTGAGGGCTGCCGGGGCCGCCTCGCGGCACCCCGAGCTGCGCATCCGGCGGCCCCTCGTGCGCCCCTCCGCGGACGCGGCTCGTATGTTCCGGCTGATGCGAGGGCTGCCGCGGCACACGGTCCTGCTCGGGGCCGTGCTGGTCGTCCTCTGCGTCGCCCGCGTGTGGCTTCGGCTGCAGACGGTGAAGCTCGGCTACGAGCTGTCGTCGGGGCGCCAGATGCAGCTGCGACTCGAGCACGAGCGCCAGGAGCTCGACGTCGAGATCGCGACGCTGCGCGACCCCGCGCGCATCGCGGACATCGCGCGCCACCGGCTCGGCATGCGGGATGCCGAGAAGGGGCAGGTGGTGACGCTGCCGTGAAGCGCGCCCGGTCGCGGCGCATGATCGTCGCGGGAGGCATCTTCACGGTCCTCTTCGCGCTCGTCGCGCTGCGGGCGCTCGATCTGGCCGTGCTCCGCGGACCCGCCCTTGCCCGGCTGGCAGCCATGCAGCACCATCAGCGCATCGAGCTGCTTCCTCACCGAGGGCCCATTGTCGACCGCTCCGGGGACCCGCTGGCCCTGTCGGTCGACGTCCCGTCGATCTACGTTCGGCCGCGGGAACTGCGCGCGGCCGGGGCCGACGCTCGCCTCCCCGCGCTCGCCACCGCGCTGCACATGCCGCCGCGCGCGCTACGGGCGAAGCTCGCGAGCAGCCAGCCGTTCGTCTGGCTCAAGCGCCAGGCCCTGCCGCGCGAGGCGGAGACGGTCGCGCGGCTCGAGCTCCCGGGGGTCTACACGGTCACCGAAGGCCGGCGGTTCTACCCGCACGGCAACCTGGCGGCCCACGTGCTCGGCTTCGTCGGCGTCGACTCCCAGGGGCTCGAAGGGCTCGAGCAGCGCTATGACCGGGTCATCCGCGGCGAGGCGCAGTACCTGGAGTTCGATCGCGATGCGCGCGGCCGCGAGATGTTCACCGGCGGCGTCGGCGCTGCCCCGGACCAGGGAAACCGCCTCGAGCTGACGCTCGATGCCGCCATCCAGGAGGCGACCGAGCGCGAGCTCCAGAGCGGCGTCGCCGCGGCGCGCGCAGTGGGTGGTGCGGCCGTCGTGCTCGACCCGGCCACCGGCGAGGTCCTCGCCCTCGCCAACGTCCCCACCTACAACCCGAACGAGCCCGGCGACGCGGCCGATAAGCGCTGGCGCGACCGGGTGCGCAACCGGGCGATCACGGACCCGTACGAGCCCGGCTCCACCTTCAAGGCGGTGCTCGCGGCGGCGGCGATCGAGGAGCATCTCGTGACGCCGGGAGAGCTCTTCTTCTGCGAGCACGGGCGGTTCCAGGCGGGCGGCCGGACGATCCACGACGCGCACCCCTACGGCTGGCTGTCCTTCGCCGAGGTGATCCAGTTCTCGAGCAACATCGGGGCGACCAAGGTGGGCGAGCGTCTCGGCCGCGACCGCTATCACCGCTACCTGCGCGCGTTCGGGTTCGGGAACCGGACGGGGATCGAGCTGCCGGGCGAGACGCCCGGCATCATGCGGCCCGTCGAGAGCTGGAGCCGCATCGACCTCGCGACCCTGAGCTTCGGACAGGGCGTCTCGGTCACGCCGCTGCAGATGTCGACCGCGTTCGCCGCGATCGCCAACGGCGGCACGCTGCTCCGACCCTACGTCGTGCGGCGGATCGTCGCTCCGGGCGGCGAGGTGGTGCTCGAGAACGAGCCCACGGCCGTGCGGCGGGTCATCAGCACCCGCAGCGCGCGCACCACCACCGAGCTGCTTCGACGCGTGGTCGAAGAGGAAGGCGGCACGGGAACGAAGGCCCGGCTCGAGGAGTTCCCGGTCGCAGGCAAGACGGGGACGGCCCAGAAGGTCGACCCGACCACCGGCGGGTACTCGTCGAAGCGCATCGGCTCCTTCGCGGGATTCGTCCCGGCGGACGAGCCGCGCGCGGTCATCCTCGTGCTGATCGACGAGCCGTCGACGTCGAGCTACGGCGGCGTGGTCGCCGCGCCGGTCTTCCGGGCGATCGCCGCCGCGGTGCTGAAGCGTCTCGGGGTCGAGCCGCCGGCGCCTACGGTCGTGGCACGGGCGCCCGGAGCCGTCCCGGCGACGCCGCGGGCGAAGCCGGCGAGCCGCGAAGCCGCGACCCCGGCGAACGCCGAGACGCCGAGCTTCCTCGGCCTCTCGCTGCGCGAGGCGCTCGCGCGCGCTCAGGCGTCCGGCTGGCAGGTGCGGGTCACCGGCACCGGCTACGTCGCCGCGCAGGAGCCGATGCCGGGGACGCCGCTCCTCTCCGTCCACCAGCTGGCGCTCCGTCTGGCCCCGGCCGAGGCCGTCGCGTCGCCCTGATGCGGCTCGGCGCGCTCATCGACGACCTCGACGCGGCCGTCGGCGACATCGACGTCGCAGGAATCGCGACGGACTCGCGCGAGGTCTGTCCTGGCGAGGTCTTCTTCGCCCTCCCCGGGCTCCGCACCGACGGCCGCCGCCACCTGGCCGAGGCCGTGGTGCGCGGCGCCCGGGCGATCGTCGCCGAGGGACCAGCGGTCGACGCCAAGGTCCCCGTCGTCCTCGTGCGCGGTGTCCGTCGCGTGCTGGCCGCGGCGGCCGCCCGCTTCGCCGGCGATCCGAGCGCCGGCCTCGTTCTCGTCGGCGTCACCGGCACCAACGGCAAGACGAGCACCACGTTCATCCTCGAGTCGATCTGGCGCGCGGCCGGCCTCGAGACCGGCGTGATCGGTACGGTCGGCTATCGCGGTGCCGGCCGGCTCGATCGGCCGGCGCCGCTCACGACGCCCGAGGCGCCCGCCCTCCAGGCGCTGCTCGCCGAGATGCGTCACGCCGGCGCGACGCACGTGGCGATGGAGGTGTCGTCGCACGCGCTCGCCCAGGAGCGCGTGCTCGGCTGCCGCTTCGACGCCGTCGTGTTCACCAACCTCACCCGCGACCATCTCGACTTCCACGGCGACGCCGAGAGCTACTACCGCGCCAAGGCGCGGCTCTTCCTCGAGCACCTCGCGGCGAGCGGCAAGCCGGAGGCCGTGGCGGTGGTGAACGTCGACGATCCCGCCGGGGCGCGGCTCGCGGGCGAGGTCCGGACGCGCTGCGTGCGGGTCGGCGCCGGCGAGACGGCGGATGTCCGCCCGCTCGACATCGAGACGACGCTCGCCGGGACGCGCGGCGTGCTCGCGTTCGGCGGCGCCCCCGAGGCGGTGGCCGCGGGGCTTGCGGCGGTCACGGCGCCCCCCGGGCGTCTCGAGCGGTTCGACGGCCCCGGCTTTACCGTCATGGTCGACTACGCCCACACACCAGACGCCCTGGCCCGAGCGCTGACGGTGCTGCGGCCGCTGACCCCCGGCCGCCTGATCGCCGTCTTCGGCTGTGGCGGCGATCGTGACCCGGGCAAGCGCCCGCTGATGGGAGAGGCCGCGGCCCGCCTGAGCGACGTCGTGGTCCTCACCTCGGACAATCCCCGCACCGAGGACCCGGGGCGTATCCTCGACGCGATCGAGGCCGGGGTCGTGCAGGCCGGCCTCGGCCCTCTCGGCGAGCATGGTCGGGGCTATCTCGTCCAGGCGGACCGCCGGGCGGCGATCGCGCTCGCGATCCGGCTCGCGCGCCCCGGTGACCTCGTCCTGGTTGCGGGCAAGGGGCACGAGGACTACCAGATCGTGGGTCACGAGAAGCATCACCTGGACGACCGGGAGGAGGTGCGCCGCGCCCTCGGGTCCGGGGACGCGGAACGGCTCGAGGAGGGGCGGTGATCACGTCCGAGGACAGGGAGAGGCCGGGCGCCGGCGCGGTCTTCACGCTCGAGGAGGTTCTCGCGGCGACGGGTGGGACCCTGTCGGCGCTCGGCCACGCGACGCGCTTTCCCGGCGTCACGACCGACAGCCGGGCGCTCGGGGCGGGTGAGCTGTTCGTCGCCATCCGCGGCGACACGCACGACGGGCACGCCTTCGTCGCCGACGCGGCCGGGCGGGGCGCCGGGGCGGTCGTCGTGGAGCAGCCGCTCGAGCGTGCGGCGCCCGGCTGCGGGGTGATCCTCGTCCGCGACACGCTCGCGGCGCTCGGCCACCTGGCCGCCTTCCATCGCCGCCGGCGCCGGCCGCGCGTCGTCGCGATCACCGGCAGCAACGGCAAGACGACCACCAAGGAGATGCTCGCCGCGATCCTCGAGCGCGCGCCGGGCGCGGGCCGGGTGCTCCGCACCACCGGCACGCAGAACAACCTGGTCGGCCTGCCGCTGACGCTCCTTCGCCTGGCGGACACCGACGCCATCGCGGTCGTGGAGCTCGGCATGAACGGGCCCGGCGAGATCTGGCGGCTCGCCGAGATCGCCGAGCCCGACATCGGGGTCATCACGTGCGTCGCACCGGCACACCTCGAGCGGCTCGGCTCGATCCACGGCGTCGCCGAGGCCAAGGCGGAGCTCTACCGGCGGCTCCGGCCGTCGGCCACCGCGGTCGTGAACGCGGACGACCCGCTGGTGGTGGCCGCGGCCGACGCCTTCCCCGGGCGAAAGGTGCCCTTCGGCACGGGCGGCGGCCTGCCCGTTGCGGCCGCGGGCATCGCCGACCGCGGCCTCGAGGGAATCGACTTCCAGCTGGTCGTCGAGCGGCGCGAGGCGCCCGTGCGGCTCGCCGTCCCCGGTCGGCACAACGTGACGAACGCGCTCGCGGCGGCTGCCGCAGCCCACGTGCTCGGCGTCGAGCTCGAGGTCGTCCGCGCCGGGCTCGAGGCCTTCCAGCCGCCCGGCATGCGCATGGAGGTGACCCAGCTGCCGAGCGGCGTGACCGTGCTGAACGACGCCTACAACGCGAACCCGGCCTCGATGGCGGCGGCGCTCCGGACGCTCGCGACGAGCCGCGGCCGGCGCCGGCTCGCCGTCCTCGGGGAGATGCGCGAGCTCGGCGCCGAGGCGGCGTGCGCGCACCGCGATCTCGGAACGACCGCGGCCGCCGCCAACCTGGACGCGCTCTTCGTGCTCGGCGAGCACGCCGCGGAGGTGCGCGCGGGGGCCGAGGCGGCCGGGATGGCGCCGGATCGCATCGTCGTGGCGCAGAGCCACGACGACCTCGCGGCGCAGCTACGGGCGCAGTGCCGGCCCGGCGACCTCGTCCTCCTCAAGGGCTCGCGCGGCGCGGCGATGGAGGAGGTGCTTCGCCGGCTCGAGACGGAGCGCAGGCCGTGATGCTCTACCTGCTCCTCTACCCGCTACACACGAGCTTCGCGCCGCTGAACGTCTTCCGGTACATCACGTTCCGGCGGCTCATCCGCCTGCAGATCGGCCAGTCGATCCGCTCCGACGGGCCTGCCGCCCATTCCGTGAAGGCCGGCACGCCGACCATGGGCGGGACGCTCATCATCTTCTCCCTGCTGCTCTCCACGCTGCTGCTCGCCGACCTGCACGACTGGTACGTGTGGGTCGCCGTGCTCGTGACGCTCGGCCACGGCCTCATCGGCTTCTTCGACGACTACGCGAAGGTTCGCCGCCGAACGTCGGCCGGCCTTCCCGGGAAGCTCAGGCTGGCGGGAGAGTTCGGCATCGCGGTGGCCGCGGCGGCCGCGCTCTACGGGTTCTCGGAGCACGGCGGACAGCTCACCATGCCGTTCTTCAAGGACGTCCGTCCCGATCTCGGGCTCTGGTACATCCCGTTCGGGGCGCTGGTCATCGTCGGGGCCGCGAACGCGGTCAACCTGACGGATGGGCTCGACGGCCTCGCGATCGGCCCCGTCATGATCGCGGGCGGCACCCTCGGGGTGTTCGCGTACACCGCCGGCCACGCCAAGATCGCCGAATACCTGCAGATCCCGTTCGTGCCGGGCGCCGGGGAGCTCGCCGTGTTCTGCGGCGCGCTCGCTGCCGCCGGACTCGGCTTCCTCTGGTTCAACGCGTATCCCGCGCAGATGTTCATGGGGGACGTCGGCTCGCTCGCGCTCGGGGCGGCACTCGGCGTCGTCGCCCTGATCACGCGCCAGGAACTCGTCCTCGTGCTCGTCGGCGGCGTCTTCGTGATCGAGGCACTGTCGGTCATCGGTCAGGTGGTCTCGTACAAGCTCCGACGCAAGCGCATCTTCCGCATGGCGCCGATCCACCATCACTTCGAGCTCCTCGGGTGGCCCGAGCCGCAGATCATCGTGCGGTTCTGGATCGTGTCGATCGTCTGCGCGCTGCTCGCGTTGTCGACGCTGAAGCTGCGCTGATGGCCTGTCCGCGCCAGGCGCTCGTCCTGGGGTTCCAGCGTACCGGCCAGGCGGTCGCCCGGACCCTCGCGGCGCGCGGCGTCGGCGTGCGGGCCGCCGACCGGAGGGGGGCGGCGGAGCTCGGCATCGCCGCCGACGCCTGGACGGGCGTCGAGCTGCGGCTCGGCGAGGAGGGCCTCGATCTGCTCAGCGGCGTCGACCTCGTCGTCCCGAGTCCCGGGATCGCGCGCGACGTGCCGCTCCTGGCGACGGCCCTCCGCCGCGGCATTCCGGTTCGGAGCGAGATCGAGGTCGCCGCGGGGCTGCTCCGCTGTCCCGTGGTCGCGATCACCGGCACCAACGGCAAGAGCACGACGACGAGCCTCGCCGGCCTGGCCCTCGTCCGCACGGGTCGGCGGACC
>Ga0209156_10003871_pt1 | contig 11060 bp, 10 predicted proteins | sample GraSoiAngelo_124_FD_185881 | JGI IMG/M metagenome (GOLD analysis project Ga0209156, IMG submission 185881) | Grasslands soil microbial communities from the Angelo Coastal Reserve, California, USA - 14_0927_05_20cm (SPAdes) (version 2) | ecosystem: Environmental > Terrestrial > Soil > Grasslands...
CCGCTCGATCCGCGTCGAGGAGGGCACGAGCCTGATCAGCAGCGTGACGCCGCGCGTGTCGCGCAACACCCTGAACCATGCCTTCGACCCGACCGCGGGCTCCCTCCAGGACCTCTCCATGGAGGTCGCCGGCCTCGGCGGCGAGCGCTTCCTGAAGGCCGAGGCGCGCGAGCGCTGGTACCGCACCTTCTGGCGCTCGAAGACGCTCGGCGACTTCACCTACTCTTTCGGCGGCACGCTGGGCTACGGCTTCCTCGGCGAGGGCGGCGTCAACGGCGACGAGCTGCCGCTCTTCGAGCGCTACTTCCCGGGCGGCATCAGCTCGATCCGCGGCTTCAAGACGCGCACCCTCGGGCCGCGCGAGGCGCGCAAGGACATCTTCGGGCGCGTCATCTCGACCACGCCGATCGGCGGCAGCGAGCAGGCGATCGTCAACAACGAGGTCATCTTCCCGATCGTGCAGGGCATCGGACTCAAGGGCGTGCTGTTCGTCGACGCCGGCAACGCTTACAGCGCGGACCAGGGCATCACGTGGGACGAGACCCGCCTCTCGGCGGGGGCCGGGGTGCGCTGGCTCTCGCCCATCGGCCCGCTGCGCATCGAGCTCGGGAAGCCGTTCCACACCAAGCCCCACGATCAGAAGAGCCTCGTGCTGTTCTCGTTCGGGGCGCCGTTCCAGTACTGAGGAGAGTAACGGAGACACATGCGAGATCGACACATGGGAAGCGGGGCCGGCCGGAGGGCCCGCGCGGCGCTCTGGCTCGTGTCGATGGCGGTCGTGCTCGGGGCGGCGGCGCGGCTCGAGGCCGCGGAGCAGAAGATCGCCGTGGTCGACATGCAGCGCGCGCTCAACGAGTGCGACGCCGGCAAGCGGGCCAAGGATCAGGTGAAGGCCAAGTTCGAGCGCTCGCAGAACCAGCTGAAGAAGCAGCGCGAGGACCTGGACCGGCTGAAGGAGGACTACGAGCGCAAGGCGACGGTGCTCAAGGACGAGGAGCGGCGCAACCTCGAGAAGGACCTCGAGACCCGCGGCCTCGAGTTCAAGCGCAAGTACGAGGACTTCCAGCGCGATCTCAAGGAGACCGACGCCGAGCTCACCAAGAGCATCGTGCAGGAGCTCTACGAGCTGGTGCGCGACTACGGCGAGAAGCACGGCTACACGCTCGTGTTCGAGGCCTCCAGCGGCGCGCTCCTCTACAATGACAAGGCGGTCGACGTGACCGACGAGATCGTGAAGCTCCACAACGCCTCGCCCCACAAGGAGGGGTCGAAGCGCAGCTCGAGCAAGGAGTAGCGCTCCCATCACGAACCAGCCCGAGCGAGGCGCGAGCGGGCGGCGGGCGTTCCCGTACGTCCTGGTCGACCGGGTGCTCGAGGTCGAGCCGGGGAAACGCGCGGTCGGCGTGAAGCGCGTGAGCGCCAACGAGCCGTACTTCGCGGGTCACTTCCCCGGCGCACCCGTCCTGCCCGGCGTCCTGCTGTGCGAGGCCCTGGTCGAGCTCGGCGGACGGCTCGCCGGGGACGAGGACCTGCGGCTGGTCGCGGTGGACAAGGCGCGTTTTCGCCGCCCGGTGCTGCCGGGCGACACGCTGCGGCTCGAGGTGACCTGCACCGCCCCGGGACCGCCCTGGCGGCTGCGCGGGGTCGCGACCGCGGGGCCGGCGCTGGTGGCGGAGGTCGAGTTCGCGGCGGCGCCGCCCGCGGGCGCGCGCGTCCACCCGACGGCCGTGGTGGCCGCGGGCGCCGAGCTGGACACGGGTGTGGTGGTAGAGGCCTACGCCGTGGTCGGGCCGCAGGTTTGCGTGGGGCGCGACTCGTGGATCGGGCCGCACGCGGTGGTGACCGGGCGCACCACGATCGGCGCCGGCTGCCGCATCTTCCAGTTCGCGAGCGTGGGGGCGCCGCCGCAGGACCTCAAGTACCGCGGCGAGCCGAGCACCCTCGAGATGGGCGACGGGAACATCGTGCGCGAGTTCGCGTCCATCAACCCGGGCACCGCGGGCGGCAGCATGCGGACCCGGATCGGGAACCGCTGCCTCTTGATGGTCTCCGCGCACGTGGCGCACGACTGCCGGGTCGGCGATCAGGTGATCCTCGCCAACGGGGCGGCTCTCGGCGGGCACGTCGAGGCCCAGGACTACGCGATCGTGGGCGGCCTCGCGGGCGTGCACCAGTACGTCCGCATCGGCGAGTCGGCCCTGTGCGCCGCGGGGGCGATGGTGTCGATGGACGTGCCGCCCTTCTGCATGGTGGCGGGCGACCGGGCCCGCCTGCGCGGCCTCAACCTGGTGGGGCTCCGCCGGCGCGGCTTCGGCGGCGAGGCGATCACGGCGCTCAAGCGCGCCTACCGGCTCCTCTTCCAGGGCGGTGGCGGCCGGCGCGCCGCCCTGGCGCGCGCGCGCGCGGCGTTCGCGCGGGTGCCCGAGGTGGCGCGCCTCGTCGACTTCGTCGCCGCCTCGCAGCGAGGCGTGTGCCGGTGAGCGTCGAGCGCATCGGCCTCATCGCCGGCAGCGGCCGCTTCCCGGTCCTGTTCGCGGAGACGGCGCGCCGCCGCGGCGTCGAGGTGTTCGCGGTCGCGCACCGGGGCGAGACCGACCCGGAGCTCGAGCACGCCGTGGCCGGCATCAGCTGGCTCTGGCCCGGCGAGCTGGCGGCCATGATCGACGCGCTCAAGCGCTTCGGGGTGCGGCGCACGGTGATGGTCGGCGGCATCGCCAAGCCGCGGCTCTTTCGCGAGTTCCGGCCCGACGCCCGCGCCATGGCGGTGATTGCACGCGTCGGCAAGCTGCGCGACGATCTGGTGCTGCGGGCGGTGGCGAGCGAGCTCGAGTCGGAAGGGATCGCGGTGGTCGAGTCGACGTTGTATCTACAGGAGATCGTGCCGAGCGCCGGCGTGCTGGGCGCCCGGCGGCCGAGCGCGGAGGAGTGGAGCGACATCCGCTTCGGCTTCCGGGCGGCCAAGGTGATCGGGCAGTTCGACATCGGGCAGAGCGTCGTGGTGCGCGGCGGCGCCGTGATCGCGGTCGAGGGCATCGAGGGCACCGACGCGACCATCCGCCGCGCGGGCGAGCTCGCGGGCGGCGACATCGTGCTCGTCAAGGTGTGCAAGCCGACCCAGGACACCCGCTTCGACCTCCCGGCGGTGGGACCGGGCACGGTGGCGGCCCTCGCACAGGTGCAGGGGCGGGCGCTCGCCATCGAGGCGGGCAAGACGGTCACGCTCGACCGCGCCGAGCTGGTCGCGCTGGCCGATCGGACCGACATCGCCGTGGTCGCGGTCGACGGGACGGAGGGCGAGCGATGAGGCTGCGCACCGCGGTGGTGGGCGTGGGCTACCTGGGCCGCTTCCACGCCGAGAAGTACGCGGCCCACCCGGGCGCGGAGCTGGTCGGGGTGGTCGACGTGGACGCGGAGCGCGCGCGCGAGGTCGCCGCGGCCCTCGGCGTCGAGGCCTTCACCGACCATCGCGCGCTGGCCGCGCGCGTGGACTGCGCGAGCGTCGCGGTCCCCACCCAGCACCATTTCGAGGTGGCGCGCGACCTCCTCGCGGCGGGCATCGACGTGCTGGTCGAGAAGCCGGTCACCACCACGGTCGAGGAGGCGAAGGCGCTGGTCGAGTTGGCCGCGCGCGGCCAGCGCGTGTTCCAGGTCGGCCACCTCGAGCGCTTCAACCCGGCGATGCTCGCGCTCGAGGGGCTGGTGACCCAGCCGCGCTTCATCGAGTGCCACCGTCTCGCGCCCTTCACCGAGCGCGGCACGGACGTCGACGTCGTGCTCGACCTGATGATCCACGACCTCGACGTCATCCTCTCCATCGTGCCGTCGGCGCTGCGCTCGGTCGAGGCGGTGGGCGTCCCGGTCCTCACCTCCTCGGTCGACATCGCGAATGCGCGGCTCCGCTTCGCCAACGGCTGCATCGCCAACGTGACCGCGAGCCGCGTCTCCATGAAGCGCGAGCGCAAGCTCCGCATCTTCCAGGCCGACGCCTACCTGGCGGTCGACTACGGCGAGCGCCGCGTGCGCATCTGCCGGCGCGAGCCCGACCTCGACGGGCAGGCGGCGCTCACCCTCGAGGAGCGCGAGGTACCGGAGGGCGACGCGCTCGAGGCCGAGATCGACGCCTTCCTGCGCGCGGTGCGGGCGCGCGCGGCGCCGGCGGTGAGCGGCTGGGACGGGCTGCGGGCCCTCGAGGTGGCGCACGTGATCCGCGAGAGGCTCGAGACCGAGGGGCGCGCGGTGCAGGCGGCGCCGGTGTCCTAGCCATGTCGAACGGCGGCGTCTCCCGTGCCTGGCGTGTCCCGGCGCGCCCGCGCCGGCTCCTCCTGGTCGCCGGCGAGGCGTCGGGCGATCTGCACGGCGCGGACCTGGTGCGCGCGCTGCGCGCCTCGGTCCCCGACCTCGAGGTGTTCGGGGTGGGCGGCGAGCGGCTGCGCGAGGCGGGCATGGAGACGGTCGCCGACGTGGGGCAGGTGGCGACCATGGGTCTCAAGGCGACGGGACGGCTGCGCGCCCTGTGGCACGCCTACCGCACGCTCGCGCGCCGCCTGCGCGGGGACCCGCCCGACCTGTGCGTGCTGATCGACTTCCCCGAGTTCAACCTCCGCCTGGCACGCGTCGCCAAGCGCGCCGGGGTGCCCGTCCTCTACTACATCGGGCCGCAGGTGTGGGCCTGGCGGCGCGGCCGCGTGCGCAAGATCGCCCGCCGGGTCGATCGCCTGGCCGTCGTCTTCCCCTTCGAGCCGGCGCTCTACGCGCCGCGGCTCGCGGGGGTCGAGTTCGTCGGCCATCCGCTCCTCGACCGCGTGCACGTGACGCGCGGGCGAGCGGAGACGCTCGCCGCGCACGGCCTCGACCCGGGGCGGCGGACCGTACTCCTCCTGCCCGGCAGCCGGCGCTCCGAGATCGACTATCTCCTGCCGCCGCTCTTGGACGCCGTGCGCCGGCTCGCCCAGGACGGGCGGCTGCAGTTCCCGCTCGCGCTCGCGCACACGCTCCCGGCCGAGGAGATCCGCCGGCGCGTGCGCGACGCCGGCCTGGACGTCAGGGTGATCGAGGGCGACACCTACGACCTGATCGCGGCCGCCGACCTGGCGCTCGTCAGCTCGGGCACGGCCACGCTCGAGTGCGCGCTCCTCGAGCGCCCGATGGTGATCGTCTACCGCCTCGGGCCGCTCAGCTACGGCCTCGGGCGGCTCCTCGTGCGCGGCGTGCGCTACATCGGCATGCCGAACATCGTGGCCGGGCGGGAGGTCGTGCCCGAGCTGCTCCAGCGCCAGGCGACGGGTCCGCGCATCGCGGCCGCGGCGCGCGCGCTGCTCGACGATCCGGCGCGGCACGCGGCCATGATCGAGGACCTGCGCGACGTGCGCCGGCGCCTCGGGCGCGGCGGTGCGGCCGGCCGGGCCGCCGCGATCGCGTTCGAGATGCTGGAGGGCGGGCGGGGATGAAGCAGTACTGGCGCCTGCTCTCCTACCTGCGACCGTATGTCTGGCCGCGCTGCGTGGTGGCCGTCGTCTGCATGCTCTCGCACAGCGGCGTCGAGACCAGCGTGCCGTTCATCGCCAAGTACACCTTCGACCAGGTGTTCAACCAGCAGCACCCCGAGGCGCTGCCGCTCGTGGTCGTCCTCGTGCTCGGCGCGGCGTTCCTGCGCGGCGGGCTCGACTTCGTCGGCGGCTACCTGACCGACTGGGTCGGGCAGCGCGTGGTGACCGACCTGCGCAACGAGCTCACGGCGCACGTGCAGCGCCTCGACCTGGCCTTCTTCAACCGCCGGCGCGCGGGGCAGATCGTGTCGCGCGTGACCGCCGACGTGGGGCTGGTACGCGGCGCGGTCACCGACGCCGTCACCTCGATCTTCCAGGACATCCCGAGCCTCGTCGGGCTCACCGCCGCCGCCTTCTACCTCGACTGGGTGCTGGCCCTGCTCGCCATCTGCCTCTTCCCGGTAGCGGCGCTCCCGATCCGCTACCTCTCCCTGCAGCTCCGCCAGACCACCCGCCGCATGCAGGACGGCATCGGGCGGCTGAACGCGCTGCTGCACGAGAACGTGCAGGGGAACCGCGTCGTCAAGGCCTTCGGCCAGGAGGGGTACGAGCAGCGGCGCTTCCGCGAGCACAACGACAAGCTCTTCCGCATCTACATGCGGACGAGCGTGCTGCGCGCGCTGCCGGTCACCGAGATGCTGGCCGGCATCGCGGTGGCCGGCATCATCTGGTACGGGGGCACGAGCGTGATCGCCAAGACGCGCACGCAGGGCGCCTTCATGGCCTTCATCATCGCGCTCTTCCTGCTCTACGAGCCATTCAAGAAGCTGGTGCGCACCAACAACACCATCCAGCAGGGCCTGGCCGGGGCCGACCGCGTGTTCGAGCTGCTCGACACGGCGTCGCAGGTGGTCGACCGCCCCAGCGCGACGGAGCTGCGCGGCGTGCACGAGGCGATCGAGTTCCACGACGCGAGCTTCGCCTACGATCCCGGCGAGCCCGTGCTGCACGACATCAACCTGCGCATCCCGGTGGGGCAGGTGGTGGCGCTGGTCGGGATGAGCGGGGGCGGGAAGAGCACGCTCGCGGACCTGATCCCGCGCTTCTACGACGTCACCGCGGGCCGCATCACCATCGACGGCACCGACATCCGCGACCTGACGCTCGAGAGCCTGCGCGCGCACATCGCGGTCGTGACCCAGTTCACCTTCCTCTTCAACGACAGCATCCGCATCAACATCGCCTACGGCGATCCGAACCGCACCATGGACGAGATCGTCGCCGCGGCGCGCGCCGCCAACGCGCACGACTTCATCGTCGAGATGCCGCGCGGCTACGAGACCACGATCGGCGACCTCGGCGTGCGCCTCTCGGGCGGCCAGCGGCAGCGGCTGGCGATCGCGCGCGCGCTGCTCAAGAACGCGCCCATCCTGATCCTCGACGAGGCGACCTCGGCGCTCGACACGGAGTCCGAGGGCCTGGTGCAGGAGGCGCTCGAGCGCCTGATGGCGAACCGCACGACGCTGGTGGTCGCACACCGGCTCTCCACCGTGCGGCGCGCCGACCGCATCGTCGTCCTGGTACGCGGCGAGATCGTCGAGAGCGGCACGCACGACGAGCTGCTCGCCCGCGGCGCGGAGTATCGCAAGCTCTACGAGCTCCAGTTCCGCGACGTGGAGGCCCTCGAGGGCGGGACCGAGGCGGGCGGCGAGCGCGTCCCGGCGCGGAAGGCCGCGCGCTAGGAAGCTGAGGCGCCGCGTGCAGCGCGCGACATCGGCCGGCGTGGCGCGCGACGGCGCACGGCCCGCCGACTCGCCCTTCCGGCGGCGCTGGAGCCGGCGCACGCAGGTCTGGGTGGTGGTCGCGGGCTGGGTCCTGGCCGCCGCGCTCCGCCTCCTCTATCTCACCCTGCGCGTCCGCCTGGTCGATCGCGGCGAGGTGTTCGCGCGCCGCCGGCGCGGCGAGCAGGTGCTGGCGGCCTTCTGGCACGACGGGATCGCGGTCCTCCCGCTGGTGGTGACCCGGCTTCGCTGGCCGGGGACGGTGAATGTCATGCTCAGCTGGCACCGCGACGCGGAGATCGCCGCGCAGGCGATGCGTCACCTCGGCATCCGCGCCGTGCGCGGCTCGGCCACGCGCGGCTGGCTTGGCGGGCTGCGCGGGCTGCTCGCGGCGCGCGCCCGCGGCGAGGACATCGTCATCGTGCCCGACGGCCCGCGCGGGCCACGCCACGAGGCGAAGGATGGCGCGCTGCAGCTCGCGCGCGCCACCGGGCTGCCGCTCGTGGTGGTGGGCGCCGCGGCCTGGCCGGCGCGCCGCCTGGGGAGCTGGGACCGGATGGTGGTGCCGCGGCCGTTCGCGCGCGTGGCCCTCGTGCTGAGCGGGCCGGTGGTCTTGCCGGCGGACACGGCCGCGGCCCGAGCCGCGCTCGAGGCCGCGCTCGGGGAGGCGAACGCCGAGGCGGCGCGCGCGGTCGGGGCACGCGCCGCATGATCGAGCGGCTCGCGGTGGGCGCGTACCGCGGCGGGATGGCGGCGGCTGCGGCTGCGGCGGGGCTGGTCAGCCGTCTCCCCGGGGCGCCGGCGCGCTGGCAGGCGCTCGGGGCGCGGCTCGGGCGGCTCGGCGACCACGAGCGCGCGCTCGCCTCGGGCGCCCCCGCGGTCTGGCTGCACGCGGCATCGGTGGGCGAGCTCAACGCTGCGCGCCCGCTGCTGCGCCGCCTGCGCGAGCGCTTCGCGGAGCGGCTGTGCGTCGTTTCCACGCTCACACGCACCGGCCTCGAGCTCGCGCGCCAGAGCCCGGAGGCGCAGCTCGCGCTCCTCCTGCCCCTCGACGCGCCCGGCACGGTGCGCCGGCTCCTGGCACTCTTCCAGCTCGAGGCGTTCTTCTTCACCGAGACCGAGATCTGGCCGACCCTGCTCGCCGAGCTCGCCGCGCGGGGCGTGCCGACCTTCATGGTGAGCGGCCGCGTGGGTCCCGGGACGATGCGGCACGCGCGCTGGCTCCGCCCGCTCTACCGCCAGGCGCTCACCTGCGTGGACTGCTGCATGCAGAGCGAGGAGGACGCGCGGCGCATCCTCGCCCTCGGCGCCGACCCCCGGCGGGTCCAGGTCGCGGGCAGCCTCAAGTTCGACGCCGCCGCCGCCGAGCCGCCGCCCGACGTGCTTCGCCTCGCCGCCGCGCTCGGCACACGGCGCATGATCGTGGCCGGCAGCACGCACGCGGGCGAGGACGAGATGGTGCTCGAGGCCTTCCGGCGCGTGCTGGCGGGACGCGCCGATCTGACGCTCCTCCTCGCCCCACGGCACCCCGAGCGCCTGGCCGCGGTGGCCGATCTGGTGCGCGCCGGCGGGTTCTCGCTCGCGCGCTACAGCGAGCTCGCGACGCTCGAGGAGGGGCGGGTGCCCGCGGTCATCCTCCTCGACGTGGTCGGACCGCTCGCGCACTGCTACGCGCTCGGCGTGATCGCCTTCGTCGGGGGGAGCCTGGTGCCGGTCGGCGGGCACAACGTGATCGAGCCGGCGCGCGCCGGCCGGCCCGTGCTGGTCGGGCCGCACACCGAGCACGCGGCCGACACGGTGGAGCGCCTCGTCGCGGGCGGCGCCGCGCTGCGCGTGGGCTCGGCCGAGAGCCTGGCCTGGGCGCTGGCCGGCCTGCTCGACGAGCCGGTGCGCATGGCCGACATGGGGCGGCGGGCGCGCGCGCTGGTCGAGGGGGGGCAGGGAGCGGTCGAGCGGCATCTCAAGATCATCGCGGCGCGCCTCTCCATGACGCGCTTCGCGCGCGCCGCCGGATGACGGCCGGGCTCGAGCGCGTGGCGTGGCACGCCTGGACGGCGCGCACGCCGGCCGCGCGCGCGCTGCGCGGCGCCCTGGTGCCCGCGGCGCTCGCCTACGGCGCGCTCGCGACCCTGCGCAACCGTCTCTACGGCGCCGGCTGGCTCGGCGCCGCCCGCGTGCCCGCGCACGTGGTGAGCGTCGGCAACCTGGCCGTGGGCGGGACCGGCAAGACGCCGACCGCGCTCTGGCTCGCCGAGCGGCTCGCGGCGCGCGGGCTCCGCACCGGCATCGTCGCGCGCGGCTACCGCAAGCGGCGCCGCGGGGTGGTGATCGTCGGCGAGAAGGGCCGTCCGCTGGTCGGCCCCGAGGAGGGCGGCGACGAGGCCGTGCTGCTCGCGCGGCGCTTCGCCGGGCCGGTGGTGAGCGGGGAGCGCCGGGCCGAGGCGGCCGCCGTCGCCTGCGCGCGCTTCGCGCTCGATGCGCTGGTGCTCGACGACGGCTTCCAGCACCGCGCGCTGGCGCGCGACGCCGACCTCGTGCTGGTGAGCGAGGAGACGGCGCGCGCCTGGCCGCTGCCCGCCGGCCCGCTGCGCGAGCCCGCGCGAGGGCTCGCGCGCGCGCGGGCGCTCCTCACGCTCGAGGGCGCCCGGGATGCGCCGCCCGGCATCCCGCTCTTCCGCGGGCGGCTCGTGGCGACGGCGCTCGTGCGCGTGGCCGCCGACCGAAGCTGGCGCGAAGAGCCGCTCGCCGCGCTCCGTGGCGCGCGCGTCACGGCGGTCGCGGGCGTGGCCCGGCCGGAGCGCGTGCTCGCCACGCTCGCGGAGGCCGGCGCGCGGGTGGAGCACGTCCTCCGTTTCCCCGACCACCATCTCTACCGCGCCGCGGACGCCCGGCGCATCGCGGCGGTCGGCGACGGCCTCGTCGTCACCACGGAGAAGGACCTGGTGAAGCTCGCCCTCATCCCGACCCTCGCCGCCCTCTCGGCCGTGCGGGTCGAGCTCGAGGTGGACGACGGCGAGCGCCTGGTCGACCTGCTGATGAGGCGGTGAGGGGAGAGGCGCTGCCGGGAACATCAGTAGGATCATCCTGAGTAGGATCATCCTGACCTGCATACTCTCCCCTGTTCCTGGGATTGCGAGAGGGGAGGGCCACCGGTAGTCAATCTCGCCAACCCAACCAGCCGGGGGACGCCTGCCGCCGAGACAGTCGTGCGGACCGGACCCAGGGTCGCCTCTCGGCTCGCCATGAGGTAGTGGCAATTGTTTGGTCGCACACGCGTGCGAGAGGCATTTCGTGACGGCCGGGCGGCTGAGAGTGAGTGCGCCGCGCGGCTCTCCGTGTGGCGCCCGGGTTGCTCCCCTCCTCCGGAGTGGCAAGCATGCTCGAAACGGACTGCAATGAAAATGGCGGACCGCCGCTAGACGTCGCCCCCATCATCCGCACCTGGCGCCGTCGCGTCGGGCTGACGCAGGAGGGCTTGGCGCGGGCGCTCAGCCTGAGCTTCTCCACCGTGAGCCGGTGGGAGAACGGGCACGTGAAGCCGAGCAGACTCGCGTGGAGGGCCCTCGAGCAGCTCGCCGCCGCACGCGGCACCCCGCTCTTGAACGGGTCCGCGGCGGACGCAGGCTGAGCGAGGAGCCTCGGCGCCCTCCGCGTGCGGGTCGAGCTCGAGGTGGACGACGGCGAGCGCCTGGCGCCCGTCAGGGCGGCGTGACGCTCAGGGTGAAGCTCCCGCTCGAGCCGCTGTAGCCGTCGACCACGATGAAGTAGGTCTGCCCGGCCGCCACGACCGGCG
>Ga0209156_10003874_pt1 | contig 11056 bp, 8 predicted proteins | sample GraSoiAngelo_124_FD_185881 | JGI IMG/M metagenome (GOLD analysis project Ga0209156, IMG submission 185881) | Grasslands soil microbial communities from the Angelo Coastal Reserve, California, USA - 14_0927_05_20cm (SPAdes) (version 2) | ecosystem: Environmental > Terrestrial > Soil > Grasslands ...
GGGCGCCTGAAGCCCTCGGCGAGCGCGAGCACCGCCGCGAGATCGCGATCGACGTGCATGGCACGCTTCCCGGCCCTGCGGTTCAGCTCGCACAGATCGCTGGCGTCGTCGAACAACGTGAGCCGCGCCTCCACCCGGCGCAGCTCCGCGAGCGCGGCGGCGCAGGCATCGAGCCCCGCCTGCTCCGACCCGGCGTACACCATCAGGTGCACCGCCTGGCCCATCGCCCACGACCAGCGCTCGACGAACACCTCGCCGCCGCCAGGCCGGCGGGGGACGAAGATGCCCGCCAGCCCGATGCCACAGGCGCCCAGGAAATCGCGGCGGCGCATCGTTGGGGCGCGCCGAGTCCCCAGGCTGAAGCCTGGGCCCGGTGCGGCACTGCCCTTAAGGGCAGTGATCTGCCGGGCCCACCCTTCAGGGTGGGAACGACTCGGGGCGGCACTCATGATGTGTTCCCGTCCACGCGGCGCAGCTCCCTCAGGATGAGATACGACTGAAGGTAGAACGTGACCGCGAGCAGCGCGCTCGACGCCTCGAGCAGCCAGCCGAAGCGCCCATCGACGTACCGCATCAGCCACATGGCGGAGAACGACACCAGCAGCGCCCCGAACGGCTCGGCGATGAGCAGGCGTTTCCAACGCTCGGACAGGCGTGCACACAGCGCGATCCCGGCGCCGGTGAGCGTGAAGATCACAGCCATGCTGAGCAGGTGCGTGTGCGTGATCGTCAACATCTCGGAGAGCGACTTGGGGAACTGCAGGGCGGCTCCCGGGGGGAGGGGCGCGGTCTCCGGGTCGACGCCACGGTAGCGCGCCGCCACACCCGACGGCACGAGGTGCGTGGTATGCCACACGAACACGAGCGAGGTGGTGTAGCCCACGACCTGGACGATTGCGACCCACCGAGCAAGGGTGCGCAGCGGCGCGGACACGTCGCGCCAGGTGAGGCTCACCGGATCGCTCCGCTCGCATGCCAGCCGGTGAGATCGGCGAGCAACCGCGTGACTCCGAGCGTCACCGCGTGGACGCTGATCGTGGCCCCCGAGATGCTGCGGATCTCCTTCCCCACGCGCAGCGAGTCCGTGGCCCGGGCCCCGCGGAATTGCCGGCGCCACGGCTCGTAGGCCACTTCGCCGCCGTACGGCTCCCGGTATACCAGAATGTCGATGTCCTTGAGGCGGTCGTCGGGACCGATCGCCACCAGGAACGTGATCGGCTGATCCTTGCCGATGACGTTGCCCACCGCCGCGAAGCCGAGCAGCGAGTCCCCGCGCGAGACCCGCAGCACGGTCGTCGTATCCACGCGCAGCGAGTCGCCGCGCGTGCCCGGGCCGAAGATGCGCGCGAGCGAGGCGGCGAGTTTGGCCGGCGGCGCTGCCGGCCGCTGCGTCGCGAGCAGGAACAGCGCGAGCCCGGCGATCACGTCAGAACTGGTACCCGACGCCGAGGCTCAGCACCTCGTGCTCGCCCACGCCGCCCGCGTTGCGGACCAGCTGATAGTCGCCCTTGAATGCCGTGTTCCAGGTGGGCTTGTACGTGAGCCCGAGCGTCGTGATGCGGCGCGCCAGCGAGGCGTCCCGCGTGATGCCCGCGGGCACGTCCACCTGGGTGTCGTAGCGCTCGTGGCGCGCGAAAGCGTTGAGCTTCTGGGACGAGGCGGGCGCGAGGGCGTGCAGCAGGTTATAGGCGCCTTCGACGTAGCCGCCCGCGATGCGGCTGCCCAGCGCCGTGCCGTAGCGCGCATCGATCGCCCCGGCGTCCCGGACGCTGATGTTCGCCACCACGGCCCGAAAGCTCGCCGCGCCGAGGTCGTAGCGCACGTCGGCCGACACGAGCGCGACCGGCGCGTCGAAGCTACCGCTGCCGAGCACGCTGTCGGCGCCGGCGCTGCCTCCGTACCAGAACGAGCCGCCCAGCTTGAGCCCCGGCCGCGCCCACTCGAGCCGGCCGGTGAGAGACGGGTTCGCGAACGTGGCGTCCTGTCCCTCCTGGCGTCCCTCCCGGATCCCCTGCCCGGCCGCAAACCCCTGGGCGCGCAGCCCATTCACGAGGTACACCCGATAGGCGAGACCGCTGCCCCCGGGAATGGTCCCCGCGGCGCCGATGCCGATCTCACGCCACGTAGTGGGGAGCACGTCGTTGTCGAACCCCGGCCGGGCGACGCCATTGAACGTCGGCGGCTCGTGCGTCTCATTGATGATCCCCACCGGCACGAGGACGAGCCCGGTTCGCAGCGTGAGCCAATCCGCGAGGCGGTAGTCGAGGAATGCCTGCTCGATCTCGAGCTCTCCGGCCGTGCCACCGGGCTCGACCCTCGCGTCCTCCACCTCGAGCTCGGACCGGAAGCTGAGGCGGTCGTCGAAGCCGTGGGCCAGATACACCACGAAGCGGCGCAGCGTCGCCCGGCCGGGGGTGTTCGGTCCCGTGGCGTTGGTGTAGTGCACCTCGCCGTATCCGCCAACCGTGGTGCGCTCTTGGGCGTCGAGGCGGCCCCCGGTGGTCACGAGGGCGCACCACAGGGCCCACCCGAACCGGCTCTGCATTCAGCGCCGCTCCAGCAAGCCAAGTTGAGATGTGATATCGACAACGGGATAGCCGAATGTATCGTTCGGGATTACGACCGTCAAGCAACCGTTATTGTTGTCCGTCATGCGACTCGTGCTCGCGCTGCTCGGCATCGCCATCATCGGCACCCTGGGGTGGTCGGTCCGTCTGACCCGCCGCTTGCGTCAGAGTGAGCGCGACCGCAAGCGGGCGGCGGACGAGCTCAACCGCCGCCTGTCGGAGCTGTTCTCCCTCCAGGAGCTGTCGTTCATCCTGTCGGGGTCGTTGCAGCTCGAACGGATCGTCGAGCAGGTGGTGCGTTACGCGATGCGGTTTCTCGACGCCCAGGGGGCCCTCGTGGCCCTGGCGCCCGACGGAGAGGCGGCGGCAGGGGGGCCGGGCGCGGGAAGCGAGGACCGTCCGCTGCTCCGGGTCACCGCCGCCGACGGCACGCTGGCGGCGCTGGCGGGTCGCTCCATCGGCGCGGACGATCCCGGCCTGGTCGTCCGGTCGCTGGGCCGCGAGCGGCTCGAGCTGGTGCGCGACTCGGGGGGGGAGCCGACGACCCTGGTGGCGGACGTGCAGGTCGACTCCGCGGCGGCGGTCCCGCTGCGCGCGCACGGCGTGGTGGTGGGGACCCTGGTGATCGCCAACCCGCGCGGCGGCGGGTTTGGAGCGGAGGACGTCCGCCTGCTCTCCACCGTGGCCACGCACGCGGCCATCGTGATCGCCAATGCGCGCTTCTTCGAGATGGTGCGGCACGCGAAGGAGCAGTGGGAGACCGCGTTCGATTCGCTCAGCGAGGGCATCGCGGTGGTGGACGACGCGGGACGGGTGCGCCGGGCCAACCGGTCGTTCGCCTCGCTGCTCGGCGCCCCGATTCCGGGCGTCATCGGCCGGGACCTGGTCGAGTCCCTGGTGGGCACGTCCCCTCCCCTGGTGGACCTGCTGGCGGCCGCGCGCGCGGGCGATCGGGTGCAGCCGATCGTGCTGCGCTCGGCCACGCTGGGGGGTGGGGGCGGGGGGCGCGCGATCCGGGTCACCGCCGCCCGCATCCCCGCACCGGGGGGGGCGCCCGACCAGAGCGTCGTGGTGCTGGTCGAGGACGTAACCGACCAGCAGGCGATGGAGTCCCATCTGATCCAGAGCGAAAAACTCGCCGCGGTGGGCCAGCTCGTGTCCGGCGTGGCCCATGAGCTCAACAATCCACTCACCTCGATTGCCGGCCTGTCCGAGTTCCTGCTCGAGCAGAAGGAGCTGGGCGCCAAGGACCGTGGCCACCTGCGCGTGATTCACGAGCAGGCCGACCGCGCCGGGCGGATCGTGCGCAACCTGCTCACGTTCGCACGCAAGGGCCCCGCGGAGCAGGCGCCCGTGGACCTGAACGACGTAATCCAGCGGACGCTGCTGCTCATGAGCTTCGACCTCACCCTCAAGGACATCGTGGTGGAGACGGAGCTGGGGACGGTCCCGCCGGTGTTGGGCGACCGCCACGCGCTGCAGCAGGTGCTCTTGAACCTGTTGAACAACGCGGCGCAGGCCGTCGCGGAGAATCCGCCGGAGCGGCCGCGCGTGATCCGGCTCCTCACCTGGTTCGACGACCGCGTGTGCATGAAGGTCGCCGACTCAGGGGGAGGCATCCCGGACGACGTGCTGCCGCACCTCTTCACGCCGTTCTTTACCACCAAAGAGCCGGGCCAGGGGACGGGGCTCGGGCTTTCCATCACGTATTCGATCGTCGAAGCCCACGGCGGGCGGGTGAGCGTGGAGCGGCCGCCCCAAGGCGGCGCGGCGTTTCTGGTGGACCTGCCCCCGGCGCCGGCCGACGTCGCGTTGTACGCGACCCCCGTGCCCGAGTCGGCGCCCGCGGCCCTCCCCCCGGCGGCGAAGCGGGCGATCCTGCTGGTCGACGACGACCCCGCGGTGCGTCGCATGGTGAAGGCGCTGTTCGGCCGGGAAGGCCACACGGTGGACGTGGCGCGCAACGTGCAGCACGCGCTCGACCTCGTGGGCGCCCGCGCGTACGACCTCATCCTGGCGGACGCGCAGGCGCGGGCGCGCGATCAGCTGTTCGTGACGCGGCTCGTGGAAGCGCATCCGGCTCTCAAGCACCGGGTGCTGGTAGCGACGGGGGACGTGCGGCCCGGATCGGACGACGCGCTGATCCGGCTCGGTCTGCGCTATGTGCGCAAGCCGTTCAACCTGCGCGATCTGCGGGACGAGGCGGCGCGGATGTGGGCCGCGGGCGCGCTGTCGTAGGCCTCGGCAGGCCACCCGAACACGGCGAGGTTCACCGCGCCGCCCGGAGCGAACTTCACGCCTTCGCGCAACAGCAACGCGCGCTGCACTACCGAGCCGTGATCCGAGCCGGAGAGCGAGATCCGGCCCGCCGCGTTGAGCACGCGCCACCACGGGACATCGGCATCTTCGGGGAGCGCCGAAAGGGCCCAGCCGACCGTGCGCGCCGCCCCGGGCCGACCGGCGAGCCGGGCCACGAGGCCGTACGTAGCAACGCGGCCTTTGGGGATGTGGCGCACTACCCGATAGATGCGGTGATAGAACGGATTCACGTGCTGTCGGCCCTGGTCCAGGTCTCGAGTCGGTGCGTCCGGTCGTCTCCTTAGCTTATCCGCAACACGTCTTCCAGCAAGCCTGCGTCCCCGGACCCGAGGATTGACAAAACGTCGTCCAGTGCTCTGCGCTCCCGCGGCCAGGCGAAGCGCGTGGCGGCCGCCGCCGGCGCGAGCCACTCCACGCGGTCGTGCTCGGGCGAGGCGCGTGGCTCGGCGGCGGCGTCCACGACGGCCGCGAACACGGGAATCAGCGCGATGTCGTCGGTGCCGTGGCGGTAGAACGCCTCCACCCGCGACAAATTGTACAGCCGCGCGGGGTCGAGGCCCGTCTCTTCGCGCACCTCGCGCAGCACCGCCTGCACCGGGGTCTCACCGGGCTCGATGTGCCCGTGCACGGTCTCCCACGAGCCGGGCGAGCGGCCCCCCGGCGCGCGGCGCAGCGCCAGCACCTCGAGGCCCGCTGCTCCCGCACGGAGCACGTAGGCGTCGACGAACGCAACCCGCACCTCTGCCATAGGGAACGTCTGTGCCCGTTTACGGGCAGGCGCCGAGCCGCGAGTTCACTCGCGGCTACCGACGCCGGCCGAGTACCGCTTCGAGCCGGGCCGACAGCGCGCGCGCGCGGAACGGCTTGGTGAGGAAGTCGTCCGCCCCGAGCTCGAACACGCGCACCTCGTTGTCTTCGTCGCTCTTCGCTGTGAGAACAATGACGGGAATATCCGCGGTGGCGGGCCGCGAGCGCAGGTGGGACAGCACACCGTATCCGTCCAGGCCGGGCATGTTGAGGTCGAGCACGATGATGTCCGGACCCACTCGATCGACCTGATCGAGCGCTTGCACGCCGTCGCGCGCCTCGGAGACAATGTACCCATCGCGCTCGAGCAGGTCCTTCACGACCTTGCGCAAACTGTCCTCGTCGTCGACGAGCAGCACCTTGCGCGCCGGCGCGCCGTGTGCCCCGGAGACCCGCGGTGGCGCAGGCTCCTCCAGCAGCTCGAAGTGCTCCACCAGCGCGTCGGGTGCGGTGTCGGCGCCCAGCGCGGCACCGGAGTGAGGCGCGAGATACGGCTGCGGCGCAGCGCCGCCCGGGCGCCGCGGTGCCGCCGCCGGCCCGGACGGCCGCTCGTCCTCTTGCGGGATGTCGACGACGCGCGTCAGCTCGTCGAGCGTCGATTCCCCGCGCAGCACGTGCTCGAGCCCGGACTCCCACAGGCCCTTCATGCCTCCGCGGCGCGCGGCGGCCGCGATAGGCTCCGCCGTCTCGCCCGATGCGATGCGCCGCTCCACTTCGGCCGTCACCGTCAGGACCTCGACGATCGAGAACCGGCCGCGGTATCCCGTCATCGCGCAGTCGGGACAGCCCGCCGCGCGATACAGCGGCGTCCCCTTCGGAACCCACTTCTTGAGCCGGTCGGCCGGCGCCTCAATCCACACTTCCTTGCAGGTGAGGCAGAGCTTGCGCATCAGCCGTTGGGCCAGCACGCCGCGCAACGCCGCGGCGATCTTGTAGGCCTCCACGCCGATGTCCACCAGCCGGGTGACCGCGTTGGACGCGTCGTTGGTATGGAGGGTCGAGAGCACCAGGTGACCGGTGAGCGACGCCTGGACGGCGATCTGCGCCGTTTCGCGATCCCGGATCTCGCCGATCAGCACCACGTTCGGGTCCTGGCGCAGGATCGAGCGCAGCGCCGAAGCGAACGTCAGTCCGGCCTTTTCCTGCACCTGCACCTGCACGATCCCCTGCATCCGGTACTCCACCGGATCCTCGACGGTGACGATGTTCACGCCCTCGCTCTTGATCTGATTGATGCAGGAGTACAGCGTCGTGGTCTTGCCCGAGCCGGTCGGGCCGGTGACGAGGATGATGCCCTCGTGGTTCTCGAGCAGCCGCTTGATGCCCTCCGTCTCGTTGGTATTCAGCCCCAGCGCGTCGAGCGACTTGACCGTGGCCCGGGAATCGAGAATTCGGATCACGACCTTCTCGCCCAGCGCGGCGGGCAGCGTCGAGACGCGCAAGTCGATCGGCTGGCCGTTCACCGCCACGCGGGCGCGGCCATCCTGCGGCCGCAGCCGGTCGGCGATGTCGAGCGCCGACATGATCTTGATGCGCGAGATCAGCGGCAGCCCCGCCTGGCGGGGAATCTTCATCACCTGGCGCAGCACGCCGTCGATGCGGTAGCGCACCGCCACCCCGCCCTCTTCGGGCTCGATGTGGATGTCGCTCGAGCGCGCCAGGATGCCTTCCGAGATGATCAGATCCACCAGCCGCACCACCGGGCGCTGGCTCGCCTCGGCCTCGGACGCGGCCAGCGTGATCTCGTCGGGACCCGCGTCCTTCAGGTGCTCGAGCGCGGTCTCGCTCTCCATGCCCTCGAGCAGCTTGTCCACCGCCTTCTCGGGGCGATACATCTCGTCCAGCCGCTCGGCGATCTTGGACGGCGCGAGCAGCTGCATGCGGATTTCGCGTGCCGTCGCGAACGCGAGCGCCTTCTCCGCATCCAGGTCGAACGGGTTCGCGGTGGCGACTTCCAGGTAGGAGTCGGTGGCGCGGAGCGGCAGGATTTGATAGCGCCGGGCGACCAGCTCGGGGACCCGCTCCTTCGCCGTCGGGTCCGCCTTGTCGAGCTCGGCGACTTTCAGGCGGAACCGCTTGGAGAGCGCGGTGAGGATCTGCTCGTCGTTTACGACCTTCTGGGCGACCAGCGTCTCCCACAGGGTCGCTTGGGGCGCGGCCTTCTCCCGCAGCTCGACGAGAAGCTCCGGCGTGACCACTCCCTCGAGGGAGTGGGCCAGCCATTCATCCGGGAAGTTCGTATCGGGCATCTAAGACAAGCTAGTGGACCTTCGGGAGGTTGGGGAGGTTCGGGAGGTTGTGGAGGTTGGAGGAGGTTGCTCCGCGCACCATGCAACCTCCCCCAACCTCCATAACCTCCACCAACCTCCACAACCTCCTTTTCAACCTCCACCACCCTCCACAACCTCCACCGGCCTCCACAACCTCCTTTAGAGGATTCCCCAAAAATCCCGTGACACGTCGAACGCGATGCCCATGCGGTGAGTCGCGGTGCCGAAGCCCGCGTCGCAGCGGAACACGCCCAGCCATTCGACCCCGAGCCCGAGTGTGATGCGGGCGCCGGCCGTGGGCATCCACGGCGTGCCCGCGACCGGATACTCGGCCCAGCCGACGGCCACGTACGGGGCGAGGGTGACGGTGCGCGGCGTGCGCGCGTAGGGCCCGACGCCGAGCGCCGGAAACGGCGCCGGCACGCGCCACTCCACGTGCACCAGGCCCATGCGCCGGCCGCCCCAGGCGCGGAACGGATCGCCGAGCAGGGTGCCGCGCCCCCCGAGCACGAACGCGCGATGTGCCGGGAGCCGCGCGCTCGCCGCGCCGCCCTGCGCCCGGATGAGCAGGCGTGTGGCGCCGACCGGGATGAGCAGGTGGCCCGCGCCGGATAGTCGGACGTAGCTGTCGCCGCCGTCCTCGCGCCCCGCTTCGAGCAGGGTTTCGACGTGCAGGTCGCGCCGCACGGCGAATCCTTCACTGCGGCGCTCGAACGCGAGCTGCACCACGTCCACGCTCGGCCCACCCAGAGCCGGATTCGGCCGGAAGCTGCCGTTCGCGGGCGTGGCGGCGACGGCGAGCGATTGGAACGACTCGCGGCCGGCCGCGGCACGCCACTCCCCGCGCACGCCCACGCCGTGGCGGTACGTCAGTCGCGCCCCCTGGGCGACATAGTAGTCGCCGTAGTCGTGTCCGAACTCCTGGGCCGAGAGCGAGTTCTGGAGCGGGGCGATCACGGGCCAGTCTCCCACGTCGCGCACCTCGCGGTAGGCGCTCAGCTCGAGGGCGTTCCGACCCGCACGCTCCACCGCGCTGAGCGCGCCCTTGCCGCGCCGGTCCGCGAGCCCGTAGCTCCCGTGCAGGCGCAGCTCGCGCCGCTCGCCCCCGCCGCGCAGCACGACGCCGGCGCCGGCCGCGAGCCCCTCCACCCGATTGACGTGCATCAGATCCGAGAGGCAGCGCACGCCGAGCCGGTTGGCGCGGAGCCCGGAGAGGGCGCGGCGTCCGGCGATCTGCTCGACTTCGGCGCGCACCCGCTCCAGGTCGTCGCGACGCACCGGCTCGGCCACATCCTCGAGCGCGGCGGCGAGCGGCCGGGTCCAGGGAAACGAGTCGCGCTCCGCCTTGGGGAGGAACGTGATCTCGTCGCCCGCGAACCAGCTCTGCGCCAACCCGAGGTTGAACACGTAGCCGTCGATTTCCCAGCGCGCGCGAATGATGCCGCGCGCCGGCACGTCGAGCCACGTGGCGCGGCGCCGGATCTCGATCTCCTGGCGATAGGGAAGCCAGTAGCGCTGCTCCCACAGCGCGTTGTCGAGCACGATGCTCACGTCCTCGAGCTGGCGGTCCAGGTAGGAGCGGGGCGTGAAGTTGAACGCCATGCGCACCAGATCGGCGGAGGCCGCGTCCAGATACAGGGTGCCTACGATGCGCGGGAGATCGAAGCTCTTGGGCCGCATGCGCAGCGCCACCACGCGGACCTCGCGCTCCGGGAGCGCGATGATGGTCGTGTCGCCGAGCGCGAAGTCGTACAGCCCCAGGCCCACCGACGAGAGCGGGTGCGGCACGTCCCGCACCTCGTCGCCCTCGCCCAGCCGGATGGAGGCGCCGAAGTTGTTCTGGACGATGCCGAGGTGGTCGCGGTGGTAGTTGATGTCGGTGGGGAGCTGCGCCTGATCGCGCCAGCCGACGACACGCTGCTTGCTGCTCGCCGGGGCCCTCCAGTACACTTCCAGCTCCAATTGGTCCGCCTTGACGAGGCGCGGAGGGTCGGCGAGCCCTTCGCCGAAGGCGCCCAGAAAGAACAGGAAGCCGTGGGCCTGGGCCTTGTAGTCGTGGAGGGTGGTGTCGGCGGCGGCACCGCTGCGGCGCAGCGCGGCGCGGCGCGCCAACGCGAGCGCGGAGTCCGAGCCCCACGCCTGGGCGTGGAGCCGGGCCGGCAGGCCGAGCCCGGCCAGGACGAGCGCGGCGACGAGTCGCATCTCCCCTCTACCCCGCTCGCCGCCCGATGAGCGACGCCCGTGCCGACTTCCTGTCGCGCGCCGAGCGCGGCGGCATGGTCCCCGTGGTTCGCGAGGTCGTACTCGACGCCGACACGCCGCTCGCCGCCTTCGTCAAGGTCGCACGCCCTCCGTTCGCGTTCCTGTTGGAATCGCTGGTGGGTGGCGAGCGCTGGGCCCGCTACACCTTCCTGGGAACCGAGCCGCGCGAAGTGTGGCGCTGCCGGGGCGGCGGGGAGGGGGGCGGGGGGGGCCGCACGATCGACCGCTGGACGAAAGCCCGCGGCTGGGAAGTGGTGGGCGACACGGACGACCCGATCGGCGACCTGGCGCAGCGCATGCGCGCCCTGCCCGCCGTCCCGGTCCCGGGCCTGCCGCGCTTCACAGGCGGTGCCGTGGGCTACCTGGGCTACGATCTGGTGCGCACCGTGGAGCGCCTGCCGCATCCGCCCGCCGACACGCTGGCGGTGCCCGACGCCGTGATGATGATCGCCGACACGGTCGTGATCCTCGACAACCTGTTCGGGCGCGCCATCGTGGTGGCCAACGTCGAGGTGCCGCCGCGTGCCGCCGGCGCGGCGCGGCTGCGCCTGTACGATGCCGCGGAGGCACGGCTGGACGAGATCGTGGCGCGCCTGCGCCAGCGCCACGACCTGGCCCCGCTGGCGCTGAAGGACGGAGTGCCGCCGGTGGCCACCGAGTCGCGCTACCCGCGCGCCGCGTTCGAGCGGGCCGTGGCACGGATCCACGAGTACATCGTCGCGGGGGACGCCTTCCAGACCGTGTTGTCGCGCCGTCAGGACGCCCCCGGGGCCGTGGATCCGCTGCTCTTGTATCGCTATCTGCGTGCCCTCAATCCCGCGCCCTATCTGT
>Ga0209156_10003876_pt1 | contig 11054 bp, 10 predicted proteins | sample GraSoiAngelo_124_FD_185881 | JGI IMG/M metagenome (GOLD analysis project Ga0209156, IMG submission 185881) | Grasslands soil microbial communities from the Angelo Coastal Reserve, California, USA - 14_0927_05_20cm (SPAdes) (version 2) | ecosystem: Environmental > Terrestrial > Soil > Grasslands...
CGCGCCTCGATCCCCCCCACACCCCCCCGCGCTCGTCGCGGCCCGGGGGACCCGGGCCGCCTCTCGATTCCGCGCCGCGTTCGTCGCCTCCCGGGGAACCCGGGTCGCGCCTCGATTCCGCGTCGCGTTCGTCAGGGCCGCGGCTTGATTCCCTCGGCAAGCCGCGCACGCCCAGGACCCGGGGGTCGGAGGCGGGAAAGGCGCGGCCGGCGAGAAAGGCCACCGCGCTGGCGATCTCGTCGGGGGCTAAGGCCTTGAGAAACCGCGCGACTTCGTCGCGTTTCTCCAGCCGGCCTCGCGCGCGCTCCAGCCGCCGGCCCAGGGCCGCGAAGTCCGCGAAACGCGTCATACCTTGTATTCTAGGCAGGATGCGCAGACTTCTTCTGCACGATACGGACCCCGCGGTGACCGCGGCCGCCGCCGCCCTCGGCGGCACCTACGAGGTCCGGCCTCTTGGCGCCGCCACACCGAGCGACGCGGTGATCCTGGTGACGCCGCGCTCGGCGGCCGCCGCCGCCGCCGACAACGTCCGCCTCCTCGGCCTGGTGGCGACCGCGGACGCCGGGCCCTGGCCCCAGACCTGGCACGCCGTGCTGCCGCTCGCCGCGCCGGCCGCCATGCTCGCGCACGCCGTCGCCGCCGCCTTTGCCGATCTCGACGCGGCGGCCGAGCGCGCCCGGCTGGCGCGTGACCTCTCGGAGCTGAACGCGATCGGCATCCGCCTGTCGGCGGAATCCAACCCGCGCTTCCTGCTGGAGGCGATCCTGAGCAAGGCGCGCGAGATCACCAGCAGCGACGCGGGCTCGCTCTACATCGTCGAGGAGCGTGGCGAGTCGCCCTACCTGCGATTCGCCCTTGCGCAGAACGACAGCGTGGCGGTGCCGTTCCGCACGGCCACCCTACCACTCACCGACGAGAGCATCGCCGGGCACGTGGCGCTGAGCGGCCGACTGATCAACCTCGCCGATGCCTACGCCCCCCCACCCGACTCGCCTTTCACGATCAACAGCTGGTTCGACGAGCAGACGGGCTATCGGACCAAGTCGATGCTCGTGGTGCCGATGCGCACGCCCCATGGTCAGACGATCGGGGTCCTGCAGCTCATCAACTGCAAGGACGACAGCAGCGCGCGGCTCGCCGATCCCCCCGACGTCGAGCGGCACGTGCGGCCGTACGACGCGCGCGATGAGAAGCTGGCGGGCTCGCTCGCCTCACAGGCCGCGGTCGCCATCTACAACCGCCGCCTCTACCTGTCGATCCGGGACCTCTTCGAGGGCTTCGTGAAGGCGTCGGTGACGGCGATCGAGGCGCGCGACCCGACGACGTCCGGCCACTCGTTCCGCGTGGCCGACCTCACGGTGGCGCTCGCGGAGACGGCGGACCGCTGCGAGACGGGTCCCTATCGCGAGCTGAAGTTCCGCGACGACGAGTTGATGGAGCTGCGCTACGCCTCGCTGCTGCACGATTTCGGCAAGGTCGGGGTGCGCGAGCACGTGCTGGTGAAGGCCAAGAAACTCTATCCCGCCGACTTCGACCGCATCCGCCACCGGGTGGAGCTGCTCAAGCGCGACCTCGTGCTGCGGACGGCGCGCGCCAAGCTCGACCGGGCGCTCGCGCGCGACGCCGACTACGCGGCGCGCGCCGCGCGCCTCGACGCCGATCTCGCGGCCGCGCTGGCGGAGCTGGACCGGCAGCTGGACCTCGTGGGCGTCGCCAACGAGCCGAGCGTGCAGCCGCAAGCGTTCACCGCCGAGATCCTGCGCCTCGCCACCCAGACCTGGCAGGACGCCGAGGGCACGCCGCGCAGCGTGCTGACACCGGAGGAGGCGCGCGTGCTGGCCATTCCGCGCGGGAGCCTCACCGACGAAGAGCGCGTCGCCATCCAGCAGCACGTCGTGCACACCTTCCAGTTCCTCGCGCAGATCCCGTGGACGAAGGAGCTGAGCCGGGTGCCGGAGATCGCGCGCTCGCATCACGAGAAGCTCGACGGCACCGGCTATCCTTACGGTGCGCGCGCGGAAGCGATCCCCGTACAGTCGCGGATGATGGCCATCGCCGACATCTACGACGCGCTCACCGCGAGCGACCGGCCGTACAAGAAGGCGCTGCGCGCCGAGGAGGCGCTGGCGATCCTGGACGCGGAGCGCCGCGCCGGCGCGCTCGACTCGGCGCTGCTCGACCTGTTCATCGAAGCTCGCGTGTTCGAGCGCACCGCGCGTCCGGCGTAGCGCGCGCCGTCAGGCACCGGGGTGGTCGGCGGCGGCCGCGGCCCGTTCGACCACGCAAATCGACAATGCGTCGCGCCTGTCAACGAGCCACGATGACAGCCGGAACCGAGACGCATTACCCAGAAGCCACGGGTCTCACGGGGCCGCAGCCGCCGCCGACCACCCCTCTGGCTGGCGGCCCTCCCTTACTGCATCGGACGAGCGATCGTCGATCGCGGAACTTCAGCCGGCGATCAACAGGAGCGAGACGCACCACGTCGCGAGCGCGAGGAGGGCGACCGCAGCGCGTGCGAGCTCGGCGAGGACGCTCTGGCTCCTCACGTGTTGAGTGGTACGCGGCAAAAAAAGGGCGCGCGAGCGCCGGGTCGAGATCAGCCGGCGCTGGAGCGCCGGGTACGTCAGAGCGTGCGCGTTCATCGTCACTGCCTCCAGCGATACGGTTTTAGGACGCGATCCATGGTCAGAATCCCCGAAGCACGCCGACGACCTTGCCGAGGATCGTCACGGGCGTGCGCCGCGGGTCGATGACGATCGGCGCCATCGTCGGATGCTCAGGCTTGAGCACGACCCGCTCCCCGTCACGCGAAAAGCGCTTGACCGTCGCCTCGGCCTCGCCCGACTCCGACTCCACGAGCGCGACCACGATGTCGTTGGGCGACGCGCTGTCCTGCCGCCGCACGAGCACGAGATCGCCGTCGCAGATGTGCGCCTCGATCATGCTTTCGCCGCGTACGCGGAGCGCGAACAGATCCTCGGCCCGGCCGGGCAGCGAGGCGGGGGCGATGTGCAGCTCCCCCTCGCGGTTCTCGGTCGCGAGCAGCGGCTGCCCGGCGGCAACACGGCCGAGGATCGGCACCGCGTGCGTGGCGCGCGCCGGCGGATCCGTCAGCGTCAGCGCCCGGGACGTCCGTCCCGCGCTCACCCGCCGCTGCAGCGCGCCCTTGCGCTCGAGCGCCCGCAGGTGGTCGAACGCCGCTCGCGGCGTCACCTTGAACCGGTCGCCGATCTCCCGGACGGTGGGCGGCACGCCGTGCTTCGCGACGAACGTGCGCATGAAGCCGAGGACCTCCTGCTGCTTGTCGGTCAGCTCGCGCATGACACCTCCCTGGCTGGCTACGATACTCAACGGGTGTTGAGGAAGGCAAGCAAAAAAAGAGGGTGGTCTTACGCAGGCTCCCAGGGCTCGCAGACCGGACAGGTGCTGAGGCCCTGCTCACGCGCCTCGGTCATCGTTTTCATGTACACGCGCTCGGCCTCGGGGATACGCGCCACCCAGTCGCAGTCGCGGCGATGGAAGAGCCGCGAGTCGCGCTGCGCGCAGTACGGCTCGCCGTGCTCGACGATCTCGGTGCCAACGGCCACCGGCAGGTCGCTCGTCTCGGGCGCGATCGGCTCGGTCTCGGACGGCAACGTCGGCGAGGCCTCAGTCGGCGTTGAAGCGTACGAGGACACCGGCGGCGGATCGGGCTCATTGATGTGCAGATTCGTCTCGACGGTGGACCGGAACTCGTCGCTCGCGCGCCGGAACTCGCGCAGCGCGCGGCCCACCATCCGTCCCAGCTCGGGCAACTTCGACGGGCCGAAGACGAGCAGCGCGAGCACCCCGATGACGAGCATTTCCTGAAGCCCGATATCGAACATGGCGCCTAGGGTAACACGCGTGGCGCGGGCCTTCCGCGGGTGCCCGAAGACGGAAAAGAATTTCCCTGCGGCGGCCGACGGGCGTGGCGCCCCGCGTCCGGAACCGCGCAGTTGACGTTGCGGCACAAGCGGGGCACGAGAGTTGCTGCTTCGGTCGGCCCTGAGGAGGCCGACCGATGATCCTGCGCGTCGTGCTCTACTTCGTCCTGATGTCCGGGCTCGCCGTTCGCGAGTGGCTCGCGCCGGTCAGGACGCGATGACTTCCTTCTGCTTCTCCGGCTCCGTCTCCTGGACCACGAGGCCGCACTGCACGATCTTGTAGAGCAGCGCCTTGTAGCTGATCTGCAGCAACCGCGCGGCCTTCGCGCGATTCCAGTGCACGCGGTCGAGCACTTCCTTGATGGCCACGCGCTCGGCCTCGCGGGCGGCCTGCCGCGCGATCTCCTTCAGGCTGATCGGCGCGTCGGGGCTGGCCACGGCAGCGGCCACGGTGGGCGCGCCCGGCATGGTCACGCGGGGTCCGCGATTGATGTTGCCGACGATCTCGGTGTGCACCGGTCGAGCCGTGCCGAGCACGACAACACGCTTGACGGCGTTCTCCAATTCGCGGATGTTGCCAGGCCAGTGGTAGTCGACGAAGACGCGCATCGTATCGGCTGGAACGTCGACGGCGCGACCGTACTGCGCGTTGAACTTCTTGAGGAAGAAGTCGACCAGGCCCGGAACCTCTTCCCGGCGCTCCCGCAGCGGCGGGATACGGATCTCGATCACGTTCAGCCGATAGTAGAGGTCCTCGCGGAACTGATGAGCGCGCATGCTGGCTTCGAGGTCGCGATTGGTGGCGGCGATGAGCCGCACGTCGGTGTCGATGATCTTCTCGCCGCCGACGCGCGAGAACTCGCCGTCCTGGAGCACGTGCAGCAGCTTGGCCTGCAGTCGCAGCGGCATTTCGCCGATCTCGTCGAGCATGAGCGTGCCCTGATGCGCCGCCTCGAACTTCCCGGGCTTCTGGCGATAGGCCCCCGTGAAGGCGCCCTTCTCATGACCGAAGAGCTCGGACTCGAGCAGCTCACCTGGAAGCGCGGCGCAGTTCACCTTCAGGAACTGCCTGCCGGCACGCGGCGACGCCTTGTGGAGCGCGCGCGCCAGAACCTCTTTGCCGGTCCCGCTCTCGCCGCGGAGGAGCACGGTGGTATTCGTGCTCGCGACCTTCGAGATCAAGTCGCGGATCGGCTGCATCTTGCTGCTGGTGCAGAGGGCCATCAGGGGCTCACTCATCGCCTTGCTGTCTCCTCATTGGGGTGTCGGCTGCACAACTCTCAACTGGTCTGCAGGGATTTGCACCCGATGTGCCAAGGGTTTACCCACATCATGTTTCCAGCGATTACAAGTACTTGGACCATCAACGCCCCTTTTTGGGGTCATCCTTTTTGTAGAAAGTTCATCGTAAATTGTAGGACTTACATAAAGGAGGAAAACAAATGGAGATCATGATCGTCGACGACGAGCCGCAGGTGGCCGAGGTGCTGGCGACATCGCTCAAGCGCCAGGGACACTCGACGACGGTGGTCCACTCCGGCCGCGAGGCGCTGGACCGTCTCAAGAGCGTCGCCTTCGACGCGATGTTTCTCGACGTCTCGATGCCCGGCATGAACGGGCTCGACGTGATGGCCGAGGTGCGCCGGCTGCGCCCATCGCTCGCCGTCGTGGTGATCACCGGTCACGCGACGCCCGAGGAGATCGAAGACGTGAAGAAGCTCGGAGCGGTCGACGTGATCCAGAAGCCCTCGGCGCTGACGCACTACCATCAGGCGATCGAGCGCCTGCACTCCGGGGCCGCGAAAAAGCCCTTCCCGCGCGTCGGCGACGTATGATATTCGTTGCGCCGTGACCGTTCGGGCTCTCGCGACCTGCGCCGTGCTCGTCGCCTGCCTCAGTCCCGGGCTGGCCGCCGCGCAACCCGTCCCCATCGCGCCGCAGTTCGGTGCCCCGTCGCCGACGCAGGATCCGCAGAAGCTCCAGCTGCCCCTGCGGGCGCCCATGACCCTGCTGCCGAGCATCACGATCAGCGAGGAGTACAACGACAACATCCTGCTCGACAACCGTAACCGGCAGTGGGACCTGATCACGGGCATCACGCCCGCGATCAATTTCATCTGGGAGAGCCGCACCCACCGCCTCCTCGCCGGCTACAACTTCACCTCCGAGTTGTACCTGCGGGATCCCACACGCGACAACGCGTTCAACACCCAGAATTTCACGCTCGACTCGATGTGGCGAGTGACCGAGCAGCTCACCCTCACCCTCACCGACGGCTTCACCGCGACGACCGACACGAATCTCGTCTCGCCGGAGGGCGTCTCCACCGGCCGCAACCGGTCGTGGGGCAACGTGCTCGCCGCCGGCGCCGCCTACCAGCTGGACCTGCTCACCACCGTGCGCGGCGGCGGCTCCTGGGCCGTGCAGCGCTTCGAGCGCAGCGAGCTCGAGAGCTCGGACGTGTACCGCGTCAACGTGTGGCTCGACCGCACGCTCACGCGCCAGCTGCGCGGCAGCGTCGGGTACGAGTTCGGGTACTTCGACATCAAACACGAGGAGAAGGTCACGACGCACACGCCGCGACTCGGCTTCTCGTGGCAGGTGACGCCGACGATCACCCTCGCCGCGAACGGAGGACCCAGCTTCGAGCAGCACGAGCACGGTGCCTCGCGCATCACACCGGCCGTCAACGCCACCTACGAGCAGAGAATGTGGTTCGGCGTGATCGGCGTCGGCTTCGACCGGCAGGTCGCCACCGCGGGCGGCCTCGGCGGCGTCACCGACAACACCTCGGTCTCCGGCCGCGTCGACGTGTTCACGCTCATGCGCGGGCTCACGCTGTCGTTCCTGCCGCGCTATTCGTGGGTGAAATCCGCCGAGACCGACCGCATCGACATCTCGTCGATCACCCTGCCTCTGCAGGCGACCTACCGCCTCACGGCGTGGATGGCCGCGGTCGCGCGCTACCAGTTCTACCAGCAGCGCACGGGCACCGAGGTCCGCGACAGCGCGGGCAATCTCCTCGCCGCCGACGCCGACCAGAACCGCCTGTTCGTCGGTTTGCAATTCGGTTACCCGATCACCTTCGATCGCCCCTAGATTTCTGCACCCGCTTACTCACGGCGGGTGCAGACGAATGCATCAATTGTCCGACTTCCCCGCCCGCCCCACCGCCGCCTGACGTCGCGCTGCGGGAAAAACGCACCGAAAGGCAGGCTTCTGCGAGCGTTTGCACGGTTTGGCACTGACCTTGCCCTTACAGGTTGCAGCCGGAGGTACCCGGCGCAACCATGTCCCTGGCTCAGCGTCTCGCGTGGCTCGATGGCGTTTCCACCCTGGCGGTGCTCGCGACCGCGATCGCGGTGTGGTCACCCGCCACCGACGATCCGGTAGGCAGCCTCTGGCGCCTGGCCGCGCGGGTCGGCATCGTCGCCGCCGTGTGCCTGGGCGCGTTCTACTACAACGACCTCTACGACTTCGAGGCGCCGCACGACGCGGGCCAGCTCTTCACGCGCCTCTGCCGTGCGCTCGGCTTCGCCGCGCTCGTGCTGGCCGGGACATATCTCTTGTTCCCCAACGCGATCATCGGCGGCAACCTCGCCCCCTACGCGCTGTTCGTCACGCTGTTCGCCGTGCTCGTGCTCCGCCTCGCCGTCTACACCCTCGCCAAGCGCGCGCCGTTCTCGGAGCGCGTCGTCATCATGGGCGGCGGACGGCTCGCGGCCGAGCTGGCCGAGCAGATCGCGACGCGTCCCGACCTCGCCATGCGCGTGGCCGGCGTGCTGACGCCCGAGGGCGACGCGGTGGCCGGCGTGCAGCGGCTGGGCGCCTATGGCGACGTGCCCGATGTCGTACTGCGCGCGCGCCCCGACCGCATCATCGTGGCCATGCCCGACCGGCGCGGCAACCTGCCGGTCTCCGCGCTGTTGTCATGCCGGTTCCGCGGCGTGCGCGTCGAGGAAGGCACGGAGGCGTACGAGCGCTTCACGCGGCGGCTGGCCGTGGAATCGCTCACGCCGAGCGGGCTGATCTTCGGCGACGGTTTCCGCGTCTCGCGCGCGCAGCTCGCGCTCAAGCGCGGGATGTCGGTCGTCATCGCCAGCATCGCCCTCGTGGCCATGGCGCCGCTGATCGCCCTCATCGCGCTCGGTATCAAGCTCGAGTCGCGCGGGCCCGTGTTCTTCATCCAGGAGCGCATCGGTTTCGGCGGCCGCCCCTTCCGCCTGGTGAAGTTCCGCACGATGCGGCAGGCCGAGCGCGGCGCCGACGGCATCTGGCAGCGCGACAACGCGAGCCGCGTGACCCGCTTCGGCGCCGTGCTACGCCGCTACCGCCTCGACGAGCTCCCCCAGTGCGTGAACATCCTGAAGGGGGACATGAGCCTGGTCGGCCCCCGGCCGGAGATGGCGTCCAACGTCGCCACCTTCTCGGCCGTGATCCCTTTTTACAATCTGCGCCACGAGGTACGGCCCGGACTCACGGGCTGGGCGCAGGTGCGGGCCGGCTACTCGATGTCGACCGAGGAGGTCACGCGAAAGCTCTGCTACGACCTCTACTACATCAAGCATCTGTCGCTCCGCTTCGACCTCTGGATCCTGTTCGACACCGTGAAGTTCGTGCTGTCCGGGAAGCGCCCGGGATGAGCCGCGTCAAACCTTTTCCCCTATCGGGCACCTCCACTCCCAGAGTGGGGCCGCGACACGTGACGAGCTATGCGCGCCTTTTCAATGTGCGCGCTAAAGCCGCGAAAAACGGGTGCGGCACGCCTCTTGCGATGGAAGGTCGAGGCCGATGGAAGAAAGATTCCCGATGAAGGCTTCCAGTTTCGACGCCGCGTCGCCATACGCCACACCCATCGCCGGCCGTCCCGTGCTCGTCGTGGAGAGCGACCCCGACCAGCGTCGCCGCGTGACCACGCAGCTCGCCGGCTGGGGCTACACCCCGCTCGCTGCCGGCACCGCCGAGGAAGCGCTCGAGCTCCTGGCGCGGGCCGGACGCGTGGCCTTTTCCGTCGTCGCCATCCGCCTACCCGGCATGTCGGGCATCGACCTGCTCCGCCGCGCGGGCGAGCTGTCCGCCTCGGGGCCGGTGATCATGGTCGCCGACAACGGCCACAGCTCGCAGATCGTCGAGGCGATCCAGGCGGGGGCCGACGATTTCCTGCGCCGCCCCTATACCGCCGAGGACCTCGAGCACGTGATCCGCGGCGTCTCCGGCCGCCCCCGGCGCGAGCCGGCCGCGGCCGCGCTGCCCACCGAGGAAAACGGCGACCGCGTGCAGCGCGAGCTGGCGATGCTCACCAGCCAGCAAATGCGCGAGATCCTCTCCGTCATCGAGCAGGCCGCGCGCGCCGACGTCACCGTGCTCGTGTGCGGCGAGACCGGCGTCGGCAAGGAGCTGGTGGCGCGCGCCATCCACGCCCACTCGCCGCGGCGGCGCTCCACCTTCGTCAAGGTGAACTGTGCGGCGATGCCGCGCGAGCTGCTCGAGTCCGAGCTGTTCGGCCACGAGCGCGGCGCCTTCACGGGCGCGCATCAGCGCAAGCCGGGCCGCTTCGAGCTGGCCGACGGCGGCACGATCTTCCTCGACGAGATCGGCGAGCTGCATCCCGCGCTGCAGGCCAAGCTGCTCCACGTCCTGCAGGACGGCGAGTTCTCGCGCGTGGGCGGCCGCCACAACATCCGCGTCGACGTGCGCGTCATCTGTGCCACCAACCGCGATCTCGCGCGGGAGGTGGCGGGCAACCGCTTCCGCGAGGATCTCTTCTACCGGCTCAACGTCATCAACATCCTGGTGCCGCCGCTGCGCGAGCGCCGGGAGGAGATCCCCGCGCTCGTCGACTACTTCGTGCACCGCTACTCGCGGCTGTTCAACTTCCCGGAGCGCGAGGTGCCGCCGGAGGCGATGGCGGCCTTCATGCAGTACAACTGGCCCGGCAACATCCGCGAGCTGGAGAACTTCATCAAGCGGATGATCGTGCTTCAAGATTTCGCGCTGCCCCGCACGCTCATGGCGCCGGTGCCGGTCGCCGCCGCGCCCGCGGCCGCGCCCGAGCCCTTCGCGGCCACCAAGGGCCTCTCCCTCAAGGAAATTTCGCGCCGCGCTGTCCTCGAGGCCGAGCGCGAGGTGATCTGCCGCGCGCTCGAGCAGTGCCGGTGGAACCGCGTGAAGACCGCCAAGATGCTGAAGATCAGCTACCGCGCGCTGCTCTACAAGATCAAGGACATGGGGCTGAAGCAGGACTCGGCCGCGAGCTGAGCCACTTCACCAGGAGGACACCCATGACGCTCAAGTGGTTCGTTGTCGCGTCCGCGATGCTCGCCGGCTTCGGCGTCTACAGCGCCCACGCCCAGACCCGCTCGGAGCGCACCATCCCGGTGGCGCCGGGCCAGGCGCCGAGCGCGGCCAAGCCCAAGCCGGCGACGCCCGCGGCTTCGCCGGCCACCACGGCCGCGAGCCCGTCGGCGATGGCGGCGACGCCCACGCCTTCGGCCGCCGTCGCGCCCGCCGGTGGCTATCCCCTCAGCAGCGACTACGTGATCGGGCCCGAAGACATGCTGCAGATCACGGTGTGGAAGAACGAAGCGCTGTCGCGGATTCTGCCCGTCCGGCCCGACGGCAAGATCTCGATGCCGCTGCTCCATGACATCCAGGCGGCCGGGCTCACACCGATGCAGCTGCGCGACAAGATCGCGGGCGCGCTCGGCGAGTTCATGCCGAACCCGGAGGTCGCGGTGACCGTGACCGACGTGCGCAGCTATCGCGTCTCCGTGCTCGGGGAGGTGCAGAAGCCCGGCGTGCTCCAGCTCAAGGCCGACACCACCGTGCTCGAGGCCATCGCGCTGGCCGGCGGCTTCCGCGATTTCGCCTCGCCCGGCAAGATCATGATTCTCCGCAAGGACGCCAGCGGCACCACGAGCAAGATCCCTTTCAACTACAACCGCGTGGTGAAGGACAACCGGAGCCAGGACAACGTCACGCTGAAGTCCGGTGACGTGGTCGTCGTTCCCTAGAGGATGAATTCCATGCCGACTCCGCCGACCGCCTACGACGAGACCGCCAAAGGGCCGGGCCTGTCCGGCTTGCTCGAAATCCTGCGCCGACGCCGGATGCTCGCCGTACTGCCGTTCCTGTTCGTGCTGACGG
>Ga0209156_10003878_pt1 | contig 11051 bp, 12 predicted proteins | sample GraSoiAngelo_124_FD_185881 | JGI IMG/M metagenome (GOLD analysis project Ga0209156, IMG submission 185881) | Grasslands soil microbial communities from the Angelo Coastal Reserve, California, USA - 14_0927_05_20cm (SPAdes) (version 2) | ecosystem: Environmental > Terrestrial > Soil > Grasslands...
TCCTGGGCCGCCCCTTCAGCGGCGACTTCGAGTCCGCGCGCACCGACTCCGCGCCGCGGCGGCCGGACGGGCGTCCGTACGAGGTCGCCGACTTTCCGGTGATGCGCGCGCTGCTCCGTGGCGAGAACGTCCACGGGGAAGAGATGGAAATCCACAATGTCGCGCGCGGCGAGGATCTGAGCGTGCTGGTGAGCGCCGCGCCGGTGCGACGCGACGGTGAGATCGTCGCGGCGGTCTCGGTCTTCCAGGACATCACCCAGCTGCGCGCGTTCGAACGACAGCGCAGCGAGTTCTTCAGCATGGCGAGCCACGAGATCCGGACACCGGTCACCGCGATCCAGCTGCAGCTCGACCTCATCCAGCGACAGCTCTCAAAAGGCGACGCGACGCAGGTCCGGGAGCTCGTCGCCAAGGCGAAGCACCGCACGAAGGCGCTCACCGCCCTCATCAACGACCTCCTGGACATGACGCGCATCGACGCCGGCCGATTCGGGCTCGAGCTGCAGGACCTCGACCTCGTCGAGCTCGCGAAGCGCGCCGCGAGCGACTACCCCACCGACCCCGAGCATCCGATCCTCGTCGTCGCCTCGACCGGCGAGTTACCGGTCCATGCGGACAACCGGCGTGTGGTCGAGATCCTCGAGAACCTGATCAGCAACGCGGTGAAGTACAGCCCGCGCGGCGGCACGGTCACCGTGGAGATCGGCCGCAGCGGGGACCACGCGATCGTGCGCGTCCGCGACGAGGGCATCGGGATCCCCGAGGACGAGCGCGCGAGGATCTTCGACCGCTTCTTCCGCACGACGGTCGCGAAGCCCTACGGCGGCGTCGGGCTCGGCCTGTACATCTCCAAGGAAATCGCGCAGCGGCTCAGCGGCCAGCTCACGCTCGAATCGACCGGGCCGAGCGGAAGCGTGTTCCGGCTCAGCCTGCCGCTCGTCCGGGCAGAGGTCGGCGCGCCGGCCGCCTCAGGCGTGAATGCGGGAGAGCTCGGGGACCGCTAGCCCCGCTGCTCCAGGGCGTGACGTCGCGAACTCCCCTGCCTCCTCGCGCACGCGCTCCAAGAGATCCAGCGCGAGCCGCGCGCGCCGCACGCGCTCGCGCGAGAGCGCGACGATGGTCGGCTCGAGGTGGCTGCCCGCGGGATAAGGATCGGTCGTGCCGCGCAGACCGAACTTGACATAGACCGGCGCCGCAACGCGAACGATGTCCGCGATCTCGTGGAAGCGCACGAAGCCGCCGAGGTTGTCAGGGCACTCCAGGTAGACGTCCAGCGGCAGATCGATCGCCGCGCGGATCGCCGCGAGCTGCGCGGTCGTGAGGTCCGTCGGCACGTTGATCGTGCTCGCGCCGAGGTCCGCGACGACCCGCGCCGAAGCCGGGTTTGCGACGGGAAGCATCACCGAGACCTTGGCCTGCATCGACGCGGGAAGATCTCCAGAGCGACGCATGGCCGCGAAGACCGATAACACTCCGATGTCCTGGATGAGCACGCTCCGGATGCCGTGCGCGGCCGCGCGTTGTATGTCCTCGAGTACGGCGACGAGCTGCTCGGTGCCCCGTGCGGCCGGAGCCACCAGCGCACCGACCGGGGCCCGGGCCATCGCCGACGCATCCCAGCCGGCGTTCGGGCGCGCGAAGAGACTCATCTCGACCCCGGAACGCGCGCCGAGCCGCGCCATGTCGTCGAGCTCGGCGTCGGTGTGCATGAACACCCCGCTGCCTTGCGAGACGCGGACGACCGGCACGGCGAGCCGCTCCGCTTCCTCGAGTACGGCCTCGAACGCCCGCGGCCCTTCCGTACTCGGGATCTCGATCCGGTAGTGCGCGCCGTCGGGAAAGCGCCTGGGCGAATCCGGGAGATCGTTCGCGTCGCGGTCGGGAAGGCCCAGAGCGGCAAGCGCCCGGCGTCCCGCGTTACGCGCCATTTCGTACCTTCGCGTAGAGCACTGGGCGCTCACGAGTCGGGACGAGGACCGCGAGCGAGGGGTGATCGCGCCGCACGCTGTCGACCAGATGCGCGGGGAAGCCCAGGTTCTGCGGGAACGTGTCGTAGTGCATCGGCACCAGCAAGTCGACCCCTGCGTCGTCCGCGAGCTGCGCCGCCTCGCGGTGGTCCATGTTCCCGACGATGCCGGCGGACTCGCGGAAGTGGTCGCGCCCGTTTATTGGCAGTAGCGCGACGTCGACGTGGAACGCGCGCAGGCGCTCGGCCATGCCGTCATAGGCGATCGTGTCGCCGGCGTGGTAGACGCGGGCGACGCCGTCGTCGAGCACGTAGCCAAGGTAGCGGTAAAGCCCGCCGGAGAGCTCGCGCCCGAATGTGTACGCGTCGGCCATCCCAACCCCATGCCGCGCCGGCACCGGATGGAGCGTGACGCCATCGAGCGTGATCCGCTCGTCCGGCTGCGCGCCGATGATCCGCGCGAGCGGGACGCCGGCCGCCGCGACGGCGTCGACGAGCGGCCTTGGGATGACGAACCGGGCCGCGGGCGACGCGCGCGCGATCGCCGGAAGCGAGGCGAGGTCGAGGTGGTCGTAGTGCTCGTGCGAGCACGTGACCACGTCGACGCTGGTCGCGTCCTCGGGATCGAACGCCGGCGGCGAGATGCGCTCGGCCATCGGCGCGAGGAAGGGATCGAGCAGGAGGACGAGGCCACCGGCGCGGACGGCGAAGCCGGCCTGGCCAAGCCACCAAAGGGCGACCGTGCCGGGCGCAAGGTCGAGCCCGCGGAGCGCGACGGTCGGGCTCGTCCTGACCTGCGTCACTGCGCCGCCGCTTCCACGCCAGAGTCGCGGTGCGCGGCGATGAGCGCGCGGTACCACTCGCCGCTCGCCTTCACACGCCGGCGCTGCGTCAGGTAATCGGTGTGCACGATCCCGAAGCGCTTGCTCGTCCCGTGCGCCCACTCGAAGTTGTCCATGAGCGTCCAGATGAAATACCCACGGAGCGGGACCCCGGCCGCGATGGCCTCGGCCGCCGCGGTGAAATGGCGCTCGAGGAATCGGACGCGCGCCGGATCGTCGACGCGATCGTTGACGACGACGTCGTCGTAGGCGGCGCCGTTCTCCGTGACGTACATCTCGCGCGGGTGGTACTCCTGGTGAACCCGAACGAGCAGCCGGCGGAACGAATCCGGATGCACCTCCCAGCCGATCGCGGTGTGCTCGCCGGGCGGATCGACCCGATCGGCGAGAAGCGGTCCCTCGCCCGAAGCGCGGACGACGCGGCGCGCGTAGTAGTTCACGCCGACGAAGTCGAGGCTCCCGTCGTAGCCCTCGAGCTCGCGCGCGCGTACGAAGTACGGCAGGTAGAGCGCGGCCATGTCCTGTGGGTATCCGCGCCCGAAGAGCGGATCGAGGAACCAGCGGTTGAGAGAGCCGTCCATCCGGCGCGCGGCTTGGGCATCGGCCTCGGAGGCGGTCGCCGGATCGCACGGCGAAAGATTGAGCGCGATCCCGACGTGCGCCTCAGACGATCGCGCGCGTATCGCGTCAGCCGCGGCGCGGTGCGCGAGCAGGAGGTGGTGCGACACGAGGATCGCGGTGCGGAATCGCGGATGCCCGGCGCGTGGACGCCGCTGTGGTGGCCGGCGTACGCGACCACCTCGGGCTCGTTCAGCGTCATCCAGTCTTTGACCCGGTCACCAAGACGTCGGGCGATGAGATCGGCGTACGCAGCGAAGGCCGGGACGACCTCGCGCGACGCCCAGCCGCCCCTCACCTGCAGCGCCTGCGGCAGATCCCAGTGGTAGAGCGTCACGAACGGCCGGATCCCCGCCCGGAGCAGCTCGTCGATGAGGCGCTCGTAGAAGGCGAGGCCGCGCTCGTTGACCGCGCCGGTCCCAGAGGGAATGACCCGCGGCCAGCTGATCGAGAGGCGATACGCGTCGAGGCCGAGCTCGCGCATGAGGCCGACGTCCTCCGGCCAGCGGTGATAGTGGTCGCAGGCGACGTCGCCGGTCTCGCCGGTGGAGATCGCGCCGGGGCGCCGGCAGAACTCATCCCAGATGGAAGGTCCCTTCCCGTCCTCGTCGTGCGCGCCCTCGATCTGGTATGCCGCGGTCGCGGCACCAAAAAGGAAGCTCGCGGGAAACCGGCGGTCGAGCTCGCTCATCGCGCCGGCTCGATCTCGTCCCAGACGAGTCCCATGCGCGCGTTGATCCCGCCATCGACATAGAGGAGCTGCCCCGTGATGTAGTCGGCCTCCGGCGAGACCAGGAACGCCACCACGGGCGCGACGTCCGCCGGGGTACCCATCCGCCGCCACGGCACGCGCGCGGCGGTCCGCTCGCTCGAGTAATCCGGCATCTCGAAGTAGCGCGGCGTCTCGATGAGGCCGGGCGCGACCGCGTTGACTCGGATCTTGCGCGGCGCGAGGTCCATCGCGAGCGCGCGCGTATAGGCGTTGAGCGCCCCCTTCGTCGCCGCGTACGCGGCGTGCCCCGGGAATCCGGCGCCACCGTGTATCGAGCTCACGTTGACGATCGAGCCGCCTCGCTTCGCGAGGTGCGGGACCGCCTGCTGCATGCAGAAGTACGCCGCGCGTACGTTGACGTTGAACAGCTCGTCGTACTCGGCCTCGGTGAGCGCGAGCGGATCGCGTGACTTCGTGACGCCCGAGTTGTTCACGAGGATGTCGAGGCCGCCGAGCTCCGTCGCCGCCTCGTCCACGACGCGGCGGCAATCCTTCACTCGCGAGAGGTCGCCGGAGAAGAGCGTCGCGCGTCCACCGTCGCGCGCGATCTCCATGCACACCTCGCGTGCGCCCTCGGCGCTGTGCGCGTAGTGGATCGCGACCGACGCACCCCGCGCGGCGAGCTCGCGGGCGATGCCCTGACCGATGCCGACGCCGGCGCCGGTGACGAGCGCGCGTCGTCCCGCCAACGTTGGGGGGCTCTGGCGGCTGGGGGGCTTCGCCCCCCAATCCCCCGAGGTCACACGCGCTCCTTCTCGCGGCCGCGCATGTGCCAGCGATCGCCGAAGAGGTTGAGGTGGATGGGCTTGCGCGGGTGCGCCGCGATGACTTCTTCGTCGATCTCGATACCGAGGCCTGGCGCGGTCGGAAGGGGAAACGCGCCGTCGACCACGGCAGGGATCCCACGCGCCGCCTCGCTCACAAAGGGGTCGACGAAGTCGTTGAAGTGCTCGAGGATCTTGAAGTTTGGCGTCGCGGCCGCCAGGTGAAGCGCGGCCGCGGTCGAGACCGGCCCGCCGACGTTATGCGGCGCGACCATCACGTAGTAGGACTCGGCCCACGATGCGAGCTTCCGCGTCTCGAGGATGCCGCCCATCATCGTGAGGTCTGGCTGGATCACGTCCGCCGCCTGGAGCTCGAAGAGCTCGCGGAACTCGTGGCGCACGTGGATCCGCTCGCCGGTCGCAACAGGCACGGCGACTTTTCGCGCGACCTTCGCGAGCGCTTTGAGGTTTTCGGGTGGTACCGGCTCCTCGATCCAACCGGGACGGTACGGCTCGAGCTCGCGAGCGATCGTGATGGCCTGAGCCGGCGTGAAGCGCCCGTGCATCTCGACGAATACCTCGCCGTCGGGCCCGACGCCTTCGCGTGCGGCCTCGACAAGGTCGATCGCGCGGCGGAGCTCGGCGTGTCCCAGCTCTTGCCACGCGGTGCCGAAGGGGTCGAGCTTGACCGCACGGTAGCCCTTCGTGAGCGCGCGCTTCGCCGCGTCGCGGAACTCGGCGGGCGTGCGCTCCACCGTGTACCAGCCGTTCGCGTAGGTGGGGATCCGCTCGCGTATCGGTCCCCCGAGGAGCCGATACACGGGCTGACCGAGCGCCTTTCCCATGATGTCCCAGCACGCCATCTCGATCACCGCGAGGGCGGACATTGCGATCTGCCCTGCGCGGGCGTAGTCGTCGCGGATCATGCGGCGCGCGAGGGCCTCGATCGCGAACGGATCGGCGCCGATGACATGTGTCGGCACGGCTTCTTCGAGATAGCCGAGGAGCGCGCTGGTGTGGTTGATCATGCGAACCTCGCCGACGCCGCTGATTCCCTCGTCGGTGCGGACGACGACGAACGTGAGGTTGCGCCACGCCGCGCCGAGCACGAGCGGCCGGACCTCCGTGATCTTCATCCCTTGAGCCCCGTCGTGACGATCCCGCGGACGATGAAGCGCTGCGCGAACGCGAAGAAGAGGATGAGCGGCATCACATAAAGGACGACGCCGGCCATCGTGACGGTCTGAAGCGGGTTGCCATGCGGGTCGACGTACGCGTTCGCCATGCGCACCGCGAGCGTGGTGTTGTCCTGGTGGAGCAGGAGCGCCGGGTAGAGATAGTCGCCCCAGACCCAGAGGAACATGAAGATCGCGCTCGCCGCGATCGCGGGTCCGGCGTTGGGCAGGTAGATCTGCAGGAAGATGCGGAGCGGTCCCGCGCCGTCAACTTCGGCGGCGTCGTCGAGCTCGCGCGGGAACGTCGCAAAGAACTGGCGGAAGAGGAAGATCGCGAACGGGCTGCCGCCGAGCGCCCACAGGATCCACGGCCAGTACGAGTTGGTGAGCCCGAGCCGGGCGAAGAGGACGAACTGCGGGACGAACTGGACGAAGGTGGGCACGATGAGCAGCGCGAGCACGAGACCGAACAGCTGATTCCGGCCGGGCGCGCGGTGCCGCGCGAAGCCGTACCCAACGAGCGCGCTGACGATCACGACGATCGTCGCGTACGAGCCCGAGAGGACGAGCGAGTTCAGTGCGAAGTGCATGAAGTCCGCGAGGACGACCGCGAGCTGGTAATTCGGCCACTCGAGCTGCGTCGGGAAAAGCGACGACCCGAACTCCGACTGACGCTTCAGCGACGTGACGAGCACCCAGAAGATCGGCAGCGCGAAGAGCACCGCGAAGAACGAGACCGGCACGTAGCGGACGGCGGCCCTTGTCATGCCTCGACCCCGTAGTGGACCCAGCGGCGGCTCGTGCCAAACAAGACGAGCGTGAGCCCGAGCACGACCGCGAACAACAGCCAGAGGAGTGCGGCGCCGTACCCGAACAGCTGCTTGACGAAGATCTCGATGTACGCATGCACCGGATAGAGGTAGTTGTCGAGCGGCGGGACCGTGCCCGGCGAGAGGCCGAGGATCCCAGGCGAGAGCAGCATCGGCTGCACCAGCACCTGCAGCGTCGTGATGATCCCGGTGACGAGGTTGAAGAAGATCACCGGCGTGAGAAGCGGGAGCGTGATGAAGCGCGTGACCTGCGCAGGACTGGCTCCGTCGATCATCGCGGCCTCGCGGTACTCGGCAGGGATGCCCTGCAGACCGGCGAGGAAGATGACCATCCCGCCCCCGGCGGCGCCCCAGATCGTGAAGACCGCGAGCACGAGCGTGGGGTATTCGACGAGCCACCGGATGTTCACATCGGGCACGACCGCGCCGACGAGCGCGTTCACGAGGCCGCCGGAGGGGTCGACGAAGATCTTCCAGACCCAGGCACCCGCCACGACCGGGATGACGTACGGCAGGTAGAAGATCGTGCGGAAGAGATTCGAGAGACGGATCGGCTGGTCGACCATGAGCGCGAGCAGAAGCTGCAGCACGAGGCCGGTCGGGACGACGAGGACCATAAGGAGGAGCGTGCGAAGCAGAGCGTGCTGCGCCTCCGGATCCGAGAACGCACGCGCGTAGTTGTCGACGCCGACGAACGCCACGTAGTCGAGATTGAGGCCGTCGTAGTTCGTCAGCGACATGAGTAGAGCCCCCGCAAGCGGGACGGCACTGAGGAGGACGAAGCCGAGCAGCCACGGCGAAACGAGCAGATAGAACGTGGCAGCGCGACGGACCGCCCGCCGCCGAAGCAGCGCGGGCCGCGGCATCACCCGCGGCAGAACGTGCGTCGCGCCGGCCACTCTAGCCGCCGATGATGCGCTTGCCGTCCGCGATCGCGGTGTTGACCTCCGACTCGATGTTCTGCACGAACTTGTCGAAGCTGATCGTGCCCTTGAGCGCGGGCTCGAGGTTCTTCTTCCAGCTCGTGGAGAAGGTCTCCTCGCCGATGTACGGGTTGAACTGCAGGATGAAGTCGCTCTTGGAAAGCTCGCCCTGCAGCACCTTCTGCACCTGCTTCTGGAAATCGGTCTGCTGCGGCATCTGCGGATAGAGCGACTTGAGACCCGGAACGCCCCAGCCGCTCTTCGCGCGGTCCTGGGCGGGCTTGCCGCCCATGTACTGCTCGAACACCGCCCAGGCGGCGTCGGGATCCTTCGTTTGCGATGAGATGACCCAGCCGGTCGCGGTCATCGTCGGGTCTCGCCGGACGCCGGCCCATGTCGGCGCCGGCAGCATCACCGTCTTGCCCTTCGTCTTGTCGCTCTCGGCCATCGCGCTGAACCAGTACCCGTACTGAAGGATGGCGATCTGCCCTTCGTTGAAGTCCGCGCCCATCCAGTTGGGGCTCGGATCGATCGGGGTTTCGTTCACGCCGTCGGCGGCAAGATCGTAGAGATAGCGGATGACCTTCGTCGCCTCGGGGTTGCCGGAGATGACCAGCTTGCTGAAGTCGTCGCTGTAGAGGTTCTGATTCTTTTCCGCGAGCATGTTCATCGCGGTACGGTCGATCCACTGGTCGTTGTTCGAGTGAACGAAGCCCCAGTACACGCGCTTGCCGCCGGCCTTCTTGTTCACCTTGTTCGCGAGGGTTCGCAGCTCGTCGTAGGTGAGCGCCGTCGTGTCGCTCGGGACCTTCACGCCGGCGTCGTCGAACGCCTTCGTGTATGCGAAGAGCGTGAAGTCAGGCGACCAGTCCTTCACCATGCCGTACAGGTCGCCCTTGCCGATCTGCTTGCCGTCCCACTTGTAGAAGTTGTTCGCGGGCGCGAGGTCGTCCGGCTTCAGGAGCGTGCTCTTTGCGAAGTACGGCTGGAGGTTCTTCACCATCTTGCGCGAGATGTACTGCGGCAGGCCGGCGGCCTGCACCCGGAACACGTCCGGCGGGTTGCCGGCCGCGAACATCGCGTAGAGGGTGGTCAGGTCGCTCTTGACGACCTCGATCTTGAGCTTCGTCGCGTTTTCCAGCGTCTTTCGGTCGTCGTCGCTGAACTCGTTGGGATCGGTCATTACCGTGACCTTGCCGCTCCCGCCCGTCTTCGGCGTCGGCTGGCACGCTGCGAGGATCGGCGCGGCGGCGGCCGCGGCGGCGAGCGCGCCCGCGCCGATCAAGATCTTGCGACGTGTCGTCGTCAGCTTTAGCTCTTCCACGTGAGGCCCTCCCACGATCGGGCCCTTCGCGCCACGGGACGGGCGCGTTCGTCCCGACCTCTGAGCTGCAATGTGACCGGTAACATAGACCGATTCTTGGCGATGTCAAGAGGTTGGCATCCACATTTTTCGCGTAGAGTCGCGTACACGTGAGGAGAGCGCTGACGAGGTCGGGAACGGTCCTGGTGCGATGAAGGGCGCGACGATCCGCGATGTCGCGCGGCGGGCGCGCGTGTCGCACCAGACCGTCTCCCGTGTCATCAACGGCCAGGACAACGTCACGGCGGAGACGCGCGAACGAGTCCTGCGGGCGATCGGGGAGCTTGAGTACGTCCCGAGCGCTGTGGCGCGGAGCCTCTCGTCGCAGCGCACGCACACGCTCGGGATGGTCACCACCGATGTCAGCGATCACTTCTTTGCCGAGGCAGTCGCGGGTGCAGAAGCGGAAGCCCGAAAGCGCGGCTTCTTCCTCATCATCGGCAGCATCGAGGAAGGCTCGGAGGACGACGAGCGGACCTACCTTCGTCTCATGCTGGAGCGGCGCGTCGAAGGGCTCATCATCGCGGTCCCGCGCCTCCGCCTCGCCGAAGACGACCTGCTCGGCGACGCGGTCGCGCGGCTACCCACCGTGTTCGTGGCCTCCGACGTCGAGCTGCCCGGCGCGGATCACATCGACATCGACAACCGCCGCGGCGGAGCTGAAGCGACGGGGCATCTGCTCGCGCAGGGACACCGCGTCGTCGGCACGATCACTGGCCCCCTTGACTGGCCGTCGGCGCGCTCGCGCCTCGACGGTTACCGCGACGCGCTGCGCGAGGCGGGTCTCGCCGCGGACCGCGCGCTTGTCGAGCCCTGCGTCGACTGGGGCCTCGAGAGCGGGCGGCGCGCGGCCGAGCGGCTCATCGCGTCGAACCCAAAGGTCACCGCGGTCTTCGCGCAGAGTGACCTGCTCGCGCTCGGCGCGATCGCGACGCTGCGGGCCCACGGTAAGCGCGTACCGGACGACGTCTCGGTCGTCGGCTTCGACGACATCGCGGTCGCGAGCGTCTTCGACCCACCGCTCACGACGATGCGCCAGCCGATGCGCGAGGTCGGCGAGCTCGCCGCGCAGCTCATCGGCGATCGCGCGACATCAGCGAAGCGCTCAAAGGGCGCGCGGCACGTGCTCCGCGCGCCCCTCGTAGTCCGCGGCAGCGTGGCGCGGCTCGATGGAGCTGCACGAGCGCGCTGAGCAGGCGGCTACCAGCGCCAGAACATCTCCATCAGCCAGCGACCGATCGCGGAGTCCCTGCCGAAGAAGATCGCCAGCCGCCTTAGAAGATCGGCCTGCTGCTCGCCGGTGCCAAGAATGACCGGGGCGGCTACGGCGGCCCGGATCACGCGGCGCAGCAATTCGCGTCGTGTAAGGGTGTCCACGAGCTCACCTCCCTAGCGAGCTCGGAGCACGTGGACACCTCCTCTCGCTCGCTCTTTCTTGTCGTTCATGCGATCTGGCTTGCCGCGCGCCGGCTTCCGCGCGTTGAGTCCGAGAGCACCCCGGCGGACCGTCTTCGGACCACGGTGGTGCGCTTCGGTGACGTAGTGACACCCGCGACGATGCGAGCCGATCACACCGCAGAAGGTGCACGCGCAGGCCTTCTTCTTGCCAAGGCGCTCGCCAAATAGCGAGGCCCAACCCGCCGTACGACGGGTTGTCGACAAGGTGCGGCGAAGACCCTTGCGCGCGGGACGCTTGTTCATCTGATCCTCCTTTTACGAAAGATGCTGGTCGGCGGGGCTGCCAACTCCCACACGTTCCGTTCCAAGTCGCGTTGCTCAGCCACGGCGCTCCACCTCG
>Ga0209156_10003881_pt1 | contig 11050 bp, 10 predicted proteins | sample GraSoiAngelo_124_FD_185881 | JGI IMG/M metagenome (GOLD analysis project Ga0209156, IMG submission 185881) | Grasslands soil microbial communities from the Angelo Coastal Reserve, California, USA - 14_0927_05_20cm (SPAdes) (version 2) | ecosystem: Environmental > Terrestrial > Soil > Grasslands...
GCTCCGTGGTAGCTCGTCCCCGTGCCGACCAGAAAGATGCGGGAAAGTCCGGACAGCCTCGAGAGGACGGCCGCAGGCAGCGGGTCTCGCAACAGTCTCTCGACCACATCAGGTTGCGATTGAAGGGTCTCGTCCAGAAACGCGCCGAGAGCCTTCAGGCGGCTTCTTCCCAGGCCTTGAGAAACTGATAGACGATCCGACCCGTTGCGCCCCAGATGACGTCCTCGCCGACGGTGTAATAGTGGATGCGGTACTGCTGTTCGCCGACGGTGCGGGTCTCGGCGGCGTGCACCGATGGATCGAGCAGCCGGTCGACCGGTACCACAAGCAGGCTCTTGACTTCATCGGGGGCCGGCCGCAGGTCGTCAATGCCGCCCTCCACCAGACCGACGACGGGCGTGATCACGAAGCTGCTGACAGCGGTGAAAACGTCATCCAGCTCACCGAGCACCGTTACCCGAGACGGTTCGAGACCGATCTCCTCATAACTCTCACGCAGAGCAGTCTCGACCGTTTCGACATCGGATTCCTCTCGCTGGCCACCGGGGAACGATATCTGGCCCTTGTGGGTCAGCACCGTGTCCGTGCGGCGAGTGAACAGCATCTCGAGCCTGTTAGTCGGCATCACGAGCGGGATCAGCACGCCGGCCCGTACCAGTGGAGGCGCCGCGTCGATACTTCGCCGAACCCGCCGTTCGAGGACCTGCCGGAGGCGTTCAAGCCGTGTGGTGGCGGCAGTCGTCAGGTCCATGCCTCGAAGGAGACGGGTACCTGGTGACCGCAATGGGTGCATACCCAGACCTGTCCGCGCCTGACGACGTGCCGCCCGTCTTCGAGCCGCACCGATTGGTCCGGACCGTGGACCCGTTCCCAGTGCGGCATGTGCTTGCACTGGTCGCACGTGGTCGGGGGCGGATTGGCTTTCACTGAGCTCGATTATCCCCGGTCATCCCCGAATCAAGCGAGCGAAGCACGCGGGCCGGATTCCCGCCGGCGATCACCCCCGGCGGAATATCGTCGAAGACCACCGCGTGGATCCCCACGACGGAATCCCGACCGATACGCACGCCGGGCAGGATCGAGACCTGGCCGCCGATCCAGACGTTCGGCCCAATTACGACGGGCCGCGGCTCGCCAGGCCGCCGCCGCTCGTCCGGTGACTCCGAGTAGGGGAGATGGTCGCGGATCTCGCATGACCCGAGGACGCAGTCGGCGCCCACCTCCACCCGGTCGGCCGCGACGATGGTGCAGCCGTTCAGCCGGGCGTGGCGCCCGATGTGGATGACCGCCTCGGGGCGGGTGGTGATGAGGCGGTTGACCTCGGCGTGGGACCAGGCGTTGACATCAGCACCGAATTCCACCCGACCGGGACCAGAAATCCGCAGCCGGCCATTCCCCAGGAGGCGCGGTCCGAGGTGGACGTTGCGGCTCCACCGATAGCGAACGGTGGTCACCCATCCCAGGGCGCGCGCGGCGGCGTGCTTCCACTGCACTGGGTTGTGCGCTTACCCGGCGAAGGATGGCGATAGGATGACGGTCATCAGCCAATCATCGGGGAAAGGGGAGGGTCACGATGGCGAAGGCGCTTGACGATTCGAAGCTGCGGCGCCGGTTTCGGAACGCCTACATCGCTCTCTACGTCATCGGCGGTTTGACGATGCTGCTCGGTCTCGTCACTGCATTGGGCCGGGTCGAGGTCCTGCCAGAGGTGTTCGCAGTCGAGGGTGCGATCCTGATCGTCTTCGGATATTTCACGATGCGCGGGTCGTTGCTGGCCCTTGGGATCGCCACCGGACTGTACGCCCTCGATGGAGTCCTGACCGTCGCCGCTGGCAGCTACCAGGGAATTGTCATTCGGGTGCTGATCCTCTACTTCTTGATCCAGGGCTTGATCGCATTGCGCGAGCTGAAGCGCCGGCAGATGAGCGGTGCGAGTCCGGGTTCGGCGGCGCCAAGAGCGACCCCGGTCGAGTCGTCGATTCCGCCACAGGAACACCGACCTACTAGCTGACACCGATACACAAACTGGTGTAATATCGTCCCTGGTGCTGGCCAGGGCCCTCTCCGGAACGGTCTTCGGCCTCGATGGTGTCCGGGTTGAAGTGGAGGCGGATATCGCCGATGGTCTGCCGGGATTTCACATCGTCGGCCTGGGTGACCGCGCTCTCCAGGAAGCACGCGAACGGGTCAAGATCGCGATCAACAACAGCGGCTTTGAGTTCCCCGGCCGGCGGGTAACCGTCAACCTCGCACCGGCGCACCTCCCGAAGGAGGGCACCGGCTTTGACCTGGCAATCGCGGCGGCGGTGGTCAATGCTGCCGGTGACCGCCCGCTCCCGAGTGATGCGGCGTGGCTCGGAGAGCTCGCCCTCGACGGCGCCGTGCGTCCAATCCGTGGCACGCTCGCCATCACGGCGCACCTCGACCGGCTGGGGGTGCGCCGTTTCTACGTACCAACCGCGAACGTTGCGGAAGCCAGGATCGCTACCACCGCGCCGGTGCTCGGAGTCGACCATCTGCGCGACCTCAAGGCGCACTGGGAGGACGGGGCGGCCCTCGCGGAGGCGCCGAGCGCTCGCCCCCATGTCACCCCAGGCGCCCCGCTGCCGGTCGACCTGGCCGATATTCGCGGCCAACCGCACGCGAAACGCGCGCTCGAGGTGGCGGCCGCCGGCGCGCATCATCTTTTATTGGTGGGTCCGCCGGGCGCCGGCAAGACTCTGCTGGCCCGGGCGCTGCCCGGCATCCTGCCGGCCCTGACCCACCAGGAAGCCGTCGAGGTCACCTCGATCGCCTCCTGCGTCGGGATGCTGCCTCCGGGGGCCGGCCTCCTCGACGTCCCACCGTTCCGCGCTCCCCATCACACCATCTCGCCGGCTGCCCTGGTCGGTGGAGGCGGCGCGGCGCCGCGACCCGGCGAAGTCACCCGCGCGCATCGCGGGGTGTTGTTCATGGACGAGATCACCGAGTTCCGGCGGGATGCGCTCGAGGCGCTGCGCCAGCCGCTGGAAGACGGTCGGCTGGCGGTGACGCGGACGCGCGGCCATGCGGTGTTGCCGGGCCGCCTGATCCTGGTGGCGGCGGCCAATCCCTGCCCCTGCGGTTTCGCTGGAGATCCGAAGCGGCTCTGCGAGTGCACGCCGCTCGAGCGCCAGCGCTATCGCGCCCGGCTCTCGGGTCCGATTCGCGATCGCATCGACCTCCAGGTGACGGTTCCCCGGCAGCCCGCCGTCGAGTTGCTCCGGATCGACGCGGTCTGCGAATCGAGCGCCTCCGTCGGCGAGCGCGTGATACGGGCGCGCCGCCGGCAGCGTGAACGGCGACCGCAGGGTCCGCTCAACGGAGCGCTCAGCGGATCACAATTGCGGCGCGATGCCTTGCTCGACGGGACTGGCCGCGCCTTGCTGGAGGCCGCCGCCGAGCGGCTCCAGCTGAGCGGCCGTGCGGTACATCGGGTGTTACGTGTGGCGCGCACCATCGCCGACCTGGACGAGCGACCGGATATCGAGCCGGCGCACATCGCTGAGGCCCTGCAGTACCGCGAGAGCGGATGAGCACCCTCGCGCTTGGCGACGCGTCATATCCGGCATTGCTTCGGGAGATCCACGATCCGCCGCCACGGCTCCACGTCAGCGGGCGGCTACCGCCCGAGCCGATGATCGCCATCGTCGGTTCGCGCCGAGCTACTCCTTACGGCTGTCGCGCCGCACACCGGTTGGCGCGTGAGCTGTCCCGCGCCGGTGTGGTGGTGGTCAGCGGACTGGCGCGTGGTATCGATGCTGCGGCACATCGCGGCGCCCTGGAGGCCTCGACGCCGACGGTCGCGGTGATGGCCACCGGACTGGATCGCATCTACCCGCCTGAGCACGCCGAGCTGGCGAGGGCCATCGCGCGGACCGGCGCGCTCGTGACGGAGGCCGAAGACGGGACGCTGCCGCTCCCAGGTCGTTTTCCCGTCCGCAACCGGATCATCAGCGGCCTCAGCCTCGGTGTGGTCGTGGTCGAGGCCGCCGAACGGAGCGGCGCGCTGATCACCGCGCGCATGGCCGCCGAGCAGGGTCGGGAGGTGTTCTGCGTCCCGGGTAGTATCGAGAATCCATTGGCGATCGGCGGCCATCAGCTGATAAAGGACGGCGCCAAGCTGGTGCAAACCGTCGAGGACGTGCTCGATGAATTTCCCGACCTCGCGCGCGTACATGCGCGCGCGCCCGCGCATACACACGCGCGTACGCGTGCGCGTACGCGCGCGGATTCAGGGCCGCAAGATCCAGAGCTATCTGCCGTTTGGGAATTGCTTGATTGGGTAGAACCGCGCCATCATGATGACCTGGCGGTCTTGATGAACCTGGACATCAAGGAAGTGAGTCGACGCTTGACGTTGTTGGAAATGGGCGGCTATATAATCGGCGACTGCGGTGCGGTCACGCGCCGCGCTTACGACTGAAATGGCAAATCCACTGATCATCGTTGAATCGCCTGCGAAGGCAAAGACGCTTGGCCGTTTTCTCGGCGGCAAGTACGACATTCGCGCCTCGATGGGGCACGTGCGTGACCTGCCGAAGAGCACGCTGGGCATCGATATCGAGCATTCCTTCAAACCCGAGTACGTCACCATTCCGGGAAAGGAATCGACGATCAAGGAATTGAAGGCGGCCGCCAAAGGCGCGTCGGACATTCTGCTGGCATCGGATCCTGACCGCGAAGGTGAAGCGATCGCCTGGCATCTGGCGCACGTTTTGCATTTGAAGGATCCCCGGCGCATCGAATTACACGAGATCACGCCTGGCGCGGTCGAGAAGGCCCTCAACGCGCTGCGGCCGATGAATCAAGATCTTGTCGACGCCCAGCAGGCGCGCCGGGTGATCGATCGACTGGTCGGCTACAAGCTCAGTCCGTTGCTGTGGAAGAAGATCCGCAAAGGGCTGAGTGCCGGCCGGGTGCAGTCGGTTGCGGTCCGGCTGGTCTGCGAGCGGGAAGAGGAAATCGAGAAGTTCGTCCCGGTCGAATCCTGGACGCTCGACGCGATGCTCTCGAAGCTCGATCTTCCGCAACGGGTCTTCGCGGCCCGGCTGTTGAGCAAGCAGGGTAGTGAGGAGAAGCTCGACCTCACGCAGGAGAGCCAGGTGCGCGAGATCATCGGGCAGCTCGAGGGCGCCAGCTACAAGGTGCTCTCCATCGAGACCAAGGACAGCACGCGCAACGCGCCACCGCCCTACAAAACCAGCACCCTGCAGCAGGACGCATCGAACCGCTTGCGGCTGAAGCCGAACCGGACGATGAGCCTCGCCCAGCAACTCTACGAAGGTGTGGAACTCGGAACCCAGGGGCCGGTTGGCCTGATCACCTACATGCGCACCGACTCCTTCCGCATCTCCGATGAGGCGGCGACCGCAGCGCGGCACTTCATCACCGATCACTTCGGGCCCACCTACGCGCGCCGCGACAAGGTCGAATTCAAGGCGAAGGGCCCAGTGCAGGATGCGCACGAGGCCATCCGGCCGACCGATGTCGAACGGACGCCGGACTCGATGCGGCCGTTCCTGACGCCGGATCTGTTCAAGCTCTATCGCCTGATCTGGCAGCGCTTCACCGCCAGTCAGATGTCCGCGGCCCGATTCGCGCAAACCCGCGTCGACATCGGCGCCGCCGATTACGTGTTCCGGGCGAACGGTTCGGTGCTGGTCTTCGACGGCTTTACACGGGTCTGGGAGCGGGACTCGGACAACGATGAGGAAAAGGAACTGCCCGCGCTGACGGTCGACGAGCTGTTGAATCTGCAAGAGCTGAAGCCGGAGCAGCACTTCACCCAGCCGCCGCCGCGCTACACCGAAGCCTCGTTGATCAAGGCGCTGGAGGAGTTCGGGGTGGGCAGGCCGAGCACGTTCGCCCCCACTGTCGAGGTGATTCAAACCCGCCACTATGTCAGGCAGGAAGAGCGCCGGCTGTTCCCCACCGAGCTGGGCAAGACGGTGAACGGCTGGCTGATCGAGCATTTCCCCGTAATCGTCGACGTCAAGTTCACGGCTGGGATGGAGGAAGAGCTTGATGATGTCGAAGAGGGTCGGCGCAAATGGGTGCCGATCGTCCGCGAATTTTTCAAGCCGTTCTCGAAGACGCTGACCAAAGCGGAAGCGACCGCCCGCGTCAAGGTGCCGATGCGCGAAACCGGCGAGGACTGCCCGAAGTGCAAGGAGGAAGGCCGAAACGGCCGGCTCGTCTATCGCATGAGCCGGTTGGGCGAATTCATCGGCTGCTCCCTGTACCCGGAATGCGATTACATCAAGGGGCGAGAGGGCCAGGAAAAGGCGCCGCCGCCGGAGCCGACCGGCGAACCCTGTCCCCGCTGTGGCAAGCCGCTGGTCAAGCGAACCGGGAAACGCGGACCTTTCGTCGCCTGCTCGGGCTATCCAAAATGCCGCTACGTCAAGCGGGAGATCGATCCGGCCGACATCGTCCCCGACCGAGTCTGTCCGACCTGTGGCAAACCCTTGCTCAACCGCAAAGGCCGGTTCGGCAGCTTCATCGGTTGCTCCGGCTACCCGGATTGCCGCTACATCGAGGGCGGGAAGCGGACCGTCACCCCACCGGCGGCGAGTGAGCTGCTCCTCGACGATCCGTGCCCGCGCTGCGGCAAGCCGCAAGTGATGCGCACCGGCCGGTACGGAGAATTCAAGAGCTGCAGCGACTACCCCACCTGTAAGCCCGAGCGCGCCGCCCGCACGACGGCCGGGCGCGGACGCCGCCCGCGGGCCAGGAAGTCGACCGTTCCGGCCGCTTAGGCGCCGGTTTCAAACTCTGACTGAGCGGCTATACTTTCCCGAGCATCAAGCACGCCTTCTGACGGCGCCGGGTTGCCTCGCATGAGGTCCGCGCGTCGGACGACGGGGGCGGAAGTAGAAACAGGGAGGTTCGTTTCGCATGCCACTCGTCACGCTCAAGCAACTCCTCGAGGCCGGGGTCCACTTCGGTCACCAGACCAGCCGCTGGAACCCCAAGATGAAGCGGTACATCTTCACCGCTCGCAACGGGATCCACATCATCGATCTCCAGCAAACGGTCAAATTGCTCGACGACGCCTCCACCTGGGTGAAAGACGTGGTGGGCGGCGGCCGGATGGTGCTCTTCATCGGAACCAAGAAGCAAGCCCAGGAATCCATCGAGCTGGAGGCGCGTCGTTCGGGAATGCCCTTTGTCAACCACCGCTGGATGGGCGGCATGCTCACGAACTTCACCGTGATGCGGCGCCAGATCGATCGCCTCAACAGCCTGCGCGCGATCCGCAACGATGGCGGATTCACCGGCAGCAAGAAAGCGATTACCCAGTTGGAGGAGGAGTACCAGCGGCTGGAGCGCTTCTTCGGCGGCATGGCCGAGATGAAGCGCTTGCCGGGCGCGGTTTATGTCGTCGACCCGCGTAAGGAACACATCGCCGTCACCGAGGCCCGCAAGCTCGCCATCCCGATCGTCGCCATCACCGATTCCAACTGCGATCCCGACGAGATCGACCATGTCATACCGGGGAACGATGACGCGATCCGCGCCGTCAAGCTGATCACGTCGAAGATCGCCGATGCGGCCCTTGAAGCGCGCCAGCTGATCAGCCCGGAGGAGCTGACGGCCGCGCCCGAAGTCCCGGTGACCGCAGTCGAGTTCGGCGCGGAAGAAGAGGAAGAGGAAGAGAAAGGGTTTGCCGGCATGCCGACCATCGATGAGGCCGAGTTCTACGAGGACGAGGCCCTGGACGACGAGAAATAGTTAATGGCCATCTCCGCGGACCAGGTCAAAGCGCTGCGGGACGCCACCGGCGCCGGAATGATGGATTCCAAGCGCGCCCTGGAAGCGACCAACGGTGACATCGAAAAGGCCAAGGACTGGCTCCGCCAGAAGGGGATCGCCAAGGCGGGGGTGAAGGCGGCCCGCACCGCGAAGGAAGGCATCATCGCGACCTATGTCCACCACAACCACCAGCTGGGGGTGCTCGTCGAGCTGAACAGCGAGAGCGACTTCGTCGCGCGGAATGATGAGTTCCGTCATCTGGCCCACGAGATCGCCGTGCACATCGCCGCGGCCGAGCCGCGCTATCTGCGGCGCGAGGACGTTTCCAAGGACGTGCTCGACCGCGAGCGGGCCATTTTCGCGGCGCAGGCCAGCGACCAGAAGAAACCACCCCAGGTGGTCGAGAAGATCATCCAGGGCAAGCTCAACGACTTCTACAAGCGCGAGGTCCTGCTGGACCAGGCCTGGGCGAAGGACGACAAGCGCACGGTGGATCAGATGCTCAAAGAGGCCATCGCCAAGCTTGGCGAGAACATAACCATTGCGCGGTTCGCCCGTTTCAAGGTCGGAGAGGCCAGCTAGTCGAACCAGTTCATGCTGTGATCAAGCCGTCGGCCCTGCCGCGCTACAAACGGGTGCTGCTCAAGCTGGGCGGCGAAGGTCTCGCCGGTAAGGCGGCCTTCGGCATCGACCCGGACGTCGTCCACGACATCGCCGAGGACATCGTGCGGGTGAAGAATGCGTACGACACCCAGTTCGCGATCGTGGTCGGCGGCGGCAACATCATCCGCGGCGATGCCGCGAGCAGGCGAGGCATGGACCGGGTCACGGCCGACTACATGGGCATGCTCGGCACCGTCATCAACGCGCTCGCCCTCCAGGACGCGTTGGAAAACATGGGCCAGCCGACCCGGGTGCAGACCGCCATCAGCATGCACCAGATTGCCGAGCCGTACATCCGCCGCCGCGCGGTGCGTCACCTGGAGAAGGGCCGGGTGGTGATCCTCGCCGCGGGCAGTGGCAACCCCTACTTCAGCACCGACACGACGGCCGCCTTGCGCGCAGTTGAGATCGAGGCGGAGGTGGTGCTGAAAGCGACCAAGGTGGACGGCATCTATGACGCCGATCCAAAGGAAAACCCGAAGGCCAAGCGGTTCAGTCGCCTCGACTACCTCGACCTGATCAACAAAGACCTGCGCGTGATGGACCATACGGCGGTCACGCTTTGCCGCGAGAACAAGATCCCGATCATCGTCTTCGACCTGTCCCACGGCGGCAACCTGGAAGGGGTCGTGGCAGGGAAACCAATCGGGACGTTCGTTGGACCGCCGGCATGATCGAGGCCAATCTCAAAGAGGCCGAGACCAAGATGCAGAAGAGCCTCGACGCGCTCGCCAAGGAGATTCTGACCATCCGCACCGGGCGGGCAAGTCCGGCGCTGGTGGACAAGATCCAGGTGGAGTACTACGGCAACCCAACGCCGTTGAATCAGCTCGCCACGATAACGGTCCCGGAGGCGCGCATGATCATCATCCAGCCCTGGGACCGGACCATCATGGGTGCGGTGGAGAAGGCGATCCAGAAATCCGAGCTAGGTCTCAACCCCGGTAACGACGGTCAGCTGATCCGGGTGCCGATTCCGCCGCTGAACGAGGAGCGGCGCCGGGAATACGCCAGGCTCGTCAAGCGATACGCGGAAGGCGCTCACGTGGCAGTGCGCAATATCCGGCGTGAACAGATGGACCGGATCAAGACCCTCGAGAAGGAGAAAAAGATCTCGGCCGACGAGGCTCGCCGAGGTGGTGAGCAGCTGCAGAAGCTTGCCGATCGCTACATCGGCCTGGTCGACCAGGTGGCAGCCCGCAAAGAAGCCGAGATCATGGAGGTCTGACGCTCAAAAACTACTGGTGAGCCAGGTGTCCTCGCCCGAACACGTCGCAATCATCATGGACGGCAACAGCCGCTGGGCGCGCGAGCGTCTGCTTCCGCGGGTGATGGGGCACAAGGCGGGAATCGAGGCGATCCGCCGGGTGGCTGAGGCAGCCGACCGCCGCGGCGTCCGGGTGCTGACCCTCTATGCCTTTTCAACCGAAAACTGGTTACGCCCGCGCGACGAGGTGGACGCCCTGATGAGCCTCTTCTCCGAGACCATTCGCCGAGAGGTGGATGAGCTGGCGCGCCGGGGAATCGAGTTGCGGTTCTCCGGCCGGGTGCACGAACTGTCGCCCGCACTGCAGGAGCAAATGCGCCAGGCCAGCGAACACACCCGTGTGGGTGCCAGAGCACTGCTCAACATCGCCATCAACTACGGCGGCCGCGGCGAGATCGTCGACGCGGTCCGCGAGCTGGCACGCGAGGGTGCAGACCTGACCCGGCTCGAGGAGGCCAGCCTCGCCGCCCACCTCTACACCCGAGGCCTACCGGACCCTGACCTCGTCATTCGCACCGCCGGCGAAATGCGGCTCAGTAACTTCCTGCTCTGGCAGGCCGCGTATTCCGAGTTCTACTGCACCCAAACCTTATGGCCGGATTTCGCAGATGCCGACTTCGACGAGGCGATCGCCTCATATCAGCGGCGGCAGCGTCGTTTCGGTGCGCGTCCCGAGGAGGTCTCCAATCGAGGTCGCTGACGCGGCATCGAACCCCGCCGCGCTGAGCGAGGCGCGCCGCTCCAATATGGTGGTGCGTATCGGCACGGCCGCCGTGCTGATCGCCGTGGTGCTGGCGGCGCTGATCGCCGGCTCCATCTGGGTCTACGCGGCCATGGCCGTGGTTTTGGGCGCGGCGCTGATCGAATACTGGCAGCTGACGCGCGCCATGGGCACGCCGGCGCCGCTCTGGTTGTTGTTTCCGCTGAGCTACGCTCTCCTGCTCCGCGACCGTCTGCCTCCCTGGGCAAGCGTTACCGTGATGCTGGCCGCGGCGACGGTCATCGGTCTCACCACGATGGTGCTGGTGCGTGACTGGCGGGGTAGCCTGACACGCTGGGCCCTGGGAGTCGGAGGCAGCCTCTATCTAGCCTTCACGTTGAGTTTCTATCTGTCCCTGTACTTCCTCCACCAACCGGATCCGAACCATCTGGGGTTCGGATACGTGATCGCCGTCTTCGGCGCCATCTGGGTCGGTGACACGGCGGCGATGGTGGCCGGCCTTCGATTTGGCCGCCACCACTTCTTTTCACGGATCAGTCCGAAGAAGACCGTCGAGGGGGCCGTCGCCGAGTTGCTGGCGAGCACGGTGTTCTTCGCGATCGTGGGGCTTGTGCTCAACATCA
>Ga0209156_10003882_pt1 | contig 11048 bp, 13 predicted proteins | sample GraSoiAngelo_124_FD_185881 | JGI IMG/M metagenome (GOLD analysis project Ga0209156, IMG submission 185881) | Grasslands soil microbial communities from the Angelo Coastal Reserve, California, USA - 14_0927_05_20cm (SPAdes) (version 2) | ecosystem: Environmental > Terrestrial > Soil > Grasslands...
ACGAAACACGTCTGAAAAGTTGGCGTGTTCCGCAACCCCGCCGAGTCGAATTAGGAAACTGCTGCTCTATCCACCTGAGCTACGGGGGCGTCAGGATTATCCGGAACGCGGCCTCGATTTTATCATTCCGCCCGCGTTCCGGGCATGCAGGCGCTTTACACATCTCCCGTGAGTTTGCACAGTCCTGCACGCAGCGGTGCATGGCGTCCGCTGAAACTCTCCCATTTCGCTGATGGTCTCCCCTGGTGCGAGCCTTGCACAGCAGCGTGGAAGACGGTTCTCCCTTGTCGGCCCAGTCGACGGAACGGAGGTGGGCCATGTTTCAGCCGAAGCTCCCGGCAGACGCCCCGGCGCTGGCGCCCGACGACACGCGCTGTGGGGTCTGCCACCACGAGCCACACGGCGACAGGGCGTGCCCGACCCCGTACTGCCTGTGCGACGGGGACGCGCCGTGACGAGTCTGCTGCCCGACGCCACCCTTGCCGCCGCGTCAGCGCACCGGCGGACGCCCCCCGGGCCACGTCACCTGTTCATCGTCTCGCGCCACAACCCGCACCTGGCAAGCTATCTGCGCCTCCACTTCCTGCCCGAGACCGAGGTGGCCGTGCTCGTGGATCGGCGTCAGGGAGAACGTCGGCGGGTCGTCGCGGCCGCGACGCCGGATCGACGCCGGGGCAACCGTCGGTCACGACCGGAAGCGGATCGAGAGGTCCATCTGACGTCGTACGCGCTGGTGACGCTGCTGCCCTAGCGGCAGCCTAGAAGAGGTCCGACGCGTCCACACCCCGCGCGGCCAGCAGCGCGCGGAGCTTCCGCAGCCCACCGGCTTCGATCTGGCGGACGCGCTCGCGCGTCAACCCCATGCGCCGGCCGATCGCCTCCAGCGTCTCCGGCTCGTCGCCCTCGAGCCCGAAGCGGCGCCGCAGCACCGCACGCTCGTTGGCGGCGAGGTCGTCGAGGACCGAGGCCAGGTCGGTCCGGGCCCGGAGGAGCGCGCCGACCGCCTCGCTCGGCCCGGGCGACGGATCGGCGACGAGGTCGCCGAGGCGGCCCTGTCCCTCGCCTGCCGGTGCGTCGAGCGGTAGCGGCTGCTGCTGCCGGATCTCCTCCAGCTCCTGCACCTGCTCGAGGCTCATCCCGAGCGCCTGCGCGAGCTCGGCCGTCGTCGGCGCGCGCCCGAGCGCCTGCACGAGCCGCTTTTCTTCCCGCGCGTAGCGGCCGAGCAAGAGCTCGACGTGCACGGGCAGGCGGATCGTCCGCGCCTGGTTCGCGAGCGCGCGCACGATCGCCTGGCGGATCCACCAGACCGCGTAGGTGGAGAAGCGCGTGCCCCGCTCGGGCTCGTACTTCTCGACGGCGCGGAGCAGGCCGAGATTACCCTCCTCGATCAGGTCGGGAAGCGGCAGTCCGCGGTTCGCGTAGCGGCGGGCGACCTGGACGACGAGGCGCAGGTTGGCCTCGACCAGCCGCGCCTTCGCCTGCTCGTCGCCCGCGCGGATCCAGCGTCCCAACGCCTGCTCCTCCTCGCGCGTGAGGCGCGGGATCCGCGCGATCTCCCGGAGGTAGACGCGCAGGTTCGCGCGACTCGTCTCGCGCGTCTCCTCGCGGATGTGCGCGTCCCTCTCGTCCGCCAGCGTGTCGAGCGGCGCGTCCGGAATGACCTCCTCGGTGTCGTCACTCATCGGCCGGGCTCTCGTCCGTCTCCTCGACGTGGGCGATGCGGGGCGGGAGCGGCAGCAGGTAGAGCGGGTTGTAGGCGCGGCCATTGCGCCGGATCTCGAAATGCACGTGGTCCGCGGTCGCGCGGCCGGTCTTGCCGACCGTCGCGATCGTCTCACCGGCCGCGACCCGGTCGCCCGCCCTCACGAGGTTCTGCTCGTTGTGGGCGTAGACCGTGACGATGCCGTAGGGGTGCGCGAGCTTGATGACGCGCCCGTAGCGCGGCTCCACCCGGCTCACGAGGACGACGCCAGCCGCCGCCGCCCACACCGGCGTCCCGCGCTCGGCCTTGATGTCGATCCCGCGATGCCAGGCGCTCCGCCGCCGGCCGAACGTGGACGTCACCGGACCCTCGGCCGGCCAGGCGAACGCCAGGCGCATCTCGTCGAAGTCCGGGACGGCGAGGACCAAGCTGGCCGGCGGACGCGGCCCGGCCGGCGGCGCCGCACGCGCCATCGCTGGCGTGGCCGGGCCCTTCGCCGGTACGCGCGTCTTGCTCACGGGTGGCCGCGTCGGCGGCGCGGGGATCACCAGGCGCTGGCCTGGCGTCAGGGGGGCGTCGGGACCTCGCAGCTGATTCGCCGACACGAACGCGCCGACGGTGGCGCCGTAGCGCTTGGCGAGGCCGACCAGCGTGTCGCCGCGCGCGACCTCGTGCACCCGGGGCGGCGGCGCCACGTCGGCGCCCGCGAGCGCCGGCGCCGCGAGCACCGCGAGCCCGAGGGCAGCGGCGCGACACGCGCGGCTCACGGCTCGAACTCCGTGTAGCGGATGCCGAAGTCGGCGAACTGGTCGGTCGGCGGCACCCAGTGGACCGTGACGTGCGCGACCTGCGAGAGGGGCGGCCCCTTCTCGAGCTCGCGGACGAACTCCTCGATGAGCGCCCGTGGTCCCTCGGCGCGCGCGCGCACGCGGCCGTCCTTCAGGTTGCTCACGTAGCCGGCGAGGCCGAGGCGCTGTGCACGACGCTGCGCAAAGTCGCGATAGCCGACGCCTTGTACACGCCCCTCGACGATGATGTCCGCCGCGGATCTCCCAGTCACGAGGTCGGCCCGGGTTCTCGGCGACCGTCCGCCGGCCGGTGACGCCGGCCGGCGGACGCTCAGACAAATGGTCGGGGCGAGAGGATTTGAACCTCCGACTTCACGGTCCCGAACCGTGCGCGCTACCAGGCTGCGCTACGCCCCGAGTGACGGCCCTATTGTACACAAGCTCGTCACGCCTCCCAGGCGTACTTTCCCACCAGCTTCACGAACTTGCACTCGCCGGCCTCACGCATCCGCATCTCGCCCCCGGCCTTCTCCACGACGGTGAGGCGCTGGTTCTCGGCGTCGCCGATCGGGAGCACCATGCGCCCGCTCTCGGCGAGCTGCTGGAAGAGGGGCGGCGGCACGCCCGGGCCGCCGGCGGTGACGAGGATGCGGTCGAAGGGCGCCTCGTCGGGCCAGCCGAGCGTGCCGCTGCCGACGCGCACCCAGACGTTCACGCAGCTGAGCTGCTCGAGCAGCCCCCGCGCGCGCTCGGCGAGACGCGGGAGCCGCTCGATCGAGCAGACGCGCCGCGCCAGCTCGGCGAGCACCGCCGTCTGATAGCCGGAGCCCGTGCCGATCTCGAGGACCTTTTCGCGCCCCTGGAGCTCGAGGAGCTGGGTCATGAGCGCGACGATGTAGGGCTGGGAGATCGTCTGCTCCTCGCCGATGGGCAACGGGTGGTCGCCGTAGGCGCGCCCGCGCAGCGCCTCCTCGACGAACAGGTGGCGCGGGACCTTGCGCATCGCCGCGAGCACGCGCTCGTCCGTGATCGCGCGGCGCACAAGCTGCTCCGCAACCATCTGGGCGCGGGGCAGCTCGAACGGGTCGTACGCCCGCTCCACTACCCCCTCCGCGCGCGCGTCCGAGCGGCGGGCCGATACTGGGCGTTGAGGGAAGAGGCGAGGTCGGCGAGCTGGTCGAGCGCCCGGTGGTTGGTGAGATCGAGGTGGAGCGGGGTGACCGAGACGTCGCCGGCGTGGATCGCGCCCATGTCCGTGCCGGCGAGCTCGCCCCACTCGGGCTCGCCCCCGCCGATCCAGTAGTGGGCGCGCCCCCGCGGGTCCGTCTGCTCGACGACCTTCCCCGTATAGACGCGGTGCCCGAGCCGCGTCAGCGTGATCCCGCGCGGCACGCCGGCCGGCACGTTCACGTTGAGGAGCGTCTTCGGCGGGAGCGCGGTGACGAGCGCCCGCATCGCGAGGAGGCGCGCGATCGCCGCCGCGCCGTCGAAATCGCCGCCGTCGACCAGCGAGACCGCGAGCGAGGGCACGCCGAGGAGCGTGCCTTCCATCGCCGCCGACACGGTGCCCGAGTAGGTGACGTCGTCGCCAAGGTTCGAGCCGTGGTTGACGCCGGCGACGACGAGGGCGGGGCGCTCGGGCAGGAAGCCGAGGACGCCGAGGTTCACGCAGTCGGAGGGGGTGCCGTTCACCGCGAAACGCCGCTCGGCCAGGCGCTCCACGCGGAGCGGCCGGTGGAGCGTCAGCGCATGCCCGCAGGCGCTGTGCTCGCGCTCGGGCGCGAGGACGTACACGTCGCCGAGCTCGTCGAGCGCGCGTGCGAGCGCGGCGAGCCCGGAGGCGTGCACCCCGTCGTCGTTGGTGACGAGCAGAACCGCCATCGGAGAGAAAAATGGTCGGGGCGACTGGATTTGAACCAGCGACCCCTAGACCCCCAGTCTAGTGCGCTACCGGGCTGCGCCACGCCCCGACCTCAGGCGTGGATTGTCGCAGAATCACCTGCCCCCTTCAAGGAGACTCCCCGCGCCGTCAGGAGTTGAGGCGCGTGCGCAGCGCGGTGAGGCGCTCGCGGATGCGCCGGAGCGCGTGGGCGTAGGTGACTTCCTTCATGCCGAGGTCGAGCTGGTCGTTCGCGCGGCGCGACTCGGCGAGGAGACGCTTCTTCGCGCCTTCGAGGGTGAGCCGCTCCTCGTACAGGAGCGTCTTGATGCGCTTGACGAGATCCAGGTCGCGCGGGCGGTAGAGGCGCTGGCCGGCCTCGTTCTTCTTGGGGCGCAGCAGCTTGAACTCGGACTCCCAGTAGCGGAGCACGTAGGCCGGGACGCCCGTGACCGCCTCGACCTCGCCGATGCGGTAGTAGAGCTTCTCGGCGACGTCCGTCGCCGTCAGGCCGTCTGCGTGTTGATCCGTTGCTTGAGCCCCTTGCTCGGCTTGAACGTGAGCACCTTCCGCGCCGTGATCTCGATGGACTCGCCGGTCTGGGGATTCCGGCCGCGCCGCGAAGCCTTCTTCCGGATCCGGAAGTGGCCGAAGCCGACGATCTTGACGTCCTCGCCCTGCTCGAAGCAGCGGAAGATGATGTCGAAGACCGACTCGACGACCGACGACGACTGGCGCTTCGAGAGCCCGTGCGCCGCCACGGCATTCACGAGATCGTTCTTGGTCACGGTGAAGCGTCACCTCCTCGCGGCATCACGCGCCACCCCGCGCGATGAACGAATCCCGGTAGCCCTTCCCGCGGAGCGCCTGGAGCGCCTCCAGGGCCGCGGCCCGGTCGGCGAACGGCCCGACCATCACCCGATGGAGCCCGTCGCCAGGGCCGGCGGGCGGGCTGGCGGGGGGCCGGGCGGCCTCGCGCGCGGGCGCCGCGGCGCCGCCTGCGGGCGCGGCGCGGCGTACCTGTACCTTGAGCCCCTCGGTGGCGAGGTCCTTCGAGAGCGCCACGGCCTCCCGCAGAGGCAGGCTCGGCGTCACGACGAGGCCAGTCGGCGACGTCACGATGCTGAGCCCCTTGGCGGAGAGCCTGGCGCTGAGGTCTGCGACCCCCTCGGCGCTGCTGATGAACACGTCGTACTTGTCGCCGCCCGCGGGCGCGGGTGCGGGCTCCGCCGGCCCAGCGCTCCTCTCGCCGCGAGCGCCCGCCGGAGACTCGGCGACGCGGAACTTGTCGTCGCGCAGCTTGGAGGCGAGCTTCCTGGCGTGCTCGCCGTCCTTGAACGCGCCGACCTGGACGAAGAAGCTTCCGCCTCCCACGGCGGGCGCCTTCGCGACGGCCGTCGCGGTGCGCGGCGCGGCCGCCTTCGGAGGGCTCTTCGCCGCCGGCGCCCGCTTCTCCTCGGCCGGCGGTGCGGGCGGCCTTGCACCCATCTGTGGCGCGGTCGGCGCCGCGGCGGGAGGCGCCAGCGTGGTCGGCGCGGGTGGCTGCGCCGCGGGCGTCGGCGCGCTAGGCATCGGCGCGGTCGCCAGCGGACCCGCGGGCGTGTCCGGCTTCAGCGTCACGCTCACGGGTGGCGGGTTCATCCACTCGAGGACGTACGGGACGGCGACGGCGGCGATGACGCCGATCACCGCCACGACCAAGATCACGCGAAACCACAGCGCGGCGAAGATGGAGCGCGGCGGTTCCAGCTCGTACTGCTCGTCCGGCTCTTCGTAGTCCGGGTTACCAGGGCTCATTTGCGCGTCATCTTAGCATAGACGTTGGCTTTTCCATGCGTTCCGCGCGCGGCTTGGCAAAGACCAGCCCTGCGAAGAGCGCCTCGGCCTCGGCCCGGGTGTCGTTGCTGTCGATCATCAGACCGACTTGTCCGACCCGCGGCGGCTGCCGGCCGAAGAGCGCGACGTAGTCCTCCGCCACGTTCCGCACCTCGCGTTGCCAGACGGCGCGCTTCGCCGGTCCCGACTCGACGACGATGATCCGGACGTTCGACGCCTTCGGGCTCGTCAGGCGCGTTCCCACCGGTGCGCGGCCGTCCCAGACGTAGCCGATCACCTCGCTGTTGACGAGCGGTGCCGGCCACCGCGGGAAGATCACGTAGACCTGCGCCGCCTGGTCGTCAGTCGCGGCGGCGCGCACGTCACCCGCGCGCGGCAGCTTCACGACCTTCCAGCTCCACGAGAGGAACGGGAACTCCCGGAGGTCCACGATCGCGTCGCGATAGAGGACGAACGAGCTCTGCACGCTCCGGAGCCGGAGCGCCACGCCGGCGTCCTCGCGCACCACCTCGATCGCCGCCCGTCCCGTGAACTCCTTGAGCCCCCAGCCGGCGGGCACGCCCTCCGCGGGCAGCCGAGACGGGATCCGGTCGGCGACCGGGATCTGGATGCGGCCGGCGGCGTCGGCGATCGGCACGAGATGGTCCGGGCTCACCGCCGCGACCGGCGAGATCCCGAGCGTGTCGGGCGGGCGCCCGAACGGGCGCGGCCTCGACGCCAGGACGACGGCGCCGAGGGCGAGGACGAGCAGCGCGAGGAGCACCGCCGACCGCCGCTGCAGCCTCATCGCGCCGCCTTCCGTGTCCCCGGCCGTGTCCGCGCCCGCGGGGTGCCGCGGCGCAGCGACAGGCGGATCGGCGTGCCCGCGAGCCCGAGGGCCAGGCGCAGCGACTTCGCCAGGTAGCGCGCGTAGGAGAAGTGGATCCCGTCGGGACGGTTCACGCGCAGTGCGAACGTCGGGGGCTCCGTGCTGACCTGCGCCGCCGAGTAGAGCGTGAGCGGCGCCCCGCCGACGGACATCGGCCGCCGTTCGATCGCCGCGCGGAGCGTCTGGGTCACCTCCCCCGGGGCGATCCGGCGCCGGAACTCGACCGCGGCCTGGTCGATCGTGTCGAAGAGCTCGGGCAGCCCCTCGCGGCGCACGGCCGACGTGAAGCACACGGGCGCCCAGTCGAGGAACGGCAGGCGGTCGCGGATCTGGTCCACCACCTCCGCCCTCCGCACGAGTCCCCGGGGCACGAGGTCCCACTTGTTCACGACGATGACCGTCGCGCGGCCGGCCTCGTTCGCGTAGCCGGCGATGTGGGCGTCCTGCGCCGCGGCGCCCTCCGAGGCGTCCAGCACGACCACGGCCACGTGGCAGCGCTCGAGGCTTCGCAGCGCCATGACGACGGAGAGCTTCTCGAGCGGCTCGTGAACGCGCCCCTTGCGCCGGATGCCGGCCGTGTCCACGAGGACGTAGGTGCGGCCCTCGTAGACGAGCGTGATGTCCACGGCGTCCCGCGTGGTGCCCGGGGCCTCGTGGACGAGCACGCGCTCGTGGCCGACCATCGCGTTCACGAGCGACGACTTGCCGACGTTCGGGCGGCCGATGATGGCGACGTTGACCGGCGTGGCCGGACGCTCGGCGCGCCCGGCGGGTGCGGGCGCGCGCTCGCGGAGGACCTCGAGCAGCTCGGCGACGCCGCGGCCGTGCTCGGCCGACACCGGGAGCGGCTGGCCGAAGCCGAGCGTGTAGAGCTCGCCGAGGGCGCCCTCCTGCCCCGCGGCCTCGACCTTGTTCGCGGCGAGGACGACCGGTCGGTCGGCGCGCCGGAGCACGCCTGCGATCTCGAGATCGAGCGCGGTCGCGCCGGTTCGCGCGTCCACCACGAACAGGACGAGGTCCGCCTCCTCGACCGCGACGAGCACCTGCTTGCGCACGGCCTCGACGAGCGGCTCCTCGGGGGACGGGTCGAAGCCCCCCGTGTCGATCACCGTCGCCTGCCAGCGCTCGAAGCTCACCTGCCCGTACAACCGATCGCGCGTCACCCCCGGCACGTCGCGCACGATCGCCCGGCGCCGGCCGACCAGCCGATTGAAGAGCGTGGACTTGCCCACGTTCGGGCGGCCGACGATCGCGATGACGGGCGGCTCGCCGCGCGCGGCCACGGCGGGGGACTCAGGCGTCGCGCAGCGCCGCGAGGAGCGCGGCCGCCGACGGCTCGACCACGCGGACGGGGGCGCCCAGGTCCCGCGCGAGGTCCGCCGGGGTCAGATCGTCGAGGAAGACGCCGTCCACATCGCGCACGGCGGCCGCCGGCACCAGCACCGCACGCCCGAGGTCTCCGAGCGTCGCGAGGTGGCGCTGGATGTCGCGCCCCGTGAGGAGCCCCGCCACGGCGATTGCGCGCCCGAAAAACTCGTTCGGCACGGCCGCCACACGCACGCCCGGCCCGGCGAGGCCGCCGCCCTCGAGCAGCGCGCGGAGGCGCGGCGCAAACATCTCGCCCGTGACGAGCGTGACGGGCGGGGCGACGGCGCGACGACGGCGGCGCCCGAGGGCCGCCCGGAACTCGTCCTCGAAGCGCCGCACCAGACCGACGCCGTCCTCGGCGATCGAAAAACCCTCGTAGGCGTCCGCGGGCGGAGGCTCCCGCCCGGCGAGGAGGTGGATCTCGTCGGCGAGAAAGACGAAGCGGCTCCCCAGCTCGGCCTGGAAACGCTCCTGCCAGCCGCCGATGGTGTCCACGAGGCCGCGCGCCTCGTCGGGCCGGAGGCCGCGGAGCGCGGGGAGGCGCTCGCGGTGGCGCGTGAGCCCGACGGGCACGACGGCGGTCGTCGCCACCGCGGGGTGGAGCGGGGCCAGCTCCCCGACGGTGCGCGCCAGGTGCGGGCCGTCGTTCCAGTCGGGGCACAGCACGATCTGGGCGTGCATCCGGATACCGGCCTTGGCGAGCCGCTCCATCCGCGGCAGGATCTCCGCGGAGCGGCGCGGCTCGCCGAGCAGCCGGCGGCGGAGCGCCGGGTCCGTCGCGTGGACGGACACGTAGAGCGGCGACAGGCGCTGCTCGACGATGCGCGCCAGGTCCGCCTCGTCGAGATCGGTCAGCGTGATGTAGTTGCCGTGGAGGAACGAGAGCCGGAAGTCGTCGTCCTTCACGTAGAGGCTTCGCCGCATTCCCTTCGGCAGCTGGTGGATGAAGCAGAACACGCACTTGTTGGCGCACGTCGCGATCTCGGCGGCCCGGGGCGCCACGAGCTCGAGGCCGAGCTCCGCGCCGCGCCGGCGGAGGGCGAGGGCCAACGCGCCGCCGTCGCGCAGGACCTCGAGGACCAGACGCTCGTCGCCCGCGTGGAACTGGAAGTCGATCGCGTCGCGGAGCGGGTGGCCGTTGATCGCGAGGATGTGGTCGCCCGCCACGAGCCCCGCCGCGGCGGCGGGCGTGCCCGCGCGGACCACGGCAACGACCACTCCGCTCGCCACCGCCCCGGGGCTATCGCAGGAACGCGCCCTCACGGGACCCCTCCCGCTCCTCGTCGTGCGTGGCGTTGAGGAACCGCATGCCCTGAACGAGATACTGGAGGCCCGAGACGACCGTGAAGAGCGCGGCGAGCCAGAGCGCGACGCGCGCCGCCAGGCCCGGCGCGACGTAGGGGGCGAGCAGCCCGCCGAGAACCGTGAGGATCTGCAGGAAGGTCGCCGCCTTGCCCGCCCACGTCGGCCGCGGGTGGACGCGGCCGCCAAGCATGAAGATGAGCACGGTGCCGAGGGCCAGGATGACGTCGCGGCTGATTACGACGGCGGCGATCCAGAAGGGCAGCGCCTTGAGGTAGGTGAGCGTCACGAACGACGCGGTCAGGAGGAGCTTGTCGGCCATCGGGTCGAGGAACGCGCCGAGCCGGCTCTGGCTCCCTCGCCGGCGCGCGATGTAGCCGTCGAGGAGGTCGGTGAACGCCGCCGTGGCGAAGACCACGAGCGCGGGGCCCGGCTTCCGGTAGACGAGCAGGGACACGAAGACCGGCACCATCACGATGCGGAGCAGCGTCAGCCAGTTCGCGAGTCCCATCGGTGAGCGCTCAGTCTATCACCTGGACCGGTGGTGAGCCCGTCACGCGGTAGGCGGAGAGCGTGCCCAGGACCTGGCGCGGCAGCTCCACCTCGAGCCGCACCCCGTCGGGCTCGTCGGCACGCGCGAGCACGCGGCCGCGCGCATAGCAGAGCGCGAGCGCCGCGCCGTCGCCGTGCGGAATGCGAAGCGTCACCGCCGGGGGGGCGGGCAGCGCGGCGTCGACGGCCGCGAGGAGCGCGTCGATCCCGGCGCCAGTGGCGGCGGAGATCGCGACGCCGCCGAGCCGCGCGACCAGCGGCTCCACCGGCGCGTCGAGCCGGTCGCTCTTGTTCAGGGCCAGGACCGTCGGCCGGTCCGCGACCTCGAGCTCCTCGAGGAGGTCGCGGACCGCGCGCAGGTGCTCATCGAGCGCCGGATGGCTCGCGTCCACGACGTGCAGGAGCACGTCGCCGTCGGCTAGCTCCTCGAGCGTGGCGCGGAAGGCCGCCACCAGCTCGTGGGGCAGCTTCCGGATGAACCCGACCGTGTCGGTGAGAATGAACGGCTGCCGTCCCGTGGGCTCGACCAGGCGCGCCGCCGGGTCGAGCGTCACGAAGAGGCGGTCCGCGGCCGTGAGCTGCGAGCCCGCGAGGCGGTTCAGGAGCGTCGTCTTCCCGGCGTTCGTGTAGCCGACGAGCGCGACGACCGGCATGCCCGTGCGCCGCCGGCCCGCGCGCTGCAGACGCCGGTGCACCTGCACGCGCTCGAGCTCGCGTCTGATCTGCATCACGCGGCGGCGGATGACGCGACGG
>Ga0209156_10003891_pt1 | contig 11038 bp, 9 predicted proteins | sample GraSoiAngelo_124_FD_185881 | JGI IMG/M metagenome (GOLD analysis project Ga0209156, IMG submission 185881) | Grasslands soil microbial communities from the Angelo Coastal Reserve, California, USA - 14_0927_05_20cm (SPAdes) (version 2) | ecosystem: Environmental > Terrestrial > Soil > Grasslands ...
CCTTCACCGGGATCATCGCCTGGTAATAGTATCGGTTGAGCGCCCAGGCCTGGACTTGGCCCTTCGTGCACTGACCGCCGTGGAGCAAGACATGAAACGGGTGCAGGCGGTGATAGCGGCGGGCGCCGATGTCGCGCAATTGCGCCTCGAGTTCCGAGGGGCTCATCGGCTTCACAGCGCGATCTCCATTCCGTCTTCGGCAATCTCCCACCCGTTTCGCTCCACATGCGCGCGTTCCGGCGACCCCACGAGCAGGACGGGATTGGTATTATTGATGTGCACGTAAATGCGCCGCCCGGATATGCCCTCGAGCGCGGCGAGCGAACCGCCTTCGCCGCCGATTGGAATGTGACCCATGCGGCGGCCGGTCTTGGCGCCGGTTCCGGTCGTGATCATCTCGTCGTCGCGAAAGAGTGTGCCGTCAAAGAAGACGACGTCGGCCTCTTTCATTCTTGCCTTCATCGCCGCGGTCACCCCTGCGGCGCCGGGGATATAGACCATGCGTGCGCCGCCGGCGTAAAGCTCGACGCCGACATTGGTCGCGGTCTCGGTCGCACTTTCCGCTTCGGCGCCTTCGAGATAGAGCGGCACTTTGCCCGGTACTGTGAACAGCTGCGCCTGCAATCCTCCTGGAAAAACGAGCGGTGTTGCGGGAACAATAGCCTTGCGCCTCACCAGGTCGGCCGCCAGCACGCCGAACATCACATTCTCCGCAAGTGCGGCGAGCGTAACTGCGGTCGCGCATAACAGAAACGGTTCGCGCTCCCGCAGGCTCAGCAAGCCCGCGACCTGATCGATTTCGGCGCCTGTAAGCAGCACCGCTTTGATCGGACTTCCCCGCGTCTCACCGCGGGGATGGAGTGGCTTGGTTTGGCGGACTTGCTGGGGAAGGTCAGGCGACGCGTTGATCAATACCCAATTTTCCGCGTCAGCGGTGACCGCAAGACTTGCCTGAGTCCGCGGCCGCACGCGCGCATCGCCCGCCCATGCCAAGCGGCATGTCGGGCAGCGACAATTCCATTGCGGAAAGCCTCCCCCCGCCGCCGAACCTAGGACGAGGGCGGTTAATCGCCCCATTCAGGATCGGCGCGAATGCACCAAATCAGAACTCGGCCGGCAAATACCCGTTGATCTCAAGGCCGATGCAGATCTCAACGAGGGTCGGGGTTGTCCAGGCCATTGGTCGCCCTCCGGAGTTTTTAAAACAGGCACAAAGTAGTTCGCGCCAGGCGCGCGCGCAAGCACCCGCCCACCCGCGGGTCAGCAAGCGACGTTCGTTGCAAGCGAGGTGCAAAGAAAAACCGGACCCTTGCGGGTCCGGTTACAGTTTTGTCGGCGCGGGGGCCGACAATCAACCTTCCAGAGGGGAACAGCTGACGGCGCTACGATTGCAATCTGGGAGGATGGACAACCGCCTGCCGCCAGTGAACGGCAGTATGCCGCGGCGATTCCCTCACACAATGCAAAGGCTTGCATGCCAGCCATGCGGCAGCCGGTTAAGCCAAACTCGGGGTCGCGGCCAGCGGCGGCGCAAGCCGGCGCGTCGGCCCTCAAAAGTGCCAGCGCTGCGCCTTGGCGACGAGAAAGTCGCGGAACACCTGCACCCGCGCGACCGTCTTGAGTTCTTCCGGGTAAACGAAATAGGCGTCGAGCGCGATGGTGTCGGACTCACCGAACAATTGCACCAGTCCGCCATTCTCCTCCACGAGATAGTCCGGCAACAACGCGACACCGATACCGCGCTGGCAGGCGCGCAGCACGCCGAGGACGTTGTTGATCGTGAGCGCCGGCGTGCGTGAACCTTTGCCGTTACGTCCCACCTCGATCAGCCAGCGCCGGTTCTCGAGATAATTGGGAACCGTGCTGCCACCCAATAGCAGAATGCGATGGTTGTCGAGGTCATCGAGCGCGCGCGGCGTCCCGAAGCGCTTGATGTATTCCGGCGAGGCGTAAGCGTGGAAGCGTACCGAGAACAGCTTGCGCTGGATCAAATCGGGCTGTGTCGGCAGCCGCAACCGGATCGCCACATCAGCCTCGCGCATCGCGAGATCGAGTTCCTCGTCAGTGGTGATGAGCGTGACATGGACATCCGGATAAAGCTCGACGAACTCGCCCAATCGCGGGGTGAGCCAATGCACGCCGATCCCGGGCGTCGTGGTCACCCGCAGCTCGCCATTGGGCCGCTCGCGGCTGTCGGTCAGCTTTGCGCGCGCGGCTTCCAGCTTCATGAACACGTCATGCGCGGTGTGATGAAGGAGCTCGCCCTGCTCGGTGAGAATGAGCCCGCGCGCATGGCGGTGAAACAGCGAGACGCCGAGTTCCTGTTCGAGCGCCGACACTTGCCGCGACACCGCCGATTGCGAGAGGCCGAGTTGCTCGCCCGCATGCGTGAAGCTGCCCGCCTCGGCGGCGGCGTGGAAAACCTTCAGCTTGTCCCAGTCCATGCTCATGTGCGCACGGCCTTTACTCCGCCGCGACCGCCGGCTCTGCCTCGCCCTGCAGGGCAAGGAAGCGCTCGGCCTCAAGCGCCGCCATGCAGCCCTGGCCGGCTGCGGTTACGGCCTGCCGATAGATGTCGTCGGTCACGTCGCCGGCCGCGAATACCCCCGGCACCGAGGTCGCCGTCGAGAACGGCGCGGTCTTGATATAGCCCGAGGGCTTCATGTCCAATTGCCCCACGAACAGCTCTGAGGCGGGGCTGTGGCCGATGGCGACGAATACGCCGTCCGCGGCGCGCTCGCTGCGCGCGCCGGTTTTGACGTTGCGCAGAATGACGCGTTTCACCTTCAGCGGGTTCTCCTCACCCATGACCTCGTCGAGCACGGTGTCCCAGATCACGGAGATCCTCGGATTCTTGAACAGACGATCCTGCAGAATCTTTTCTGCGCGGAAGGAATCGCGCCGGTGCACGACCGTGACGCTTGCGGCGAAATTGGTGAGGAACAACGCCTCCTCGACCGCGGTATTGCCGCCGCCGATCACCAGCACCTTTTTGCCGCGATAGAAGAAACCATCGCAGGTGGCGCAAGCCGATACGCCGTAGCCCTTGAATTTTTGTTCGGACGGCAGGTTGAGCCAGCGCGCCTGGGCGCCAGTCGCAATAATCACGCTGTCGGCGAGGTAGTGATCGCCGGAATCGCAATCGATCCGGAACGGGCGATGGCCGAGCTCGACTCGACTCACATGGTCGGCAACAAGCTTGGTCCCGACATGCTCGGCCTGCCTTTGCATCTGTTCCATTAGCCAGGGGCCCTGGATGACGTCGGCGAAACCGGGATAATTCTCGACGTCGGTGGTGATGGTGAGTTGTCCGCCGGGCTGGATGCCTTGAATCAGCATGGGCTCGAGCATGGCGCGGGAAGCATAGATCGCAGCCGTATAGCCGGCAGCGCCCGAACCGATGATGACGAGCTTGGCTCGGTTATTCTTTCCCACCGCCGAAGAGTCCTGTTCTGCGCTTGAGCCAAAGCCCGCGCTAAATCGCGCTGCCGGCCCAACGCTCTGTACTTCCCGCCAGGCGGCGCGCGGCTCACCAGCGCCGCTCGCTCGGACGAGTCGCAAGTCCGAAGGCCGAAATGCGCATTTCGCTCTGCACAATTTAGGACCTGCCGCGAGCTATGCAAGATATGCAGATCAGGAGCCACAGCTTTGTGAAGCTGGTGCTGAGCGTCAGGTGGGATTTTACCGCCGCGCAATAATGTTTCGCAGGTCCGGCCCGCTGTTGCTAACTATGGGCGCGAGCATTTCGCGAATCGCCCGGAGTCTTTGCCTTGGCCGCCCGTCTCGATGCCATTGACCAGCAGATTCTCAAAGAGCTGCAGGAAGATGGGCGCATCACCAACGTCGAGCTTGCGCGCCGGGTCGGCATCTCGGCTCCGCCCTGTCTGCGCCGGGTGCGCGCACTCGAGGAGGCTGGCTACATCAAAGGCTATCGTGCGTTGCTCGACGAGAAGCTCCTCGGCTACGAGGTGACCGTCTTCGCCATGGTGCACTTGACGAGCCAGGCCGATGCCGACCTCAAGGCGTTCGAGGATTTCGTGCGCGCCCAGCCGCTGGTGCGCGAATGCTGGATGCTGTCCGGCGAGATCGACTTCATCCTCAAATGCGTGGCGCCCGATCTCAAGACATTCCAGGCCTTCGTCGCGCAACTGACCGCAGCGCCGCACGTGCGCAATGTCAAGACCTCGCTCACGCTGCGCAACTCCAAAGATGCGGCCATGGTGCCGATGGAGGAAAAGCGACGCTAACGCGCGCAGGGCCGGGGGCGGCCATGGCGCTGGTTATTGCGCAGCATAGGCGGGCGCGCTCGCAAAGCCTGGCATCACCTCGCGCGAAAACAGCTCGAGTGAACGCAGCGATTCCGCAAGCGTCATGTCGCCGAAGGCCAGCCACGAGACGAAATAATTGCTGCCGGTCTCCGTGACCTCCGCAGTGATGAAATCGCGCACGGTGCGGGGGGAGCCGGCAACGGCGTTATCAATCGCGGCAAGCTCGTCGAAGGAGGGCGGGTAGAGCGTCGCGATCCGCGGCTCGGCGCCATGGCGCGCGAAAAGCCAGCGGAAATTGCTACGCCAGCGCGGATAAGCGCGGCGCGCGATCTCGAGCGCCGCCTCGTCGGTGTCCGCGACCACCACGTGGCGTGCGACTCCCATCAACGGCTGATGCATTTTCCCAAGCCGGGCGCGCTCGGCCCGGTAGCGATCAAGGATGAGGCGAACCATGGGGCGCAACGCGATGGTCACGATGTTCACGTCGTTCGCTGCCGGCCAATCGGCGTTCTCAGGGATCGTGATTCCGTACCAAAGTGGCGGGTGTGGGCGCTGCAGGGGTCGTAAGATCATCGGCACATTGCGAAACTGGTAATGCTTGCCTGCAAAGGTCAGCTCATCGCAGGTGAGCCCGTTCAGAATGAGCTGGAACGCCTCGTGATAGATCTCAGCGGTCTGCGCGAAGTCGAGCCCGTAGGCGCGGGTCTCGAACGGCGACACCCCACGTCCAATGCCGAGTTCGAGCCGGCCACCGCTCATCTGATCGAGCATGCAGATTTCCTCGATCAAGCGTAGCGGATGGTAGAACGGCAACAGGTAGACGAGAGGGCCGAAACGCAATCGCTCGGTGCGCTGGCTCAGTGCGGCGAGGAAGAGCCCCGGCGAGGCGGCGCAACCGAGCGGCGTCGAGTGGTGCTCGGCGAGGTGATAAGCGTAGATGCCGCTTGCGTCATAGGCTTCGGTCAGGTCGAGCCGGTGGGCGTAGAGCTTTGCGAGCGGGCCGCCCGCATCGTCCATGTGGTCGAACACGCCGAATTTCATGGGGAATGCCCCGCGACAGCGCCTTGCCCCCTTTCGGGCCGGCCCCCCGGCTGACGCTCCCGGTCCACGATCGCTCGGCTAGCGCCACTCGACTTTCTTGATCTCGTAGGCCTTGGCCCCGCTCGGCGTCATCACTTCGACGCTCGTGCCCTTGCCCTTGCCGATCAGCGCGCGAGCGAGCGGCGAGGTGATGGAGATCTTGCCTTTCTTGGCATCGGCCTCCGGCTCGCCCACAAGCTGCCACACCTGTTTTTTCTCGGTGTCCTCGTCGACCAAGGTCACCGTCGCTCCAAACGTGATGGTGTCGCCCGAGAGCTTCGATACGTCGATGACCTCGGCGCGCGCGAGTTTGTCCTCGAGTTCAGCGATACGCGTCTCGTTGTGCGACTGCGTCTCCTTGGCGGCGTGATATTCGGCATTCTCCGACAAGTCGCCGTGCGTGCGCGCGTCGGTAATCTGCTGGATGATGCGAGGCCGCTCGACCTGCTGGCGGTGCTTGAGCTCCTTCTCGAGCGCCGCATAGCCCTCTGCCGTCATCGGGATCTTGTCCATTTGTTCCTTAAGCCTCCGACTTCAGCCAACAGACAATAATTCCGATCGCGGGCCGAAGCATCTCCGGCCACGCGACCCTGGACCTGTCCCAAACACCGTCAGGCAGGCGGCTCCGGTTGTCCGGATGCGGCCTTGCCGCCGAAATAGCTCTGCAGCGCGCGCACCTCGAGGTCACCCCCGAGATAGGCTTTGAGTCCCTGCGCTGCGGCGACGGCCCCAGAAAGAGTGGTGTAGTACGGCACTTTATGCAAGAGGGCGGCGCGCCGCAGCGAGCGGCTGTCGGCCAGGGCGGTTGCTCCCTCGGTGGTGTTGAAAACCAGCTGAACCTCCCCGTTTTCGATGGCGTCGACGATGTGGGGCCGGCCTTCCAGCACCTTGTTGATCCGGCCGGCCGGCAGCCCCTGCTCCGTCAGGTAGCGCTGGGTGCCGGAGGTGGCGATGATGCGGAAGCCCAGCGAGACCAGAAGGCGAGCGGAGTCCAGCACACGCGGCTTGTCCGCGTCCTTGATCGATATGAAGACGGTGCCCGAGCGGGGTAGCCGCGCCCCGCCGCCGATCTGGCTCTTGGCGAAGGCGACGGCGAAGTTACGGTCGATACCCATCACCTCGCCGGTCGATTTCATCTCCGGCCCGAGCACGGTGTCGACGCCGGGAAAACGGGCGAACGGAAAAACCGCCTCCTTCACCCCGACATGGTCGAACGCCGCCGACTTGAGGGCGAAGCTCGCCAGCGTCTCGCCAGCCATGATCCGGGCCGCGATCTTGGCCACTGGCAAGCCGATGACCTTGGCGACGAACGGCACCGTGCGCGAGGCGCGCGGGTTGACCTCGAGCACATAGATGTCGCCATCCTTGATGGCGTATTGCACGTTCATCAGACCGCCGACCTCGAGCGCAAGCGCGAGCGCGCGCGTCTGCCGCTCGAGCTCGGCGATGGCGGTCTTCCCGAGCGAATGCGGCGGCAGCGCGCAGGCGCTGTCGCCCGAATGGATGCCGGCTTCCTCGATGTGCTCCATGATGCCGACAATGGTCGTGTCCCTGCCGTCGGCGAGACAGTCCACATCGACTTCGATTGCGTCGGAGAGATATCGGTCGATCAGCAGCGGGCGCTTGGGCGAGACCACGAGCTCCGAGGGACGGTCGAGATCGGCGGCGAGGCGCGCGATGTAACGATCGAGCTGCGCAGCGTCGGCCACGATCTCCATGGCGCGCCCGCCGAGCACATAGGAAGGCCGGATCACGATCGGGTAGCCGACCTCCTCGGCGATCGCGCGCGCCGCTTTTGGGCTGGTGGCGACGCCGCTCCTGGGCTGGCGCAGTTTGAGTTTGTCGAGCAGCTTCTTGAAGCGATCGCGGTCCTCGGCAAGATCGATCATATCGGGAGAGGTGCCGAGGATCGGGATTTTTGCCTGTTCCAGCGCTTCGGCAAGCTTGAGTGGCGTTTGTCCGCCGAACTGCACGATGACGCCGCGCAGATCTCCGCTCGAGCGTTCGGTCTCGATGATTTCGAGCACGTCCTCGGCGGTGAGCGGCTCAAAATAAAGCCGGTCGGAGGTGTCGTAATCGGTCGAAACCGTCTCCGGATTGCAGTTGACCATGATGGTCTCGTAGCCCGCCTCCTTGAGAGCAAACGCGGCGTGGCAGCAGCAATAGTCGAACTCGATGCCTTGCCCGATGCGATTGGGCCCGCCGCCCAGGATGACGACCTTGGTCTTGTCCGAGGGCGCGGCCTCGCAAACCGGCGGTCCGGCGAACGGCGCGGCATAGGTCGAGTACATGTAGGCGGTGGGCGAGGCGAACTCCGCGGCGCAGCTGTCGATGCGCTTGAATACCGGTCGCACCGCGAGCGCGCGGCGCCGTTGCGTCACGCTCACGGGCGCAATCCCGGTGAGCTTGCCGAGCCGCGCGTCGGAAAACCCCATCGCTTTGAGGCGGCGAAACGCCCCGGCCGTGGCCGGCAGGCCCTTTGCGCGGATCTCTGCCTCGGCTTCGATGAGCCCGCGGATCTCGCCCAAAAACCAGGGGTCGATCTTGCAGGAGGCGTGGATGTCCTGGTCGGAAAAGCCGAGCCGCATGGCCTGCGCCACTTTGAGGATGCGTTCGGGCGTCGGCGTCCCGAGTGCGGCGCGCACCGCATTCTTGTCGTCGCCTTGCCCAAGCCCCTCGATCGCGATTTCGTCGAGCCCGGTGAACCCGTTCTCGAGCGAGCGCAGCGCTTTTTGTAGGCTCTCCTGGAACGTGCGGCCGATCGCCATCGCCTCGCCCACGGACTTCATCGAGGTGGTCAGGATGGGCTCGGCGCCGGGAAATTTTTCGAACGCGAAGCGCGGGACTTTGGTCACCACATAGTCGATCGTCGGCTCGAACGAGGCGGGCGTCGCGCCGCCGGTAATGTCGTTGGCGATCTCGTCGAGCGTGTAGCCGACGGCGAGCTTGGCCGCGACCTTGGCGATAGGAAAGCCGGTGGCTTTTGAGGCGAGCGCCGAGGAACGCGACACGCGCGGATTCATCTCGATGATGAGGAGCCGGCCGTCCGCGGGATTGACCGCGAACTGCACGTTCGAGCCGCCCGTCTCCACCCCGATCTCGCGCAATACCGCGATCGAGGCATCGCGCATGATCTGGTATTCCTTGTCGGTCAGCGTCAGCGCCGGGGCGATAGTGATCGAATCGCCCGTATGCACGCCCATCGGATCCAGATTCTCGATCGAGCAGACGATGATGCAGTTGTCGTTCTTGTCGCGCACCACCTCCATCTCGAACTCTTTCCACCCGAGCACTGATTCTTCGATCAGCACCTCGTTCGTCGGCGAGGCATCGATCCCGCGCTCGACGATGTCGATGAATTCGGCCTTGGTGTAGGCAATGCCGCCACCGGTGCCGCCGAGCGTGAACGACGGGCGGATGATGGCCGGCAGCCCGATCTCCTCGAGCGCGGCGAGCGCGTTGATCAGCGTCTTGACCTGCTTGGAGCGCGGCGTCTCCAGCCCGATGCGCTGCATCGCCTCGCGGAAGAGCTCACGATCCTCCGCTTTGTCGATCGCATGCGCGGTCGCGCCGATCATGGTTACATCCAGGCGCTTGAGCACACCCATCTTGTTGAGCGATAGCGCGGTGTTCAGCGCGGTCTGCCCGCCCATGGTCGGCAGCAGGCCGAACCCGCCGGGAGCGGCGTGACGCTCCTTCTCGATGATCTTGGCGACGATCTCGGGCGTGATCGGCTCGACATAAGTCGCATCCGCGAGATCGGGATCGGTCATGATCGTCGCCGGATTAGAGTTCACCAGCACGATTCGATAGCCTTCGGCCTTGAGCGCCTTGACCGCTTGCGTCCCCGAATAATCGAACTCGCAGGCCTGGCCGATGACGATCGGCCCCGCGCCGATGATGAGGATCGATGAGATATCGGTCCGCTTGGGCATGTCGCTCGGCGATCTATGTGCGCTGGGCACAAAAAAAGGGCGCGCTCGTTGCGCGTCCTTCGGGCGGCGCAGAGGTCGTCCCCGCGCGCGGGGCGCTGTTTAGACCAGAATCGGCGGGTAGGGAAGGGCAGCGCCGGCTTCTCCTCATCATTCCGGCCCTCGCTGTATCGCGGCTCGGCCGGAATGAGCAGCTGAAAGCGTTAGCACCAAGCAACACCTCCTCGTTCCCGCGGCGCGTTTCCCTCGCGTCATTCCGGGGCGCGGGCAAAGCCCGCGAGCCCGGAATCCATACCCACGGCCTGTGGTTATGGATTCCGGCCCTCGCCGCTATCGCGGCTCGGCCGGAATGACGAGGTGAAAGCGTTAGCACCAAGCAACGCCTCCTCGTTCCCGCGGCGCGTTTTTTGCGCCCGGGTTTTGTTTTTTGGCTTCGCTCACCCGAATTTACGGGGTGGCGGAGCGCCGAGAGTCGTCGGGTGCTTGCGAGGCACCCGTTGGGCCTGCACGTAACGCGGCAGGCCAGGCGCCTAACGAGGCGCCTTGCGTCCCATGACGCGGGACGCCCGCCTCCCGGCGCTCTCACCGTGGCGATTTTGGGCTCCGGTCCCGCGCTTCCCTCACCGGAATTGCTTCCGGATCGGTCACAGCGAGCTCCTCGCGTCCGGGTCGTAGTGCCCGGCGGGCGGGGTCCCGTGCCTCCCGGGGGCGGCGGTTGTGAATCGCTGCCGCAGGACGCCACGCCTCGCTCCGTCTTCAGGATGCCTCCGGACGACGCCCCTTCGTGAGCGAAGCTGGACATGCGTGTATTACCGCCGCAATTCGCAGTCAGGATAAAAATTCGCGATGTGTGATAAATTCGGCATGTGTCCAGAATCGCGCCGACGCGACGGCGTCTAAGGGGCGTAGGTCACTGAAACTGCTCCCGGATTTCGCTTCGCTCAATCCGGGCTACTATGCTGCTAGCCCGCCACTTTTACTCGATCACCTCGTCGGCGGCGGCTTGCAGCGTCAGCGGCACGGTGAGGCCGAGCGCTTTCGCGGTCTTGAGGTTGATCACCAGCTCGAACTTGGTCGGCTGCTCGATCGGAAGCGCGGCGGGCGGCGTGCCCTTGAGGACGCGCGCGACGTAGGCGCCGGCGCGGGCGTAATTGTAGATGGCATCGCTGCCGTAACTGATCAACCCGCCGGCGGCGACGAACTCGCGCGCGTAATAGATCGCGGGCAGCGCGCGGCCATTCGCCTGCGCGACGAGCTGATCGCGCCGGGTGCCGAAGAACGGATCGTCGGCGACGAGCAACGCATTGGCGCGCTCCTGCGCCATCTTCGCAAAGGCAGCCGCGATCTCGGCGTCGGCGCTGACCGGGACGACGAGGATCCGCTGCCCCATGGCGCGCGCCGCGGCTTCGATATCGGCGAGGTGGTCCTCGGCGTTCGGATTCTTCGGATTGGTGAGAACGGCGATGAGCGACGCCGTGGGGATGAGCTCGCGGAGAAGCTCGAGGCGCTTTCCGCCCAGCGCGCCATAGAATTGGTAGACGCCGGTGACGTTGGCGCCGGGCTGATTGAGGCTTGCGACGACGCCGAGCTTGACCGGGTCGGCGCCCATCACGAACACGATGGGAATTCGCCGTGGTGACGGCCTTGGCCGCAAGCGCTGACGGCAACGAAGCCGCGAAGATGACGGCGACGCCGCGACGCACGAGCTCGGCCGCCTGCGCCGCGAGCCGATCGTAATTGCATTCGGCCCAGCGGTAC
>Ga0209156_10003892_pt1 | contig 11037 bp, 8 predicted proteins | sample GraSoiAngelo_124_FD_185881 | JGI IMG/M metagenome (GOLD analysis project Ga0209156, IMG submission 185881) | Grasslands soil microbial communities from the Angelo Coastal Reserve, California, USA - 14_0927_05_20cm (SPAdes) (version 2) | ecosystem: Environmental > Terrestrial > Soil > Grasslands ...
CGCCCTCGTTGTGGGACTCGTCGGCGGCGTCCTCGGAGTAATAGGCATCGGCCTAACGGTCTGGATTTATCAGAAGGCGACCGAGGTCAACACGAGCGTCGTGAAGACTCAGGCGGAGATCGCCGGGACAGCGGACGTTCTCAAGAAGCTCATCGACGGACTCCTCCAAACAATGACCGGCCACCTCATCGGTCAAAACAAGGAGCTCGTCGAGCGAGCGATCGCCGTCGGGCACGCGACGGAGAAGCTGCCGTCGGCCAACGGGACGCCTTCCAACGGGACGCCGGACGATCTGGCCGCGCGCGTCGACGCCATCGAGCGGCTCGTGACGCAGCTGAGTGGTCTAGTCCAAGACGACATTCGCGCGCGCAACACGCTGCCACCGATCCGGATGAATGCCTACGACTACATGGTCCCGGACTTCATGAAGCAGCAGTTGCGAACCCTCGGCGGCGAGGAGCTCACCGTCGCACCGAGCGAGCGTCCGCCGAAAGACCCGAGCTGGCGCTAGGGTCGTGCGATCCCGACAAGCTGACCCCACGGTGACCCCCACGGCGCTGCAAGACCGTGCATCTCCGCGCCGCGCGGCGCCGACTTTCGGAGCAAACGCAGGCTAGTCCCGGTCCGCGCACCCTCCGCCTTACATTCACATCGCTGAGGTCGGGTGTTCGAGCCACCCAGAGCCCACCGGAGACCCTCGACTTCTGATACCTCGTCCGTACACATCGCAGGCGTAGAGCGTTCGGATCGCGACTAGGCGAGCATGGGTTCGAATGTTCGGTCCTGCGCTCACCGGCCCCCGGCTCGGCCTCCGCCCACCGTCCGTGCGTGACATACCGCGGCTCGTGCGCTGGCTCGGGGACCCCGAGGTCACTCGCTATTGGTGGACACGCGACGTCCCCTGGGCGAAACGGCCCGCGATCGCGGCGGCGGTCCTATTCGTCGGCGGCCTCCGTCCGAACGCGATCCTGTGGATCATCACCCATGACGGGCAAGCGATCGGGCATTGCCTTATTCGGCACATCGATCGCACCAAGCGTCACGCGACCGCCGCGGTCCTGATCGGTGAACGGTCCGAACACGGGAAGGGATTCGCCGCCGAGGCCTGCGCGATCAGGAACGATTTCGTGTTCGGGCGACTCGGCTTTGACTCTCTCAGGGCGACCGCAATGGCCGAGAACACGGCGAGCCGCCGGCTTCTGGAGAAGTCCGGGTACCGGCTCATCGGGAACGCCAAGGGCGCGACGGCAGCCGACAGGCAGCAGGAAGTGCTGCTGTTCGAGCTAACGCGGAGCGACTACGCGCGGCAGCGGGCGACCGGAGACTGAGCGTGGAGTTGGGAAGCACCGCACGGCGCGCTCTTGGGAATGCCGCCTCCCCGCTTTTCTACCGACTCGTGGATGGCCGCGCGCGGTCTGGGCGCCGGCGCGCCTTCGTGAAGTTGATGGAGACTCGAGACTGGCCGCTCGAAAAGCTGCGCGAGCTCCAGGAGCAGCAGCTCCGGCGTCTCTTGACCCATGCGTTCGAAGTGAGCCCGTGGTACCGCGAGAAGCTTCGCGACGTCCCCGACCCGGCGCGTTTCCGCATCGATGACCTGCGGCATCTACCGATCCTCGAGAAGTCGGAGCTGCAGCAGCACTTGGATCAGATCGCCGGCTCGGCGAGATCCGCCCCCGACGCACGCGAGAACTACAGCAGCGGCTCGACGGGGACACCGGTCCGCCTTTACCAGTCACAGGAGTACCGCGACTGGTACGCGGCCGAGCTCGACCGGAGCTATCTGGGCTGCCGGCCGTTCCGTCTCGGCATGCCGCGCGCCTTCTTTTGGGGCACCGACATCGACTCGCGCGTTCACCGTGGGCTGGCCGGGACCGTCCGGGACGCGGCGGTCAACGTCCTCTGGTTCGATGCCTTCGCGCTTCGTCGCGATGGTCTCTCCGCGACCGTCCAGCGCCTGCGCGCGTTTCGGCCCGCGCTGGTGATCGGCTACGTGTCCACGCTGATCGAGGTCGGGCGCGCCCTCGACCGAAAGCTCGACGGCCTGGCCGCGGTCATCACCGCGGCGGAGACGCTGATGCCACGGGAGCGCGGCATGATCGGGGAATCGTTCGGCGCACCCGTGTTCGACCGCTACGCGACCCGCGAAGTGGGGACGATCGCGCACGAATGCGAGGCGCACGATGGCCTCCACCTGGTGATGGAGAACAACATCGTCGAGATCGTTGGTCCGGATGGGCAGCCTCGAAGCGAACCCGGTGAAGAGGGCGAGGTCGTCATCACGAGCCTGCGGAATCTGGCGACGCCTCTGGTGAGATACCGGCTCAGCGACATGGCTTGTCTCGGTCGTGATGGCTGCTCGTGCGGACGTCAGAGCGTGCGACTCGCCTCGGTGCTCGGCCGCATGTCCGATCTCATCGTTTCGCCGCGAGGCGTCCTGCTCCACGCGCTCTTCTTCATGCGCCTCTTCGACAAGGCGCCCGTCCATCGCTTTCGCGTGGATCAGGAGACGCGGACTCGCCTGCGGATCAGGATCGTGCCCGCCGCGGAATACACCGATGCGGTGCGTCTACGGATCACATCGGGCATCCTCGTGCATGGCGACCCCACGTTCGAGGTCGTGTGGGAGGTCGTCAATGACATTCCCGCGACGTCATCGGGCAAGTTCAGGTTCACCGTCAGCCACGTCGGCAAAGGAGAGTCCTCGCCACCAGCGGAGTCCTGACGCGAGCTTCGTCCTGACGCGCGTCGCTAGCTGGCGGCTGCGGTGGACAGAGACGCGGCCGCTGGCGGCGTGGCCGATACGGCTTTCGGCATGGCCGGGGCCGATGCCGCAGCCGTGGGCTTCGGACCCGACCGCCGGAAGATGTACCCGACGGCCGGCACCGAGGAGATCGTTCCCGGGACGTCTCCGCCAACCCCGACCTCGAGCTTTCGGCGAAGGTGGCTGATGTGGGAGCGCAGCGCGTTCGCGTCGCCGCCCGCGCTGCCCCACACGTACGTGTACAAGCGGCTTGCGGGAACAACCTTGTCTGCGCTCGTCGCCAGGAGGTAGAGGATCCGGAACTCGGTAGGCGTGAGGCGGACGCTCGCCTCGCGCCAGCCAACCTCGTATGTCTGCGGATCGAGCGTCAACCCATCGAGCTGAAGGCGCGGCTCTCCTTGCTCTTCGACCGCGAGCTTCGCGCGGCGGAGCACGGCACGAACGCGAGCCACGAGCTCCCTGAACTCGAACGGCTTCGGCATGAAGTCGTCTGTGCCGAGGTTGAAGGCGCGGAGGATGTCCTGGGCGTCTCTACGACCGGTGAGAACGAGGATCGGAGTCTCGCCGTCCCCCCGGATCTGGCGCAGCACCTCGAACCCATCGAGGGTCGGCAAGCCGAGATCGAGGATCACGAGGTCCGGCCGGTCGGCCCTCCAGCGGCGGAGCGCCTGCGCGCCGTCGCTTGCCTCGGCGACTACGAACCGCTCCCGGCGGAGTACATACGCGGTCAGGTCGAGCATGTCGGGGTCGTCCTCGACGAGCAGAAGCTTGATCACTTTGTCCCTCATTCCCGTTTCGTGTTGCCGAGAATTGGACAACGGGCGCGGGCTTCATGTCCGTTAACGAGCCCGCTACGGCGGCGTTAAAACGACGCCGCAAGAGCGACAGGGCCGTTACAACGAGGGCTCGGTCGCTTGTTCGGCCCGTACGGTGCGAAGCCGCAGACCGACTCCAGGGACGGTTTCGATCAAACGAGAGCCAGATCGACCGTCGCCAAGCTTGCGCCGAAGCCGGTAGACCGTCACCCGCATGGCCTCACGAGCCGGTGGATCGTTGTAGCCCCATACGTACCGCGCGAGCATGTTGGTGCCGACGACGGAGTCCGCGTTGCGCATGAGGCATTCGAGGAGCCTGAACTCCGTACCGGTAAGGCGCAGCTCCAGCTCGCCGTCGACGACCAGAAGTCGCTCTCGGAGATCGAGTTGAAAGATACCCGCAGCAAGGGTGCTTTCTCCTGACGTGCCCCGTTCGAGCTCGGCGCGGCGGACCTGGGCGCGGATGCGGGCGACGAGCTCGCGGTGGGCGAATGGCTTGACGACGTAATCGTCGGCTCCGGTGTCGAGCGCACGAACTTTGTCATCCTCGCCCGCGCGGGCGGTCAGGACGGTGATCGGAAGCTTGGGGTTCCGCTTCCTGATCTCGGCGATCAGGTCGAACCCGCTCCACGGCCGTAGGTTGAGGTCGACGACGGCCACAGCCGGATCTTCCTTCTCGAGCGCCTCGAGCGCCTCGGTCGGATTGGCGGCCTTGATCGGAACGAATCCAGCCTGCTCCACGACGAACGCGAGCAACTCGAGCAGATCCCGCTCGTCGTCCACGAGAAGGACGCGAGACGAGGACATGCCGTTGTTATTGGCTCTTTGCACCGACGACTTGCCGCGGCCTCGCGGACGCGGCCCCACCCTGCGTTTTCGTGTGATTGCAGAGCATACAAGCCGGTGACCGAGTGCACGGGTAAACAAGCGGCAGCTCAAGGGTCGCCCTCGCTTGCCACGATGTCCCAACGGCTGTACAGGGCGAGCCGCGTTCCGGCGAGGTGATAGATCGGACGATCGAGCGCCGGGGCGAGAGCGTTCAGGAATCTGTAGAGGGCCGGCTGGTAGGAATAGCCGTACCAGACGATCGAGCCGAGCTCGGACAGCATGCCAAACGCCGCATCGGTATCCGCCTGCAGGGAGCCAACGCGCCGGCTGGCATCGATGTGTACCAGATCGATGATCCCGCTGTACGGCACGAAGTCGTACGTCTCGGAGTCGCCGGAGAGTCTTGCGACCCGCGCTCCGAGCGCCTGAGGTATCTCACTCGCCCGCGCCCGCTCGCCATCAGGGAATGCGTCGAAGCTGTAGATCTCGGCCGCGGGCAGGTTGTGCGCGAGCAGGCGGGAGGTCTCGCCGTCGGATGTCCCAAACTCGAAGATCCTTTCGCACTCGAGGACCGCCGCCAAAGCGCTGACGATGAGAATTCCGTGGCGCACGACCGGGCCCTCGACGGTCACCCGGTGGATCCCCCGGATGCGACCCATCTCGATCGTCCGGACGTTCCTCGCGCTGAATCGCTTCAGCTCGGTCCACACGTTTCGCAGCAATCCCTCTCGGAGGTCTCGCGGATCGGCAACGGAGTTCCTGAGCGCGCCCGCGACCACACCGGGCAGGACACGGAGGTTCCCGATCGGTTCCGCTCGACTGGTCTTGAACGCATCCATCAGTACCCCATGGCTGTTTCAGGTCATGCGGCGCTCTTGAGGTTGCCCTCGGATGTGGCTTTGAGCCAGCCGACTTCCTCCTTCAATCCATCGGCAAGGGCATGGCGAGGCGCAAACGCGAGATCCGAGCGGGCGCGGCTCGTATCGAGGATGAGGCTGGCGCGGGCCGGGTTCCCATCGGCCGGGCGCTTGAGCGGCGCCGCCTTACCTCCGGTCAGCCACACGATGAGGCTCGCGAGCTCGATCATCGTCGTGCCGATCCCGGTGCCGACGTTGTACACACCGTCCGCACGCCTAACGAGAGCGGACATCGTCGCGTCCACCGCGTCGGCGATGTGGACGTAGTCATGCTCGTCCGACCCATCGCCCTCGACCTCGGGCGCATCACCGGCCAGCGCCGCACGGATCATCGTCGGGATCACATGCGACCCGGACTCGCCAGGTCCGTAGACCGTGCCGTAGCGCAGGACGCTAACGGTGGCTGTCGCGGAGCAGAGTCGCAGCGCGTGCTCGCACGCGAGCCTGGCGAGGGCGAACGTGGACCGAGGCCGCGGCAGGTCGGACTCGCGCGACGGCGTGCAGACGGGGTCGCCGTAGACGGCACCCGAGCTCGCAAAGACCACGTGACCGCCGCGGGACGCGAATGCGCAGAGCAGCGGCACGAGCGGTGCGAGGCTGGCCTCAACCTCGTCGACGAGTCGTTCGGGCCGCGAGGCCGACGGCTGCGGGAGCGAATCCATAAGGACGAGCGCGCTGGCGTCCGCGATCGACCGCGCGGCAACCCTATCGGTGAAGTCCGCATCGCATCTCACAAAGCGCGCGCGGCCCGCGGCAACCATCGATGCGGTGTAGCGCGATGGTCCAAGGTCGGGTCCGACGAGCGTGACCAGCGATCCCGCTCCGATCAGGCGAGCGAGCAGATGTGAACCGAGAAATCCGCCGCCGCCGGTCATCGCGACACGCATCGCCGAATTCCGCCCGTACGTTGCGCTCGCCATGATTCACCATCAAACCGGACGAGGATTGAGGGCACCGCTGGGACCTCATTACGCTCGCGGCTACCGCGGTGTGGGGGTCCCGGCGGGCGTTTAGGACATCAATCCACGGTCAATGGCCGCTCAACGCTCGACACGCCGGCCCGCTGCCGCTTCCACTCCCCGCGACCCCCACCGAGCGCGGCAAGCGCGAGGACGCCAACCTTCCACAGGCAGTACGACGGCGCCCAGAGGAGGATGCGCATCACGACCCACGGGGTCATGCGGCCAAGAGCCGCTCCACGCAGCACATAGAGGAACAGGCAGAGGATTGCGATTGCCGCGAGGACGACCACGCCGGCCCATCCCGCAGCCGCGCCGCCGACAAACGCGAGAACGCTCGCCAGCGCGAGCGGAGCGAAGGGTGGAGTGAGGCCACTCAGCCCCGCGAACAACGCGTTTCGATCTCGGCGCAGGACACCTCTTCGCAGCAGACTCGCCACGTCCCGCGTGAAGTCGAATTTGCCTCGCTCCCAGCGGACGGCTTGCGAGCCCGCATCTCGGAGGGACGCCGGCATGATCGATCGAACGATCGCATCGGTCGCCAATCTGATGCGGTGGCCGTCGCGTACGAGACGAAAGAAGAGCTGCGCATCCTCGACGACCGAGGATTCGTTCCAGCGGTAGCGACGCAGGGTCGCCGCGCTGAAGCACATTCCATTGCCGAACAGACCGGATGAGCTCCCGAGGCGCTCGTACGCGAGCGGTTTCAGATGACAGCCGAGCTCGAAGGCGAGCTCGCGGATCCGAATGAGCGGGCGGTCCTCCGAGACGCGCACGAGGTTCAACCCTTGAACGATCTCGGCTCCGTTCGCGAGGTGCCGGCTCATCGCGAGGAGAAAATCCGGCGAGAGCTCGCTGTCGGCATCGACGACCACGTAGGCGTCGATGCGCGAAGCTTCCGCGTGGAGCTCGTCGACGAGCCAGTTCAGTGCCGCGCCCTTTCCGCGCCGGTCGGGATCGTTTCGCTCGTGCACCACCGCGCCGTGGCGGTGGGCGATCGCCGCGGTGGCGTCGGCGCAGTTGTCAGCAACGACGTGGACGGTGAAACGGTCGGTCGGGTACTTAAGGCGCACCAGATTCGCGACAGTTCGCCCGATCGTCTTCTCCTCGTTGTGCGCGGGCACCAGCACGGCAAAGACAGCGACGTCAGCGCCGGAGGCGGCCTGCGCCACGGCGCGCCTTGGCAGGAGGGTCACCACGACGAGGAAACCCAGATACAACGAGGGCAGCGTCACGAGCAAGCCCACCGCGGCGGCGGCGAGTGCCCCTTCGGTCGTCACGTCTACGGTCCAGCGGCCGGTGGCGCGGCGACCTTCATCGTCATTCGTGCGCTCGCGGTGAGGCTCGCGTTGGCCGTGTCGGTCACGGTGACGCTCTCGCTCGGCGGGGTGACGAGGGTGACCGAGAAGCTGTGGGCCCCGCCGTCGCCCGCAGTGAAGGTGTAGTTGGCGGGCAGCGTCGCGAGCAGGTCGCTGCTTGTGAACTGCACCGTGCCGCGGTAACCGGTGGCCACGTTGCCGTAGCGGTCCTTGGCCGTCACGGTGACGTTGAAGGACTGGTTGACGGTGGCCGTCGCCGGCGCGCCCAGGGTCAAGCTGGCCGCGGCGCCCGGCTTCACGGTGACGCTGACCGAGCCGGTGACGCTCGCGGTCGCCGTGTCGGTCGCGGTGACCGTCTGCGCCCCGGCCTTCGTCAGCGTCACCGAGAACGTGCCCTGACCGTTGGTCAGCGAAGAGTCTGCCGGGAGCACCACGCCCGAGGAGGTATCGCTGCTGGTGAAGTGCAGCGTGCCTCCGTACTGGGGCACCGGATTACCGCGGAGATCCTCGGCGACCACGGTCACGGTCATCGGCTGACCGGCATTCACGCTTGCCGGAGCCGTGACCTTGAGAGTGCGGGCGACCGGAGGCAGTCCGCCGTAGCCGCAGGCCCCGGAGGCGGGCTGCTGGATCGCGCGGATGTGCCCGTAGTACGCATCTCTCGCCCAGAACACGGAGACCGGATAGGTCAGGTTGTCGCACGCGATCTCCCAGGGACTCTGTCCCGGGTACGCGTATTGGATCCACCCGAGCTTCGTCCCGGTCTTCGTGTACTCGAAGAGATAGGGGCAGCCGCCGCCGAGGATGAATAGGTCATCGCCCCCAACGGCGACACCGCTGGCTTCGTCGTAGCCACACTCGGGAGTCATGTCGTTCGGCGGAACGTCGACGTCGACGTAGGGAGTCCCGTCAACGAGGACGGCGCTGCCCGCGGCGCTCGCGTACGTGTGGTAGTGGTAGACGCGCATCGTGGCATCGGGGCTGTACCAGAGCGTGTCGTCGGTCCCGTCGTACGCCAGGCCGTTGATCTCGGATGAGCACGTCAGATATTTGCAGTCGCCGGGGCGGTTGGTCGCCGGATCGATCGTGAACGCGAGGGTCGCGATGCCAGTCGTCTTGTCGAGCTCGTAGATCGAAACGCCATCGCCGCCCGCCGCCCAGAAGAGATCGCGTCCGGCGTCGTAGGACATCGCGTTTATCCCAGACGGGGCGCCGGTGATGGCGATGTCGATGTGGCCTGTTGCCGCGCTGGGTCCGCCTGCGGGAGGGGTGTCGATCCGGTGCAGGACCGTGCCGTTGTACTCGGTGTAGTAGAGGTAGCGCCCGTCGAACGCGATGGACTTACTGAGGACCTGGCCCTCCGGCGTCGCGACGTCCGCGATCACGTCGCCGGGAGCGGCCAGTGCCGGTTGGGCGCCCGCGATCGGCAGCTGCAGGACGACGAGGGCCAGGATCAGCAGTCCATTCAGCCTTGGGCTGCCTGCGCCTGCCCGCTTCACGGCAGGAGCGGGAGCTTGACCGTTATCTGAGCGCTCGCGGTGAGGCTCGCGTTGGCCGTGTCGGTCACGGTGACGCTCTCGCTCGGCGGGGTGACGAGGGTGACCGAGAAGCTGTGGGCCCCGCCGTCGCCCGCAGTGAAGGTGTAGTTGGCGGGCAGCGTCGCGAGCAGGTCGCTGCTTGTGAACTGCACCGTGCCGCGGTAACCGGTGGCCACGTTGCCGTAGCGGTCCTTGGCCGTCACGGTGACGTTGAAGGACTGGTTGACGGTGGCCGTCGCCGGCGCGCCGAGGGTCAAGCTGGCCGCGGCGCCCGGCTTCACGGTGACGCTGACCGAGCCGGTGATGCTCGCGGTCGCCGTGTCGGTCGCGGTGACCGTCTGCGCCCCGGCCTTGGTCAGCGTCACCGAGAACGTGCCCTGACCGTTGGTCAGCGAAGAATCTGCCGGGAGCACCACGCCCGAGGAGGTGTCGCTGCTGGTGAAGTGCGCCCGGCCGGCGTACGCGGTGTCCGTGTTCCCGTACTGGTCCTGTGCCTTGAGAGTGACGCTGAAGGCCGCACCCGCCGTCGGAGTGGTGGTGCTGGCGGAAGCGGCGAACTTCGTCGCGCTCGCGGCGCGCACCGTCACGGTGAGCGCGCCGGTGATGCTCGCGGTCGCGTTGTCCGTCGCGGTGATCGTCTGCACGCCGGCCCTGATCAGGGTCGCGGAGAACGTCCCCTGACCGTTCGTCAGGGTCGCGTCAGCCGGGAGCGCGACGCCCGTCGACGTGTCGCTCGATGTGAAGTGCACGGTCCCGGCGTAACCGGTGTCGGTGTTCCCGTACTGGTCGAGGGCCGTGGCGGTGAACGAGAGCGGCGTACCGGCGGTCGGATACGCGCCGCCGGTCGTCAACGCGAGCTTGCTCGCCGCCGCGGGGCGCACGCTGACGTTCAGAGCTCCGGTGATCGATGCGGTCGTTGTGTCCGTCGCCGTGATGGTCTGCGCGCCCGCCACGAAGAGCGTTGCCGAGAACGTGCCTTGGCCGTTCGTGAGGGTCGCGTTCGCCGGCAACACCGTACCTGTGGACGTGTCGGTACTGGTGAAGTGCACGGTCCCGGCATATCCGGTGTCGGTGTTGCCGGCGGAGTCCTGCGCCGTGACGGTGAACGAGAAGGCGGCACCGGCCGTCGGCGTCGCCGTCGTCGCCAGGACCAGATGGTTCGCCGGGCCGACTGCTGCAGCGACCGTCAGCGACGCGGTCGTCGAGAACGAGTTTGCCGCGTCCGACACCGTGATCGTCTGCGGACCCGTCGTGGCGAGAGTGACGGAGAAGGACCCCTGGCCATTCGTCAGCGTCGAGTCAGCCGGGAGCACGACACCCGAGCCCGTGTCGCTCGTCGCGAAGTGGACGGTACCGGTATACGTGGTGACCGGGCTGCCCTGGGCATCCTCGGCGGTGACGCCCACGGTGAACGCCTGCCCGACGGCCGCGTTCGCAGGGGCGGTCACCTTGAGGTCGTGGACGGTCTTCGGCGCGCCGTTCAGGAACGCGTTGAGCAGATTCGCGGTCGTCCGCTGGATGCGCGGGTCCGCGTACGTGTACCAATAGTTGTCGAGACCCCAGCTCCAGGACATGGTGCCCGAGGCGAACACCCACGCGCCGCTCGGTGCCTGGTAGATGGACGACTGCGCATACTCGGCGCCGTAGAACTCTCCCGTGTAGGGCGAATTCGAAAGGAAGGTCCATTGCGTCGCGCCGGTCGGCCCCGGAAAGCTGGAGTCATAGCGATCCATCTCGTAGCCGACGAGCTTCGGCACGCTGTCGCCGTCCTTAAAGCCTGTTCCGGCGTAGAGCCAGTGCGAGCTGTTCGTTACCACGTACGGGGAGTTGTTGGGAACGTAGTTCCCGGTGACCGGGTCCGGCGCCGAGAAGGGAACCTCATCGCGGAACATGACGCCCA
>Ga0209156_10003896_pt1 | contig 11034 bp, 10 predicted proteins | sample GraSoiAngelo_124_FD_185881 | JGI IMG/M metagenome (GOLD analysis project Ga0209156, IMG submission 185881) | Grasslands soil microbial communities from the Angelo Coastal Reserve, California, USA - 14_0927_05_20cm (SPAdes) (version 2) | ecosystem: Environmental > Terrestrial > Soil > Grasslands...
CAAGCCGATGAGAATGCCAATCTCTTCGTCGCACATCCTTAGTGATTGCTCCACGGGTTGCACCGCAGCAAGGCTTAGATCCTGCACGAGCTCCAAGTGCGTCAGGAGTTCCGTGGCCGACCCTAACGCGATCCGGAGACACCGCACGAACTGTGGAGTGGTCGCGAGCGCGTACCCCTCGGCGATGTTCGCTGGAATGGCCGCGGCCGCTCGACGAATCTGGTCTGCCAGACCGAAATGCCGGCGCAAGGGATCATCGAGGGTGAGTTTGTATGCGCACCGGGCCACGGTCTTCCCGCACGTCCACGCTTTCAGCGACGCGAGCCTCTTCACGGGAGAGAACTTGAACGCAGCGGTGCCAACGCTTGGCACCAAAATCGCGCGGCTCGAAGCCATTCCTTGCGCTGCGCTTCCCCCTTCCCACTTCCCTCTTCCCTTTATCAGTTATCAGTCGCCCAGCTTCTTCGCGAACCCAACGACGCGGTCGAGCGCCTTCTGGAGGCTATCCGTGGCGGCGGCATACGACAGTCGCACGTAGCGGTCGTCTCCGAACGCCGCCCCCGGCACCAGCGCCACGCCCGTCGTGGTGATGAGCCGCGTGCAGAATTCCGTCCCGCCGATGCCCCCGAACGAGTCTACCCGGAAAAAGAAATAGAACGCGCCGAGCGGCTCGACGAACTCGACCCCGGGCAGATCCTGCCGGAAGCGCGTGACCACAAGATCCCGCCGCTTGCGGAACTCGGCCACCATCCGTCCGACATCCTGCTCCACCCGGTCGTCTCCCAGCGCCGCGGCGGCGGCCACCTGAGCGGGGTGATTCGCTCCCGTCGTGGTGTGCGACTGCAGCGCCGCCATCGCCTTCGCGACGGGCCCCGGTGCGAGCGCGAGCCCGATACGCCACCCGGTCATCGCGTACGCCTTACTGACGCCGTAAATCACCACCACGCGCTCGAGCAGCTCGTCGGGCAGATCGAGGAACGACGGCGCCGGACCGGTCCCGTAGTGGATCCGGCGATAGATCTCGTCGGCGACCACCCATACCTTGCGGTCGCGCGCCCACTGCGCGATCGCCTTGATCTCCGCGTGGGTGTACACCGCTCCCGTGGGATTGCACGGCGAACACAACACGAGACCCTTGGCGCCGGGAACCACGCGATCCAGGTCCCGCACGCTCACCTTCAGGCTCCATTCGGGATCGCCCGGGACGAGCACCGGCCGGGCGCGGCACAGGTACACGATCTGGGGATACGACACCCACGCCGGCGCCGGGATCGCGACCACGTCGCCGGGCCCGAACAGGGCAAAGCACACGTTGAAGAGCGACTGCTTCGACCCGTTCGACACCACGATGTGGTCGGCGTTGACTGCGCGCCCGCCCGAGAGGAGCGACAGGTGCTTCGCCCCGGCGGCCCGCAGCTCGAGGATCCCCTCGTTCGCGGGGTAGTGGGTCTTCCCCTCCCGGATGGCGCGGACGCCGGCGTCCGCCGGGATGGACGGCGTGGGGAAATCCGGCTCTCCCGCTCCCAGATCGATCACGTCCTCGCCCGCCGCCTTGCGGCGCTTCGCCTCCTGCGAGATCGCGATGGTCGCGGACGTCTCGAGGTGTTGCAGGTTGGGCGACAGACCGGAGGCCGGGGGCATGCGCGGGAGGATAGCCCCGCGAGGCAAGGTGGGCAACCGCGATTCGATTCCCAGGCTGAAGCCTGGGCTCTGTGCCGCGCTGCCCTGAAGGGCAGGGCCCTGTCGGCCCCACCCTTCAGGGTCGGAACGACGCGGCGCCGTTGCCTTTCCCCGAGGTACGCGGTACCATCCTGCCGCTGGCTCGCCCTTTGACAACCGAGGACGGTGTGACGGGAGCGGATGCGAAGACCGCGCTGGAGCGCGGCAGGCCGGTGGTGCTGCTGTGTCCCCCGGCCCCGGAGAACGCGCAGCATTTGTGGGAGCTGCTGGGGCCGATACCGGGGCGCGGCCCCGAGTTGGGGCCGCCCGTGCTCATCGTCTGTGCCGACGACGCGGCCGCGGCCGAGTGGCCCGCCCTCGCCCCCGCCGGGCTCCGCGTCCGCGCCGTCACGGGGCTGGCCCGCACCGCACGCAGTCTCAAGCAGCGCCCGCCGCAGGTTCTCGCCGGGGCCGTGAAGGACCTGGCCGCGCTGGTGCAGCGCGCCGCCCTCAAGCTCGACCAGGTCGCCTCGCTCGTGGTGGCATGGCCCGAGGCGCTCATCGCCGGGGAGCATGCCGCGGCGCTCGACACACTGTTGGGCGAGGCGCGCGAGGCGCGTCGCCTGGTGCTCAGCTGGAACCCCGCACTGTTGGCCGATTTTCTCGAGCGACATGCCCGCAGGCCGCTGGTCGTGGGAACCCTGCCCGTGGACGACAGCGGCGTCCCCCTTCCTCCGGTCGGGCGCGTCCGCTATTGCGTCGTGCCACGGGGCCGCCGAACGGCCGTCGTTCGCGATGTCCTCGATTCCCTGGACGCCTGGGAGGCCCTGGTCTGGCACGGGGGTCCGATTCCTGTACCCGAAGCCCGGCCCGACGTTGTGATCTGCACCGCCCTGCCATCGCGCGAGGAGCTCGCGGCGCTGGGCAAGCTGGGCGAGCGCGTGGTCCTGACCAGCGCGGCCCAGCTACCGTACCTGCGCTCCGTCGCGACGCTGACGCCACTTGCCCTCCCCGGCACCGCTGACCGCGCACGCGATCGCACCGAGGACCTGCGCGAGCGCGTGGCGCGCGTGCTCGAGAACGGTGTGGACCAGGAGCTCGCCCTGCTCGATCCCTTGTTCGAGCGGTTCGATCCGGCGGAGGTGGCGGGGGCACTGCTCGCCATTCTGGGGGAAGAGGGACGGGGGAAGGGGGAAGGGGCCACTCCGCCCCTCCCCGCCGAGTCGGCGCGCGTGAAGGTCTTCGTGAGCGTGGGAAGGAAGGATCGCGCGAGCGCCAAGGATCTGGTCGGAGCCCTGATCCGCGAAGCCGGTGTGGCGAAAGACGACATCGGCCGCATCGACGTGCGCGAAACCTTCAGCCTGGTCGAGGTGGCGGCCGGCGCGGCGGATCGGGCCGTGCGCGGCCTCACGGGGACCACGATCTGCGGGCGTCGGGTGATCGCGCGGCTCGACCGGGAGCGGTAGACGGGCGGAACGCGGACGGCGATGTGCCGGTACCATGCCCGTGCACACCACATCCAGCGATCCCACGTCACCCGCCGCGACGCGAACGCAGCGGGTCCTGCTGCGAGGGTATCACGGCCAGCCCGGCTCCGGCACCGTCACGATCCGCGAATTCAGCCGGGACGAACGCCTGCGTCGCGCGTTCACCGGGCTCGGCAAGTGGTGGGGCATCGCTCTCGTGTCGGTCCTCGTCCCCGTGGCGCACTTCGTCCTCGTCCCGTCGTTCCTTGCCTACGGCGCCTGGCAGTTCTTCCAGCGACTCGGCACGGCCGAGCTGGCGGTCGACGCGCGCGGCACCTGCCCCGACTGCGGCGCCGAGCAGGCGCTCGAGCTGGCGCCGCGGTGGCGGGCGCCCCAGCCCGTGACGTGCCGTCAGTGTCACCGCGGGCTGCAGCTCGTCCTTCCTTCTCCTTAGGGCGCGATGCGGTCCGCGAGCCAGTGTAAGCTCTCGCTCACGTGCGCGTGCCAGTACTTCCAGTCGTGCCTCCCCGGCCACTCCGCATACGTACTGGCGATCCCCAGCGCCGCGAGCTCGGCGTGGAACGCGCGCGCCTGGTCCAGGAGCCTGTCCTGGGTGCCCACGTCGATGAACAGCGCGGGCATCGGGCCGCGCGCGGCCGCAAGGCGCCGCACCAGCTGCGCCGGATCGCGCGCGGTCCAGGATGCGATCGTCCGCCCGAACGCCGGGGCGATCGCCCCCCAGATCCCTCTCCAGTCGGCGGCGAGCGAATCGATCGACATGTGGTAGTGCGCCGGCGCCGCGAACGGATGCGGCCCCGCATAGAGCGGCGACAGCACGCCCGAATGACTCGCGGCCGCCGAGAATACATCGGGATGCGCGAGCGCGATCGTGACGGCCCCGAACCCCCCCATGCTCAACCCCGCGATGCCCCGATGCCGGCGGTCGGCGAGCGTGCGGTACGTCGAATCGACGTGGCGGACGAGGTCGCGGGCGATGTAGTCCTCGTACCGGGCCTGGACGACGCACAGCGCCGGCGCCGCGCGATTGAGCAGGGTGTCCGCGAGGCACGCGGCGTACGGCTCGGGCGCCTCCTCCCAGTTGGTGTACCAGCCGTCGTCGCCGTCCGGCATCACGAGGATCATCTCGGAGCTGCCGCCGGCGATCAGCGAGTCGGCCACCACGTCGATGCTCGCGAGCGATACCCAGTCGGCTTCGTTCCCGGTCAGGCCATGGAGATAGTAGGCCACCGGGTAGCGTTTGGCGGGCGCGGCCGCGTACGACGGCGGCAGATAGACCACGTAGTGCTTCTCCACGCCCAGCGCGGGCGCGAAGAACCGTTCCACCCGGACCGTGCCGCGGGGCGGAGCGACCAGCAGGGCGACGCCGGCAAGCGCCGCGCAGGACCGAGCGAGCACCAGGAGCCTCCTCTTCTGAAAAGCCGACGGGCCGCCCAGCGGGGCGACCCGTGACTTGCGGCTTGAGCCTTGCGGCTTATTTCTTGTTCACCACCTGCTTCAACTGCTTGCCGGCGCGAAACGCGGGGGCGATCGACGCTTTGATCTGAATCACGCCGCCCGTCTTGGGATTGCGACCCATGCGCGCCGCGCGCTTGCGGGCTTCGAAGTTCCCGAAGCCGGTGATCTGCACCTTGGCGCCCTTCTTGAGCTCGCCGGCGATGATCCCCTTGTCGTCGAACAGTGCTTCGATCGCCCGGCCGGCGTCGGCCTTCGACATCTTGGTCCGCATGGCCAGTGCCGCGGTCAGCTCGGCTTTGTTCACGGTGTCTCCTTGTGAGGGTCCAGGGCCGCAAAAACCCCTAGGAATTCCGCCCGTTTCGCGGGGGGGCACCCGAAAACCCGCATAAAACCGCCACAATATGAGTCCCCACCCCCAAAAACCGCAATAGACGGGCACTTCCGTGCCCCACCCCCCCTCCCCGTTGCCAGAACCTCTTCGGGCTGCTTCCAGACGCAAGCCGTAAGTTGTCGCCAGTTCCACGTAAAGGCGTTGCCGCACTGGCACCTGGTATCTTATGACCGCTTGCGGCTTGGCATCTGGCAACTACCCTGGCGTCTGATCGCTGTCCCCTGGAGCCCGCTGTGTTTCACGGTACGCGCCCCGGCTGGATCGAGGTGATCGCCGGCGTGATGTTCTCCGGAAAGAGCGAGGAGCTGGTGCGCCGCGTGCGGCGCGCGGTGATCGCCAAGAAGCGCGTCCAGGTCTTCAAGTCACACCTCGATGCCCGCTACGCGGGCTTGTACACGGTGAGCACGCACGACGGCGGGCTGGTGGAAGCCGAGCCCGTAGATTCGGCCGAGGCGGTGATCCGCGCGCTTCGACCCGACACCGAGGTCTTGGCCGTGGACGAAGTGCAATTCTTGGACGACGGGATCGTGACCGCCGCGAACGGCCTCGCGGACCGGGGTGTCCGCGTCGTGCTCGCGGGCATCGACATGGATTTCCGCGGCCTGCCCTTCGGACCGATGCCCACGCTCCTCGCGATCGCCGAGATCGTGGACAAGCTGCAGGCGATCTGCGTGGTGTGCGGCGGGCCGGCCAGCCGCAACCAGCGGCTCGTCAACGGCAGGCCCGCGCTCTGGGAGAGCCCCACGATCATGGTGGGGGGACGGGAGTCGTACGAGGCGAGATGCAGGCATTGCCACAAGGTGCCGAGGGCGGATGAGGATCAGACAGCCTTGCTGTGAGCGGGAAGCGGGAAGCGGGAAGCGGGAAGCGTCCCTGCCACACCCTTCCCCCTTCCCGCTTCTCGCTTCCCTCCGATGCTGAACGTCGCGTTGACGGGCAACATCGCCGCCGGGAAATCCACCGTCGTCGATCTGTTCCGTCGCTGGGGCGCCACGATCATCGACGCCGACGAGCTGGCGCGAGAAGCCCAGGCGCCCGGTGGCGAGGTGCTCGCGTCGATCGCCCGGCGGTTCGGCGCCGATGTCCTCGCCGCCGACGGCTCCCTCGACCGCGCGGCGCTGCGCGGTAAGGTGATGGGCGATCAGGCGGCGCTCGACGCGCTCAACGCCATCGTCCACCCGGCCGTGCGCCGGCGCCGCGACGAGCTGGCGCGCGAAGCCGCCGAGCGCGGCGACGTCCTGGTCGTGAACGACATCCCGCTGTTGTTCGAGGCGCTCGATCCCGCGCAATTCGACGCGGTCGTGCTGGTGGATGCGAGCGTCACTCTGCGGCGCACGCGCCTGCGCGCGATGCGTGGCCTCTCGAGCGACGAGGCGGACCGGATGATCGCGGCGCAGATGCCGGCCGAGCGCAAGCGCGCGCAGAGCCACTTCACCATCGAGAACGAGCGCTCACTGAAGACCCTCGAGCGACGCGCCCGGAAGGTGTTCGAAGAGCTGCGCCGCCGCGCCGCGGCGGCCGCACTCGGCCGCCCCGCCCGTACCCTGCTGCTCGTCGCGCCCCCGTCGGACGCCAAGCATCCCGCCCTGAGCGCCATCGGCGCCCGCTACGGCGATGCCGGACTCGCCGTGCACCGCGTCGCCGACAGCCGCTCGGCGCTCGAGAAAGCGCTGCAGCGGCCCGACGAGCCGCCCGACGCCATCGTCGCCGTGCACCCGGCGGCTCCCGCTGCCGAGCAGGCCTGGACGCGCGCGGGCCGCCCCGGCGTGCTCGCCTACCTATCCGACGACCCCGACCCCGTGGCCGTGCGACTCGATCTGCGCCCGTGGGGCTACGAGCGGTTGCGTCTGATGGAGCCCGGCGCCGCCGGTTTGGCGCCGCGACCGGATCTGTTTCCATCGGCCAACCCGTTGGGTTGACAGAGGTTTCGCGCGCCGGTAACCTTCGCCGCGACCATGGCGAACATTCCGTCCGAGCTGCGCTACAGTGAAGACCATGAGTACGTGAAGCGCTCGGGCGACGGTTCGATCGCGCACATCGGCATCACCGACTACGCGCAGGGAGAGCTGGGCGACGTCGTCTACGTCGAGCTCCCCAAGGTGGGCGCGACGTTCGCGCGCCGGGACGTGTTCGGCACCATCGAGGCGGTCAAGGCGGTCTCGGAGCTGTACGCGCCGGTGGCGGGCACGGTCACCGAGGTGAACGCCGCGCTCGAGAGCGATCCCGCGCTCGTGAATCGCGATCCCTACGGCGCCGGGTGGATGATCAAGCTGAAGGTGAAGAACCCGGCGGACATCGATCACCTGCTCTCGAGCGAGGCGTACAAGAAGCACATCGGGCAATGAAGCCGTCAGGCAGCGGACGCACGCTCACGATCACGTTCCATGGGCACGCCTGTTTCACCCTCGAAGGGGACGGACATCGCCTCGTTGTCGACCCGTTCCTGACGGGCAATCCCGCGGCCGACATTCCCGTCGACCGTCTCCCCAAGGTCGACGCCGTGCTGCTGTCGCACGGTCACGGCGACCACCTGGGCGACGCGATTCCGATCGCGACCCGGGACGGGGCTACGATCGTCGCCACGGCCGAGCTGGCCCGATTCTGCGGGCAGCGGGGTGCCACGGCGCACGCCATGCATATCGGCGGCGCGCACCAGTTTCCGTTCGGCGGGGTGAAGCTCGTGCCCGCGTTCCACGGCGGCCAGGTCGAGGGCGACGAGTCCGGCCGGTTCACGACCAATCCCTGCGGCATCGTGGTCACCCTGGCGGGTAACACCGTGTACCATTGCGGCGACACGGCGCTCACGCTCGAGATGCAGCTCCTGGCGGATCAGGTGGACACGATGCTGGTCCCGATCGGGGACAACTACACCATGGGCGTCGCGGACGCGGTGCGCGCGGTGGAGTTCGTGAAGCCGCGGACGGTGATACCGATGCACTACAATACCTGGGACGTGATCAAGGCCGATCCGGAGGAGTTCAGGCGTCGGGTCGGCGCGCGGGCGGAGGTGGTCGTGCTCCGGCCCGGGCAGTCCCACACCCTCGCGTAAGGAGCGATCAAGGCCCCGCGTCCATGTCCACCGTACGCGCTTCCCTCGCCCCCGCCGACCGTTTCGTGACGCGCCACATCGGCCCCAGTCCCGACGAGACGCGGGGCATGCTGGCGACGCTGGGCTACGAGTCGCTCGACGCGTTCATCGACGCCGTCGTACCGGCCGACATCCGCCTGCGGCGGCCGCTGGCGCTGCCGCCCGGGCGCACCGAGCGCGAGGTGCTGCAGGCGCTCCGGGGCCTGGCCGCCCAAAACCAGTTGTTCCGCTCCTACATCGGCATGGGGTACTACCACTCGTTCACCCCGCAGGTGATCCAGCGCAACATCGTGGAAAACCCGGGCTGGTACACGGCCTACACGCCCTACCAGCCCGAGATCGCGCAGGGCCGGCTGGAAGCATTGCTCAACTTCCAGACGATGGTCTCCGATTTGACCGCCCTGCCGATCGCGAACGCGTCCCTGCTCGATGAAGCCACGGCTGCGGCCGAGGCGATGCATCTCACCGAAGCGGTCGTGGCCGTGCCCCCCGGGACGACGCCCATGTTCCTGATCGCCGAGGGGTGTCATCCGCAAACCATCGCCGTCGTGCGCACCCGGGCCGAAGCGCGTGGCGTGCAGACCGTGGTCGCCGATCCGCATGCGTTCGACTTCCGGCCGGGCGTGATCGGGGCGCTGCTGCAGTATCCCACCACGGACGGCAAGATCGAGGATTACCGCGCGTTCTGCGAGCAGGCCCATGCCGCGGGCGCGCTCGTGACCGCGGCGACGGATCTGCTCGCGCTCACCCTGTTGACGCCGCCCGGCGAGTGGGGGGCTGACATCGCCGTGGGGAGCTCCCAGCGGTTCGGCGTCCCCATGGGGTACGGCGGCCCGCACGCCGCGTTCTTCGCGACCCGCGAGGAGCACAAGCGTCACGTCCCCGGTCGCATCATCGGCGTGTCGAAGGACGCCGCAGGCCGACCGGCGCTGCGCATGGCGCTCCAGACCCGCGAGCAGCACATCCGCCGCGAGAAGGCCACGTCGAACATCTGCACGGCGCAGGTGCTCCTTGCCGTGATGGCGAGCATGTACGCCGTGTATCACGGGCCCGAGGGCTTGCGCCGCATCGCCGAGCGCGTCCACACGCTGGCGGTGCTGCTGGGCCAGGCCCTCACGCGACTCGGCTACCGCGTCGTGCACTCCTCGTTTTTCGACACACTGAGCATCGAGGTCGAGTCCTGGGCGCTGCCGCGCCTGATCGACGCCGCGCGCACCCGCCGCATCAACCTGCGCCTCGCGTCGCCCACGCGCGTCGGCATCTCGCTCGACGAGGCCACGACCCTAGGCGACCTCGCCGACCTGGTCACGGCATTCTCGCTCAACGAGGTGCTGCCGTTCATGGTCGAGGACCTGGGCGCCAAGGCCGACGCCGCCATCCCCGAGGCGCTGCGCCGCGCGTCGCCCTACCTGACGCATCCGGTGTTCCACCGCTATCGGTCCGAGACGGAGATGCTGCGCTACATCAAGCGGCTCGAGGCGCGCGACCTCGCGCTCACCTCGGCGATGATCCCGCTCGGCTCGTGCACGATGAAGCTCAACGCCACCACCGAGATGGTCCCGCTCTCCTGGCGCGAGTTCAACCGGCTGCACCCGTTCGCGCCGCGCGAGCAGGCCACCGGCTACCGCATCCTGTTCCGCCAGCTCGAGGACATGCTCGCGGAGATCACCGGGTTCCCGAAGGTCTCGCTACAGCCCAACTCCGGCGCGCAGGGCGAGTTCACCGGACTGCTCGTCGTCCGTGCATACCACCGGTCGCGGGGCGAGGGCCATCGGACCACGTGCCTCATCCCCGCCTCGGCCCACGGCACCAATCCGGCGAGCGCCGTGCTGGCCGGCCTCCGCGTCGTGCCGGTGCGCTCCGACGAGCGGGGCAACATCGACCTGGCCGATCTGCGGGCCAAGGCCGCCGAGCACAAGCACACGCTCGCCGCGCTGATGGTGACTTACCCATCGACGCACGGAGTCTTCGAGACCTCGATTCGCCAGATCTGCGACGTCGTGCACGCGCACGGCGGGCAGGTCTACATGGACGGCGCGAACATGAACGCCCAGGTGGGCCTGGTCCGCCCCGCCGACATCGGGGCCGACGTGTGCCACCTGAACCTCCACAAGACGTTCTGCATTCCGCACGGCGGCGGCGGCCCCGGGATGGGGCCGATCTGCGTCGCCCCGCACCTCGCGCCCTTCCTTCCCGATCACCCGGTCGTGCCGCTGCGTCAGCAGCAGCCATGCGGCACGGTGGCGGCGGCACCGTGGGGCAGCGCCTGGATCCTGCCGATCTCCTGGGCCTACGTCGCTCTCATGGGACGCGAGGGGCTCGTCGAGGCGACCAAGATGGCGATCTTGAACGCGAACTACGTCGCGCGCCGGCTCGCTCAGCCGTATCCGCTGCTCTACACCGGGGAGCACGGCCTCGTCGCGCATGAGTGCATCATCGACTGCCGCCCGTTCAAGGCGTCGGCCGGGATCGAAGTGGAGGACATCGCCAAGCGGATCATCGATTACGGCTTCCACCCGCCCACGGTCTCCTTCCCCGTCCCGGGAACCCTGATGATCGAGCCGACCGAGAGCGAGTCGAAAGAAGAGCTGGACCGCTTCTGCGACGCGCTGATCGCCATCCGCGAAGAGATCCGCGAGGTCGAGCAGGGCACGCAACCGCGCGGCAACAACTTGCTCACCAACGCGCCGCACACGCTGGAAGACGTGATCGCCGACGGGTGGGAGCGCCCCTACTCGCGCGAGCGCGCGGCGTTCCCGGCGACTTGGACACGGCAGCACAAGGTGTGGCCCTCGGTGGGACGCGTGGACGGCGCCTACGGCGACCGCAACCTGGTGTGCGTCTGCCCGCCGGTGGAAGCCTACGCCCTTGCCGCTGACTGACGGCGGTCGCGCGCGCGGGGGCGCCGCGACGGCCGCCGAGCCCGGCGTGGCCGCCGGCCGGAGCGGCGCCTC
>Ga0209156_10003898_pt1 | contig 11033 bp, 4 predicted proteins | sample GraSoiAngelo_124_FD_185881 | JGI IMG/M metagenome (GOLD analysis project Ga0209156, IMG submission 185881) | Grasslands soil microbial communities from the Angelo Coastal Reserve, California, USA - 14_0927_05_20cm (SPAdes) (version 2) | ecosystem: Environmental > Terrestrial > Soil > Grasslands ...
GGTTGACCCCGGGCGGACATGATCCGCGCGGGATGATTCGACTCTCCCTCCTAACTGACTCCGGGTCGGGTAAACCCCCGACCCCCCCCTCGGGTGAAATCCCGATTACCGCCAGCGCCCGCGCGTCGGATTCTACATCCCCACAGCCCGCTCAGGTCTCGGAAGCCCCGTCACATCGGAGATGCGCCTCGTGCCTACCGAACTTCCGTCCACTCCCACCCGCTCGACGCATCTCACCGCCCGCGGTGCCACGCGCTGGGCCGTCCTCGTCGCCCTCGCCCTCGGCGCCGGCGCCCTGACGCTCGGTCCCCACGCGGTCGGCGGCGAATTCCCGGCCGTCTCCTCCCCGAGCGCGGCCCTCGTCGCGGGCGGCGACACGCAGGTCGTCTACGGGCCCAAGCGGTTCGACACACCGACGGGCAGCCTGACCCTGCACGTGGAGCGCTTCGCCCTCGCGGTCGTGCCGGGCAGGCGCTACACCCTGCGGGTCGATAACGGCGCTACCGACGGCTCGCACCGCGTAAGCGGCGGCTCGGTGATCCTCAACGGCAGCCAAATCCTCTCCTCGGCCGACCTCGGGTCCGGCGCCTCCGGGTGGAGCCGGGTGGTGCAGCCGCTGTCCGAGGACACGATCGTGGTCGCGGTCCAGGGCACCGCGGGGGCGTACGTCACGGCATCCCTGCTCTCCACGCCGGACGCGAGCTTCCTCGTGTTCGGGCCGGAGCGATTCATCCGCCCGAGTGGCACGCCGGTCACCGAGACGCGGCATTTCACGACCTCGGCCACGGCCGCGGCCCCCTACCGCATGTGCATCGTGAACGGCAACGCGAACGGCACGCAGCGCATCTCGAGCGCCACGATCATGGTGAACGGCGTGTCGGTCGTGACCCAGAGCGAGCTGAACCAGCATGTGGGCGGGCTGATGAAGCAAGTGACCCTGCAGCGGGACAACACGATCACCATCAGCCTCACCGCCACGCCGGGCAGTTTTATCGACCTCTGCTTCAACGCCACGGACGTGACACCGCCCGTGATCACCATCAGCCAGCCCGCGAACAAGTTCATCACGCGCGAGGCGCAGGTCGGGGTGGCGGGAAGCGTGCAAGACGAGACGGCGACGACCGTGCGAGTGAACGGGCAGCCCGCGTCGATGAGCGGCACGAGCTTCACCGCGACGGTGCCTCTGGCCGCCGAGGGCAACAACGTCATTCACATCGTGGCGACCGATGCCGCAGGGCACAGCACCGATTCGAGCCGCACGGTCATTCACGACACCCAGCCGCCCGTGCTCACGCTCACGAGCCCCGCGGACGGGTTGATCACCAAAGATACGACCACCTCGGTCTCGGGCACTGTGACGGACCTGACTGCCGTGACCGCCAACGTGAACGGGATTCCCCTGCCCGTGGACTCGACCGGCGCGTTCCACGGCGCGGTCGCGCTCAGCGAGGGCAGTAACATCCTCACCGTCACGGCGACCGACGCGGCGGGCAACGCGACGAGCCAGGTCCGCACCGTCACGCGCGACACGCATGCCCCGGTGTTGGCGGTGACGGCACCCACGAATGGCCTGATCACGAACCACAGCCCCGTCACGGTGTCCGGGTCCGTCACCGATGCATCGGCCGTGACGGTGGCCGTGAACGGTACGCCCTTCACGGTCGGCGCCGACGGGCACTTCACTGGATCGGTCGCGCTGACCGAAGGCGCGAACACGCTGACGACCGTGGCGACCGACGCGGCTGGGAACGCGACCACCGACACGCGCTCGGTTACGCTCGACACGCACCCGCCGGCGCTTGCCGTGACGGCCCCGACCGATGGTCTCATCACGAAGCAGACGCCGGTCACGGTGTCGGGGACCGTGACCGACGCTACGCCGGTGACCGTGGATGTGAATGGCGTCCCCTTGCCGGTAGACGGAGCCGGTGTCTTCACCGGCCAGGTCCCGCTCGCCGAGGGCGCCAATCCGCTCACGGTGACGGCGCACGATGCGGCGACCAACACCGCGACGGTCGTACGGATCGTCACGCTGGACACCCATGCGCCGGCGATCGCGGTGACGCAGCCCGCCGACGGCGACATCATCAATGCCGCGTCGGTGACCACTACGGGCACAGTGACCGACGCGACGGCGAGCACCCTGACGGTGAACGGCAGTCCGGCTCCGCTGGGCTCCGGGGGGGCGTTCTCGGTCGAGGTGCCGCTCGCGCCCAACGCGAACACGATCACCTATGCGGCGACCGATGCGGCCGGCAACAGTGCGACCAAGAGCATCACCGTTACGCGCAGGACGTCCAACCTGCCGCCCGATCCCGCGCTGGTGGCGAGCGTGGTAAATCGAGCCGAAGTCACGACCATCGGGGACGCGACGAGCTTCTTGTACGCGGGGGCGACACCGATCCAGACGGGGGTGGCGGCGGGGGCGATCAACCCGGTACGGGCAGCAGTGCTGCGCGGCCGGGTGCTCGACAAGAGCTTCGCCCCGCTGGGCGGTGCCGCGGTCACGGTCCTCGGTCACCCCGAGCTGGGCCAGACGCTGTCGCGCGAGGATGGGGGGTACGACCTCGCCGTGAACGGCGGCGGCCGACTCACGTTGAGCTTCGTGAAAGGCGGCTACTTCCCGGCGCAACGCGCGACGGACGTGTCGTGGCAGGACTACACGACGCTGAACGACGTCATCCTGTTGCAACCCGATCCGGCCGTGACGGTCGTCGATCTCACGTCGCAAACGCCGCCCGTGGCGCGTGCGAGCGTCGTATCCGACGCTGATGGGTCTCGCCAGGCCACGCTGATCTTCAAGCCGGGGAACACGGCGACCCTGACCCGGCCCGACGGGTCGACCCAGTCGCTCACGACGTTATCGGTGCGGGCCACGGAGTACAGCGTGGGGGACTCGGGCAAGCTGGCGATGCCCGCCGAGCTGCCGCCCGCGAGCCAGTACACCTATGCCGTCCAGCTGAGTGCGGACGAGCAGCTCGCGGCGGGTGCCGGCGCACGCGTCACCTTCGCGCAGCCCGTGCCGTTCTACGTCGAGAACTTCCTGCACGTGCCGGTGGGGACGGTGGTGCCCACCGGGGGCTACGACGCCGCGAAGGGCACGTGGGTACCCGAGCCGAACGGCAAGGTGATCAAGGTGCTCGGCAAGGATGCGAACGGCCGGGCCCAGGTGGATATCACCGGCGACGGCCAGGCCGATCCGCCGAGCGCGCTGGCGGCGCTCGGCATCGACGACTACGAATTGGTGCAGCTGGGCGGCACGTATCCGGCGGGGTCTGACCTGTGGCGCGCGCTGGCGCCGCGGCTCGAGCCGGAGGACTTGAACTTCCCGTTCATTTTCGTCGGGACGACGCCGACCGAGGGGAAGGTGAAGGCCGGGTGCAGCTCGCGCGAAGGCGACCCGCTGCGGTGTCAGCTGCAGGCCCAGACCGCGTTTCAGTCGGTGGGCATCGTGGGCAGTCCCTTCACCCTCAACTACGCGAGCGACCGCACGCAGGGGAATGCGGCCGATCGCAAGCTCGACATCACGTTGACCGGGCCCACGCTTCAGGCGCAGCTGCTGCGGGTGGAGCTCGAGGTGGACGTGGCGGGCAAGCGGTTCACGGGATCGTTCCCGCCGACGCCGAACCTCACCTACGCGTTCAGCTGGGACGGGAAGGACATCTACGGGCGACTGACGCAGGGGACGCAACCGGCGACGGTGCTCATCGGGTATGTGTTCCCGGTGCAGTACGCGGCGCCGGCGAATGCGACGGATGCGTTCGGGCTGCCGTGCGCGCCGACCGGCACAGGATCGGCGTGCTCGATCATCGCCAACGCGCAGACCGGCGCGCGGGCGGAGCGCACCCTGGTGCAAGAGATCGAGACGTCGATCGGGACGCTCGACGCCACGGCGCTGGGACTGGGCGGGTTCACACTCGACGTGCAGAATGTGTACGACCCGGTGGGTCAGGTGATGTATCGCGGCGATGGGACCCGGCGTGCGGCGGCGGCGCTGCCGCCCGGAATCAAGACGGTGGTCGGCGGGTGCACGGCCTCGTGCAACCCGGTGAACGTAAGTGGGCCGGCCCTGCGAACGACCATGGGTCAGGCGGGCGGCATGGTGTTCGCTCCCGACGGGTCGATGTACTTCTCGGACATTTCCAGCTCCAGCGTGCGTCGCGTGACGCCGGACGGGACCATCAGCCTGTTCGCCGGCGGGTGCGGCACCTTCTGCCCGTACGGCGACGACAGTGTGGCGACCCGGGCGAACCTCGGCATTCCGCGCGGCCTCGCGCTCGGGGCGGACGGCAGCCTGTACATCGCTGACGCCTCCGGGCAGAGCGTAGTGAGGCGCGTATTGCCGAACGGCATCATCACGACCTTCGCCGGAACGCCGGGCGTGCCCGGCTTCGGTGGCGATAGTGGAGTCGCCAGGGCGGCGAAGTTGTCGGGCCCAACGGGCCTCGCCCTCGGGTCCGATGGCAGTCTGTACATCGCCGATGCGGGGAACAGCCGGATTCGCCGCGTGGGAACCGATGGGATCATCACGACGGTCGCGGGCGATGGTAACCGCTGCGGGCCGGCGAACGCGATCGGCACGGACGCCGGCTTCAACTCGCTGTGCGGCAACGGCATCCCGGCGACGAAGGCACGCCTTCTTTTCCCGCAGGACCTAAGAATTGGCGCGGACGGCTCTCTCTTTATCGCGGACGCGAGCGTCTGGCGGATCCGTCGGGTGGGGCCGGACGGGATTATCCGGACCGTGGCCGGGAGCGCTGTCGAGCCGTTCTCCGGCAACCAGTCGTCGGGCGACGGGGGTCTTGCCACGCAGGCGGGGCTCGGCACTCCTACCGCGATCGCCATCGGGCCGGACGGCAGTCTGTACATCGGGGAGGGGACGAGCGACATCAGCGGCAACAACTTCCGCGTGCGGCGGGTGACGCCGAACAGCGTCATCACGACCTTCGCGGGCACGGGTGTCTTCGGGTTCTCGGGCGAGGGCGGCCCGGCGGCGGCGGCCAAGCTGCAGCGCTCGGGGGTCGACGCGATCGGAGTAGGCCCGGATGGGAACCTGTACATTGGCGGGGGCGGTCGGATCCGCAAAGTGGCGGGCTTCCTGCCGGGGTTCGGGGCGGGGCAGACGGTGATCGCGTCGCAGGATGGACGGGCGCTGTACGTCTTCAGCACCGCGGGACGTCACTTGTACACGTTGGACGCCATCACAGGAGATACGCTTTTCACGTTCTCGTACAACCAGAACAGGCAGCTCGTGTCGATCACCACTCGGGACGGTCGCGTGAGCCAAGTCGTGCGTGACGCAGCCGGCGGCCCAGCGGCCCTTGTAACACCCGACGGTCAGCGGACGGCGTTCTCGCTAGATGCGTCAGGCGACCTGTCAGTAGTACGTGACGGCGCGGGAAACGGACTCCAACTCGTCTATGCCGCCGGCGGGTTGCTGGCGAGTTCAACAGACCCCAACGGAAAAACGCAAGGCTACACCTACGATGCGCTCGGGAATATGCAGGCCGGCGCCGACGCCGCCGGCGGGTCCTTGTCCGTATCGATGAGTCCAGCGGCAGCTGATGGTTCATTGGCGACAAGCTCCTCAGGTCTGGGGCTGAGCCTCTCGGTGCAACGGCAACAACTCCCCTCAGGCGGTTTTCAGACGGTTACGACTTTGCCGGACCACCTCCTTGCAACTACGACGACCGACCCCGACGGTCGCTCGGTGACACGGGATCCGGATGGCCAAACGGTGACCCTACTCCGGAAGCCGGACCCCCGCTTCGGCATGCAAGCGCCGCTGACAGAGGAGATTGTTGTTACGCCGAGCGGCCTGACCCGCGACACGCGTACCGCGCGAAGCGTCACGCTTTCCGATTCGCTCAACCCTCTTTCGCTCGTGAGTCAGACCGACTCACTGATCATCAATGGGCGCGTGAGCACGACGTTATTTCTCAAGTCGACCGGGAGGGCAACTGTCACACAGCCAAGTGGTCGACAGGTTACGATGCAGCTCGACTCGAACGAAAGGGTCATTGCAGTCAGCAGGCCTGGCTTGGCGACACTCAACAAGCGTTACGATGCTGCTGGGCGTTTGGTCCGCTTGGCCCAAGGTTCGGATTCCACTCGCTATGTGTTCAACCCGGCGGGCCAACTGGCGTCGACAACCGACGCCCTCGGTCGCTCGCAAACCTGGGAGTACGATGCTGCTGGTCGTCTGACACGGCGGACGCTGCCTGGGGGCCGGACAATCGCCCTCGGCTACGATGCGAATGGCAACCTGATTTCCCTCACGCCCCCAGGACGTCCCGCGCACACGCTCACTTATACGACAACGGACCTCCTCGAGAGCTATACGCCTCCCAGTGTAGGGAGCGGTTCGGCCAGCACTCTATACACCTACAACAGTGATCGGCAGCTTACCCGGATCGATCGACCTGATGGTACTTCTGTCACCTTCTCATACGACTCCGTGAAGAGAAAGAAGCAGATCACGTTTCCCGACGGATCTGTCAGCTATGATTACGACGCATCGTCTGGCCGACTCACAGGCGTGACGAGTTCCGGGGAGACACTCGTCTATGGCTACGATGGAGACCTGCGCAGATCCGTGACGTTTGGAGGAAGTGTCATTGGGTCCGTCTCAACGAGCTATGATAGCAACTGGAGGGCGACCGCCCAATCGGTCAACTCCCAGTCCGCTACGAATTACGCGTACGACCTCGATGGACTACTTATCGGAGCTGGCCAGCTCGCGATCAGCCGCAACTCGCAGAACGGAATGATTACCGGTACGACTCTGGGAAGCGTGGCGACTGCGATCACGTCCGACACGCTAGGGCACCTCTCGGAACTCGCGGCGACCGTCGCGGGAGCCCCCCTATGGAAGGCTGACTATGTCCGCGACGCGGCCGGCCGTATCACCCTTCTGACTGAAACCGTCACAGGCACGTCTGTCAGCACGGGCTTCGCGTATGACTCGGGAGGCCGCCTGATTGACGTGACCACGAACGGCGCTCCTACGGCTCACTATGAATACGATCTCAATGGCAACCGCACGAGTCTCACCACTCAGAACGGCCTCATCGCGGGGCAGTACGATGCTCAGGACCGATTGCTGACGTATGGTGATGCTTCGTTTCAGTACTCGGCGAGCGGTGAGCTTCAGTCGAGGACTATTGGGAACGCTACCACGGCCTATCATTACGACGCGCTTGGCAATCTCCTCTCGGTGACGTTGGCGGATGGGACTCGCGTGGACTATGTAGTCGACGGGGAGGGCCGCCGCGTCGGCAAGAAGGTTAACGGGTCTCTCGTGCAAGGGTTCTTGTACGCTGGTGCCGTCTCACCGCTGGCAGAATTAGATGGCAGCAACGCAGTCCTCAGTCTGTTTGTCTACGGCACTCGACCGAACGTTCCTGATTACATGATCAAGGCTGGAAGCACCTATCGCCTCCTCACGGATCATCTCGGGAGCGTCCGGCTGGTCGTCGACGTACAGACGGGCGCCGTTGTTGAACACCTGGATTATGACACGTTCGGCAATGTTACTCTCAATACTAACCCCGGCTTCCAACCGTTCGGGTTTGGCGGCGGACTCCTTGATGCCCACACCGGGCTCGTTCACTTCGGAGCCAGGGACTACGATCCTGCCATCGGGCGATGGACGACAAAGGATCCCGTCACTCTGGAAGGTGGGGATCCGAATCTATATGCGTTTGCCCAGGCGGACCCGGTAAACCGGCGGGACCCGCAGGGGACGTTCAGCCTTGTGGAGGTGCAAGAAACCGCTACCGGCAACGCGGTGCTCGACGGGATCGCCACACACTTCCTCCGGGGCTGCGCGACGTCGATCTACAGCGACCTATTGGACGAAATGTTCTTCAAGCCACAGACAACCGCCGCTGGGCTGATCGTGAGGGGCTGTGTCCTCAGCGGGCTGGCGAACACCGTTTCCGGTGGACTCACGGATGGTCTAAACAAGTACGGGGGCCTCGACGCGCTGGGCCCGATCAAGGGCGCCGCGTTGAAGTGCCTATTCGGGGCTGGGATATCGGGTTTGGGCAACGAGCTCAAACAGGTCGCGAACCTTGAACTATCGGGCAAGCAGGGAGACCCGATCAACGCGGTCGACTTCTTTGTGGACGAGGGTTTGGGATGTATCACGAATTCCTCGGACCTAGCCAAGCGTCTGAGTGGCCTCACGAAATCCAGGGCCTTCGCGCCTTTCGCCGCGGCGATTATGGAAGATGTGTTCCAATTGGATGTGCACAGCATCCAAGAAACGGTAGGTGCCTACACAGACGACAGGTAATGGCGGATGCCCTGCGCTGGCCGGTGTTCGAGGCTTCGGGCGTCGTGATCTAGATCCCATTCGTCATCATGGTCATCGCGGTGCTGGCGAGCCTCGTCGCGCCCAACGTGTCCCACCAAGTGACCTAAGCGAAGAGCGCCGCCGCGGGTTCGCAGATCGAGATGCGCCCAACCCGGCGCTCCTCTCCGCGCCCGCCCCCGTAAAACTACGGGGTCCGCCCCCCGTAAGACTGCAGGATACCGCTCCGCGCCGCGCCTGAGCATGCTGCGGTCTGAGCCTCAGCCCGATCCGGAGCGCACCCCCATGCCAACGCACCCCTCTCCCAAGCACCTTTGGCGTTTCCGCAACCGGATGATCGTAGGGTCGCGCCGGACATCCGCGCGAGACATCGAAGGCTTCACCCTCATCGAGATCCTGGTCGTCATCGTGGTAATCGCGGTGCTGGCGACGCTCGTCGCGCCCAACGTGTTCCAGCACGTCGCCGAAGCGAAAGACACCGCCGCCCGCTCCCAGATCGAGATGCTCGGCGCCGCGCTGGACGCGTACCGCCTCGATAACGGCCGCTACCCCACCACCGAGCAGGGGCTCGCCGCCCTGTGGCACGAGCCCTCGTCCGACCCCCGGCCCCGCAACTGGCGCGGGCCGTACCTCCGCAAGGACGTCCCGCCCGACCCCTGGCGGCAGCCCTACGTCTACAAGTGCCCCGGCGAAGTGAATGCCAATGGGTACGACCTGCTCTCCTACGGCGCCGATGGCAAGCCCGGTGGCTCAGGCGACGACGCCGACATCCTGAGCTGGAAATAGCCATGCCCGCCTTCGCCTACCAGGCCGTCGATCCCGCCGGGAAACGCGTGCGGGGGCGGGCGGAAGCGGCGACCCCGGAGCTGTTGCTGCGCTCCCTCTCGGATCGCGGCGTGGTGGTGCTCAAGGTGATCCCCGTCGAGCCGAGCACGGGGAGCGGCACGCTCGCCTTGCGGTGGGGCACGCGACAGACGGTGCTCGAGGCCACGCGCGCCCTCGCGGCGCTCCTTCCCGCCGGCATGCCGCTCGCCCGCGCGCTCGGCGTGGCCGCGACCCTCACCTCCGGGCCCGTCGCCACGGCGCTCGAGGGCGTGCGCCAGCGCGTGGAGCGAGGCGAATCGATCGCCACCGCCCTCGCCGCCCATCCCGACCTTTTCTCACCCCTGTACGTCGGCGTGGTGCGGGCGGGGGAAAAAAGCGGCGACTTGGACGCAGCCTTCCAGCGGCTCGCCACTCAGCTCGAGCGGGATGCGCAGCTCAAGAGCCGGCTGCTGTCGGCGTCGATTTATCCCATGCTGCTCGCGACGGTCGGGGGGATCGCCGTGCTGGTCCTCGTGCTCGTCGTGCTGCCCCGCTTCGCCGAGCTGCTTCAGAACGCCGGCGCGCGGCTGCCACGCTCTACCGCGATCGTCCTCGGGCTCTCCACGCTGCTCTCCCGCTTCTGGCTCCTGGTGCTGGCCGGGATCGTCGCCGCATCGCTCGGGCTCATCGCGTACGTGCGCACCGCGGCTGGCCAGCGCCGCGCGGCGGGGCTCGTGCTCGGCATCCCCGTCGTCCGCACGCTGCGCCGCCACGCGCTCGGCGCCCGGTTCGCCCGTCTGGTGGGCATCCTGCTCGGCGGGGGCGCGCCGCTGCTGGCCGCGCTCGAGGACGCGCAGGAATCGCTGGCCGACCCGCTCGCCCGCGACGAGGCGGGCCGCATCCGGTTGCGCGTGCGCGAGGGCGCGGCGCTCCACCAGGCGATCGCCGAGGGGGCGCTGTTTCCGTCGCTCCTCACTCAGGTGGTGGCCGTGGGCGAAGAAGCCGCCCGGCTCGAGGAGTTTCTCCTCAAGGCGGCGGACATTCTGGAAGAGAAGACCGAGCGGGTGCTGCAGCGCCTCGTGACGCTGCTCGAGCCGGCCTTGATCGTGTTGTTCGGCGGCATGGTCGGGTTCGTCGCGCTGTCGCTGTTTCAGGCGATTTATGGCATCAACGCGGGCTCGTTCAGATGAGACACGGGTTCACCCTCGCCGAGATCGTCGTCGTGCTCGCGCTGCTTGGCATCATGGCGGCTGTGGCCGTTCCGGCGTTCACGCGCCTGGACGTCGAGGACGATGCCACGCGGGCCGCCGGTGCAGTCACCACGGTGCTGAGCGCGGCGCGTCGGGTGGCGCTCGAGCGAGCCGTGCTGGCGAGCGTAACCGTCGAGCCGGCGAGCGGACGATACTGGGCGACGGTGGGTGATTCGGCGCCGGACGCCGACTCGGGTGCGTTCGCGCCCACCGCCGGAGTGAGCCTCCTTGGCCCCGACCCACGCGCGCGGTTCGTGTTCCGACCCAACGGGACGGCGGTGGGCGACTCGCTGTTCGTGCGAGGGGCCGTACACACGGCGATCATCACAGTGAATGAGTGGACCGGTGATGTGCAGGTCACGGGGCGGTAGCGCGCGGCTGAAGCCGCGGCTCGGCACTGCCGCTGAAGCGGCCCGGCCCGTTTACGGGCAGATGCCGAGTCGCGGCTTGAGCCGCGGACTCGGCGCGTCCGGTTTCACGCTGCTAGAAGTCGTCGTTGCCCTCGCGATCGTAGGGATCGCGGGCATCGCCGCCCTCGAGGCGTTCGGCGCCGAGGTGCGGGGCACCGACCAGATCCAGCAAGTGCTCCCGGCGGTGGCCCTCGCTCAGGAGCGACTCGGCCGGCTGGCCCTGCTGGCGACTCCCGAGCTGGCGCATCTCCC
>Ga0209156_10003899_pt1 | contig 11028 bp, 13 predicted proteins | sample GraSoiAngelo_124_FD_185881 | JGI IMG/M metagenome (GOLD analysis project Ga0209156, IMG submission 185881) | Grasslands soil microbial communities from the Angelo Coastal Reserve, California, USA - 14_0927_05_20cm (SPAdes) (version 2) | ecosystem: Environmental > Terrestrial > Soil > Grasslands...
CGAGGTCGTGCCCGCTCTCGAGAAGGCCTTCGCGACCCCCGGGCCCGTCGTCGTCGACGTGTGGGTGGACAAGTGGGAGTACGTCTTCCCCATGGTGCCGGCGGGTGGCGCGAACACGGACATGATCCTCGAGAACCCGAACCAGTCCACGAAGGAGAAAGCCGCACGTGCACAGACGGGGTTCTAGTTCCGAGCGCCGGCTCCGCCGGCGCGCTCCCCGGGGGGGGAGGCGGACGGGGGGCGCAGCCCCCCTCCGAGCGACTTGATGCAGAACGGGAGCGAGCCGAGGAAGCACACGATCGCGGTCCAGGTCGAGAACAAGTTCGGCGTCCTGTCGCGGGTCGCGGGCCTGTTCTCGGCGCGCGGCTACAACATCGAGAGCCTCTCGGTCGGCGAGACGCTCGACCCGTCGGTGTCGCGCATGACGCTCGTCGTGCGCGGCGACGAGTTCGTGATCGAGCAGGTGACCAAGCAGCTCCACAAGCTCATCGACGTTATCAAGGTCTCGGACCTCACGGACGACGACCACGTCGAGCGCGAGCTGATGCTGATCCGCGTGAACGCGGAGCCCCAGCACCGAGAGGAGATCTTGCGGACCGCCGACATCTTCCGCGCGAGGGTGGTGGACGTGACGCCCGTCTCGTTCGTGCTGGAGGCGACGGGCGACGAAGGCAAGCTCGAGGCTCTCATCGAGCTCCTCCGGCCGATGGGGATCCAGGAGCTGGTCCGGACGGGCAAGGTTGCGATCGCGCGCGGGCCGAAGACGCGGGCGCGCAAGGCCGAGGCGCCGAAGAAGGCGCGCGTCACGGATGACCCGAAGGTGGTCGGCTTCGCCGACTAACACTCACCGACGAAAGGAACCGAGATGCCCGCAAAGATCTACTACGACCAGGACGCCGATCTCGGCCTGCTCAAGGGCAAGACGCTCGCGATCGTCGGCTACGGCAGCCAGGGGCACGCGCACGCGCTGAATCTGAAGGACTCGGGTCAGAGCGTCGTGGTCGGGCTCTACAAGGGCTCGAAGAGCTGGGCGAAGGCCGAGAAGGACGGGCTCCGCGTGGCGACCGTGAACGAGGCCGCCCAGGCGGCCGACGTCATCATGATCCTGCTGCCCGATCAGAGCCAGCGCCAGGTGTTCGAGTCGGAGATCCGGGGCGGTCTCGGCAAGGGCAAGATGCTGATGTTCGCCCACGGCTTCAACATCCACTTCAACCAGGTCGTGCCGCCGCCCGAGGTGGACGTCACGATGATCGCGCCCAAGGCGCCCGGCCACGTGATGCGCGACCTCTTCACCCAAGGGCCGGGCGTTCCGGCGCTGCTCGCGGTCCACCAGGACGTGTCGGGCAAGGCGCGCGACCTGGCGCTCGCGTACGGCCGGGGCGTCGGCTGCACCCGTGCGGGCGTCATCGAGACGACGTTCAAGGAGGAGACGGAGACCGACCTCTTCGGCGAGCAGACGACGCTCTGCGGCGGCATCTCGCACCTCATCAAGGCGGCGTTCGAGACGCTCGTCGCCGCGGGCTACCAGCCGGAGGTCGCCTACTTCGAGTGCATGCACGAGATGAAGCTGATCGTGGACCTGTTCTACCAGGGTGGCCTCGCGTACATGCGCTACTCCGTCTCCGACACGGCGGAGTACGGAGACTACACGCGCGGCCCGCGGATCGTGAGCGAGGAGACGAAGGCCGAGATGCGGAAGATCCTCGCCGAGATCCAGTCGGGGCAGTTCGCCCGGGAGTGGGTGCTGGAGAACCAGGCGAACCGCGCGGGGTTCCTCGCGATGCGGCGCCGCGACGCCGAGCACCCGATCGAGGAGGTCGGCAAGCGGCTGCGAGCGATGATGTCATGGATCAAGCCGCCGAGGATGTAGCGTGACGAAGCTCCCGGTCGCGCGTGAGGGCTGGCCCTTCATCGTGGCCCCGGGCATCGTGGCCGCGGGGCTCGCGCTGATGGGCCGCCGCGCCCTGGCCGTCCCCTTTGCGGCGGCGGCGCTCGCGTCCCTCGGCTTCTTCCGCGATCCCGAGCGCGACGTGCCGTCGGTGCCGGGGGGCGTGCTGTCGCCCGCGGACGGGCGCGTCCTCTCGGTGGAGGAGACCGAGGACCGGTTCGTCGGGCCGGCCATGCGGGTGGCGATCTTCCTCTCACCGCTCGATGTCCACGTGAACCGCTCGCCCATCGCCGCGCTCGTGGCCGGCACGAGCTACTCGCGGGGCCGCTTCCTCGCCGCGTACCGGCCCGAGGCCGAGGACGCGAACGAGCGCTGCGCGCTCCACCTCCAGGGGGACAGCGCCCGCGTGACGGTCGTCCAGATCGCCGGCGTCGTCGCGCGTCGCATCGTCTGCCGCGTGGGCCCGGGGGACAAGCTCGCGGCCGGCGAGCGGTTCGGGATGATCCGCTTCGGCTCGCGGACGGACTGCTACGTGCCGCGGGGGACCGACGTCCGGGTGCGCACCGGCGACCGCGTGACAGGCGGCATGACCGTCCTGGGTCTCCTCTCGTGATCAGGCGGCACGGCGCGAAGGGGTTCAGGCGGCGGCGCTGGCACGAGCTCCGCGAGAAGCGTCGGCGGGGCATCTTCCTGCTCCCGAGCCTGCTCACGACCGGCAACCTCTTCTGCGGCTTCTTCGCGCTGCTCCTGACGGTCGAGAACCGCTACACGGAGGCCGCGCTCGCCATCTTCCTGGCGATGGTCATGGACCTCCTCGACGGTCGCGTGGCGCGCCTCATGAAAGCGACGAGCCAGTTCGGCGTCGAGTTCGACTCGCTGGCCGACGTCGTCTCGTTCTGCGTCGCGCCGGCGTTCCTGGTTTACTCGTTCGCGCTCTCCGCGCTCGAGCGCCCCGCGTGGTTCGCGGCCTTCCTCTTCGTGATCTGCGGCGCGCTGCGCCTCGCGCGCTTCAACGTCCACACGGGCGCGGTCGACCGCCGGTACTTCGTGGGCCTCTCGACCCCGGCGGCGGCCGGCGTCGTGGCCTCCGCGGTGATCCTCCTCCAGGGCGTGCCCGCCTCGCGCGCGCTCCTGGTCTCGATCGCCCTCGGCACCTACGTGGTAGCGTTGTTGATGGTGTCCACGTTCCGCTACTGGAGCTTCAAGGAGCTCGACTTCGCGCGCCGCCGGCCGGTCCAGACGCTCCTGGTGGTCGTGCTGGGCGTGATGATCGTGGCCACGAACTACGAGCTCTGCCTGTTCCTCATCTTCGTCGGCTACGCGCTGTCGGGTCCCGTTCGGAGGGTGATTGTCGGGCGCGCGCCCGCGGCCGTCCCGGCCGAGCAGACCGCGCGGGAGCATCCCTGAGTCAGGAGGGTCACATGGATCGCGTCATCATCTTCGATACCACGCTGCGGGACGGTGAGCAGTCGCCGGGCTTTTCGATGAACACGATGGAGAAGCTCGAGATGGCCCGTCAGCTGGCCCGACTCCAGGTCGACGTGATCGAGGCCGGGTTTCCGATCTCCTCGGACGAGGACTTCGAGGCGACCCGCGAGGTGGCCAAGCAGGTCGGGACGCTGGAGAGCGCGCCGTCCATCTGCGGCCTCTCGCGCGTCGGCCTGGGGGACATCGACCGCTGCTGGGAGGCGGTGAAGTACGCGCGGAAGCCGCGCATCCACACGTTCGTGGCGACCTCGGACATTCATCTGAAATACAAGCTCCGGAAGTCGCGGGCCGAGGTGCTGAAGGCGGCGGTCGCGGCCGTCACCCACGCCCGCGGCTACTGCGACGACGTCGAGTTCTCGCCGGAGGACGCCTCGCGCTCGGACTTCGACTACATGTGCGACGTCCTCTCGGCGGTGATCGAGGCCGGTGCCGTCACCATCAATATCCCCGACACGGTCGGCTACGCGATCCCTAAGGAGTGGGGCGAGCGGATCGCCCGGATTCGCGAGCGGGTGCGGGCGATCGACACCGTCGTCCTCTCGGTCCACTGCCACAACGACCTCGGCCAGGCCGTCGCCAACTCGCTCACGGCGCTCATGAACGGCGCGCGCCAGATCGAGTGCACGATCAACGGGATCGGCGAGCGCGCGGGGAACGCCTCGCTCGAAGAGATCGTGATGGCGCTGAGGACGCGCAGGGACTTCTTCGGCGTCGAGACGCGCGTCCGCACCGAGGAGATCTTCAAGACCTCCCGGCTCCTCTCGCACATCACGGGGATCCACGTCCAGCCCAACAAGGCGGTCGTCGGCGAGAACGCATTCGCCCACGAGGCGGGGATCCACCAGGACGGCGTAATCAAGGAGAAGCTCACGTACGAGATCATGCGGCCCGAGGACATCGGACGGCCGTCGAACAAGCTCGTCCTCGGCAAGCACTCCGGCCGCCACGCGCTGGCGGCGCGCCTCAAGGACCTGGGCTTCGACCTCTCGGGTCCGGACCTCGACCGGGCGTTCAAGACCTTCAAGGACCTCGCGGACCGGAAGAAGGAGGTTTACGACGAGGACCTGATGGCGATCGTCACCGACGAGGCCACGCAGCAGATCGCCGGGTACGAGCTCGAGTACCTCCACGTGATCAGCGGCACGAGCGTCGTCCCGTCGGCCACCGTGAAGCTCAAGAAGGACGGGCAGGTGTTCCAGGACTCGGGCGTGGGCGACGGACCCGTCGACGCGGTGCTCGCGGCGATCGACGCGATCACCGGCATGAAGGGACGGCTCCAGGACTACTCGCTGCGCTCCGCGACCTCGGGCAAGGATGCGATCGGCGAGGTGGCGATGAAGATCGATTTCGACGGCACGGTCGTCTCGGGCAAGGGCTCCTCGACGGACGTGATCGAGGCGAGCGCCCGCGCCTACCTCTCGGCGCTCAACCGCGTGACGCGGCCGGCTGTCCAGCGCGTCAAAGAAATCGGGCCCTGATGGCGACGCACCGGATCGCGGTCCTGCCCGGCGACGGGATCGGGCAGGAGGTGACGCCCGAAGCGGTCCGCGTCCTGAAGGTCGTCGGCAAGGGCGCGGGCGTCGGCTTCGAGTTCGAGGAGGCGCTGGTCGGGGGCGCCGCGTTGGACGCGACGGGCGTCCCGCTGGCGCCGGGGGCGCTCGAGCTGTGTCGCGCGTCTCACGCGATCCTCTTCGGCGCGGTCGGCGGGCCCCCGTGGGACGACGTCCCGCACGAGAAGCGGCCCGAGCGCGGGCTCCTCGCCCTGCGCAAGGAGCTGGACCTCTACGCGAACCTGCGGCCCGCGAAGTGCTTCCCCATGCTCGTGGACGCCTCGCCGCTGAGGCGCTCCGTCGTCGAGGGCACCGACCTCATGGTGATCCGCGAGCTCACGGGGGGGCTCTACTTCGGCGAGCCCCGGGGCGTCGAGCGGTTCGCCGACGGCGGCGCGCGCGCGGTCAACACGATGGCCTACACCTCGCGGGAGATCGAGCGGATCGCGCGGACCGGCTTCGAGGTGGCGCGCAAGCGCCGGAAGCGTCTCACGTCCGTGGACAAGGCGAACGTGCTCGTCGTCTCGCAGCTCTGGCGCGAGGTCGTCGCGCGCGTGGGGAAGGACTATCCCGACGTGACGCTCGAGCACGTGCTCGTGGACAACTGCGCGATGGCGCTCGTCCACAAGCCGACGCAGTTCGACACCATCGTGACGGAGAACACCTTCGGTGATATTTTGTCCGATGAGGCGGCGATCCTCGCGGGTTCCATGGGCATGCTCCCCTCGGCGTCGCTTGGCGGGGCCGTCGGCCTCTACGAGCCGGTGCACGGGACGGCGCCGGACATCGCGGGGAAGGGGATCGCCAACCCGATCGCGGCGATCCTGTCGGCGGCGATGCTGTTGCGCTACGCGCTCGGTCTGGAGAAGGACGCCGAGCGGGTCGAGCGCGCGGTGCTGAGGGTCCTCGAGGAGGGGCACCGCACCGCCGACATCGCCCAGGCCGGGACAAATGCGGTGGGCACGCGGGAGATGGCGGACCTGATCGTGAGGGCGCTGGAGGCCCAATACTGATGGCATCGGGGGTGACGGTCGCCGCGGTCGGCGCCACGGGCGCCGCGGGCCAGATGACGCTCCGGATTCTCGAGGAGCGGAAGTTCCCCGTCCGTGAGCTGCGGGCGTTCGCCTCGGAGCGCTCGGTCGGCAAGACCGTGACGTTCCGCGGCGAGCCGGTCCGCATCCAGCGCATCGAGCCCGCCGCCTTCAAGGGCGTCGAGATCGCGTTCTGCTCGGCGGGCTCGGCGCAGTCGAAGGAGTACGCGCCGATGCTCGTGAGGGCGGGCGCGACGGTGATCGACAAGTCGAACGCGTTCCGGATGGACCCCGACGTCCCGCTCGTGGTGCCGGAGATCAACCCCCACGCAGCGCGCCGCCACCGGGGGATCGTCGCGTCCCCGAACTGCACGACGATCGTCACCGTGATGCCGCTCAAGCCGTTGCACGACGCCGGCCGGCTGCGCCGCGTGATCGCGACCGCCTACCAGGCGGTCTCGGGCGCCGGCGTGAACGGGATCGCCGATCTCCGCGAGCAGACGCTCGCGTGGGCGCGCGGCGAGACGCTGGCGCCCCGTCACTTCCCGCACCGGATCGCCTTCAACCTGATTCCGGCGATTGACAGGTTCGGGCCCAACGGCTACACGGGTGAGGAGATGAAGCTGGTCGACGAGACCCGCAAGATCCTCGAGACGCCGGACCTCCCGATCGCGGCGACGAGCGTGCGCGTGCCGGTCTTCACGTGCCATTCGGTCGCGGTCACGGTCGAGACAGAGACGAAGCTTGCGCCCGAGCGGGCGCGCGCGCTCGTCGAGCGGTTCCCTGGCCTCCGTCTCTGGGACGACCCGGCCCAGCAACGTTATCCCATGCCGATCGACGTCGAGGGGCAGGACGAGTGCTTCGTCGGAAGGATCCGCGAGGACCTGTCGAGCCCGACCGGCCTCTGCTTCTGGGTCGTCGGCGACCAGCTTCGCAAGGGCGCGGCCACCAACGCGGTGCAAATCGCTGAGCTGCTGCTCGGGTAGGCGCAGGCCCGGCCCGCGCAGCGGGAGCGGCGCATGACCTCGCTTCGGCGCTACTACCACCGCCGCTTTGGCCACCACGAGCGGTTCCACCTCGCCGTCATCCTCACGATCGCCGTCGTCGCCTACGTCGCCGTGCCCCGCGTCGTGCGGTACGTGGACGCCCTGCAGGGCTACGCGCCGCCCGCCCACTACGAGCCCAAGGACGCGGAGCGCCAGGAGTGGCTGCGCCATCGCACCGTCGAGGAACTGACCGGCGTCAGCTTCGACGTGGTCGTGGACGTCGTGCTCTTCATCCTGGTGGCGATCGTCTGGCTCACGCTGGTGCCGGTCGGGGTGGGTCGCCACCGCTCGCCGCCGCGATAGCTCCCCGGATCACCTTCCGGCTGGTGCTGTCGTACGACGGCACCGACTACCGTGGCTGGCAGATCCAGGCCGCGGGCCCGACCGTCCAGGGCGCGCTGCTCCGCGCCGCGCACGCGTTCGACCCGACCGCGCGCGTCGTCGGCGCCTCACGCACCGACGCGGGTGTGCACGCTCTCCGGCAGACGGCGTCGCTCACGACCGTCGCAGCCCTGGCCGCGGGCGCGATCCACGGCGCGCTCAACGCGCGGCTCCCGCGCGACATCCGAGTCCTCGACGTGCACCCCGCGCCCAGCGGCTTCGACGCCCGGCGCGCCGCGCTCGGCAAGCGGTACGCGTACCTGATCGATACGGACCCGGTGGCCGACCCCCTCCTGCGGCGGTTCGCGTGGCACGTGCCGGGCGAGCTCGACCTCCCGGCGATGCGACGGGCGCTCGGGCACCTGGTCGGTCGCCACGACTTCGGCGCCTTCTGCGCCGCGCCGGGGCGCCAGAAGGACCCGATGTGCCGGGTCCGAGCGGCGCATGTCGTCCGTCGCCGTGGGCGCGTCGCGGTGCTGCTCTCGGCGGATCGCTTCCTCCATCACATGGCGCGGACCATCGTCGGCAGCGCCGTCGCCGTCGGCCGGGGCGCGCACGCCCCCGAGTGGCTCCAGACGGTGCTCGCGTCGCGCGACCGGCGGCTCGCGGGCGCGACGGCGCCGGCGCACGGCCTCGCCCTGGTCCGGGTCCTCTATCCGCGCTAGAATCGCGGACGAGAGCGGGCGATGCGTACATACTTCCGGGTTCGCGGCAGCCGGGCGGACGAGGTCGCCGGCGAGATCGTGCGCGAGCAGCCGCTCACGCTCTCGGTCAACGGGGAGAAGTTCCTCACGCTCCTCTGCTCGCCCGTGAAGCTCGAGGCGCTCGTCGTCGGCTACCTCTGGATGGAGAAGGTCATCGCCTCGCTCGACGAGGTCACGCGGGTCGAGGTGTCACCGGTGGACGGCCACGCCGAGGTGACGCTCTCCCATCCCGTGACGCTCCCGACCGAGCGCATCCTGACCTCCGGCTGCGGCGGCGGGATCACGTTCCGGATCGACCACCGGCTCTTCCCCCGGCTCGCGTCGTCGCTCCGGGTGGCGCCGGAGACGCTCTCGACGCAGATGAAGGACCTCTTCGCCGCGGCGGTCCACTACCGTGAGTCGCGCGGCATCCACGGCGCCGCGCTCAGTGACGGCGAACGACTGCTCGTCGTCGCCGAGGACGTCGGCCGGCACAATGCGGTCGACAAGGTCAAGGGGGAGGCGCTCCTGCGCGGGATCCCGACCGAGGACCGAATCCTGCTCTCGACCGGCCGCGTCTCGTCCGAGATGCTCCTGAAGGCGGCGCGCATGGGGGTCCCGCTCGTCGCCTCGCGCACCTCGCCGACCGAGATGGCGGTGGCCCTGGCCGAGCAGCTCAACATCACGGTCTGCGGCTACGTCCGGCCCGACAGCCTGAACCTCTACGCCGGCGGCGCGCTTCTCCTCGGGCAGACGGCTCTGGCACCCCATGCCTGACGACGTCCCCGCGGAGGAGGCTGAGGGGCGCCACCGGCGGGGCCTCAAGTTCAGGAAGCGAGAGGATTACGCCGTCGAGCTGTTTCGAGAGGCCGAGGCGCATCTATCTGATATCGCTCGGGTAGATCGAATACTCCTGGAGCTCGGCCGCTTCTACAATCCGCTCCTCAACGGCCCGATCGTGGACCTCGGAACGCGCCGTCGGATCATCGAGCTCCTCGAGGCTCGGCAGCCCGGCGAGGCCCGGCGCCTCCTCGACGAGCGCCTGGCCCTATATGTGCGAATCGGCGGGGAGAAGTAGCCTTCCACTGACACGCGTTGCGTCTTGACAGTCTGGTCTGACCTACCTACCATGCGTGCAGTTCGTGCCTAATCCTCGTCGAAGAGGAGAACACGGCGATGAGCTTCACCGAGTCTCTCCGGTCCCGCCTGATCATCGTTGCGGTCGAGAAAGCCTCTGGAACCGTGCGCGTCCGGAGCGAGGCGGAGGCGTGCACCGACCTCGCATGCTCGGACGCGACCCTCGTGGTGTCCGATGAGGGGACGAGCGCCGGCCTCGGCGCACTGAGTCCCGGCGACATCGTCAAGCTCGAAGGCGATCAGGCGCGGCCCCGGCGGATCGTCATCCTGCGCCGCGCCGCGGACGAGCTGACCAGTCCCGAATGGTAGGGAACGACCACCCACAGTCTCCTGGTCAAGGAGGTTGTCCATGAGTCTCTCGCGACGTGCTTTCCTGAAGTTCGGGAGCGCGACGGCCGCCGGTGTCGCGGTCGGCGCCAGGGGCATCGACCTCGCCCCGGTCGAGGCGGCGGCGACCTCGCTCAAGATCCGGGAGGCCAAGGCCTTCCACGGCGTCTGTCCCTACTGCGCGGTCGGCTGCGGCCAGCTCGTCTACGCCAAGGGCGACCGCATCATCGACATCGAGGGTGACCCCGACACACCGCACACGCAGGGCCGGCTGTGCCCGAAGGGCGCGGCCACCATCCAGCTCTCGAACAACCCCCTGCGGCCGACGAAGGCGCTCTACCGCGCGCCCGGTGCGGACGCCTGGGAGGAGAAGCCGCTCGAGTGGATGTACACCGAGATCGCCAAGCGCTACTACGACGCCCGCGAGAAGCACTTCATCGAGAAGGAGAAGGACAAGGAAGGCAAGCTGGTCACCGTGAACCGCCTGGAGGCGATCGCGTCGCTCGGCTCGGCGTGCATCGACAACGAGGAGTGCTACCTCCTGTCGAAGCTGAACCGGACGCTCGGCATCGTCTACCACGAGCATCAGGCCCGAGTCTGACACTCCGCCACGGTCCCAGCTTTGGGGACCACGTTCGGTCGCGGGGCGATGACGACGAACCTGATCGACATCCAGAACTCGGATGTCATCATGGCGACGTCCAACATGGCCGAGAACCACCCCGTCGGCTTCCAGTGGGTGATGAAGGCCAAGGAGCGAGGCGCCAAGTTCATCCACGTCGACCCGCGGTTCACCCGCACCAGCTCCGCTGCCGACATCCACGTGCCGATCCGCTCGGGGACGAACATCGCCTTCTTCGGCGGCCTCATCAACTACGCGATCCGGAAGAACCTCTACTTCAAGGACTACGTCGTCCACTACACGAACGCCTCGTTCCTGATCGATCCGGCGTTCAAGACGGCCACCGATCTCAACGGGCTCTTCACCGGCTTCGACGAGGCCAAGCGGGCGTACGACCGCGGCTCCTGGAAGTACCAGCTCGACGGTGAGGGGAACCCGAAGCGCGACCTCGCGCTGCTGGACCCGAACTCCGTCTTCCAGCTCCTCAAGCGCCACTACAGCCGGTACACGCCCGAGATGGTCGAGCGCGTGTGCGGGATCCCGAAGGCCAAGTTCGAGGAGGTCGCCCAGCTCTACTGCGGCAACTCCGGCCCCGACAAGACCGGGGCCATCACGTACGCGCTCAACCTCACGCAGCACACCAACGGCGTGGAGAACATTCGTGCCCTCTGCATGCTCCAGCTCCTGCTCGGCAACGTCGGCCGGCCGGGCGGCGGCGTCGTCGCCCTCCGGGGCCACGCGAACGTCCAGGGCGCCACGGATCTCGAGCTGCTCTACCACGAGCTGCCGGGCTACATGGCCCAACCGTTGCGCGACCCCCACCCGGATCTCGCGACGTACCTCGAGAAGGAGACACCGAAGGGCGGCTTCTGGAC
>Ga0209156_10003901_pt1 | contig 11026 bp, 5 predicted proteins | sample GraSoiAngelo_124_FD_185881 | JGI IMG/M metagenome (GOLD analysis project Ga0209156, IMG submission 185881) | Grasslands soil microbial communities from the Angelo Coastal Reserve, California, USA - 14_0927_05_20cm (SPAdes) (version 2) | ecosystem: Environmental > Terrestrial > Soil > Grasslands ...
AGCCGTCGATTCGCATCAAGTTTAACGACGACATCGACCCGGTGGAAGCAACGACGGAGCGAATCCGCGTCGAGCCTGCAGTGGAGAAAATGAAACTTCTCGCCAGCGGCAGCGCGATCGAAATCACCGGCAACTTCAATCTCGCGCAGCGCTATAAGGTTACCATTTCGCCGGAACTCAAAGGCGATCGCGGCTACGGACTGGCCGCTGAATCGCGCTGGGGCGCAACGTTCCGCCCAAAAGAGTCGTGCCTTATCTTTCCATCTTCGCAGGTGTTTGCGCGTGCGCGCCAGGAGTTGCGCTTTGCATTTTTCCAAGTCAACACGCCGCAGGTGACATGGAAACTGGCACGCATTCCCTCGGAGAAACTGTCGGCGGTCACGGCACGGGTCAGAGAATTCGAGAAGGATGCTACCGATCCTGTCACGGGCAAAGTTGTAATCGATCCGCGCGCAGGGTTGGCGAAACAGTTTCAAACCGAATTGCTCGTTGACGGTTTTCAGTTGCCGGTAATGGCCGGCGGCACGTTCGACGCAACGAGCGGCGACATCGAAACGCGACGCGACGTTCAATGCACTTCGCCGGCAAAAGAAGGATTCGCCGGCGCGTACCTTTTCGAGGCGAGTGCGACACTTCCCGATGGGCGGATCGTTGGGAATCGCTCGATCATTTGCGTCAATGACTATCTGCTCACGCAAAAACGAACGCCGACGACCGTCATCATGCGTCTGGCGAAAATGTCCGACGCGAGCTCCGTGGCCGGAGTGACAGTTCACGCCGTGACCGAGGAGAACATCGAACTCGCCCGGGCCGTGACTGACGAGAACGGCATCGCGCGGTTCGTAAAGGATACAATTTTCACGAAGGCTCGTGACCCTAAGACTCACGACACACATCTTTTTATCGCGGATACAACGACCGGTCCGGCGCTGCAATTTGCCGAAGGCACATCCTATCCATCCGGCAGCGATTACGCTCCTCCCGTTAAAAAGCGGCAGGCGCAGATCATTACTGATCGCAATCTTTATCGTCCAGGTCAGACCGTGAAGATGAAGGGATTAGTGCGCGAGATGACCAGCAGCGGCCTGGCGATCCCGACTGAAGCCGAATCGCTCTGGCGCGGCGTGGTTGATGTGCATTGGCGGGTAACGACCGGCGACGGCGACCGAACCGTGGGCGAGGGCACCGTGCCGCTTTCGTCTTATGGAGGATGGGAAGCGGAATGGATCGTGCCAGAAAAGGCGAAGCTCGGCGATTATGTCATCGCTTGCCGGGTGAACGGCAACGATTACCAGGGCTCAAGCAGAATCAGCGTTCAGGAATATCGTGTACCGCTATTTTCGGTCATTCTTGACGCGACTACTCCGGAGACTGGTACGACCGCGCATGCTCGCATCTCCTCCGCGTATTTTCATGGCGCGCCGAATGTGGGCGCGCGTGTGCACTGGAAAGCGACCTGGACGACATCGGCTGAGTATGGCGGCGACACCGAGGGCCCTTATCGAAAACGTTTCAACGCTTACGCCGAGGTCGGCCCGCACCTTGATGCTTATAGCGAGGAGATAAAAACAGGTGAAGGCGACACGCAACTCGATGCGCACGGCTTTGCGGAGCTCGCGTGTGAATCGCCATTCAAAGACAATCCCGCAGTCGGTCGTGTGAGCGTTGTCTGGCGCGCGGACGTAACCTCAATCGACGGGCAGACCCTTGCCGGCGGAGATATGGCGACGCTCTTCCCGGAAGAAACGCGGCTCGGCGTTCGCGCCAACGAACAGGTTGCGGAACCCGCCGGGGTGAAGGTCGAGATCGACGCCCTCGATCCGAACGATCAAAAGGTGAACGACGTTTCTGTTCGGGCCGACCTGTTTCATGTCACCACAAAGACGGTCAAGGAGCAGATCGCGCCCTTCGTCTATCGCTATCGAAACAACGACCAGTTTACGAAAGTCGCGTCACAGGAATCGAAAACGCCAGCTGAACTTATTTTCCCAACGACCGAGACAGGCCGGTACGTCGTTGCAGTCAGCGCGCCGAAAATCAAAACGCCGGTCGTGAGCGATGAAACGACCGTCACAGGTGAAAAGCCCGCTGAGCTGCCGGTAATAAACGAGACCACGTTTAAGATCGAGCATCGCGCCGAGCCATTCCTGCCGGGCGATAAAGCCGCGCTCACGATACAAGCGCCATTCGGCGGGGTGGCGTGGGTCTCCGTCGAGACGGATGAGGTGCTCGACACACTTCTTGTTCCAGTGAAGGGCAACGCGGGCCGGATCGAATTGCCAATCAAAAAGGAATACGCTCCGAACGCAGCTGTCGCCATCTATCTGGTTAAGCCGGGTGGTAAGAGCGAACTCCCGCTGGAACGCTTCGCTTACACAAACATCGAAGTGCTCCGGCCAGATCGCGAATTAAAAATTGAGCCGCAACTCGCGAGCGCCACAGCAAAGCCAGGTGACATGGTGCGCGGTGAAGTGCGCGTCACTTCCGAGAACAAGCCGGTTTCCGACGTCGATCTTCTGGTGTTCGCCGTTGATGACGCCGTTCTCACACTGGGCGACTGGAAGCTGCCGACGATAAGCGAGAAATTTTACCCGAAGAATCCGTTTTCCGTACGCACTTATGAGGCCCTTCACGGTTACATCGACAATCTCGCCAAACTTACCTTGACGCAAAAAGGATTCACTATTGGTGACGGCGGAGAGGAAGCCATTTCGAATGTTCAAAATGTCCGCAAAGAATTTCGCACTCTGGCGTTTTGGCAGGGGAGCTTGAAAACCGGCGCCGACGGGAAGGCCAGGTTTGAATTCACCGCGCCGGATAACCTGACGACATATCGCATTGTCGCAGTCGGGCAGACGAAGGCCAATCAATTTGGTGGCGATGCGACGCAGACGGTGAAAATATCGAAGCCGCTGCTCATCGATCCAGCGTTACCGCGTTTTCTGCGCGATGGCGACGAGGTCGAGCTGCGCGCCGTGGTCCGGGAAAACTTTGCTGACACCGATCAGATCGCGGCACGCTGCATCACGGACGCAAGCTTGAAATTACTCGGTGGAGACAGCGTAACGCAGTCCGCCCACCGCGACGCGCCGACCGTGTTTCGTTTCAGGGCGAAAGTTGCCGACGTCGATCTCGCGCCGGCAAAGATACGCTTTGAAGCGGTCTCGAAATCGAACAACAAAATGTCGGACGCAGTCGAAATCGCCCTCCCGGTGCAGCCGCCCACGGTTGTGCGCAAGGAGAGTGTAGCTGGCCCGTTCAATGGCCCTCAATTCGACGCGCGTCGCGCGATGTCCGAAGTATGGAAGCACGGTCGCGGCAAATTTAGCACGACGATTTCAACCTCGCCGTGGCTGCCAGAGATCGCCGGATTACCGGTGATTCTCAAATATCCACACGGTTGTTTCGAACAAATATCGACGAAACTTTTGGGCTACAGTTTGCTCGCAAATCTGCTCGCGTATTTGCCCGAACTTCAGGAACGCGGTGTCGAATATCGGGCCACGCTAGAACGTGGAATGAAGCAGTATGCTGACTCACTGCTCAGCAACGGGATGCTTCCATACTGGCCCGGTGGTGATGCCGGCAACGGCTTCGTGACTTGCCAGGCGCTGTGGTCGGTCAACGAATCCATCAATGCCGGATTCGAGCCGCCTGCGGAGTTGCAAGCGAAACTTGCCGGCGCGGCAAACAAAATCATCAAGGGGCAGTTGGCAGCGTCGCGATTTGAAAAGTGCTTTGCGCTCTTTGTGCTGACCCAATCAGGAAGCGACGACGATTTCCGCAGCGAATCCCAGGAGCTGTATTTGCATCGCAACGAGGGGGGCGATGAAGAGAGGGCGTTGCTCGCAATTGCGCTGCACCGGCAAAACATCATGGCGCGCGAGCAACAACAACTCCTGCGCGAAATCGACACTCCGATTAAAGAGCGCGCTTTTAATCCCGTGACGTTTACGTCGATGACTCGCGCGGAGGCGATGCGCGCCTTCGCGTTTGATGTTGTCTCGCCGCCAGCTTGGACAAAGCAAAAGAAACACCAGGCGCGCGACCGCATGTCGAAGTTGATGGATGCGGCAGGATCGCTTTCAACGCAGGAAAATCTCTGGCTGCTGCTCGCGTTCAAATCAATGCTCGGAGCCGAAATGACGCCGCCGTTACACGCAACGCAGCCCCCGGGCGTGCTTTCCAAGAATGGGCGATCGGCCGCATGGCTCGACCGCAGGGTCGACAACGACTTGGTCATTAAGGAACTCAATCAAGGCGCGCTTACATTTTTGATGCAGGCCGAATATTCGACCAGCGAAGTCGATACCGACCGAGTGGATCGTGGATTTCACATTGAACGTGTCGTCAAAAATCTGACTGACCCGAAGCGGGCCGGCACTTCCGATGCGCCGTTAAAGCTGGGCGATCAATTGCTCATCACCTACCGGCTGAACACGCGGAAGCTTCAAAATTTTGTCGCGCTGGAAGATTCGTTGCCAGCCGGTTTGGAAGTGGTGAATCCAAATCTCGCACTCGTCGGAAAATTTTTCCAGCTTCCGCCCACTGATCCACAGGATCGTTTACTCGGATTATCGTACTCCGAGATGCGCGATCGCTCGACACTCCTTTATTTCGACATAGTCGATCCAGGCTCGAGTACATATTCGGTCTTGGCGCGCGCGACCGCCGCAGGCACGTTTCGGTGGCCCGCCACGCAAGTAGCGCCGATGTACGACAGCCGTTTCTTCGGGTTGTCACCTTCAAGTTTATGCGTCATCTCCGTCGAATAGCTGAATTGTGCGGTTCACGCCCGGATAGCGCATGCGTCTCGCGTGTCTCGTTTCGGCGCCGCGCCAAAACAGGCTTTCCTTTGACCGTGAATCGCAGAGCCGAGTCGGACGCAAGGGAAAAGTCCGCGATCGCGAGACGCGCTCGCCAGACACGCGGGACGCGTGCGCTACCCAGACCTCTGCGTTTACGCTTATTTGTGATTTCCACGGGAATCGTCTTGTCGATGGCAATCGTTTGGTGGCTGCCAATCCCTGGTGAGTTGCAAAAATCGCCCGCTGGAACTTTGACGCTGCTCGATTGTCGCGGTCGCGAAATTGCCGAGCTCGCATCGCCGGCAGCGCGTGCGCAATTTCCAGTTCGACTCGAGCGAATGGGACTGTGGCTGCCGCGCGTAACTGTCGCGCTGGAGGACCGGCGCTTTTACGAACATCACGGGATTGATTGGCGTGCCACAGTCGCCGCCTGCGCGCGCAATTTGCGATCGCGGCATGTAGTCTCGGGCGCATCGACCATCACGCAGCAGTTGGTGAAATTAGCAAGCGGCCGCAGGCAACGCAGTTGGAGTCGCAAACTTTACGAAGGAATCGGGGCTTGGAAATTGGAGCGACGCTGGAGTAAGGAACGAATTCTCACCGGGTACTTGAATCGTAGCAGTTACGGCAATCGCCGTCTCGGCCCGGAATCGGCCGCTCGCGCATACTTCGACAAACCCGCGCGCGACCTCACATTGAGCGAAGCGATTTTTCTGGCCGGTTTGCCCCAGGCGCCGACGCGATTGAATCCGTGGCGACATTCGGAGGAAGCAAAACGCAAATACGCTCGTTCGCTCACACGCCTAGTTGAACTTGGAGTTATCACGCGAGATCAGCAGCTACTTCTCGCGGAGCCCCCGAAAGTCACACAGGTGGATCCGCCGCGTCGCGCGCAGCACTTTGTCGATGCAGTCGTGGCGCGAAACCCGGGATTGCGCGGCACGGTAAGGACCACGCTCGATCTCGATCTGCAGCGTATGGTGGAGCGCCTCGCGCAGTCGCATTTGTCGGCGTTAAATCGGCATGACATCACGCAGGTAGCGATTGTTGTGCTCGAAAACGCGACGGGCGCGATTCGTGCCATGGTTGGCTCCGAGAATTACGACGTGTCGCAAATCAACGGCGCGATGCAGCCGCGCAGTTGTGGATCGACATTGAAACCGTTCGTTTATCTTGAGGCGATCGATAAGCGGCTGCTCACCGCAGCGAGCTTGTTGCCGGATACGCCCGATGCGATCCGTGGTGAGTACGCCGATTATGACCCGCAAAATTACAATCATCGTTATCTTGGTCCGGTGCGCCTGCGCGAAGCACTGGGCTGTTCACTCAACGTGCCGGCCGTGTTCACGCTAAGCCAGCTCGGCGCGCGCCCTGCATTCTATCAACTGCAAAAGTGGGGCTTCGATTTTCCCCAGGGCCTCGCGGATTATGGTGCTGGCTTCGTCTTGGGAAATGCTGAGACCCGCCTTGTCGATCTTGCTGCTGCTTATGCGGGACTGGCGCGTGGCGGGACGTCAATGCGCGCAAAATTTTTAACTGCGGAACATCAACCGATCAGCCGCATCGCTTCGAAAGAGGCAACGGCAATCATCACCGATATTTTGTGCGATAACGATGCAAGACAGAAAAGTTTTGGCCCGCATTCGCCGCTGGCCTTCGAGCAACGCGTTGCCGCCAAGACCGGAACAAGCAGCGGTTTCCGCGACGCTTGGACAGTTGGATTTGACAAGGAACACACGGTCGCCGTGTGGGCAGGAAATTTTGACGGACGCCCCATGCGCGAGACATTTGCCGTGCGCGCGGCGACGCCGCTTTGGGGGGCAGTGATACAGGAATTGCTCCAGCGTGATCATCCGCTCGATCCATCTCCGGAAAATGACAAACTGGTGCGCAGCGAAATTTGCAAGGCGACAGGTTTGCTCCCATCACGCTTTAGCGCTGCGATACTGAAGGAACTGTTTCTGGCAGGAACGCAGCCGCGCAAAGATTCGGCAGATTACTTTGCAAGCGACGGAAAATTGCTTTTGCCAGACGCGTACAGCCAATGGTGCGCGAGCCGCGACAACACCATTGGCGCGCACGTCCGATCCGATTTTCGTATCACGAGTCCGCCAGCAAACGCGCGCTACCAACTCGATCCTTTGCTGCCACCGTCACAGCAGATGGTCGAGCTCACCGCGGCGTTTGCCGGAGACGCAAAGTGGTTTGTCAACGGTGTGCAAGTGTCACCGCAACGCGACGGCCGATTCTTTTGGCAGCTCGCGGCCGGTGAATGGAATGTGCGTGCTGTCGGTCGCGGCGAATTCGCGGAAGAAAAAATAACCGTGCAAGAAATCACTGATTAGTGCCCTGAAAGCCGGGATTGATTTTCCCGGCGACTTAAGGAAAACTTAGCTCCCGGATCTCCCGAATTCATGCAGCACGTCACCGCGTTTTCACGTCCGCAAACCGTTCCGGCTGTTCCGGCGGCCGCGCCGAGGACGAGTTTGTGGATATTAGATTCCTGGCGAGATCTGATCCTCTACGTCGGCACACCGCTGTTGCTGCTGCCGGTTTTTGCGCTGGCTCAGGCGCGCTGGAGCCCACAAGACATTTATCTCTTCGTCGCGGCGTTCGGTGCAATGGGCCATCACCTGCCAGGGATGATCCGCGCCTATGGCGATCGCGCTTTGTTCAATCGGTTCAAATGGCGCTTTATTTTGGCGCCGCTCTTTCTGTTCGCGGTTTGCACGGCCTTTTTCTGGTGGGACCTCAAAGGGATCATGCTCGTCGTTTTTTTCTGGGGCGTTTGGCATGGATTAATGCAGACGTACGGGTTTTGCCGCATCTACGACGCAAAAATGGGATCGTTCGCCGCGCTCACACGGCGGCTCGATTTTGCCTCATGCGTGATCTGGTTTGCAACCGCTGTGGCGCTTTCCCCGTTGCGCATGAGCGACACCCTCGACATCTACTACACATGTGGTGGCCCCTTTATTTCGCCGGTCTTATTGCACGAGTTCCAGCAGGTCATGCTCTGGGGGGCAATCGGAGTTTCGATCCTTTTTGTCCTGCATTTTGGCCGGATGTGGCACTTGGGCAAGCGACCGAACCCGGTAAAGGCGGCGCTGCTGGTCACGACCATTGCCTTTTGGTGGTACTGCAATAACGGCGTCGCGAACATTCTTGTTGGCATTGCGCTCTTCGAAGTTTTCCACGACGTGCAGTATCTCTCGCTCGTCTGGATCTACAATCGCAACCGCGTGGAGAAGGACAGCACTATCGGCGGATTCATGCGCTTTGTTTTTCGACGAAGCGGCTCGCTCATCGGACTGTACGTGGGCCTGGTTTTCGCTTACGGCTCGCTTGCTTATTTCAATGCCCATCTCGGGATCGAAACGGTCAAGCGCTTCCTCACTGGCGTAGTCACCGCATCCACTTTGCTTCATTTTTATTACGACGGATTTATCTGGAAAGTTCGCGAACGCTCCACCCGTCAATCTCTTGGGCTTACCGGTGGGACAGCCGATGTGTCGTTGGGCGGGTTTCTCCCGGGCTGGGCCATACATGGGTTAAAGTGGGCAGCCGTATTTGTCCTGCCGCTAAGCGCCCTCTGGTTCTGGCAAGTGCGTGGTCCTGTTGCCGAAATTCAACGGCGCGCGTGGGTGGTAGCCGATGTGCCAGCCGGCGCCCGCCAGCATTTTGATTACGGGCTGGCGCTGCAAAAAGAAGGCCAATTGCAGCAGGCGGAAGAACAGTACAAAATCTCACTCGCCTTCAACACGGCTGACGCGAAATCGCATATGAACCTTGCCATTGTGTTGGCCGGGCAATCCAAATTTGATGCGGCAGCGTCGCAGATGGAGGAAGCATTGCGTCTTCAACCGAACAACGGCGGGTTCCATCTCGATTACGCCAATTTGCTCCTGCGGCTCGGACGAAAGGATGAAGCAGGGCCTCACTACGAAGCGGCTGCGCGTCTGAACCCGGACTTTCCAGGCGCCCATTACAGTTATGCAGTATTCCGTGCCTCAGAAGGCAAAAACGACGATGCCATCGACGAGCTTCGACAGGTTGTACGACTCAAACCGGATTACTTGGATGCACAGCTTCGCCTTGCCGATGCGCTTTTTGCAAAAGGCGATCTCGAGGAGGCCAAAACGCATTACATCGCAGCGCTTCGTGCCGACTCCAAGCTGGTGGTTGCGTACAACAGCTTGGGAAAGCTTTACCTGAGCCAGGGACAGCTCTCTCAAGCGATTGTTCAGTTCAGTGAAGCGCTACGTCTTAATCCCAATAACAAAGATGCCGAGGAAAACTTGCGCATCGCCAAGGCGAATGACGCTCAAATTTTTCCCCAGTCGCACAAGTAGAGTCTGAATCAGAAACGCGGAACGCACGAAGTTTGTTAATAGATCAGCGTCTTAGCGCTGGGCTAGTTTCCTGCGAACGGAATCTGGATTTCGGCTCAAATCCGCGTAATTCGCGGTTTCGTCATGCATGCTTCTTCCATCGCCCTGCATCTCAACCTGGATGACGCGTGGCAGACTGATGCGATGCGCCTCGCTGTTGTTGACGCGCGCAATTGGGGGCCGCAATTGCGCTTCTCTGCACCGCCTCGCTTGGTCACCGAATTTTATGGCGAACACGAGACGCACCTCGCGTCGCCCTTTATGCTTTACGGGTCGGGCGATTTCCATTATTTGACGGTGCTCCGCCTGCGACGCGTCGCCGAGCCGATTATTGTCGTGTCATTCGACAATCATCCGGATTGGGATGTGCGTCCGCCGAAATGGGGCTGCGGCGGATGGGTGAATCGCGCACTGGAACTTCCTCAAGTGCGCCGTGTGAGCGTTTGGGGTTGCGGCAACTTCGAATGCTGGTGGCCGCACCAAATTTTCGGCAACCGTCGCGCCGAACGCGCAGGCATTCTTGAGGTCCATCCGTGGGCAGACGACCGTGCGGTAAAAGATCGACAACGCCGGGGCGCCATTTTGGGAGACAACTGGCGCGAGCGTTTTCAACGGTTTTTAAAACACGTCGATGGAATAAGTGTTTATGTAACGGTCGATATGGATTGTCTTCGTGCGGAAGAGGCGGTGACAAACTGGGAGAGCGGCCGGTTCTCGATTCCCGATCTTCAGTGGGCGCTCGGAAAGCTGCGCGAATTTTGCCGGATCATCGGTGGCGACATTTGCGGCGCCTATTCACTACCGAAATATGCGCGTTGGAAACAACACTTCGCCGCTGAATTCGATCATCCGAAAGTTCAGCTATCGTCGTCCGAGCAGATTCGCGCAATCAATTTTAGAGCTTTGCAAAATCTCTGGCCACCATTGACGGGAACCCTGTAGTTGCAGGCTTGATTTTGACGCGCCTTTTTCATTCGATGGTCGTGTGCCTCCTCAGGACGAGGTGACTTCACAGAGCGCGATCGGCGGAAATGCTTATCACGGTCCGGCGGCGTTTACTACTACGCACTGGAGCGTCGTGCTAGAGGCACAGGGCGAATCGCCAGCGGCACAAGAGGCACTTGAAAAACTCTGCCGGATTTATTGGCGACCCATTTACAGCTTTGTGCGGCGACAGGGAGCCGGGCCGGAGGAAGCGCAGGATCTTACGCAAGGTTTTTTTGCTCTTCTGTTGGCGCCCCGGGATCTGCGCACTGTGCGCAAAGAGAAGGGGCGATTGCGTTCTTATCTGCTCTCGGCGCTGAAGCACTTTCTGGTCGACGAACGCCGCCGCGCGATGGCGATCAAACGTGGAAAAGGCGAGCGGCTCATTTCGTTGGAAGAAATGCGTGCCGAGGAACAGAGCAGCATGGAGCCAGCCGACCCGCTGACTGCCGAGCGGATTTACGAACGGCGTTGGGCTTCCACGGTTTTGGAGCGCGTCCTGAGCCGACTCGAGGATAAATATCGCGAGCGAGGTAACGCCGCGTTGTTCGATTCCTTCAATGAATTGCTGGCAGACGAGCCGGGGGCGCCGTCGCAGGCGGATATTGCGGCGCAACTTGGAATGACCGAAAATGCCGTATCGCAGGCCTTTCATCGATTTCGGCAAAGCTATCAATCGTTATTGCGCGAGGAAATTGCCCATACCGTTGCGACTCCCGGCGATATCGAAAACGAGTTGCGTTATTTGATTGCTGTGATTCGCGCATAAGACCCGACACAATTCTACGCAGTACAAGATGGGAACACACGCCGAGTCTCGGGCAATGATCAGAGTAATCAGAG
>Ga0209156_10003903_pt1 | contig 11024 bp, 11 predicted proteins | sample GraSoiAngelo_124_FD_185881 | JGI IMG/M metagenome (GOLD analysis project Ga0209156, IMG submission 185881) | Grasslands soil microbial communities from the Angelo Coastal Reserve, California, USA - 14_0927_05_20cm (SPAdes) (version 2) | ecosystem: Environmental > Terrestrial > Soil > Grasslands...
CTGTACTCCGCGCCGACGCGGAGCTCGACGGGATCCGACTGGTCCGGCGAGATCGCCGTCGAGCCCTCGAGGAAGGCGAAGACGGCCAGCGGCGCCGTCACGGAGTAGGCGGCGCCGATGCTCCACCCGAAGGCGTTACGGAAGTCCGTGTCCGGAGGATCTCCGACGAACGTGTAGGACAGGGTGAGATATCCGTACAGGCGATCGATGAGGCGCTTGCTCAGGTCCACGCCGATCGTCTCGTCGAACTCCCCCGTGCCGAGGCCCCGGTCGCTGTCCGCCGTCGGAAACTTGATCTTCACGTACGGCGCGATCTCGGGAATGAGCTCCCCTTCCTCGAGAACGACGTAGGACACCCGGAGCAGCATGTCTCCGAGACCGCTCTCGCTCGTGGAACGCTCGGGCGCCGCGAACTTGCCACCGCCTCCGCGCTTTCGCTTGGCCACTCCGCCGCCGGTGACGACGACGTCCTCCGACGACTGATAGATGTACGGCAGCGTCAGGCTCAGCCACAGGCGATCGATGGGCCGCACGCCGAGGGTGAAGGGCACGTACACGATCGTCGTGTCCTTGTTCGTCCCGTAATCGCCGACAGAGTAGTTGACGGAGGTCGAGAACGACCATCGGGGATCGTCCTCGGCGGCCAGAGCCGGCGTGACGCCGGCGACGATCAATGCGAGGCCGATCAACGCGGCGCGATTGCGCATGTCGTCTCCCCCATTCGATGAATGATGAGCGGGGCGCTCACTGCGCTGAATCGACAGTAGCGGGCTTCAGGCGCGAGACCAAACGAAAAACGGCGCGGCGGAGGTCCGCCGCGCCGGGTGTGACGTTCGTTCGCCGACCCGCACGGAGCGCGGTGCCGGTCAGCGGCCAGGCTTTTCCGGCTTGGCCGGCTTCTCCATCTTCTCCAGCTTCTCGATCTTCTCGGGCTTCTCGGCCTTGGCGACTTTGTCCTTGTCCGCCTTGTCGAGCTTCCCGGCGACGTGATCGGTCGCCTTTTCTGCCTTCTTCACCTCGCTCACGACGTGCCCGAGCTTCACGCCCAGCTCCTTGGCGATCGCGCCCCACCCTTTGCGTGCCTGTCGGAGCGCGACGACCTGCTCGAGCGCCGCCGGCTGGCTCAGGGTCTTGTTGGTCTTCATCAGCTCCTGAGAAAGCGCCAGCGCGATCGTCGCCTGTCCGTAACCACCGATGCGATTGCGAAGATCGGTCACGACCGAGGTCTGGACCTTGAACTCCTTCGCGATCCGCTCGGCAACGCGACGCTGCCCATCGGGCGTGCTCGAGGCGCGCGCCGCATCGGCGTCGAGCTGCTTGGCGTCCGCCTGGAGCTGTCGCTCGTGCTTCTGTTTGTCGTTCACGTCGTCGGCCGACGCTCCCACCGGGAGCGCCAGGGCGACTCCCGCTATCAGCAGGCTTCCGAAAAACCACCGTGACACGGTTTCCCGCCTCATCGTTTGATCCTCCCGTCAGTGCTTCCCGCTCAATGCGGGCACAGCTCGATCCGGACCGCTGAGCTGCAGGCTTCGTGCCGAAAAAGGTGCGGACAAAGGCCCTCTCTGACGGTCACCTGGGCGCGATCGGCGTGGAGCCTGGTGTCAGAAATGAAGCCGCTGCGTGCTTCGTGACACGCCTACCCGGCGTAACCGCGTGAGCGCATGCAGCTCGAGTAGGCCTCGCGATACGCGGCATCGTGCTTGCGATTGTCGTTCACGCCGTACAGGCTCCCGGCACCGGCGCCCACGAGACCGCCGATGGCCGCGCCTTTTCCAGCCCCCTTGCCACCATCCGCGATCGCACCCCCCGCGGCCCCGACCGCCGCGCCGAGCAACGCGCCGACGGCGCCGTCCTTCACGACTTCGACCGTCTTGTCTCGCGGTCCCGTCGCCATCGCCGCGTGCTCGTTGCACGCCTTGACGACCACCTGCTCCGGCACCCGGGGTCGCGCCGTCACCTGCGCGACCGTCCGCGCGGGATTCTTGACCGCCGGAGCCGGCGCCGCCGCCGTCTCGTCCGGCTTCGATCGGCTCGCCATCACGATCCCGGTCACCAGCGCCGTCGTGGCGACGAGGGCCATGCCGATGGCCGTCAACTTCCAGGGGTTGCGAGTTATCTGCGTCACGCGCTCCGTCATCGATCTCTCCTTGTCAGCAAATCTGCCATTGGACTGATGCGAACCGGTCGCGGGGATGCACCGGCCATGCCAGATTCGAATCGAAGGATTTCCGGGGAGTTGGAGGGACGCGCGCGCGCAGTCTCGTCGTGGCTGTCGACGCCACGACGCTGGCTGTCGGAACCGCGACGCTTAGGGCTTCGCGAAGCCGACGCGAAAGTCGCCGGCGCGGATGGCGCGGATGATCGCGTCGCGATCGCGCGACGCCTCCACCTCGATCCACGCGCGGCCGAAGTGGGGCGGCCGGTGCGCGTCGTCGGTGGCGATCTTGACGAGCGGAATCTCCTCGGTGTCGTAGAGCGGGCGGTACATCCCGGTGTCCGTCACCTCCATGGCCTCGAGCGGCCAGCCGGCGCGACGGATCGCCTGCATGCGGTCGAGCGTCTCGGCCACGCTCAGCTTGTAGCGCGCGGGGTGGTTCAGGATGTAGAGCGTCTCGGTGTCGCCGTGCACGCGCCCCACGTGCTGGTCGAGACGCTGGTAGCTCAGCTCGATGCCGCGGAAGATCAGCAGCTCGCTCTCGAGGGCGGCGAGCGTCTCCTCGTAGTCGGGGTGCACGAGGTTGTCGTGGTCGAAGTGATCGGTGATGGCGAGGAAGTCGTAGCCCAGGCGCTCGTACTCGGCCACGAGGCCGGTCGGCGTGCGCACACCGTCGGAGAACGTCGTGTGCGCGTGCAGGTTGCCCCGGAGCAGCACCGCCTCAGCGAACGGGCTGCGCGGGAACGACGCGGGCCGGTGGCCCGTCCCACGTCACCGAGAAGCCCAGCGCGAACCAGCCGTTGATCTCGCGCCAGTTCGTGGACTCCGAGCCGATCGGCAGGTTCGGCGCCGTCCAGCCCGAGAGCCCGTAGCGCCCGCTGCCCGTCGCCGTCTGATAGGAGCCGGCGAACGGTTCGATGAAGGCCGGATCATGCTCGACGCGCGTGCCGCGCGGATAGAAGTCGGCGTCGGGCGGTCGGGACGTCTCGTAGTGCAGCGGTGGCGGCACCACGCGCGCCTCGCGCTCGGAGGGCTTGCGCGTGGTCTCGATCTTCACCTGCTGGGCGTCGGCCGGCGAGACCGGCAGGGCGACCAGGGCCAGCAGCGCCGCGACGATTGCGATCAGGACCGGCATACGTCCATAGTACACGCTCACCCGCGGCACAGGCGCATGAGTTCGCGGACCGACTTGAGCCGATCGACCTCCAGTGCGGCGCGTTCCAGCGCGGCCAGGCGCGCAGTGGGCAGCGCGCGCCGCCCGTTGTCGCGAAACTTGTCGACGAGCGCCTCGGGCGGCAATGGGCGGTCGGGACCGCCCCGCCCGTGGGGCACGCGCGCCTCGAGCTGGCGGCCGTCGGCGAGGCGCACGCGGAGCCAGCCCGGAAACGTCGCGGGAAACGCCGAGTCGGGATCGATCACGTGGCGCACGCGCGAGGCCAGCGCGAGAATCCGCTCGTCCGTGAGCCGCGCCGGCGCGTACGTGTCGATGCCGACGGCGCCGTCGACGAAGGCCGAGGCCACGGAGAACGCGAGGCTGAACTGCGCGTCGTAGGACGTACGCGGCCGCCGCTTGACCTCCACCGGCTCGCAGACGATCGGCACCTCGCCGGCGGGCACACGGCACTCGATGCTCTCGATGGCGTCGGCGCTGACGCCGGGCGCGCGCCGCAGCTCCAGCGCGCAGTCGAGGTAGGCGTGATTGAGGTGGCAGCACGGATACGGCTTGTAGCCGACGCGCAGGATCTCCCACTCGCGCCCCAGCGTCTCGAACGGCCGCGGATCGGGCTCCACGCCCAGAAACGTCCGATAGAGGCCGAAGCGTCCCTCGAGGATCGTCGCGGGCCCCGGCACGCCGCCCCGTGCGAGGGCCGCCGCCAGCGCGCCGGAGTGGCCGGCCCAACCGGGGTGCAGGCGCTTCACCCACGAGCCGTCCTCGAGATGCTCCATCACACCGGACGCGAAGCTGCCCGCGAGCCCGAGCGCCGCCGTGAGCCGCTTGTCGTCGAGGCTCTGCAGCCGCCCGGCGGCCAGCGCCGCCGCGAACGCGCCGCACACGGCGGTCGCGTGCCAGCCACGCGCGTGGAACGCGCCCGAGGCGGCCATGCCGATGCGCGTGATCGCCTCGTACCCCGCCACGGCCGCCGTCACCGTGGTGCGGCCGTCGAGCTCGTACGCTTCGGCCAGCGCGAGCACGGTTGGCAGGATCACGGCCGAGGCGTGGGTGATCGACGCCGCGTGCGTGTCGTCGAAATCGAGCCCGTGCGCCAGCGTGCCGTTGACGAGGATCGCCAGCGGAACCGGCGCCGTGCGTGTGGTGCCGACCACCGTGCACTCGCCCCCGCCCTCTCCCGCGAGATCGATCACCGCCGGCGCCCAGTCACCGCGCGACGACGCGAGCGCGATGCCCAGCACGTCGAGCGTCCGCAGCCGCACGCTGGCCACGACCTCGTCGGGCAGCGCGTCGAACGACAGCGAGGCCGTGAAGGCGGCGAGGCGCTCGGCCAGTGTCATGGGGCCGATGGTACCCTGAATCGTGCCCGGCGCTTCCCGCTTCGCCGCGCTGCCGCTCGCGTTGCTCGTCGCGGGCTGCACGCTCGGCAGCCGGGACCACTCGCCGACGGCGCCCACCACCCGCGCGAACGACTTCCGGCCGGCGCAGGTCCGACAGGCGGTGGTGCTCGTGCGCGTCGTAGTCGCCTCGACCTCCGAGCTGTCGGAGCGCGACCGCAAGGAGCTGCCCGCGCTCTACGAGAGCGCGCTGCTGGAGGCGCTCGATGCGCGCGCCATCCTCGTACGCGACGTGCGCTCGGTCGAGGCGCGCGGTGGAGTGCCGGAGAGCGCCGCCGCGGCCGCGCGCGCCCGCGAGGTGGGCGTGGACCACGCGCTCGTGGTCGACCTCCGCGTCGAGCCGGACGTCGTGCGCGTGTGCGAGGAAACGCGCCGGCCGATCGAGGGGCGCGCGACGGTCTGGCGGCAGGCGGCGCGGGTCGTGCGCGCCGCCGATGGCGGCGAGCGCCTGCGCGCGGAGGTCACGACGCCGGACGTGGAGGCGGACTGCGAGGAGTCGCGGCCAAGCGCGCGGCGACGCGGCGTGCAGGCCACGGCGACCGCGGCCGTGGAGCGGCTCGTCGGCAAGCTGCTCGCACCCTGATCCCGGTCAGCCGGGCAGCGCGACGTTGGCGTCGGGGCCGTCGGACTGGCGGATGTTGCCGTCGCGCTCCCGGCTGCGGATGGCGACGACCTGGCGGCCCTCGCCGTCGGTCATCTCGACTTCCTCGATGAGCCCGGCGTCCAGCAGCTGCTGCACCAGGGCCTCGCGCTCCTGCCCCACCGGCGGCAGCGCGTGCGACTTCCAGCGCATCACGAAATAGCCGCGGCTCACGTGCGGCAGCCGCGCCTCCGCGCGCTGCAGCTCCGACAGCGCGCGGTCCCGCAGCTCGTCGGAGGGCGGCGACCCGATCGGCGCGCGCACCGGCGGCCGCGCGCCGCGTGGCAGCGCCCCGCGCTCGCGGTCACGGTCGGGGATGCGCGGGCGCTCGACGCGGAAGGCCGCGATGCCGTCGCTCAACCGGAGCTGGCCGAAGCAGCGCACGCGGAGATCGGTCGACAGCTCCTCCGCCGACCACGTGGCCACCCATACCTGCTTGCCGAGCGCGTTGACCGCCTCCACCGCCGGCACGAAGTCGTCGTCGCCGGAGACGAGCACGGCCGCGTCGTAGGCGCCGTTGGCCGCGTAGTGGATGAGGTCGGCGACCAGCCGCGTATCGACGCGCTTCTCCGTCGTGTACTCGTACTCGGTGCCGCAGTTCGGGCAGCGGCCGGTGCGACGCACGCGGGGATCGCGCTTGACGAAATAGCCGGGGCGCAGCTCCAGCCCCTTGAGGAAGGCCTCCACCTGCTGCGGCGCGCCCGCCGACACACCGACGTAGTAATAAGCGCCGCCGAAGACGGCGTTGTCCCCGCCCACTTTCTGCGTGATCCAGACGGCGAGGCGGTCGTAATCGACACGGAGGGAATCGTCGTACCGCAGCAGCGAGCGGTAGAAGTTCTGCCCGTCAAAGAAAATGCAGATCTTCATAATGTTGCCAGTTGCGGATCGTATCACGCCTGCGCAGCGGCGCCGAATTTCAGCCCGATCACGCTCCTCCTATGCTGCACCGTGGCATCGGCCCGGGTGACCGGACCAGCAGGCGGCCGTTCTCAGCATGGAAAATGCACTGGACAGACCCAGCAGATGACACGCGCACGTCGAGCAGCTCGAATACGCGGACGATCCGACGTCGACCCCACTGCTTGGAAGACCCGGCGGTACGAGCGCACCCGGCGCCGGGCGAGCACGGGCGCATTGCCGCGTCTGGACGGCTACCGGACGTGGTCCTGGGTCAGCACGGGACGCGCGTGCGACGGCTGCGGTGAGGTCGTCGGCGCGGCCGAGATCCAGCACGACGTCGACGTGAACGGGACGATCGTGCTGCGTCTGCATCCGGAATGCTTCCGCGCGTGGTCCGAGACCGCCTACTCCGGGGGCGGGCCGTCGGGATCGGAACGCAGGGCGAGCGCCGCCAGCACCGCGTCGGCGACACCCTCGGGTCGAACGGGCTTGGCCACGTAGGCGTCGAATCCCGCGTCGAGGATTTCCTCGCGGCCGGCCACGGCGGTCACGGCCACGACCGGGATCGCTCGCATGCGCTGCGAGCCGCGTAGCTGCTCGAGCAGCCAGAACCCGTCACGCCCCGGGAGCACGATGTCGATGATGATGGCGTGCGGCCGGACCGTCTTCAAGACGGCGAGCGCCTCTTCCGCGCTCGAGGTGCCGAGCACCATCGCGCCCTCGTAGTCGAGCATCGCGCAGAAGACATCGCGCGCGTCCTTGTCGTCCTCGACGACCAGCAAGTGCCGACCGACGAGGCTCCCGACGGGGTTCAGCGCATACCGAACGTCCATGGTTCCAGTTCCTCACAGCAAGGGTATAGCCACCCACCCACGAGACGCACGTCGAAGATGTGGGGAAAACCTTTCGCGGTCTGCAACGCAGCTTTTACAACGCGGGGAAGATGGTGGCCGATGCTGGACTCGAACCAGCGACCTCGTGCATGTGAGGCACGCGCTCTAACCAACTGAGCTAATCGGCCGTAGGCCCTAGAATCTACTCACTCGGCCCGGGCCGGTCAAGCCATGGCAGGATAGGACGGTGCGTCGCGTCCTGATCCTCACCGCCTCGTATGGCTCGGGCCACAACGAGGCTGCTCGCTGCATCGCCGGGGAGGTGGCCCGGCGCGGCGCTGACCCGGTCGTCGTCGACCATTTCCGTGATCTCGTGCACCCGCTGTTCGACCGCGCGACGCGTGCCGCCTACCTCACGCTGCTGCGCCGCCTGCCGGGGGTGTGGGGTCTCGCATATGCCATCGGTGACCGCCTGGCCAGCGACTCGCCGCTGACCTTCGGCGCTTCGCGCCTGGGCGCGCGACGGCTTGGCGCCCTGCTGGACCGCATCGCGCCCGATGCCGTCGTGACCGTGCACGCCACGCCTGCGGTGGCCATGGCCGCGCCGGGCATCGATCGCTACTGCGTCGCCGCGGACGAGGTCGGTCACGACCTCGTCGCGCGCGGCATTCCGCGCGAGCGCGTCGTGGTGACCGGCGTGCCGGTGCGCCCCGAGTTCGCGAGCGCGCCCGCGCCGGGCGAGGTCCGCCGCGCGCTGGGACTGCCCGTCGACGTTCCCGTCGTCCTGGCGATGGCGGGCTCGTGGGGCTCGGTCGGGCGCCTGCCCGACGTGGCCCGCGCGCTCGCCCGCGTTCGGCATCCCCTCGTCGGCGTCCTCGTGGCGGGCCACGACGCCGGCCTGCGCGCGACGCTCGAGCGGCTCGCGGCCGGCTCGCCGCTGCGCGTCTTCGGCTTTGTCCCCGACGTGCATCGGCTCATGGCGGCCGCCGATCTCGTCGTCACCAAGGCCGGCGGCATGACGCTGGCCGAGGCGATGGCGGTGCAGGTGCCGCTGCTCTTCTACGGCTCGCTGCCCGGCCAGGAGCGACGCAACGAGCGCTTCGCGGCGGCCGCCGGTGTGGCGCTGGTCGCGCGCCGCCGCGCCGACCTCGATCGCGTCCTCGAGCGCGCGCTCGGCGATCCCGACCTGCTCGAGCACCTGCGCGCGCCGATGCGCGCCCGCCGCCGGCCCGCCGCCACGCGCGCGATCGTGGACCTCGTGCTCGCGGACGGCGCCCGCGCCGGAGCGGAGCACTGATCGCGCGGGCGCTCGGCTGGGGCGCCGCCGCCGGCGCCGTGGCCTGGGTCGGCTACGCGTGGCTCCCGCACCTCGTCACTCCGCTGTGCGCGTGGCGCGGTGGGCGCGGCGGCCGGCGCGTGGCGCTGACCTTCGACGACGGGCCCGATCCCGCGTGGACCCCGCGCGTGCTGGAGATCCTGGGCGCGCACGGCGTCAGCGCGAGCTTTTTTCTCGTCGGCGAGCGCGCGGCCCGCGAGCCGGCAACGGTGCGCGCCATCGCGGGCGCCGGCCACGAGGTGGGCTCGCACGGCTGGTCGCACACGAGCCTCTGGCTCTGTGGCCCGCGCCGCACCGAGACCGAGATCGCGCGGACGAAGAACCTGCTCGGCTATCTCACCGGCGCGCCGCCGGCGCTCTTCCGTCCGCCCTGGGGCATGGTGAACGCGGCGATGTTCGCGGCGCTGCGGCGCCATCGCCAGCGCTGCGTGTTCTGGTCGATCCAGCCCGAGGGGCTGCGGCCGGCGCCGGCCGAGGCCCAGGTCGCGCACGTGCTGCGCCGCGCGCATGCAGGCGCGATCGTCGACCTGCACGATGCGGAGGGCACGCCGGGTGCGCCCGCGCGGCTGTGCGCGGCGCTGCCGGCGATGATCGACGGGCTGGCGGCGGCGGGCTACGGGTTCGCGACGGTCGGCGAGCTGCTCGCGGCCTCCTGACGGCGGCGGGCCAGGAAGCGCACGAAGTCCAGCCCCTCGCCGAGGCGACGCTTCATGACCGTGCGGTCGCGCAGCATCTCACCGCCGAGGGCGACCAGCTTGCGCGGCCGGAAGTAGAAGCGCCGGTAGAACGTCTCGAGCGAGCGGAAGATCTCGGTGCGCGGCAGGTGCGGATAACCGATCACGCTGGCCTGCGTCCCGCGCCCGTCCACCAGGCCCTCGCTCTCGAGCCAGCCGCGCTCGAGCGCCTCGCGGTGGAGCGCGGTGCCCGGATACGGCGCCGCCAGCGAGACCTGGAGCGTGTGGGGATCGATCTCCTGCGCGAACCGGATCGTCGTCTCGATCGTCTCGCGCGTCTCGCCCGGCAGCCCGAGGATGAACGTGCCGTGAATCTTGATGCCGAGCGCCCGCGCCTGTCGCGTGAACTCCCGCGCGCGATCCAGCCGCGTGCCCTTGCGCACGTTGTTGAGTATCGCCTGGCTGCCGGACTCGTAGCCGACGAGGAGCAGCCGCAGGCCGTTGTCGCGCAGCACCGCGAGGCTGGCGCGCGGCACGTCGGGCTTGGCGTTGCACGACCAGGTCACGCCCAGTCGCCCGAGCCCGCGCGCGATCGCCTCGGCGCGCGGCAGGTCGTCGGTGAAGGTGTCATCGTCGAAGAAATACTCCCGGACCTGGGGGAACAGCCTCGTCGCGTGGGCGATCTCGGCCACCACGTTATCCACGGAGCGCGTGCGGTAGCGCTGGCCGCCCACGGTCTGCGGCCAGAGGCAGAACGTGCACTTCGAGCGGCAGCCCCGCCCCGTGTAGAGCGAGACGTAGGGGTGCTGGAGATAGCCGATGACGTAACGTGACACGTCGAGATCGCGCGCGTAGACGTCCACCACCCACGGCAGCGCGTCCATGTCCTCGAGCGGCGCGCGCTCGAGGGTGCGGCGGAGCTCACCGGTGCCGTCGCGATAGGAGAGGCCGGCGACCTGCGCCAGCGGGCGGCCTTCGGCGATCTCGCGGATCGTGAAGTCGAACTCGTTGCCGCACACGAAGTCGAGCGCGGGGGAGGCGGCCAGCGCCACTTCGCGCTGCACCGCGACGTGGGCGCCGATGAGACCGATGCGCAGCGCCGGGTTCTCCCCCTTCAGGGCTTCCGCCACCTTCACGTCGTGGGCGAACGAGGGCGCGCTCGTGTGCAGCACGACCAGCTCGTACTCGCGCGCCAGCGGCAGCACATCGGCGAGCGTGAGGTCGGCGGGCGGCGCGTCGACGAGACGCGAGCCCGGCACGAGCGCCGCGGGCTGCGCCAGCCACGTCGGGTACCAGAACGAGCGAATCTCGCGGCGCGCCTGGTAGCGCGAGCCGGCGCCGCCGTCGAAGCCCTGGAAGGATGGAGGATGCAGGAACAGGGTCCGGAGCACGCTCACGCGCACCATCTTAGCCGATCATCGGTTGACGTACAGGCGCCGCCCGCCCGCGCTGGCCACGAGCCGCGGGCCCGGCAGCGCGCTCACCGCGCTGCGGTCCGCCCCGCGGCCGGTCACCAGCCATACGCGCGCGCCGCCGGCCCAGGCCGCGGCCAGACGCGCGCGATCCCAGAAGAGGTCGCGGCTCTCCGGCTGCGTCGCTCCGAAACCGAGCACGCTCCGGCGGCCGTCGAGAATCACCGGCCGGCGACCGGAATACCACTCGAGCGCGCCGGAATTTTCGAGCGGGCCCTCGTGGACCACGACGTCGGCCGGCGCGGCGCGCCGTGCCAGCTCGAGCGCGATGGGCTTCACCGAGCGCGCCGTGGCCACCACCTCGAGGCCGAGCGCGACGCACGGCACGACGGCCACGAGCGTCAGGGCCGTCACCGCGGCGGCGGCGGCCGGCGAGTCCCAGCGCGCGCCGGCCCCTCGCGTCGACAGACGCCCTGCGGCGAGCAGCGCGACGAGGCCCAGCG
>Ga0209156_10003904_pt1 | contig 11021 bp, 10 predicted proteins | sample GraSoiAngelo_124_FD_185881 | JGI IMG/M metagenome (GOLD analysis project Ga0209156, IMG submission 185881) | Grasslands soil microbial communities from the Angelo Coastal Reserve, California, USA - 14_0927_05_20cm (SPAdes) (version 2) | ecosystem: Environmental > Terrestrial > Soil > Grasslands...
GCTGATCCAGGTCGTCAGAACAGTAAGCATTACGGTGAGACCTCCTCGAGGACCGGGTCCTCTGCAAGGATGAACGCGCGCTAAGGGAGGGCCATCGACGTCGCGCCGTGGCTGTTACCCGCTCGTCGCGAGGCTGGACCGGGCCGCGATCGGGCCGTCGGTCGCCCGTCACTTTGTGTTGACGCCTAAAGTCGGGCGCGGCTATACTTCTGCCCAATATGGGCTCCGGGCAGAGGGGGTGCATTCTAGTTGTCGGAGATCAAGGTCCGCGAGAACGAGACCTTCGAGAGCGCCCTACGCCGCTTCAATAAGAAGATCAAGCAGAACGGCGTCCTCTCTGAGGTCCGCCGGCGCGAGCACTATGAAAAGCCCAGCGTGAAGCGCAAAAAGAAAATCGCGGCGGCGCGTAAGCGGCGGGCTCGCACCACGTAATCCGACTTCGCCTTCAGGCGAGGCGATCCCTGGTGAACAGATGAGACAGCGCGGCTCGGTGGCGATCGAGCAACTTCGTCGGCGCGGTCGCCTCTTTGCGCGGGATCTCCGCCTCGGCCACATTGGCCCGGGCCGACGCTGGCCGCCGTATCTACGATCGGCGGCCATCACCCTGATCCTGGCGCTGGCCACGGCGCTGGTAGTCGCCCAGAACTTCCTGCCGAACCGCCTGAACCTGCGCGCCGGCGACGTCTCGAGCCAGGACGTCGTGTCGCAACGGTCGGTCCGCTACGAGAGTCAGACCAAGCGCGATGAGGTACGGACCGCGGCCGCTTCGCAGGTGCCGGACCAGTTCGACGGTTCAGTCAGCAGCCAGCAGCGCCAGGCGATCGATGCGCTGGCGACGAAGGTCGCCGACCTCCGCCGATCCTCCAGCTCCGGACCGGATCGCTCCGCCCAACTGAGCCTGCTCGAGCCACAGCTGAGCGACGCCCAGCGCCAGTACCTGCTGCAGGCTGACGAGGGAACCGTGGCCACGGTGTTCAAGAGCGCGGGCGACATCCTTCAGGCGCTCGAAGCCAACGGGATCAAGGCTGACACCCTGAAAAGCGCCCAGGATACGGCGCAGACGCGCGCCGCCGCTCTGCATCTCGATTCGACCGGAGGGTCGGTCGTCGCCACGCTGGTGCGCGCGTACTTGAAGGTCAACTACCTCCAAGCCGAGACGGATCTGAAGCGACAGCAGGCCAGCAACGCGGTCCCGCCGGTCTTCGTGACGGTCGCCCAGGGCCAGACCATCATTCGATACGGGGACCTGGTGACGCCGTTCCAGCTCGAAGAGGCGCAGGCCGTCGGTCTGCTGGCGCCGACGACGGATTGGGCCCGAATCATGGCCGTCTTCATGCTCGTCATCATCCTGTTCGCGGTCGCACTCGGTTACCTCATGCAGTTTCGGCCCGCCATCCTTAGAGACCCGCGACAACTCGCCACCCTCGGAGGCCTGATGCTCGGGCTGCTGGTCGTCGCCAAGGTGTTCGTGCCGATCAATCCCAACGCGCAGTACCTGGTGCCGATGGCCGCAGTGCCGCTGCTTGTTGCCGCCCTGATGGACACCGGGCTGGGGATCATCGTGGCGCTGGCGGTCGGATTGCTGACCGGCATCATCGCCGACAACGTGCTCCCACTGACTCTGGTGGGATTCCTGGGCGGGGCGATCGGGTCAATCTACGTTCACCGCCTCGAGCGCCTCGGCCAGTGGGTCACGGCCGGCATCCTGGTTGCGGGCGCGCAGTTCGTCACCCTGGTTTCGCTCTCGCTGATCGAGCGGCATCAATCGCTCGATGAGATCCTGGCCATCGGCTCACTCACCCTGATCAGCGGCCTCGTCTCGGCATTGATCGCGGCCGGCTCGCTCACCTTCCTCGGCGAGATCACCCGCGTCATCACGCCCATGAAGCTGTTGGAATTGATGACCCCCAACAACCCACTCCTGAAGCGATTGATGGTGAGTGCCCCCGGGACGTACAACCATTCGATCGTGGCCGCTAACCTGGCCGAGGCTGCTGCCGAGGCGGTGGGCGCCAACCCCGTCCTGACGAGAGTCGGCTGCTACTTCCACGACATTGGAAAGATTCGCCGGCCGCACTTCTTCGTCGAGAACCAGGCGGACATCGGCAATATCCACGAGAACCTCTCGCCGACGACCAGTTCCGACATCCTGAACGCACACGTGACAGAGGGCGTTGAGCTCCTCAAGCAGTACCACTTCCCGACCACGATCCGGGAGATCGTCCAGCAGCACCAGGGGACGACGGTCAAGCGTTTCTTCTACCGGCAAGCCCTGGAACAGGGCCTCGAGGTCAGGGAGGAAGACTTCCGCTACCCCGGGCCGCGGCCTCGGACGAAGGAAGCGGCGATCGTGATGATCGCCGACACCGTCGAGGCGTCGGCTCGGACGCTCAAGGACCGCAGTACGGAAGGTATCCGGGACCACGTCCACCGCATGGTCCAGGGGTTTACTCGGGACGGCCAGCTCGACGAATGCGACCTCTCGTTCCGCGACCTCCGTCTGGTGGAAGAGGCCATGGCCAATATGGTGGTCAGCATCTATCACGCGCGGATCGAGTACCCGGCGGCCATCGCCGAAACCTCGAAGGCCGGGGCCGGGGTCGACACGACCGGCGGCGGCCATGACGGAACCCTCGACGCGGACGATAAGACCATTCCCCTGCCGCGACCGTCCGCCCAGGCACGACCCAGTACGTCGTAGACGTATTCAAATCAGGGTCGCCACGGCTGGGGTGCAATGTTGAACCCCGGATTTTCGATATGTAGCTAGTGCCACTTTCGGGCTCGGTCATCGTGCTTGCCTACGTAGCGGCGGCCGCCGTGATCATCCCTGCCATCTCGATGATCGGTTTTGGTAAGGTTCCGCGCTTCCTCCGCCGGGGCATGGCGGCGACCAAGGCGCGGACGCGTATGGAAGGAACCGGCCTGCTCCTCATCGGAGCCTTCATCCTGGCCGACGCGCTGGCCGCCGATCTGGGCCGGCGCTCCACAGTCCCGCAGGATTGGATCCTGTTGGTCTGGGTCGTGCTGGCGGCGGGCCTGATCGGGATCCGTTACCTGGGTGGTCGCGTCGACCGCACGTCCGGCAAGCCCTCCGCCTGACGCCAGCCCGGTTAGGATAACCCCGTGCTCATCCAGATGAGCCGTTGGGGTCCCGCGTCACTGGCCTCGGGCGTGGATCTGGACGGGCTCAAGACCCTGCTGCAGGCTGGCGCACGGATGGTTCAGCTACCCGACGAGACCGTGACGGTCGTGACCCTGACCGGGGATGAGCACCTGCGCGAGTACAACCGACGCTACCGGGGACTCGACGAGCCGACCGACGTGCTCGCCTTCGCGGCCCGGGAGAAGCCGTCGGACCAGCGATTCCAGGCACCGCCCGGGACGGAAGACTGGTTAGGCGACATCGTGATTTCGCTGCCGCGGGCCAGGCGGCAGGCACGGGAGGCCGGTCATCCGGTGAACGACGAGATGCGCCTGCTCGCCGTGCACGGCTTCCTCCATCTGCTTGGCTACGACCACGCCGAACCGGCCGAGGAGCTCGCCATGACGGCGCTCACCACCCGTATCCTCGGATCCTCGCCATGACGCCTCGTTCCGACGCAGAGTTCGAAGCCGAGCGGATCGGCAGCCCCAGCCGCGCCCACCGCGTCGACCTGCGCCGAACGCTCTACAGTTTCCGCCACGCCGGTCGGGGATTTCGGTGGGCGCTCTCGTCGCAAGCGAATCTGCGTGTTCACTTCGTGGCCGCCGCGGTCGTCCTGATCGCGGCGCTGGTGCTGCGATTTTCCGTCATCGAGTTCGTCGGCCTTGTCATCTGTTTCACGGTGGTGGTCGCGGCCGAGCTCTTTAACACCACGCTGGAAGTGCTGATCGATTACGCCTGGCCCGAGCACCACCCGATGATCGGGCGGGCCAAGGATGTCGCGGCTGCCGCTGTGCTGGTGGCGGCGGCCGGTGCGGCGATCGTCGGCATTCTGCTCTTCGCCCGGCACATCCTCCTCCACCTGTCGTGAGCGCGGCGGACGTCGTGACGAGCGCGCTCGACGCGCTCAGGGCGCGCGATTGGGCAGCGTTCGCTCGGCGCTTGCACCCCGACGTGGTCCATCGAACCCCGGGGGTCCCGGAACCGATCCTGGGTCGCGACGCGTTCCTCCTCCTGAGCCAGCAGGCCGTGGCACGAACGCCCGACGTCACGTTCGAGGTGGAACGCCTGGTGAGCCAGGGCGAAACGGTGGTCGTGATCGGAGAGTGGACCTATACCGGTCCCCAGGGGAGAGTGCGCCAGCCGTCGGTCAGTGTGGTCGACCTGAAGGACGGAATGATCTGGCGAGACCTGGAGTACGTGGGCCTTCAGATCTGAACGAAAGACCAGGGCGATCGTCATCCAGCAACCGCAGGCGCCCGCAGCGGCGCAGTTCAAAGACCTCGTGCAGGCCGTTGCCACCATCTGAGCGGTTCGCCGGCGTAACCCCGGTAAACTGAACGCTATCCGCGCCACTCCGTCTACCGTCGAACCACGCCGTCGCGCCGTGGTGCAGGTTTCCGCCCTCCAATACCCAGAATTCCGCCGCTATTTCGTTGGCCAGGCGGTATCCGTGGTCGGGACCTGGATGCAATCGGTGGCCGCCGCCTGGCTCGTGCTTCAGCTTTCCCACGACTCGGCGTTCGCGTTGGCAGTTTTCGGCGCCTTCAGCTACGGCCCGGTGCTGATCTTCGGGCTGTATGCGGGGACCGTTGTGGACCGTTTCTCGCATCGCGACGTTCTGCTCGTCACCCAGGCCGTGTCGCTGGTGGGCGCAGCGCTGTATGCCGTCCTCACCAGCACGCATGCCATCACGCTCCCCCTCGTCATGCTGCTCGCGGCCGCCCTCGGCGTGAACCAGGCCCTGTACTTTCCGGCCCGGCAGGCCACCGTTCTCGAGATGGTCGGTCGCGGTGAGCTGGCCAGTGCCGTCGCGCTCAACTCCACCGCCTTCAACCTGGCCCGCATTCTCGGTCCGGCCGTCGGCGGTCTCATCATTGCCACCTTCGGTGTGGCGGCCTGCTTCTGGCTGAACGCGGTGAGCTACCTCGGGGTGATCGTCGCATTGTTGACGGTGCGGCGCCGTCCGCGGACGGAGGGCCCGCCGCAAACCGCAGTGCAACTGATCGGCGAGGCGTTGCGGTACGTGGCGCGAACGCCATCCCTCGCCGGCCTCTTCTTGTTGCTGTTTGTCGCCGGAACATTTGGTGCCAACTTCAACCTGGTGTTGCCGCTGTTCACGCGGGTGGTGCTGCACGCCAACGCCGACACGCTCGGCTATCTCTTCGCGGCGCAAGGACTGGGGTCGCTGGTCGGCGCCCTGACCATGACCATCGCCGGCGGGTTTCTGCTCGAGCCCCGCCGGATCGTGATGGGCAGCCTGCTCTTCGCTGGCATGGAGCTGGTGTTCCTGGTGATGCCAGGCTTCGGCCAGGCGATTGTGCTCCTGCTCGTTATCGGATGGTCGTTTGCCGTCTATTCGATCAGCACGAACACCTTCGTGCAGGTCCGCTCGCCCGACCGGATGCAGGGCCGCATGGTCAGCCTGTACTCCATGCTGTTCATCGGCGTGACGCCGATCGGCAATATCTGGGCCGGTCTCGTCGCGCATCTGTTCGGGCCGTCGGCGGCGGTATGGATGGGTGGAGCGCTGACGGGCGTCGCCGGCCTGGCCGTCCTGGGCTATTTCCTGAGCCGCCGGCCTAGCCGCGGTTGAATTCGGTCATCGCGCGCTCGAGGCCATGCTCCACGGTGTATTCGACCGCGTCCGCAACCCGCCCCACCAGCTCGGGCAGCCGAGCCCGCTCGTCGTTGGTGAACGGGCTCAGCACGTAATCGACCGCGTCCCCGACCGGCCGGCCGACACCCACCCGGATCCGGGGGAATGTCTTGGTTCCGAACGACGTAATCACCGAGTCCAACCCGTGGTTGCCCGCGGAGCTCCCGCCGGTGCGAATCCGCAGCCGGCCAAAGGGAAGGTCGAGCTCATCATGGACAACAAGGACGCGCTCCAGTGGCACGTCATATTTGGTGCGGAGGGCCTTCGCCGCCTGGCCCGAGAGGTTCATCCAGGTCTGCGGCTTGGCGACCACGAGTTCGTGCGCACCGCTCAGGACGCGGCCGGTCAGCGATTTCGCGGCGCGGTCCGTCACCCGGCCGCCGTGCCGGCGGGCGAGTTCGTCGACCACCAGAAAGCCCACGTTGTGGCGGGACCGCTCGTATTCACCGCCCGGGTTGCCCAGGCCGATCACCAGCCAGCGGTCGACTGGCGCCGGCTGAGCCGGTTTTCGCCGAAACATCGCCCGTAGCGTAAATCACCAAAGGCGGACTCCCTCTATTCCGTTGCACTTTCGCCAGCCGTGGGCTTCCTGCATCGGCCGTTGAGCCCTCGATCGATGCGCGCCATCCTCTGGGTGGCGGGCCTTATCGCGTTGCTCGTGGCCATCGTCGGCTGGGTCGGGCCGGCCGAGCCGTACCAGGCCCCCTGGGCCTGGATCAGCTTCATCGGCATGTGCATCGTCGACGACTTCCTGCTGGGCTCCAAGGACGATGCGCGCTGGGGCGAGCTCCCGAAAGTCGCGCTCCTGGCCGCGGTCATCGTATTCCGGCGTCACCCCGAAATTACCGTGCTGGTGGCGGTCACCGCTGCGCCGCTGGCAAGCCTGCTGAAGGGCCAGACATGGCCCACCCAGGTGACGACCACCAGCCAATGGGTGCTCGCCGCGGTCCTCGGTGCGGGGACCTTCCGGCTCGTCGGCTTCGGCGACACCGCCCACTTTGTTGCCGCGACGGCGGCCGTCATGGTGGTCTATTACGCCCTGGGCCCGGTCCTCAGCGCGACGCTGGAAGCCGGCCTTGGCGGAACCCCGCTTCGCCGCGCGTTCGCCCGTCATCGCCGGCTGGCCATCTCGCTGGAATTTGCCGGCGTGTTGCTCGCGCTGGCGTGGCGCACCCCATTCATGGAGCCGGCCGCCTTGAAGGTTGCCGACGGCGCGCTCGTGACGGTCACCGGAATCGTTCTCGGCTTTGTGCTGGGCGGACGATCCAGCCGCGTTTTCAAGGCCAGCCCTTCCCTGCCGGTGCGCCCGCTGTTGGGCGCGGGCGCCGTTCTGCTCCTGAGTCAACTGACGCCGTCTCCGCTTTCGTGGTTGCTGCCGCTCGCCCTGGCGATCGCGGCGGGGATCTGGGCGGCCTGGCGACACGTCTACCCGGTCGCCTGCGGCGCCCTGGGCGCCTACTGCAACGAGCTGGTGCGGGCGGCGAATGGTGGGCGGATGCCGGTTGAAGGCCATGGCATGCTGTCGACCCTCGGGAACCGGACTGACACCTATGTCCTGAGCGGGCCGCACACAAACTTCGCCTGGCTGGACGATCGGTTCCAACTGCCTGCCCCGTTTCCCGGCATCGCCAGCGCCGGCGACATCCTGATCGCCGTCGGCATGGCGTGGTTCGTCGCGACCTTGATGTTGCGCCCCGTTCACCAGGCCGCGGCCGGTGATGCGGCGGCGGACGAGGACCTGGACGCCGCTTCGTCGGTGGACATCGCGGCCGCCTGACGCCGAGGCGAGACCCGCGCTGGGTCGAGGCGGTGGCGTTGGGTCTCAAGGCCCTTGTGTGAAGCCGGCCCGCATGGTTCTTTGGTCCGGACATGGGGATCTGGCTGCTGCTCCTCGCCCTGCTCGCGCCGGCCGGCACCGCGGCGCACCTGCCGCTGACCGGAACCCCGCCCGGTTAGGTCGAGCTGTATGAGCTCACCCCGGCGCCGGCGGTGCCCGCCATCAGGGCCCGGGCGGCGATCCTTCTCGACCTCGACAGCGGGACCACCCTTTATGCGCGCGACGCGCAGGGGCGGTTCCCGCCGGCGAGCTTGACGAAGGTGGTGACGGTGCTCACCGCTCTCGACGTGCTCGGGCTGGACCAGGTCGTCGCGGTCCCCGCCTCCATCAATCAGCTGCCCTGGGATTCGACCCGCATGGGACTGCGGGCCGGCGAGCGGCTGACGGTGCGCGAGCTGATGTACGGGGTTTTCCTCAACTCCGGGAACGACGCCGCCATCACGCTGTCAGAGGCGGCCATGCCGCGGACGGCCTTTATCGCCCGGATGAACGCCAAGGCTGCGGCGCTCGGGATGACTGACTCGCACTTCGTGAATCCCATCGGCCTCGATGACGCCGGCCTGTACACATCCGCCGCCGACCTGGCGAAAGCGGCCATCGCGCTGCGTTCCCGCTTCCCCGAGGTTGCGGCGATGGCCGCCGTGCCCGCGATCACGCTGCCGGCCAGCGCCATGCACCACGCGCTCAAGCTCTACAACCTCAACGAGCTGATCCGAACGTATCGGGGCGCGACCGGGCTCAAGACGGGCTGGACCGGACGAGCCGGCGGCTGCCTGATCGCCACCGCCACCCGCGACGGCCGGCATCTCTTGGCAGTCGTGATGGGCTCTCCACGGGTCTTTGATGAGGTTGGTACGTTACTCGACTATGGCTTTGCGTCTCAGCCGGCGTAGCACGATCTATTTCATCTTGCTGGCCGGGTTGCTGGCGATGATCTGGGCCAGCTATCAGAGCTTCAACCACACGACAGCGCCGGCCGGGAAACCGTTGGGCGACCTGCTGACCGCGCTGGACGCCGGGCAGGTGGCGAGTGGCGTGTTCACGTCCGATGGCGAACGCGTCGACTGGGTCGACCAGCACGGGGGACGGTACCGGACCCTTCTTCCCGCCGGATATTCGACAACCCTGGTCGACAAGTTTCACGAAAGCCAGGTCGCGATCGACGTGACGCAATCACCCGCGTCCAGTGTGTGGCTGGCCGTGGTGCTGCCAAATGTCATTCTGTTTCTCGTCATCGGGGGGTTCCTCGTGTACGTGGTTCGACGGATGGGCGGACGAGCTCCTCGCGTTTGATCACGGGCGCGCGATGGTAACCTAGCTCAGGCACGCCCCGGTTTTGCGCCGCGGGCGCATTTTTGCATGGCCGCCGTCTCGTGACCGACACCCTGCTCGAATTGATCGACCGCCTCCCGGCCCGTGGCCGGCTGGAGGCCTGGTGGAGCGCGCCCGCAGCGCGTCTTGACGCGCACGGCCTGCCTGCCAGCGCCCTGCCGGTGTTCGCGGCGTGGCTGGCCATCCGCGCCCGGCGGCCGGTCCTGGCCCTGGTGCCGGATCCGGAGGGATCCTTCCAGGAAGCCGGCGCCTGGTTCAGGGAGGATGTCCGGACTGTCGTGTTTCCCGCCGTCGAGACGCTCCCGTTTGATCGGCTCGCACCGGACGAGGAAACCGTGCGGCGACGGCTGGAGGCCCTCGATGCGGTGGCGTCCGGCGACCCGCTGGTCGCCTTCTCCTCCTGGACCGCGATCACCCGGCCGACGCTGGGCGTAAAGGCCCTCCAGCAGTGGGGCTTCACGTTCACACCGGGCCAGACCTACACACTCGATGACCTGCTGCGCCGTCTGACCACGCTCGGCTACCGGCGCGAGCCCCTGGTGCAGGCCCGCGGTGAGTTCAGTCTTCGCGGCGGCATCCTGGACTGCTTCCCGCCGGGGCGGCGGCGCCCGCTTCGGGCGGAGTTCTTTGGTGACGAGCTCGAGTCCCTCCGCGAGTTCGACGTCGAAGGCCAGGGCTCGGTCGGCAGCGTCGCCGCCGCCCGGATTCTGCCGGCAGCCGAGCTGATCCTGACTCCTGAGGCGGTGCATTCCGCCGACATCCCGCTTCGGGAGCTCGACTTCGGTACGGCCCTCCCCGAAGTCCGTGATCAGTGGCTGTCCGATATCGAGCGGGTTCGATCGGGCGCGTACTTCGACGGCATCGAGGGCTTCCAGGCCTACCTCGATCCCTCGCAGCCGACCCTCCTGGACCATCTGCCGGCCGGCACGTTGATCCTGGCCATCGACGCGCGACGATCGCTGGCCCAGGCCGAGCAGCGCGAAAAGGAGCTGGCCGAGCTCGTGGCGGTCGAAGTCGATCGCGGCGAGCTGCCCAAAGGGTTGCGGACGGGACTGGTCTCCATCGCCACTCTGGGTCGAGCCGCCCAGGCCTGGCGCACCATCGATGTGGCGCGGGGTGGCGGTGAGCTGGGGTCGATCGACCTCGGCTTCGAGGCGGTGGACGCCTACGCCGGCAGGATCGACGCCTTCTCCGATCGGGTGCGCACCGACGCGCGGGAAAAGTCGCGCGTGTTGATCGTGACCCAGCAAGAGCCGCGCCTGCGGGAGCTGCTCGAGGACCGTGACGTCTACCCGGCCGGTGGTGTGTTCGTCTGGTCGCAGACGCCGCTGATGCCGGGGCTGGTCGTGCTCGCCAACCAGCCGGTCGCCCAGGGATTTCGGGTGACCTCGCAGCAGCTCGAGGTCTATGGAGACACCGACCTCTTCGGCGGGCTACGCCAGCGGGTTCGCCGCGGCGTGGTGCGGGCACGTACCGCGAGCTTTCAGCTGGAGTTCGAGCCCGGCGACCTGATCGTCCATGTCGATCACGGCATTGGACGGTTCGTCGGCATGCGCCTGATGGGGGAGGACGGTCAGGGGCGCGAATACATGCAGCTCGAGTACGCGGAGGGCGACAAGCTGTACGTGCCGGTCGAGCACCTCGACCGCGTGCAGAAGTACGTTGGTGGCGGCGACGCGGCGCCCAAGCTGCAGCGGCTGGGCTCGGGCGAGTGGGATCGGGCCAAGCGCAAAGTCCGCGAGTCGGTCGAGGAAGTCGCGCGCGATCTCCTGGATCTCTATTCGCGGCGCCAGCTCGTCGAGGGCCACGCCTTCTCCGAGGATGGCCCCTGGCAGCAGGAGCTCGAGCAATCGTTCCCCTACGACGAGACGCCCGACCAGATCCACGTCATGCAAGAGATCAAGGCCGACATGGAGGACTCACGCCCGATGGACCGGCTGGTCTGCGGGGACGTGGGCTTTGGCAAAACGGAGCTGGCGGTGCGCGGCGCGTTCAAGGCGGTGATGGACGGCAAGCAGGTGGCGATCCTGGTGCCCACCACCGTCCTC
>Ga0209156_10003905_pt1 | contig 11021 bp, 13 predicted proteins | sample GraSoiAngelo_124_FD_185881 | JGI IMG/M metagenome (GOLD analysis project Ga0209156, IMG submission 185881) | Grasslands soil microbial communities from the Angelo Coastal Reserve, California, USA - 14_0927_05_20cm (SPAdes) (version 2) | ecosystem: Environmental > Terrestrial > Soil > Grasslands...
GGCGGGCGTGACGCGCCCATGACGGTGGCCTGACGCCTTCGCCTCATACTGGCTGGCAAGGGAAACGTAGGCTCTGGCCAAGAGTGCAGCAATGCGGCTGCAAGGAGGACGTATGAAAAGCGTGACTGCTGCCGGCCGGTGCGCGCGCGTCATCATCGCGTGCGGGTTGGTGCTGGCGGCAGCGGGGTGCGGCGACTCAACGCCGGTTGGGATTGCAGGACCAACGACGGGCGTGCTCCAGGTGACCGTTTCGACAAGCGGCGCCGACATCCCTGCAAACGGCTACACGGTGAGTGTCGATAGCGGCGCCGGGCAGCCTGTAACTGTCAACGGGGCGCTGACCATCTCCGGGTTGAAGGCCGGGACGCACAGTGTGACGCTCTACGGCGTTGCCCCGAACTGTGCGCTCAACGGAGTGAACACACGCGCCGTTGATGTGAGTGCGGGCGACACGGCGCTGGTCGCGTTCTATGTGGGCTGCACAGTCACAGGTGAAGCGAGCGGACAGATTGCGTTTGCGTCGAACCGTGACGGCAACTACGACATCTACGTCAGGTACATCAATGCCCTCGGGAGCCCTACCCAGCTAACTAATAATCCAGCGATCGACGTTCAACCCGCGTGGTCCCCCGATCGGGCCAAGATCGCATTCGCGAGCAACCGCGACGGCAACTTCGAGATCTACGTCATCGGCGCGGACGGCTCGCATCCCACCCGGCTCACGAACACTGCAGCCGATGACTACGACCCTGCCTGGTCGCTCGATGGAGCGAAGATCGCGTTCACGAGCGAACGCGATGGCCAGCCCGAGGTCTACGTGATGGAGGCTGATGGATCGAGTTCCGTGCGTCTTACGGAGCAGACGGGTGCGGACCCGAGTTGGTCGCCTGATGGCACGATGATCGCATTCGTATCGCATCGCGGTGGCAGTGGCCAGATCTGGGTCATGAACGCCGACGGCTCGCGGGTCACCCGACTTACGGACGACCCGACGGACGATTGCGAGCCCGCGTGGTCCCCCAACGGCGGGCGCATCGCATTCGTCTCGAGCTGCCCTTCGGGCCTGTTCGCTGACGGCCACGGCTCGAGTATCCATGTGATGAACGCCGATGGCTCGAACAGTGTGCTGCTGGTCGGCGGCCTCATTCTCGCGCGCGCGCCGTCGTGGTCACCCGACGGGTCGGCGATCGCGTTCGCTGGCACAGGCGGCTGCAACTACTCGGATGAAGACGGCTGCCACTGGTGGTGGCCGTACGGGATCGATGTGGTAAGGGCCGACGGGACCTCCGTGCCCTCTGCTGTCCCGGCCCAGCTAGTTCCCTATGACGACAACTCCAACGCGGTCGACCCCTCGTGGCGGCCCTAGAGTGGAGGCGTACCATGAAACCAGTCACGCGATTCTCCAGCCTCTTACTATGCAGTGCGTTCCTTCAGGCGTGCGGTCCCGACTCGGGACCGACGGTTCCTCACGCGTTGCGGTTCGGGGCGGCTGACGCCGTTGCCGAGGAACAAATGGAGTGGGGGCCCTGGTCAAGGCCGATCAACCTCGGGTCCCTGGTCAATTCACCACTCGACGACAACCGCCCGGCGATTTCCAAGGACGGCCTGAGCCTCTACATCACGTCCGGTCGCCTAGGCGGCTTCGGCGGGCTCGACATCTGGGTTTCGCAGCGCGCGACTGTCGATGATCCCTGGGGGCCGGCGCAGAACCTCGGCCCGACGGTCAACTCGGGCTCCAACGACGTCGCTCCCGCGTTCTCACCGGACGGGCATCGGATGTACTTCCATAGCTTCCGGTCGGGCGGATGTGGCCTAGCAGACATCTACGTCTCCCGGCGTCGTGACGCACGTGATGATTTCGGATGGGGACCGCCGGAGGATCTCGGCTGCGTCGTGAACACGCCGTACGTCAATGCCGGTCCTACCATCTTTGAGGACGAGACCACAGGCATCACGACCCTGTACTTCACGGTGCAGAACAATCCGCCGGGCAGCGACCAGGGCTTCGACATCTACGCGAGCACGCGGACGGGGGACGAAGCGGCGTTCGGTCCGCCCGTCCTGGTTGCGGAGCTCAGCAGCCCGTTCCGCGACACCCGTACCACCATTCGGCGCGACGGGCTCGAGATGATCCTGTCCAGTGGCCGCCCGGGAGGCGTGGGGAGCGAGGACCTCTGGGTGTCGACGCGCGCCTCGACTCTCGATCCCTGGTCCCCGCCGGTGAACCTGGGAGCGGTGGTGAACACCACCGCGTTCGATGGGGGCCCCGCGCTGTCGTTCGATGGTACGACACTCTACTTCCACTCGAACCGGCCTGGCGGTTTCGGGGGGAACGACTTGTATGTGACGACGCGCGCGCGGCTTCGCGGGCCGGACGTGGGAGAGGACCCTGGGGTGGAGAAGCAGCGGCGGCGAAAGAATCACACGACGGAGAAAAGTCACACGAAGGGATAGCGGCGACCGTACGAGGGCACCCGGCGGCAGTCTCTTGACCGCCGGGTGCCGGGCAGGGGTGATCAGAACCGCCGCGCGTAGCCGACGAAGACCAAGACCCCGGCGAGATCGCCGGCACCGATCGTGCCGCCTGACAGCTTGCTCTGAGACGCGGTCGCGAGGCGAGCAGCCACTCGGATCGGAGTGCTGAGCGTGAAGGTGCCCCGGCCTCGCCCGAGCGAGACGCTTGGATCCATGAAGATGATGTAACCCGGCCGCCGAAAACCGTCGTTTTTGCCGATCAGATCGTGATACGGGATGCCGTCCACGCGGCCGCCGACGCTCACCAACAATCCCTGCTCCGGCACCAGGCCGTAGCTCAGCCCGAGGCGTCCCGTGTAAACGTCGGGCACCGATATGTGCACTGTGGAGTTCGTCTCTCCCGGAGGCGCTCGCATCACGTCGGTCTGATCGCGCGGGCTCACCAGGTACGAGCCTGTGAAGTAGGCGAACGTCCGGGGGGCCACCTGCCCAAAGGCCTGCCCCTGCAGGATCACACCCCAACCGCCGTCGCCGAGCTCGATAGCTTGGTCCACCGGGAATTGGACGGAGCTGCCGCCTTTGAGAAAGTAGTCGGCGGTGAACTTGTTGGTTCCCGTGGGGATCTTCACTCCCGCCCCGAGGGCGAAGTTGGCTCTCGCGTGCGTGCCGGGATCGAGTAGCCAGGTGTTGCCGACGAGCCCGATGTCGCCGATCCCGCCAGCCCGAGCGACGTGGCGCACCGAATCCTGGTAGAACCGCGACTGGCTGCCGTACGAGACGGGCACGGTCAGCCGTACGCTGAATCGATCAGTCTCAGCATAGGTCACATTGATGTTGGCGGAATGAACGTTGATAAAGAGCGGCTGGCCGAAGAATTGTTGCGGCGGCGTTGTCGCCTGGCTTCCGAAGAAGAACCGGTCGGCGTGGAGGTGCCGGTAGTCGACGGCGACCTGCCATTCGTGGGCCCGGAGATCCGTTGACTGCGACTCGCCGTGTCCCCCCAAACTGGGGGTTGTGAATCGGATCGGGACTCACCCCTGCGCGAACGACTGCCGGGGAACGAAGAGCACGGCGGTGCCGATCGCGAGCACCGCGGCGACGCGCTGAGCCCACTTGCCGGGACGCTTCATGGAGTCCTCCTTCTATAACTATTGCGCCGGGAGAATCTCGGCGAGGCCGCGCTGGATGGTCTCACTCGTGATCGGACCGGGATTGATCAGCCGTACGATACCGTGGACATCAATGAACACCGACGTCGGCACACCCCGGAGCGCGTAACTTTTGCGCACCTTGCCCTTGTCATCGAGCAGCACGGGAAAGGGCATGTGGAACTCGCCGGCGAACTTCCGGGCGTCCGTCATGCGTTCCTGATCACTCAAGTTGATCGCGAGCACCTGCAGGTGCTGATCCTTGTGAGCGCCGTACGCGGCGATGATGTCGGACATCTCGCCGCGACACGGCTTGCACCAGGAGGCCCAGAAGTTGAGAAACACGGGACGGCCAGTGTAATCAGATAGGCTCGCCGTGCCGCCGCCGAGCGTTTTCAACGTGAAGTCGGGCGCAGGCGATCCCAGCGTCTGGGCCGAGAGCTGTCCTGCGGCGGTGAGAATCGTCGCGCACGCGATGGAGAGGAACTGCGAACCGAGCCGCACCTTGGTCCCCCAAAACGCAACGCGCCGAGTTCCCGTTTGGGGAGCTCGGCGTCAGCCGCGTTGCCTCGAACTAGGCTACTGCAACATGGTGCTCGCGCGCTGGCGCGTCAAGCAGCCGCCGTTCAGAGCGTGGCGCGGGCGCGATCACCGCTCGCCGTTGACCCCGCGGCTCCCCAGGTTAACTTCCAGCCTCGAGATGAGCCGGCCCGATCGCACGATCATCCTGGACGCCCGCGCTTTGTCGCGGGCGCTTCAGCGTATGGCGGTCGAGGTGCTCGAGCTGGCCCGCGGAACCGACCGGCTCGTGCTCATCGGCATCCAGCGGCGCGGCGTCGAGCTCGCCGAGCGGATCGCCAAGCTCATCGAGAAGGACGAGGGCGTGATCGTGCCCCGCGGCGCCCTCGACATCACTCTGTACCGCGACGACCTCGAAACGGTCGGCCCCAAGCCCGTCATCGGCGAGACGCGCATCCCCGGCGACCTCGCCGGCAAGCATGTGGTGATCGTGGACGATGTGCTCTACACCGGTCGCACGGTGCGCGCCGCGCTCGACGAGCTCGCCGACTTCGGCCGCCCCGAGCGCATCTCCTTGTGCGTGCTGGTGGATCGCGGCGGCCGCGAGTTGCCGATCCAGCCCGACGTGGTCGGAGCCAAGGTGAAAGTGAGTGACGGCCAGCGCGTGGACGTGCTGGTCGAGGAGCTCGACGGGATGGACGAGGTGGATCTGGTGAGCAGGACATGACCGCCCCGCTGGGAAAGGACCTGGTCGGGCTCGAGCGCCTCTCGCCCGATCAGATCCGCCTGATCCTCGACACCGCCGAGCCGTTCAAAGAGGTCTCCGAGCGGCCCATCAAGAAGGTGCCGGCGCTGCGCGGCAAGACGATCGTCAACCTGTTCTTCGAAGCCTCGACCCGTACCCGCATCTCGTTCGAGTTCGCCGAAAAACGCCTCTCGGCGGACACGGTCAACGTGACGGCCAGCGGCAGCGCGGTCCAAAAAGGCGAGACGCTGGTCGATACGGCCCGCAACCTCGAAGCGATGCGGATCGATATGGTGGTCATCCGTCATCCGTCGTCCGGCGCCGCCGCCTTCCTCGGCAACCGCATCCGCTCCAACGTGGTCAGCGCGGGCGACGGCAAGCACGAGCACCCCACCCAGGCGCTGCTCGACCTGCTCACGATCCGCGACAAGCACGGCAAGATCGCCGGTCTCAAGGTGTGTCTCGTGGGCGACGTGCTGCACTCACGCGTCGCGCGCTCGAACATCTGGGGTCTCTCGAAGCTCGGCGCCGAGGTTGGCGTGTGCGGTCCCGATACGCTCGTGCCCCGGAGCATCGAAGAGCTGGGCGTGTGCCGCTTCCGCCGGATCGAGGAGGCGATCGAGTGGGCGGATGTGCTGAACGTGCTCCGGCTGCAGCTCGAGCGCATGGAGATGGGCTTCATCCCGAGCGTGCGGGAGTATTACCGGGTGTTCGGCGTCACGCTCGAGCGGCTCGAGAAGGCGCCGCGCGCCCTGACCATCATGCATCCGGGGCCCATGAATCGCGGCGTCGAGATCGACTCCCGCGTCGCCGACGGACCGCACAGCGTGATCCTCGACCAGGTGACGAACGGGGTCGCGGTCCGGATGGCGGTGCTCTATCTCCTCGCCGGCGGGCGCCCCGAGCTCGCCGACGCGGCCAAGCGGGGGGCGGAGTGACGCGACCCCTGCTGCTTTCGGGCGGCCGGGTGATCGACCCGCGGCGCGACTTCGACGAGCCGGCGGACGTCCTCATCCAGGACGGCAAGATCGCCGCGGTGAAGGCCGGCCTCGGCGCGCCGGACGGCGCCCTAGTGCGCGACGTGCGGGGCCACGTGGTCGCCCCCGGGCTCGTGGACGTGCACGTCCATCTCCGAGAGCCCGGCAACGAGGACGTGGAAACGATCGCCACGGGCGCTCGCGCCGCCGCTGCGGGTGGGTTCAGCGCCGTGTGCGCCATGCCCAACACCGACCCGGTGACCGACAACCAGGCGGCCGTCGGATTCATCGTGCGCCAGTCGGCGCGCGCCGGCCTCACGCGGGTCTACCCGATCGGCGCCATCTCCGTGGGGCAGCGGGGGGAGCGGCTCTCCGAATTCGGCGAAATGGTCGGCGCCGGGGCGGTCGCCGTGTCGGATGACGGCCGGCCCGTGGTGTCGAGCCACCTCATGCGTACCGCGCTCGAGTACGCGCGTACCTTCGAGATCCCCGTCGCCGACCACTGCGAGGAGGCCACCCTCGCGTCGGGCGGCGTCATGCACGAGGGACTCGTGTCCACGCGTCTGGGCCTGAAGGGGATTCCCGCGGCCGCCGAGGAAATCATGGTGCAGCGCGATATCCTGCTGGCCGAGCTTACCGGCGGGCACGTCCACCTGTGCCACGTGTCGACCCGGGGGTCGGTCGAGCTGATCCGCCGGGCGAAACAGCGGGGGATCCGCGTCACCGCCGAGGTGACGCCGCACCACCTCACGCTCACCGACCATGCCTGTGAGACCTACGATACCCACGCCAAAATGAACCCGCCGCTGCGCGAGGCGGCGGACGTGGCCGCGCTGCGGCAGGCGCTCAAAGACGGCGTGATCGATTGCGTCGCCTCCGACCACGCGCCCCACGCGTACGACGCCAAGGAAGCCGCGTTCGACGACGCCCCGTTCGGGATCATCGGCCTCGAGACGGCGTTCGGCGTGGTGCATACGGAGCTCGTCCTCAACGGAGTGCTGACCCTCCCCGAGCTGATCGCGCGCATGAGCAGCGCGCCCGCCGCCGCGTTTCACCTCCCCGGCGGCACGTTGCAGCCCGGCGCGGTCGCCGATGTCGTCGTGCTCGACACCGCCACCCGCTGGTCGGTGAACCCGGCGACCCTGCTCTCGAGGAGCCGCAATACGCCGTTCGCCGGCCGCACGCTCACCGGGCGCGCAGCGCTCACACTGGTGGGCGGCACGATCGTGCACGAGGTGGAGGCGGCGCCAGGGCGGTGACGCCGCACGCGATCGCCCGGCGCATGGCCCAGTGCTGCCGCCAGCTGGCCGAGCGCGGTCTCATCGCGGGGCAGGACGGCAACGTCGCTGTTCGACTCGGGGCCGATCGCGTGCTGGTCACTCCGGCAGGGTTGATCAAGGCGCTACTTCGCCCGGGGGACATGGTCGAGGTGGACCTGCGGGGCCGCAAGCGGCGCGGACGCCATAACCCTACTAGCGAATTAGACTTACATCTGCGAATCCTGACGCACCGCCCCGACGTCGGGGCGGTCGTGCACGCGCATCCCCCTGTGGCTACAGGGTTTGCGGTGGCGGGGCAGGATTTGGCGGCTTTTGTGCTGCCGGAGCTTATCTTGCAGTGTGGCCGGGTACCCCTGGTGTCCTACGGCACGCCCGGCACGCCGGAGCTCGGGGATAAGCTCCAGCCGCACCTCGAAGGTCACGACGCGTGGCTGCTCGCGAACCACGGGGCGGTCACGGTGGGACCGACCTTGGACGCGGCGTGGATTAGAATGGAGAGCCTGGAGCACGCGGCGCGTATCATCGCGGCGGCGCGGGCGCTGGGGCAGGTGAACGAGCTGGGTCGCGAAGCGGGGCTCGGCCTCGAAGCTCGGCGCGATCCCTCACGAAAGGAGCGCAGGCGGGGTGACTAGAGGGCAGTCCAAAAGTACGGTGATCATCCAGCAGCTGCTGGAGGAGCGCCGGCAGTACGAAGCCTGGATCGCGCGCCTGAACGACTCGGCGGACGCGACGCCCGGGCACGTGCGCGCGCGCGTGCGGTCCGATTACGAGGCGCGCCTCTCCGCGGTCACCGAAGAGCTCAAGGCCCATGCGCAGAGCGCGCGCCAGGCGATCGAAGAGAAGCGCCACCTGCGCGGCGAGCTGCAGAAAAAGGAAGCGCTCGCCCAGGAGAAGCTCACGGAGACGGAGTTGCGACACGCCGTCGGCGAATACGACGAGTCGCAGTGGAGCCAGGTGCACCAGGACGTGCTCGCGGAGCTCGTGTCGGTGCGCGAGGATCTGCAATCGGTCGAGGCGGACATCCACAAGCTCGAGGAGCTGGACGCGCTGGTCAGCCACCGGCCGACGCCTCCTCCGCGGGCGGCGCCGCCACCGGCCCAGCAGCCCCAACCCTCTCACCCCCGGCCGCAGGCGAAGCCCACAAAGGTGGGGCACGAGGACGAGCTGGCGTTCATCAAGTCGGTGACCGAAGACGAGCAGGGAAACGCCCCGTCGCCGCGGCGCGCCAGTGGCGCACAGTTCCAGCCGTCCATCCCGGCCGACGTGCCGCGCCATGCGAGCCCGGCGGGTCCCCGGGCCGCCACTCCGCTCCCCCCACCCATCGTCCCCGACGCGGCCGCCGCGGACGACGACGAGGACGCCGCCAAGACGCTCAAGTGCAACGACTGCGGGACGATGAACCTGCCCACGGAGTGGTACTGCGGGCAGTGCGGCGCTGAACTAGCCGCCATGTAAGAAGAAAAGAGACGTCGAACACAGGCGTCCCGCACAGACGTATCACGAAGTCGTGTGACGTCGTTGCGTGACGTTTTTTGCGTGACGCCTGTGCTTGACGTCGTTATTTACTTGGAGAGTTTTCTCACAACGGCGGCTAGGCGGGATTTATGTCTCGCCGCCGTGTTGGGATGGATCAGGTTCTTGCGCGCCGCGCGATCCAGCAGGCGAGAGGCGGTCTTGTACGCCCCGCCGGCCTGCTCGGCCGTGGTGGCCGTGCGGACGCGCTTGAGCGCGGTGCGGAGCGCGGAGCTCTGGGCCCGATTGCGTTCGTGGCGGGCCCGCCCCTGACGCATCGCCTTTTTCGCGGACTCGATTCTCGGCACTGCCGGCCTCCTCGTGAGGCGCGGAAGATAGGGGGTAAGTGCAGGTCGGTCAAGGCGCTACGGCGTTGACCATCCCCCCGCTGGCTCGTTATCTTAGGCAGTCACTGACCCACGAGCCCGAGCCATCCTCGAGTTCCTGTCGTCGTTTCTCGTGTGGGCCCCCGTGTTGCTCTTCTCCGTGGTGGCCCACGAATACGCGCACGCAGAAGCCGCCTATCGCCAGGGCGACGACACCGCCTACATGCTCGGGCGCCTCACCCTGAATCCCCTCAAGCACATCGACCCGGTGATGACCATCGTCTTTCCGGTCGTGCTGTGGTTCGCCTCGGGTGGGACGTTCACGTTCGCCGCTGCGAAGCCGGTGCCGGTGACGCCCCGCAAGTACCGCCACTTTCGCAAGGGCGACATCATCGTCTCGCTCGCCGGGATCGCCACCAATCTGGCGCTCTTCGTCGCGGCCGCGGGCCTCTTTGCCGTCGTGGGGCTCGTCGCGAACGCGCTGCCGTCCCTCGCCGGGCCCTCGACGATTCTGCAACGCATGCTGGCGTACGGCATGTGGCTGAACCTGCTGCTGGCGTTTTTCAATCTGCTTCCCATCCCGCCATTGGACGGCAGCCACGTTTTCAAGTACGTGCTCCCGCCGGAGACCGCGCTCAAGTACCGCCAGCTGTATGCGCTCGGATACCTGCCGATCATCGCGTTTCTTCTCTTCGTGCGGGTGGTTCCGGCGGCTCAGGGCGTGTACCTCTGGCCCATGCAGCAGCTGCTGCGACTGGGGTGGGCAGTGGTGGGTGGGCACGCGCTGCCCGGGTCGCTGCCGCCCCTATGACGATCCCCACGCCGGTCGTGCCCGTGTCCAACGGCTTCGTCGTCGAGCTGGAGCAGTTCTCGGGGCCGCTCGATCTGCTGCTGCACCTGATTCACGAGGACGAGCTCGACATCACCAACTTGCCGATCGCGAAGATCGCCGATCAGTTCCTCGCGGTGATCAACGAGCTGGGGCTGAACCAGGCGGCGGACTACCTCGAGATGGCGGCGCGGCTCCTGCGGATCAAGGCGCAGATGCTGTTGCCGCGGCGGCTGGGAGACGACGAGTGGGAAGATCCGCGGGCCGAGCTGGTGCGGCGGCTGCTCGAGTACCAGCAGATCCGCGAGCTGGTCGAGTGGCTGGGCCAGGCGGCGGCCCGCCGCGCCGAGCAGCTGGGGCGCGGATTCCGTCCCGAGCCGCCCGCGGCTCCGCCGGCGCCGCTGGTGATCGAGCTGAACGACCTGCTGGCCGCGGCGGAGCGCGTGATCGCCCTCATCCCGGAGCCGGTGCTGCACCGCGTGGTGCCGCGGCCGCTCGATGTGGAGGGGGCGACCGCCAGGCTGCAGGCGCTGCTCGCCGAGCGCGCGGAGGTCGGCTGGCTGGACGTGGTGGGAGCGCGCCCCACGATCGTCGACGTGCTCTCGGTGTTCATCGCGCTGCTGGAGCTCGCCAAGCGTGGGTCCTTGAGCGTCCACCAGGCCGGAGCGTTCACCCCGATCCAGATCCGCCGTGAGTCCCCTCGCGAAGCTGTTTGAGGCGGCGCTATTCGCGTCGTCGCGCCCGCTGACGGTCGAGGAGCTCCGCACCCTGGAGCCGACGGCGGGCGAGGCCGCGGTCCACGCCGCGCTCGCCGAGCTGCGGGACGGCTTTGCCGCCGCGGACCACGGCGTCGAGCTGGTCGAGATCGCCCAGGGGTGGCAGTTCCTGACGCGGCGCGAGTACGCCGAGGCCATCGAGCGTGCCCAGTTCGCGCTGCGCCCACGACGGCTTTCCCCGGCGGCGCTCGAGACGCTGGCCATCATCGCCTACCGGCAGCCGGTGGGGCGGATGGAGGTGGACGAGATCCGGGGGGTCGATTCCGGTGCCGTGATCGACAAGCTGGCGGAGCGGGGGTTGGTGGAGGTGGTGACCCGGGGCGAGGGGCTCGGGCGGCCGCTGCTCTACGGGACCACACCGCAGTTCCTGGAGATCCTGGGGCTCAAAGACCTGGACGAGCTGCCGCGGCTGGAAGAGCTGTCGGTGGCGCTCC
>Ga0209156_10003909_pt1 | contig 11014 bp, 11 predicted proteins | sample GraSoiAngelo_124_FD_185881 | JGI IMG/M metagenome (GOLD analysis project Ga0209156, IMG submission 185881) | Grasslands soil microbial communities from the Angelo Coastal Reserve, California, USA - 14_0927_05_20cm (SPAdes) (version 2) | ecosystem: Environmental > Terrestrial > Soil > Grasslands...
CCTGGTCTTCCACCAGGTCTGGCGAGCGGCCTTCCCACTCGGTGTAAACAATCACCTGTACGTCGCTTAGGTCGGGAATGGCGTCGAGTGGCGTGTGAATCAGCCCGTAAATGCCGCTCGCAACAGCGAAGATCGTGAAAATGAAAACGAGAAATTTGTTCTTCGCGCTCGCCTCGATGATGCGCTCGATGAGCGGGCCGCGTCCCGGTTCGGCCGCGAGGTTATGTTGCGGAGTTGAGTCTGCTTCGGTCATGGCTTCACTCGCGACCCGGCGGCTTCTTCCGGCTTTTCTTGCTCAAATTCCTTCAGTGCGCCTTGCACTTTCGATTCGGCGTCGATCAGAAAGTTCGCGCTCGCGACAACGCGCTCGCCTTCCTGCAAGCCGCTTTGCACCTCGTAGATGTCGCCGTATTTCGCGCCTAGCTGGACAATGCGTGGCTCGAGTTTCCCTTCGCCTTTGTCTACGAACACGACGTTACGCTCGCCGGTCGGCATGATGGCGCTGACGGGAACGGTGAGGGCCTCGCCCATATTCATCGCCAACTCAGTGTTCACGTACATGCCGGGCCGCAGCTTGAAATCCGCGTTCGGAATATCGATTCGCACCTTGGCGGTGCGTTTCATTTCATCGATGAATGGATTGATCAGGCTGATCGTGCCGTCGAAGTTTTCGCCCGGATAAGATTTTGCCGTGACCGCAATTTTTTCACCCGTTTGCAACATCGACAATTCGTTTTCATAAAACTCCGCCCAGACCCAGACGACGCCGAGATCGGCAACTTCGACGAGCATATCGCCCATTTTCACGCTCTTGCCTTGTTCTACCGGGACCGATTGGACGACGCCGCGAAATGGAGAAAGCAACGTCAGCGTGTCGGAGGCTTTGCGCGTCTTTTCCAACTCGGCCACCTGCTGCTCGGTGATATTCCAAAGTTGTAGCCGGCGTCTCGCCGACTCGATCAGGCGCTGCGGTGTTTCGCGCGCGTCTTTAGATTTGGCTTGGTCGCGCATCCGCAACAGCTCGACGAACTCGCGCTCGCTTGTGAGCAGATCGGGGCTGTAGATCGACAAGAGTGGCGCGTCTTTATCGACGACCTGACCCGGCGACGTGACATCCAGCTTTTGCACGTAACCATCGACCCGTGAGACGAACTGCCAGTTGCGACTTCTGTCCGGCACGATCACGCCGACGGAACGAATCGTGTGCGAGAGCGGTTTGCGTTCAACTTTCGCCCACCGAACGCCGATCTGCTGCTGGCGCTCAACGGGAACGATGAATTCGCTTGTCTGCAGCGCTTTGCTCTCGGCGCCTCCTTTCATTCCAGGCATCCCGCTCATTCCTTTCATCTCGCCTGCTTTCATTCCAGGCGTTGCCGGCATTTCGCCGCCGCCCTTTGCTTGTTCTCCTTGCGCCGGGGACGGCTTCGCTTCGCCGCCTTTTTTCATCACCGGCACCAGGTCCATCGAACAGATGGGACATTTGCCGGGATCTTTCGAATGCACCGACGGGTGCATGGTGCAGGTCCAGTAATCGATGTTGCTATCCTGCTTCGCCGTCGGCCCTTTCGAGCACGAAGCCATGCCGAGCAGACTCAACAGCGCGACCAGAAGAATGATTTTGTTAAAAAACGTTCGCGGTTTCATTTTGCTTTGCCTTTCAATTTCGCCGGCTCGCCCATTCGCCGATTCGCCGTTTCAATCTGCTGATCGGGCAGCGGGTAAAATTCCGCGCCCACGATTGCCTCGAGTTCCGCGACCGCGACCTGGTAATCGGTTAGATGCTGTCGTCCCATCGCTTCGAGATCGCGGAGGTTGCGTTGTGACGTGATCCAATCGAGAAACGACGCCTTGCCCGACTCGTAGTTGAGCCGGTTGGCTTCGTACGCCTGTTGCGCCTGAGGGATGATCTTGTCGCGGAACAGTTCGAGATGATGATGCGCCGTTTCGACTTTTTGGAGTTGGTCGCGCAAGAGGCGCAGCGCGTCCTTCTGTGAGCGGTCGAGCGCTTCCTCAGCCGCGCCGATGTTCTCCTGCGCTTCACGGACAGCGGCGCCGTATTTCCTAAAATTGACCCACGGAACCGTGAACGAAACTCCCGCATCCAATTCGCTCACAGCCTCCGCAGCGTCATTGTAACGCTGCGCTTTTACCGTGAGCGACGGATCGGGAATCCAGGCCCGCTGCGCCAGCTGAAGGTTCGATTTCTCGATACCGATCCTCGCTTCGGCCATTTTGATCTCTGGCCGGTGGGCGAGAAGAAGTGGGCGAAGTTTTGTCGGCGAAACCTCCGGCATTTTCGGCGTGACTTCCCTGGGCGCACCAAGCGGCGCGAAGGCATCCCGATTCATCAACGCATTTAGTTGCGCCTCTTGTTCGGAAAGCTGGCGTTCCAGATCGCGTTCCGATTCGAGCACTTTGCTCGCTTCCGTCTCTGCGACTAGAACGTCGGCAGCCGAGTGCGTTCCAGCTTCGAATTTCGTGCGGCTGATATCAGCGATCTGCCGCATCGAGAGGATGTTCTTCTGACTGATGTCGATTTGGGCGTGAGCGTTTGCTAATCGAAAAAAGGCAGCGCGCGTTGCCGCGATTACATCAAGCTGCTGACGCCGCAGCTCTTCGTAAGCCGAAATTGCTTCGGCAGTCGCTCCACGCGCTCGAACAAGATTCTTCCCGGTAATCGGAATCGCCTGCTCAATGCTGGCGGACTGGACCATGAACGCATTCGGCGGAACATCGACATAACGATGCACGCGTGTTTCGCCGCCGACGCGGAGATCATCCCAGGCTGCTGCCTGCGTAATGCGCGCCTTAGCCGCATTCAATTTTCGAAGCGATTCTTTGATCGCCGGATTGTTCGCAAGCGCAGATGCCGTGACTTCGGCGAGAGACAGATTGCCACCGCCGATACGACGATCACCATCGCTGGCGATCTCGCCCGCTTGCAGAGATAAACTTGAAATTAAACTAAGTAATAATAGATAGGTTGTTTTTGTTTTCATTGATCCAAGAGCTCCGTTGAAGACCAGGCGTGCCGACGAATGGGCACACCTCCGGCATCAGGCTCTTTGGATCAGATAAGAAACGTGCAGAGAAAGACGCGCTTCGGCGGCGTTGAAGTCTTAAGGCCGAGCGCCGCTGGATCAGCAGAATGCTCCGCTGGTCGCACCGGAAGCAAACAACTCGTTAGGCCCGGTGTAGTAACAGCGACGAGTAGTGAAGCCGCGCTGTCATCCTTAACAAGCGGTTGCGACGACGGCCGAGCCTTATTCTTCTCTGCTTCAGCGCAGCAAGCCTTGTTTGGACAGCTGCCTTGCTTGCAAGCCTGGCCAATCGGCGGACTCGACACCGGACAGGCGGACGCAGGCAATCGAACGGCGCTTACGAAAAGCACCGTCACCATAAAGGCGGCCAGCATCAACCGGTTTATCATTGCCTAAGCTTATAGCACAAGACACGCCCACACGCTATTTGTTCGGAATTTGGTCCAGTTGCTTTTGCGCAATCAAAAATCCGGCCAGACGACCAAGCGAACACGTGGTACGTCAACATCAGCCGTCGTAAGGTTTCATCTTACTTGACGGGGGCAGACAGCCAATAAGCCGGGAAATTGCTTGACGCGCGCCGAAAAAAAGCGCCGAATCAATGCAGTTTCATATCAATTTACCATAAAAAAGAGGATACTAATTATGCGACACAACAAAATGTTTTCTGCGACAATCATGCTGTTTATGATTGCCTTCTTCGCGATGGGTCCGGCACCTGTCTATTCGGCTCCCAGGCCCACACCAGCTACCATCACCGCTACATTTGATTTTTCCACATTTCCCGATGTAGCTGGAACCTTCACCACAAGCGGAGCCCTTACAATTTCAGGAGCTGCTACCATGCATGTTGGTTTCAATGCTGATGGCGTTAGAGCTCATTGCGTGGTTACGCTAATAGCACCAGATGGAATTATTGTTATTCATCAGGAGTGTCAATTTGCCACTGCCCCGCCTAAGGGAAGGTGGGAGATCGTAAGTGGCACCGGTGCTTATGCGAACCTTAGAGGGAACGGGTCACTTCTGATGCCGGATGATCAGGAAGCAATGACAGGGGTTATTTTCTAAAAGATTGGCCCGCGAGCTATTCGTTCGAAATTTTTCCGCGCGGTCCCGGCCGGATCAGCAAACGACGCGCAAGGTTTCGCTGTCGATCGCCGACAGAAGCGCCGCGACGACTGCAAGAACCCTGCGCAGCGTCACCTGATTGATAGGACGCCCGGCGTCCAGCGCGCCGACTGTCATGTTGAGGCCTTTGACTTGCGTTCAGGGTCGCTATTGCATCCCCTTGTCATCCCGAGCGAAGACGCCAGTCCGGCTCAGGCCCAGGAATCTCTGACTTAGTTTTGCGTCCTGGTTCCCAAACTCTGTTGGGAGACCTCCTCTTTTGCCCGAAACTCTGTTTCATTCGTCATATTCCGCTCGTTCGCAGGTGAAGGAGGAAGCCATGTTTCGAGCGAAGTGCGTTCGTCCACGAACACAGGCATTCCTGCCTGTGCGCCCAGCGGAGTTGCACTCCGCTGTTCTCGGGGAACGTAGGGAGCGTCAAGTAGATGGAGCAGCGGGTTAGAAACCCGCTGGGCGCACAGGCCACAGGCCCGTGTTCCTGGTCTATTAGAGATGCCTCGACTGCGCTCGACATGACAAGAGAGCAACCCGGAAATTGGAGCAGCTAATTACCGCTGTGAAGTCCAAGTCTTACATTAGGTATAGCCTTATGTATTCGACTGCATTCACGATTGGCCAGATCGCCATCGCCGCGATGATGGCGAAGAGAATCGATTCCACCACCAAAAAGCGGACATGCTCGGTCCCGAAATAATCCCGGCTGATATCGCGGATGGAGCGGCGCCGTAACAGTGCGGCCTTTCTGATGCGACGGACAGTGATGATGTTTGGCGAGATCATAATGAACAAAACTCCCCCGCTTTCTTCTTCTGTCATGTCACGAAGCGTGAAAAGCAGGTGACGATCACGTAACTACTCGTAAGATAATGAACAATTGCTGGCTTAAATTGTCGCGTTGAGCTCCTATCTTGCGCGATGCCGGCGGCGGTTCAAAGAAAAGCGCGCTGGGGATTGATCACAGCGCGCTTTTGATTACCTAGCCTGCTGCGTCAGTTACTTGATGGGAACGAAACCGACCTGCTCGACTATTTTCTGGCCATCGGGGCCGACAGTGAAGTCGATAAACTCCTTCACCACTCCGGTTGGCTCGCCGTTGGTATAGAAGAAGGTGGGCCGAGCATAGGGATAGCTCTTTGCCAGGACGCTTTCTTTTGAAGGCAAGGCTGCATCGATCGGTACTACTTTGATACCGCTGGCCTTGGTATAGGCCAAGCCAACATAGCCTACACCATTCGGATTCTTGCCGGCTTCCTGGGCGATTTGCTCGTTACCCGCGAGCTTTTGCGAATCCTGGGCGTAATCGCGCTTCTTCATCGCCAGTTCTTTAAACTCCGCGTAAGTGCCCGATGAGGTATTCCGCGTATAAACTGAAATCTTTCCGCCGCTGCCGCCAACGGCACTCCAATCGGTAATTTCGCCGGTAAAGATTTGTTCTACCTGTTTTCTCGTAAGGCCCTTAATCGGATTAGCGGTATTGACGATGACCGCGATTCCGTCATAAGCCACAATCGTTTCCTTGAGGTCGACTCCTTTGCCTTTGCCATTAGCGATCTCTTCCGGTTTGGCTGGCCGGCTCGCCATTCCAATCGCTGCTGTCTTATCAATTAACGCGGCAAACCCGGTGGCCGATCCTTCCGCCGCAATATCAAAGGTGGTCCCCGGACGCTGCGCCTTAAATTGCTCCGACAACTGCGGAACGAGCTTGGCTCCCAGAGTGTCCGAGCCCTTGATTACTATCGCGTCCCCCCGGGCAACGGTCAGTGCAGAGATGCCTACTAAGACAGTAAGTAATAATTTTTTCATACGCTCTCGATTACTTGATTGGAACAAAACCAACCTGATTGACGATTTTCTGCCCGACCGAGCTCAACGTGAAATCAAGGAATGACTTCGCGATGCCGCCTGGTTCGCCGTTAGTATAGTAAAAGGTCGGCCGCCAGTAGGGGTATGAATGGTTTTGGACGCTCTGAGTCGACGGGGTCGCGCCATCGATCGAGACCACTTTCACTCCACCAGCTTTGGTATAGGCCATGCCGACATAGCCGATACCGGCAGGATTGCGGCCTACTTCCGACGCGATCTGCTCATTACCAGCCATTTTTTGCGATCCCGGAGCGTAATCACGTTTCTTCATCGCGAGTTCCTTGAAGTCTGAGTAGGTGCCGGAGGAGGTATTACGAGTGTAGATGGATATTTTGCCGCCGGAACCGCCCACGGCACTCCAATCGGTAATTTCGCCGGTAAAAATTTGCTCCACCTGCTTCTTGGTGAGCGACTTCACCGGATTGCCAGCATTAACGATCACGGCAATACCGTCGTAGGCGACGATAGTTGGCTTCATGTTAATGCCCTTGGCCTGCGCTGCGCCTACTTCGGATGATTTGGCGCGGCGGCTGGACATTCCAATCTGCGCCGTGCCGTCGATGATCGCCGCGATTCCAGTTGTGGAACCTTCCGCCGCGATGTCGAAGGTAGTGCCGGGATGCTGCGCTTTAAATTGTTCAGCCAGCTGCGGCACTAGCTTCGCGCCGAGGGTATCGGAACCTTTAATGACGAGGCGGTCCGCATAAGCGGAACCCATCAGCGAGAGAATGGTGATTAGACTTAAGTAAATACGTTTCATTTTAGCTAGTAGTTAATCTGGTTAGAACTTCACGTTAAGATCTGCCTGAAAGATCTGATATTTATTCAGCGGGTTAATACCGATATCTCCAGTTCCGCCCGTCCCCAGCGACTTATCCGCTGCCCATCCATACCCGTAGCTAAGGTTGAATATGACAGCGTCGCTCAAAGCGTAGCCGGCTTGGACAACCACCCCTTCGATGTTCACCCGGCTATCGAAGAAGTCGGAGTCAACCAGGTTTGGATCGAGTGAAAATTGCTCCGTGTGCTGCCAGAAGGCCTGCAGTTGCCAATCATTCTTGGCTTTGAGTTGCCCGATGCCCGCCCCAATTTGATAGGCGTAACGCTGATCTCCCTTGCCCGGGAAACCAGCGGCCTTGGCGCGATCGTCGGCCTCGAAGTTAACAGCAAAGTCGCCAAAGATGCGGACCGGCAGTTCCCCGATTTTCCAACCGATCTCCATCGGCATATCGAAAACCAGAAGGCTGTTGATACCCACCTGGTTCGTGTTGACGGAGTCACTATTGGAAAGAGCCGGATTGCCGCCTACGTAATGACCATTAAAGGTATCGCCATTTCCGGTATAGTTATAGAGCGTTGGGGCGAGTTGCGCGTAAAGGTTGTTCGGAAAAGTGAACCTCGCGCCTACCTGCCACGCTAGCAGCCAGGCGTCGGTAGTTGGCACGAGTTTGCCACCGGACGTTCTCGGCGCCCCGACCGGGTTCTCCGGGTTAACGTCGTCGTAGATAAACTGTGCAAAATTCGCGAAAAGATCCACTTTCAACTTCCACGGCTCTGAGGTCTTGGTGATCGCAAGATTTTTACTATCTTTGGCGTAGGATTGTTGAGCCTTTTCCACGCCTCCACCTCCAAAATTAAAGGTGAAAGTGTGCTTCCACTGTTCCGCCGTCCCTTCTGGATTAATGTCGGCGTCCCATGTCATCAGGGTGGTGATAAGGGGATTCGGCATCTTCCCGCCGGTCAGGGTGATGTCTTTAAACCCACGATAACCCAGGTAAGCCTGACCGACGTTGATACCGTCGCTGTTCTTGGCAAACGGACCATTGATTGTCGTGGTGCTGCCACTCGTCGTTGAAGTATCGTCTCCGAAAGTCACGTTAGTGGAACGCGGATTTTGACTAGTTTCCAGCCGAACACCAAAGAACCAGTCGTCCGCCAGAACGCCGCGCAGCCCAATGCGCAAACGATAGCGTTCGCGTTTGCGCTCTTGCCAGTCGTTGGGCGGGGAGACGTCACCCTCCGTCTGCCCACTGCGATATTCGTAGCGCAGACGCGCGTCGCCATAGAGTTCCAGCTCCGTGATTGGCGTCGACAGTTTCCATTTTCCCGCCGAAGTCGTTGCCGCCTCTTTTGTCAGGTCGGCACGCACCTCTTCAGCCTCCTGGTCGGTAATGATCTTTTTGCGGACAAGCAGGTCGAGCAATGCTCCGGCATCCTGTGCCCTGGCCACAATGCCGCCGAAAATGAAAGAAGCGGCCGCCAATATATATATGAATTGTTTAAACATCCGTTCTCCTTGGGTTAAGTGAGTGCTCGTGACGCGCAGACGCGAGACCGATGGAGTTTTCTTACCCGCCGGTTCACACGAACGGGCCGAAGCTAAAAAGCGATTGTTACGAACCGATGGCGGTCTTGTTACAATTGCGTGAACTCGTTGGCGGAGCTGCTTCTTACCTCTCTTGAAAAGCTGACCTGAATTGCGAGAGAGTCGTCAGGCTAGCCCTAGCTGCAGCGCAGCCATCCTGAACTGTGGCCAACGGGCATCTTGCCCGTTGCTTCAACCACAAAGTCGCGGCTACGGCGATTTCTGCGGTGGCGCGCTGGCCGTCGCCGCAGGGGAAGGAGCAGCGCTTTGTTGCGGCGTGACGCCAGTTTCGGGAGCAGCAGATTGCGCGGCTGAAGAAGGCGAAACGTTCGGGGCACTCGCGGCCGGCGTGCTCCCGGGCGAACCGGTGGCTGGAGCTACAGAAGCAGCTGGGGTCGCGGCCGGCATTCCCATCAACTCACGGTGCAAACTGCTGTCGCTGGCACTGCGTCGCGCATAAAGGATTCCCAGAACAAAGGTCAGAACGAAAAAAATCCCGGCCAGCCAACCGGTGAATTTTGTCAACACATTGGTCGTTTGCGCGCCGAAAATGTTCTCAGTGACCCCACCACCAAAGGCCGCGCCAAGACCCTCACTTTTCGGCCGCTGCATCAGAATGACCAGGGTCATCAACACCGCAACCAGCATGTCCATAGCGAGGAGAACGTTGATGAGAATATTCATTGGGAGCGGACAATATCGGCAGATCGCGCCGCTTGTAAACGTTCGACACGCTACGCTGTCCTCCGAGCCCCCGAATGCCGCGACGCGCGAACTTGACGGCTTTAAGCCGTCAAGTTTTCGGAGAGCTATTTAAAGTTACAGAGCTTTGTAATCGACCGTGATGGTGCGGAAAGTGTGCGGCGGTTTTTCCGCTGAAAAATAAAAGAGCTCGAGCATGGTCGTGCCCACCATCCATTGGTAACCAACCAGCGTCTGGACAATGTCCGTATCGGTGTCGCGCGAGCGTGAGACTAATTTGCCGACCCCATACTTGCCGTCGAAATATCGCCGAACCGTTCCCATCTGGTCATTGTACCGCTCGATCGACCAATCCGGATATTCGTACTGCAGCTCTACCTCCATCAGCTTGTCGTTCTTGAAGGTGAAAAGAGTTCGTTGCAATCCCGGATGAACCAAACCTTCCACTGTCCAAATCGACCGGCTTCCATCCTGTTTCTTGTCGACAATTTTCGCCTTCGCCCCGTTGAGAACAGCTTCGACCCGCCGTGGCGGATCGCCCCAGCGAAAGCCAAATGGCGGCAGTAGTTCATTGATCGCCCGAACCGGCGTGGTGGCGGCAAAAAGGAGGAACAGGGCGGAAACCAGAATGCGAATCATTCGTTGACGAAATTGTAAACGGTATATTGGCGGACAAGCGGCCGGAGCATGGCATCAATGGCTTGTTCACGCCGCTGGTCGCGCTCAAATTTCTCGAGTGCTTCGCGATCGCGGAAGATCATGACCACACCGAGATCGAACGATTGTTCCAAGCCGGGCCGCGCGACCGGGAGGGACCGGCCCACGCGCACGTCATTTACGCCGCGGACACGGCGGAGTGTGCGCAAGGCTCGCAGAAGAAAATTCTGATCGTCAACATTCCCCGGACGTTTCAACCAAAACAACATCACGTGTGTGACCTGGCGGGAGCGGGCCGTGGCGGCCTGTGCGCCAGCCGACGTAAGAGAGAATGCGGTGCAGCACAGAAGTATCACGACGGGCATGCGGAAGACGAGGAGGAAGTTCATTTGCCGGACCAATATCGTCGCTCAAAACCACCCGCCCGGCATCAAAATTGAATTGATGTTTTGAGACGTTTTGGCGGAAGGAATTTTCATTACGAGGGAAAAATCGGTGCTGTTCAACCGATTTTTTTCAGTCAAGAAATTTTTGTGCGGCGTTCAAAAATAAAGTTCAGAATTTTACTTGTCGGTTTTTTGCGGCGTTTCTAATCTCACGCCGCTGGCAGGGAGAAAGGGAATCGTCCGGTGTGAATAAAGTGTGAACAGAATTCAGCAATTTCGTAACATTCCCAGCCGCTTCTCCGGCAGCGCGCTGAAGTCACTGCCAGAGCGCAAGAGAATATCGAGAGCAGAGCATTACGCCGAAGCCTCAGCGATTTTTCATTTTCCCTCGAAAAAAGGCGATTTTTGCAATGTGACGTGTTCATTTTTTACTTTCCGCGACCAAACTAATTTTCATATTTTTCGGGACCTTTATCAACGCTCTCCTCTGGACCACCACTCTGGGGACGGCGCTTTCGGGTGTTAACAAGTTGGTATGGACGAGAGGTGCAAAGCCATTTGGGAGAAATTGTCCGCTGCGCTCAAACCGCAAGTGAGCGCCGACACCTTCAAACGCTGGTTCTCCGCCGTCGAACTAACGAAGGCCACCGAGGACGAACTGACCTTCGTCGTTCCCAACAACATTTACCAATTCTGGATCGAAAGTAATCACATGGCGGCATTGCAATCCGCCATCACCGATGCCGTCGGCGCCCCGCGCACCGTCCGCTTTCTGACTTCGGCCGAATCGGACGGCGATGATGATTTTACCGCACCAGAAGTGCGCAAAACGGACGGCTCCGGTCACAGCAGGACGGTCGGTCTGGGGCTTA
>Ga0209156_10003911_pt1 | contig 11011 bp, 10 predicted proteins | sample GraSoiAngelo_124_FD_185881 | JGI IMG/M metagenome (GOLD analysis project Ga0209156, IMG submission 185881) | Grasslands soil microbial communities from the Angelo Coastal Reserve, California, USA - 14_0927_05_20cm (SPAdes) (version 2) | ecosystem: Environmental > Terrestrial > Soil > Grasslands...
GCGGGCGTCCCCGTCGACTAGGAGCCGACCCGAGACCTTGTCTCGGGTCGGGAGTCGGAAAGCGAGAGTGTGGCGTCCGGTGGATGGTGCGAACGCCGTGCCGCGGCCGGCAAAGCCGGCGCGGCAAAACTGAAGACCCTTGGGCCGTCTGCGGGCGCGGCGCCGCGGACACATCGTCTCCAGCCACGCGCTCACGCTCCGGCAAGTCTGCCGCGCCGGCTTTTGCCGGCCGCGGCACGCCGTCAGCCTTGTGAACCGGGTCGCACGCTCGCTGTCCGTCCCCGACCCGAGACAAGGTCTCGGGTCGGCCTTAGGCGTGCAGGCGCGCGCGCAGCATGGACACGTCCTCGCGCAGCGTCGCGTCCTTCTCGAGCCGGCGCTCGATCGCGGTGAGCGCGTGCACCACGGTCGAGTGGTCGCGGCCGCCGAGCTCGGCGCCGATCCGGGCGAGCGGCACGTCGGTGTGCTGGCGGCAGAGGTACATGGCGAGCTGGCGCGGCACGGCGAGGCGCGCCGTGCGCCGCGGGCCCGAGAGCTCGTCGCGGCTCAGGCGGTAGTGCTGGCACACCTCGCCGACGATGCGCTGGAGGCTCGGCCCGCGGCGCGCCACGGGCGAGGGCCCGAGCGCCTCGCGCACGAGCGCCAGGTCGATCGTCCGGCCGGAGAGCGTCGCGTACGCCTCGACGCGCGTGAGCGCGCCCTCGAGCTCGCGCACGTTGGCGCACCACTCCTCGGCGAGGTAGCTCGCCACCTCCGGCGCGAGGCCCACCCCGAGGGTGCTCGCCTTGCGCTCGACGAGCGCGCCGCGCAGCGCCGGGTCGGGCGGGTTCACGTACGCGAGCAACCCCGAGGCGAAGCGGTCGCGCAGCGCCTCCTCGATGCCGGGGAGGTCGTGCGGGGCGCGGTCCGAGGCGAGCACGATCTGGCGCGCGCTCTCGTGGAGCGCGTTGAAGGTGTGGGCGAACTCCTCCTGCGAGCGGCGCTTCTCGGCCAGGAACTGGATGTCGTCGACGATCAGCGTCTGGATGCCGCGGAACTTCCGCCGGAAGCGGTCCATGCGCCGCGCCGCGAGGGCGGCGATCATCTCGTTCACGAAGTTCTCCGCCGTGAGGCACACCACCGTGCCGAGCGGGCGCGCGTGGGCGAGGCCGGTCGCCACCGCGGAGAGCAGGTGGGTCTTGCCGAGCCCGCAGCCGCCGCAGAGGAAGAGCGGGTTGAAGCGGGCGCCGGGCTGCGCCACCACCGCGCGCGCCGCCCCATAGGCGACGCGGTTCGACTCTCCGACCACGAAGTTGTCGAAGGTGTAGCGCGAAGGCGCGCCGTTGGTGGCGTACGCGGCCCGGTGGCCGGGGAGCGCCCCGGCGCGCGCCGGTATACTCAGCTCCCGATTGACCAGCAGGAGGACCGTCGCCGGCGCGCCGGACGCCTCGGTCACCGCGCGCTCGAGCGCGGGGAGGAAGTGCTGCCTCAGCCAGTCACGCGCAAAGCCGCTCGGCGCCTCGAGTGCGAGCGTGTCGGCGGACCAGCGCGCCGCACGCAGCGGCGCGATCCACGTATCGTAGTCCTTGTCGAGCAACTCGCCGCGCAGCCGGCGCCGCGCTTCGACCCAGATGATGTCCGGCATCCCCGACCCCTCTTCGACCCGACCCGCGTCGGGCTCCCGAAGATCCACCGCGCAACGCGCTCCACAGGCTGGGGAAAAGTCGCCTAACTCCCCCGACCCACGCGTTCACCCGGCTGCGGCCGCCTCCCGAAGACACCACACCGCCCCACCGCCGCCCCGTGCTCCGCGAGACGGCCGCGTCCAACCCTTCACCCCGTTGCATCGTTTGGAATGGAGAGAACGAGAAAGGGAGCTGATACTCCCGCTCGAAACGGATTGCAAGTGAAAAATTCATGAGCGCGATCGGAGCGCGGCGTCGCGCCCGCGATCGCCGGCAGCGGCTCCACGCCGGCGTGCGCGGAGGCCTCGTAGTAGCGCATCGCCTCGGGGAGCCACGCCTGGATCTGCTGCTCGCGCGTGCCGTGACTCGGATGCGTGGAGAGGAACTCCGGCGGAGCGCCACCCGCCGCGCGCTCCATGCGCTGCCAGAAGGCGAGCGCGCCGCGCGGATCGTAGCCGGCGCGCGCCATGAGCAGGAGCCCGATGTGATCGGCCTCGGACTCCTGCGTGCGGCTGTAGGGAAGGAGCACGCCGAGCTGCGCGCCGAGCCCGTAGGCGGCGAGGATCGTGTTGGTGCCCGGGCCGCCGCCGAGCCACGCGCCGAGCAGCGACCCGCCCGCCTGCGTGACGAGCCCCTGGCTGATGCGCTCGGCGCCGTGGCGCGCGAGCGCGTGCGCGATCTCGTGCCCGAGCACGACCGCGAGCCCGTTGGTGCTCTCCGCGATCGGGAAGATGCCGGTGTAGACGGCGACCTTGCCGCCGGGCAGGCAGAACGCGTTCTGCTGCTTCGGGTCGTCGATCGCCACGAAGCGCCACTCGTAGTCGGGACGCTCGGCGACGCGGGCCAGGCGCTGGCCCACCGCCTCGACCGGTCCGTTCACCTGCGCACGCCCGTCCGGGTGGCTCTTGCCGAGCACCTGCTGGAAGGCGCGCGCCCCGAGCTTGTTCTCCTCCTCCGGCGAGATGAGGATCAGCTGCGAGCGGCGCGTGTAGGGCGCGGCGGCGCAGCCGGCGAGCAGGGCGACGAGTGCCACGCGCGCGCCGCGGCGGAGCATGCCCTCCGCTTACCAGGGCACTCCGCCGCCGGCAACGCGGTCGTCAGCCGCCCTGCTTGTCGCCGCTCTTCAAGGCGGCGTCGATCATGTCCTTGAAGCCGTCGAAGGAGCGGGTCATCGCCCGCTTGCCGTTCACGAAGAAGGTGGGCGTGCCGCTCACGTCGGCGGCCTGCCCGTCGGTCATGTCCTTCTTGATCTCCTGCTCGATCTCGGGCGAGTTGTAGTCCTTCTCCCAGCGTGCGACGTCGAGGCCGAGCTTGCCGGCGTACTCCTTCAGCTTGTCGAAGCCGAGCTCACGGTTGTTCTGGAACAGGATGTCGTGCATCTCCCAGAACTTGTCCTGCCTGCCGGCCGCCGCCGCGGCCTTGGCCGCCGGCATCGCGTTCGGGTGCATGGTCGCGGGCAGCGGGAACTGCTTGTAGACGAAGTTGACGTCGTTCGGGTACGCCTTCAGGACCTGGTCGACCAGACTGGCCGACTGGGCGCAGAAGGGTCATTGGAAGTCGGAGAACTCGGCGATCGTCACCTTGGCGGTCTTCGGGCCGCGGACGTGGGAGCTGCCGATCGGGATGTTGTAGACCTTGTTCGGGTCCATCTGCGGCCGCTGCGCGGGCGCCTTCACCTGCTGGACGGCTTTGTCGAGGTTCTCGAGCTTGGACAGGATGTCCTTCTGGCCCTTCTTGATCTCCTCGATGTCGGCCGGGTTGGCGCCGCACGCGGCCAGCGTCACCGCCCCGAGGAGCACCGTTCGCACGGATCTGCTCAGCATCTCGCACCTCCCTGGGTGGCGGGGATTAAAGAGAGCGGCTCCCCGAGTGTCAAGGCCAAGGCTCACACGGCGTGTTGAAACTGGTGTTGACCGCCGCGGCAACCGTCGCTCGAGCGGGCCGTCATTTCGGGAGCGGAACCGCCCCGCCCAGATCATGGCCGACTGACTCGCCGACGGGAGGCCGGGGGGCTCCGTCCTCGGCACTTTCTTCCTCACCCGCTGGCGGCGGGATCCCCCGCCCCGCCCCCGCCCTGTTCGCTTATTGACTAGTTATTGGGTTTGCGTTACCCCCGGCCAGCCTTTTTCGGACGGCCAGGGAGGGCGTATGCGTCACCAGCGAACCGTGGCTTTCGGGCTGCTGATCGTGTTCCTGGCGACCGGGTGCGCGTTGCGCGACCGGAAGTGGGGGACCTGCGCGGTCGCCGGCGGCCTCATCGGCGCTGCCATCGGCGGGACGACCGGCGGCGTCGCCGTCAACAACCGCAATGAGCATCCGCGGAACGTGGAGCGCGGCGCCGCGATCGGCGGCGGCATCGTGGGCGGCGGTCTCATCGGCGCGCTGCTCGGCCACGCCATCTGCGATCCCGAGAAGGAGGCGCCACCGCCCCCGCCCGCGCCGCCGCCACCCCCGCCGCCGCCGCCCGCGAAGGCCGAGCCGCTGGTCACCCTGCACGGCCCGCAGTTCGACTTCAACAAGGCGACGCTCAAGCCGGCCGGCAAGCAGATGGTCGACGAGGCGGTCAAGGTGATGAAGGACAAGCCGAGCATGAAGGTCTCGGTCGAGGGCCACACCGATTCGATCGGCTCGGACGCCTACAACCTGAAGCTCTCCGAGCGGCGCGCGCAGGCGGTGCGGGACTACGTGGTCTCGCAGGGCATCGACGCGGCCCGCATCAGCGTGAAGGGCTGGGGCAAGACGAAGCCGGTCGCGAGCAACAAGACCGAGGCCGGCCGCGCCGAGAACCGGCGGGTCGAGATCATCGCCGAGTGATGGCGGCGCGCGCGGGCGCGGCCGGCTCCGGCCGCGCTCGCGCGCGCGCGTGCTTGTCCCGCCCCGTCCGCTCGATTAGGAGGGACGGGTGTCGGACTTCAGCGCCTGCTTCCTCCTCGTCTTCGGCCAGCTCGCCGTGGGCGGCCTCGCCGCCCTCGCCGTGCCGCCGTTCGCCCTCCTCGAGCGCGGCTTCTACAAGTCGAGCGCCGGGGTGTTCGTCGGCTGCGCCGTCCTCTACCTGAGCGCGACGCTCGACCTCGCCGTTCGCGGCCGCATCACGATCGGGTACGGCGAGATCGCGCTCTGGTCCGCGTTCACCATCGCCCAGGCGGGCTACCTCGCATCCCTCTGGGGCGAGCGCGGCCGCCGCCGGGCGCGCACGTTCTCGCTCGCGCTCCTCCTCGGCCTGGTCGCGCTCTCCGCGAGCGCGAGCCGCTACCGGGTGGGCCCGCTCCTCTCGCCCGCGACCGTGCTCTACCCGCTCGCCTTCGTGACCGGCGCGCTGGCCCTCGGCGCCGTCGCGACCGGCATGCTCCTCGGCCACTGGTATCTGATCGACCTGGGCCTCTCGCTCGACCCGATGCGGCGTCTCTTTCGCTACTTCGTGACCGTCGTCATCGTGCACGTCGGCGTGCTCACGGTCACCATCCTCGTGATGGCGGTCGCGCCGGCCGGCGCCGTGGCGGTCGGCAAGCTGTGGCACGACCACGCCCCCCTGCTCGCCGCGCGCTTCCTCCTGGGTCCCCTCGCCGCTCTCGGCCTCGGCTTCATGATCCACCGCACGCTGCAGATCCCGCAGACCATGGCCGCCACCGGCCTCTTCTACATCGCCATCCTCTTCGTGCTGGTCGGCGAGCTCCTCGGGCGGCTGATCCTGTTCCGCACCTCCTTGCCGCTGTAGCCGACCCGAGACTCCGTCTCGGGTCGGGGACGGACAGCGAGAGTGCCGCCCGGTGCACAGGGCCAATGGCGTGCCGCGGCCGGCAAAAGCCGGCGCGGCAGACTTTCCGGAGCGCCACCACGTCACTAGAAGACGACGGATCGTTACGGCGCGAGCACGCGGGCTACCCAGGGCCTCAACGTTTGCCGCGCCGGCTTCGCCGGCCGCGGCACGGCCTGCGCATGACCCACCGAACGCCACACGCTCGCTTCCGTTCCGACCCGAGACAAGGGTCTCGGGTCGCTAGTAGACTCGGATGACCGTCACGCGCAGCCCGCGCGAGGTCCAGCCCACGTCGAAGCCCACCGCCATGCCCTCGCGCAGGCCGTCGACGCGCGGGATGGGGCCCAGGATCTGCACGAAGGGGAACTTGAAGTGATACTCGCGGCCGGACGCGTCGCTGACCAGTGTGCCGCTCTCGCTGCCGTAGTACACGCGCTTGATGGTGCCGCGGTAGTACCAGTCGTGCAGAGCCGCCGGCTCGGGAGTGCCGCCGCCCTCTACCGGCTCGTCCGTCATGCGGGCGGTGCGGTCGCCTTCGCCTCGGTGGCGATGGCGGCGAGGCGCTTCTCGCCGACGCGGTCGACGAAGGCCGGGAAGCTCTCGCCCGCCTGCCGCTCGCGCTCGTAGACCCGCGCGATGCCCGCGATCGCCGCCGCCGTGTCCTCCTCCGCGAAGCGCCCGAGCCGCTTGCCGATGCGCGCCTTCCCCTCGCCCACCGCGCCGCCCACCAGGATCGAGTAGAAGGGGCGCTCGCCGCCGTCGGGCGTCTTGGCGAGGTGGCCGGTGAGCCCGATGTCGCCCACGTGGTGCTGGCCACAGGAGTTCGGGCAGCCGCTGATCTTCACCGTGAAGGGGCCGAGGCGCTCGGCGAAGCCGTTCCGCGACTCGGGATGCGCGCCGAGGTGGGCGTGGATGCGCTCGGCCATCCCCATCGAGCGCGTGATGGCGAGCGAGCAGTAGTCCATGCCGGGGCAGGAGACGACGTCATTGATGGAGGAGACGTCGGGGTTGGCGAGCTCGATCGCGACCAGCTCCGCGTGCAACGCCGGGAGCGCGGCCTCCGGGATCCACTGGAAGACGAGGTTCTGATCGTTCGTGGTGCGGATCGTCCCGTTGCCGTGCTCGCGCGCCAGGCGCGCGACCGCCCGCATCTGGTCCGCGGTGATGTCACCGAGCGGGACCTGCACCACCACGGCGCGGTAGCCGGGCTGCTTCTGCGCCCGCGTGTTGGTCCGCTGCCAGTGCGCGAACTCCGGCAGCGGCTGGGCGGGCGGGCGGCGCGCGTCCGGGGGCGGCGGGACGCGGTAGGCGGCAACCGCCTCACGCACCTGCCGACGCAGCTCCGCGCCGCGCTCGGCGGCGACCCGCTCCGCCTCGCCCTCGACCGCGGCGCGGAACTTCTCCAGGCCCATCCGCTGCACCAGGTACTTCATGCGGGCCCGGCTCCGGTTCTTGCGCTCGCCGAAGCGGTGCTGGATGCGGACGATCGCCTCGCACCAGACGAGCACGTCCTCGGCCGGCACGAAGTCGCGCATCGGCTTGGCGAGGAACGGCTGGGCGCCGAGCCCGCCGCCCGCGTGCAGCGAGAAGCCGCGCGCGCCGTCGCGCGCCTTCGCATAGAGACCGATGTCGTTGACCGGCGCCTGCGCGCAGTCGTGCTCGCAGCCCTCGATCGCGATCTTGAACTTGCGCGGCAGGGTCAGGTTGAGCGGGTTGAAGAGGAAGTACTCGTGGATCGCGATGCAGTAAGGCGAGACGTCGAAGGGCTCGCTGGGCGCCGTTCCCGCGAACGGGCAGGCGGTCACGTTGCGCACGCTGTCGGCGCACGCGCCGCGCGTCGTGATGCCGGCCGCGAGGAGCCGCTCGTAGAGGTCGATGATGCCCTCGATCGGGACCCAGTGGATCTGGATGTCCTGGCGCGTCGTCACGTGGCCGATGCCGCGCCCGTAGCGGTCGGCGACCTCGGCCATGGCCTCCATCTGATCGCCCGTGAGCATGCCGCCCGCGATCTTGATGCGCTGCATGTGGCTCGTGTGGTCGAGCTGGTAGTAGAGGCCGTAGGAGAGGCGGATCGGGCGCCACTCGTCCGGCGTGAGCTCACCGCGGACGAAGCGCTCGGTCCGGCCGGCGTGCAGCGCCAGAGCGGAGCGATGCTGTGCTTCGGTGGGACGCATCAAACCAATGATTATGGGCGTCCGCTCTCGGCGAAGTCAACGTCGGTCCGCCGCCGACGCCGTCTTTGCGCCACTACCCGGCCGCTGGCTGCCCCAACGTGCCGAGCGTGTGGTAGCTCATGCCCGCCAAGGGTGGGCAGTCCGCGGCAAGGCCCGCGAACACGGCCTCCGCGCTGTCGAAGCGAGGCTCCGCGCCGAGCGCCGCGAGCAGCGCACCGAGCGCCTCCCACCCCGGGCGCGCCTCGCCCGGCGGCTTCACCGCCGGCCAAAAGCGCTGCACGCGCCCGGCGTGGTTGGTGAACGTGCCGTCGCTCTCCGCGTAGGTACCGATGGGAAGCACGACGTTGGCGTACTCGGCCGTCGCGCGGAAGTCGGTGTCGAGCACGACCAGGTACGGCACGCGCTCGAGCGCGGCGCGCACCGCGGCCGCGTCGCGCCAGGCGACGAGATCGGCGCGGTGGAGCACGAGCGTGCGCAGCGTACCCTCTCCCGCCGCGGCCACCAGCTCGCCGACCGCGCCGTCCGGTGCCAGGCCCTGGAGGCGGAGGCCCTGCGTGTTCGGGTTCTTGTCGGCCTTCACGAGGAAGTCGTCGTGGAAGGCGCCGGGCGGCGACCACGAGATGCCGGCGACCCGGGCGTTCACGGCCGCGCCGATGTGGCGGAGCAGATACACCTCCTCGTTCGGCGCGTGCGCCGAGACGACGATACCGGCCCCGCCCTCGCGGAGACGCGACGCCACCGCCCCGAGCGCGCTCTCCCACGTCGCCGGCGCGAACTCCCCGGCGCCGCGCACGAGCGGCTGCGTGAGCCGGCCTTCGCCCTGGAGGTCGCGGTAGCTCATCCGCCCCGCGTCGCACATCCAGTACTGGTTCACGGCGTCGTTCTCGCGCGGCTGGAAGCGGAAGATCGTTCCCTCGCGATGGTAGATCTCGATGTTGCAGCCGTTGGCGCACGCCCCGCACACGGACGCGCTGCGCTCGAGGTACCAGACGCGGGCGCGAAACCGAAAATCACGATTGGTCAGTGCGCCGACGGGGCAGATGTCGACGACGTTCGCCGAGTACGGGTTGTCGAGCGTCTTCCCCGGCGCGAGGTCGAGCTCGACGTGGTCGCCGCGCTGGTAGAAGGCGAGCTCGCTCGTGTGCGTCACCTCGTCCAGGAAGCGCACGCAGCGGGAGCACAGCACGCAGCGCTCCTGGTCGAGGATGACGAGCGGACCGATCGGCTTCGCCTTCCGCTTGCGCACCTTGGCCGGCAGGGGCACGCGGCTCCGCTGCCGGTCGTAGTCCATGTAGTACTCTTGCAACTTGCACTCGCCCGCCTGGTCGCACACCGGGCAGTCGATCGGGTGGTTGATCAGGAGGAACTCGAGGACCGCGCGCTGCGCCGTCCTGGTCTTCTCGCTCGTGGTGTGCACCACCATGCCGTCCGTCGCGCGCGTGTTGCACGCGATCTGGAGCTTCGGCATCTTCTCGATCTCGACCAGGCACATGCGGCAGTTGCCGGCGATGGAGAGGCCGGGGTGCCAGCAGTAGTGCGGGATCTCGATGCCGAGGCGCTCGGCGGCGCGAATGACGGTGGTGCCGTCCTCGACCGCGACCCGCCGGCCGTCGATCTCAACCGTGGGCATGAGCGCGAGCGAAGGAGACTGATTGTCCGGGCTCGTCGGAGCGCAGCGGGCAGCGGCCGAGCGCGGCGTGCTGCTCGAACTCGGCGCGGTACTTGGTGACGAAGGCGCGCGTCGGCATGGCGGCGGCCTCGGAGAGGGCGCAGATGGTGGTGCCCAGCATGTTGCCGGCGATGTTCAGGAGGAGGTCGACGTCGCGCGGCGAGGCCTGGCCCTCCTCGAGGCCGACGAGCACGCGGTGGAGCCATCCCGTGCCCTCGCGGCAAGGCGTGCACTGCCCGCACGACTCGTGGTGGAAGAAGCGCTCGAGGACCATGAGCGCCCACACCATGCAGACGCTGTCGTCCATCACCATGATGCCGGCCGAGCCGAGGAACGAGCCCGCCTTCTGGACGGAGTCCATGTCCATCGGCACGTCGATCTCCTCGGGCGTGAAGACCGGCATCGAGGCGCCGCCCGGGATGACGCCCTTCAGCTTCCGTCCTCCCGGGATCCCGCCGGCGTGCGTATAGATGATCTCACGGAGCGGCGTGCCCATCGGCAGCTCGTACGTGCCCGGGCGGACGACGTGGCCCGAAACGCAGAAGAGCTTCGGCCCGGGGCTCTTCTCCGGGCCGATCGAGCGGAACCAGTCCGCGCCGCGCAGCACGATGTGCGGCACGCAGGCGAGCGTCTCGACGTTGTTGACGATGGTCGGGCAGCCGAAGAGCCCGTAGATGGCCGGAAAGGGCGGCTTGATGCGCGGGTAGGCGCGCTTGCCCTCGAGCGACTCGATGAGGCCCGTCTCCTCGCCGCAGATGTAGGCGCCCGCGCCGCGGTGTACCCACACCTCGAGGTCGAAGCCGGTGCCGAGGATGTTCCTCCCGAGGAGACCCTTCGCGCGCGCCTGGGTGATCGCCTCCTCCAGCACGCGCCCGCCGCGCGCGAACTCGCCGCGGATGTAGATGTAGGCGGTGTGGCAGCGGATCGCGTACGAGGAGATGATGATGCCCTCGAGGAGCTGGTGGGGGTCGTCCTCGATGATCTCGCGGTCCTTGAAGGTGCCCGGCTCGCTCTCGTCGGCGTTGACGGCGAGATAGACGGGCTTCTCGCTCTGCTTGGGCAGGAAGCTCCACTTCATGCCGGTCGGGAAGCCGGCGCCGCCCCGCCCGCGGAGGTTCGAGGCCTTCACCATCTCGACCAGCTGCTCGGGCTTGCAGGTCGTGAGCGCCTTGCGCGTGGCCGCGTAGCCGCCGTGCTGGAGGTACACGTCCAGCTGGCGGAGATCCGGGATTTCCCGGCAGCGGAGGAGGAGGAGCTCGGGCACTACGGCGCGGCCGTCTCTGCGGGGACGGGCGTCTGCTTCGAGCGCTGGATCTTCCGCTGCAGCGCCATGAGCCCGTCGAGCACGCCCTCGGGCCGCGGCGGGCAGCCGGGGACGTAGATGTCGACGGGGATGATCAGGTCGATGCCCGCAAGCGTCGTGTAGTTGTCGTAGAAACCGCCCGTCGAGGCGCAGGCGCCGAACGCCATCACCCACTTGGGCTCGGCCATCTGCTCGTAGACGCGCTTGAGAATCGGCGCCTGCCGCATCGTCACCGTGCCGATCACCATCATGAGATCGGCCTGGCGCGGCGAGAAGCGCGGCAGGAGCGCGCCGAAGCGGTCGATGTCGTAGGGCGCCATCGAGAGCGACATGTACTCCATCGCGCAGCACGCGGTCGCGAAGGGGTACGGGAAGATCGAGTACTTGCGCGCCCAGCCGATCGCCCTGTCGAGCTGCGTCAGCACGACGGCGTCGCCGAGGAGC
>Ga0209156_10003916_pt1 | contig 11000 bp, 9 predicted proteins | sample GraSoiAngelo_124_FD_185881 | JGI IMG/M metagenome (GOLD analysis project Ga0209156, IMG submission 185881) | Grasslands soil microbial communities from the Angelo Coastal Reserve, California, USA - 14_0927_05_20cm (SPAdes) (version 2) | ecosystem: Environmental > Terrestrial > Soil > Grasslands ...
GATCTTCTTCAGGCGGCCGACGTCGGCCAGGCGCCACAGGTCCTCTTCCAGCGCGCCGCGCACCACCCGGTCGCAGGAGCATCCGTGTCCGCGGCAGGACACCGTCTGGATCAGCGTGGCGGAGCTGCGGAACGAGCCGGCCAGGCCGTTGGAGTACGAGACGACGTTGGCGGAGGCGGCGGCGCGCCGCCAGCCCAGCGGCATTTTCACTTCCACTTCGGCGGGACCCTTGCGAAACTGGCCGAGCGCGGGCAGCGCCGGCGCGGCGACCACCCCGAGCGACAGGGTCCCCAGGAGCGCACCGGCCGCCGCGGCCAGCCTCCGCGCAGCCGCTTCGCCAGGCCAGTGACGGGGAGTGAGGAAGCAGCCGAGGATCGCACCGGTCAGAAGGCCACCGCCGTGGCCCCAATTGTCCACGCCCGCCGATCCGAGTCCGGCCGCGAACAGTGCGAGCAGCCAGGGAACGATGCGCAGGCCGAACCAGGAGCGCAGCATGCCGCGCACGCCACGGCGCCATCCGAACGTCACCGAGGCGCCCAGGACGCCAAAGGCCATGCCGGAAGCGCCCAGCGAGATCGAGTCGGCGCCGATGGCGGAGACCAGCGTGGTCCCCAGCGCCGTGAAGATGAGCAGCGCGAGGTAGTCCGCCGGCCGCACCGCGCGCTCCAGCGCGCCGCCCACGTTCCAGAGCGCGAAGGCGTTGAAGGCGAGGTGCAGGGGATCCTTGTGCAAAAGGTTGGCCGCGAACAGCCGCCAGGTCTCGCCGCGGTCGAGGATCAGGGGGGTCGCCTTTGCCCCATACAGCAGCAGCGAGGGAAGGCCGACCCCGGAGCGCAGGCCGGACGCCGCCAGGAGCATCCAGAGCGCCGAAAGCAGCATGACGATTGTCACCCACGGAACACCGGAGATGGACAATCCCTCGGATGCAACCGGGCGAAGCGCGGCCGATTCCGCTGCCGGTTGTGCAAAAGTGGCTTCTTCCGTCCACGCCGCCATTTGCTCTAGGATGAGCACGACGGGGCCGAGGCGGCAGGCCCCCGCCGGGTCCAAGGAGCATGATGAAGCTGATCATCGAGGACGACGAGGGTCGAAAGACCGTCGTCCCACTGGTACGCGACGAGATCACCATCGGACGGCAGGATGGGAACACCATTCGCCTGACCGAGCGGAACGTCTCGCGCCGCCACGCACGGCTTCTCAAGGAGAACGGGAACGTCCTGATCGAGGATCTGGGCTCGTACAACGGCGTCCGCGTCAACGGCGAGAAGATCACCGGACGGACGCGGATCAAGGAAGGGGACCTGGTCGAGATCGGCGACTACGATCTGGGCATCCAGGGGAAGCTCGACGCGCCCGTGATGACGCCCGCGGCCGGCACCACGCGTCCGCCGACGATTCCTCCCGGCGGACTCAAGCCGCCCCGTCCCCCCACCCTGCCGCCGCAGGCCATGCCGGGCGCACTTGGAGCGGCACAGGCCGCGTTCGCGTCGGAGAAGACGGCTCCGGCCGTACAGGCGCCGATCCCGCCGCCCGCGGTGACGCCCAATCCGACGGCCGGAGGCGCGACCGCCATCATCCGCGTGTCGGACCTTTCCAAGGCAGGTCCCCAGGTAGAAGCGCGCGACCTCGAGCGATCCGAGATGCCGCGGCTGGTGGGACTCGCGGGGCCGTTCCGCGGCAAAGAGTTCTACCTCATGCGCACGGAGGTGAAGTTCGGACGCACGGACGAGAACGACATCGTCGCCGACCACCAGTCCGTCTCGCGAGCACACGCCCGTTTCGTGCTCGACGAGGGGCACTGGAAGGTGATCGACAACAAGAGCGCCAATGGCGTGCGCGTCAACGGCGACGAGTACGCGGTGTCGAGCCTGAAGCCGGGCGACGTCCTCGAGCTGGGCCATCTCAAGTTCCGCTTCTGCGCGCCGGGGGAAAAGTTCTCCCCGCCGCCGGAGAAGGGCGAGAACGGCGCGCAGAAAGGCGGCCTCAAGCCCACCACCGCCGAGCTGATCGCAGGAGCGCAGGGGCGCACGCCCTCTTCCGCGGCGCGCAAGGCCGGCAGTCGGGGAAGGCTTGCGGTCATTCTCGCCGCGCTGGTCGCCGTCGGCGCAGCCGCGTTCTTCTTGACGCGCTCCCGCAAGCCGGCAAGCCCCGAAGAAGCTACCGGCGAGGACGCGGTGAAGGCTGGCGACGCGCTCTTCAAGCAGCGCAAGTACGTCGCCGCGATGGAGATGTACGAGAAGGCCGGCAGCAGCCCGACGCCGAACCGGAAGAAGGCGGCGGAAGAGGCGCGCGGTGAGGAGGTCTACAACGCGCTGCGCGCGGCGATCGCCGCGGGCGACGGCGACAAGGCGCGCAACCTCTTCGAGCGCTGCTCCGCGGAGTCGACGTACTGGTGCCAGCAGACGCAGGAGCAGGCCGACCAGGTGAAGGCCGTCTACGCCAACAAGCATCTCGCCAACGCGAATTCGTTGAAGTCAGCGGGGAAGTTGGACGCCTGCGCCGCCGAGGCGAGCAACGTGCTCGCCTTCGACAGCGGCAATGCGCAGGCGCTTGCGCTGCAGAGTCAGTGCCGGCCGCAGGAGGCGGCGAAGACGGAGTCGGCGCGCGAGGAAGGGCCGAGCCCGAAGGAGCGCGAGGTCAAGGCGTCGCGGCTCGCGCAGGCCTCGTCGAACAAGCTGGTGGCGCGCGACTTCGGCGGGGCGGTGAAGGACGCGCAGGCGGCGCTGGCCCAATCGCCAAAGGACAAGAACACGCTGATGCTCTCGTACCGCAGCCTCGGGTACGGATACGCGTACCTCAACGACAAGGGCAACGCGGTCAAGTGGCTGGAGAAGTACCTCCCGTACTGCACCAACGACTGCGACCAGGTGCACGCCTTCATCGGGAAGTGAGCATGAAGCTGATCATCGAAGACGATGAGGGGCACAAGACCGTCGTTCCCGTCGTCCGTGACGAGATCACCATCGGCCGCAACGACGGGAACATCGTCCGGCTCGCCGAGAAGAACGTCTCGCGGCAGCACGGCAGGCTGCTGCGCGAGTCGGGGCACTACTACATCGAGGACCTGGACAGCTTCACCGGCATCCGCGTCAACGGCGAGAAGATCGCCGGAAAGCACGTCGTGCAGGACGGCGATCTGATCCAGATCAGCGAGTACGATCTCATCCTCGAGGAAGGTCCCGACGACCGGGCGCCGCCTCCGCCGGTTCCGCAGATCGACACCGAGGCGCAAGCCCGGAGGATGGCCGAGACCGCCACCATCCGTCTCTCGGATCTGCGCCCGGCGGACGTGGAGGTCCCCGCGCAGGACGTTCCGCCGGGGCAGCGGGCGAAGCTGGTCGGCATCTCCGGCAAGCATCGCGGCGAGGAGCTGGTGCTCGGCCGCAGCCCCATCCGCCTCGGCCGGTCCGATGAAAACGATCTGCAGATCGAGCACCCGTCGATCTCGCGCAAGCACCTGCGCCTCCACCTCGACAACGGCACCTGGAAGGTGATGGACGCGGAGTCGCGCAACGGCGTCCGCGTGAACGGCGAGCCGTATGCGCAGATCGGCCTGCGCCATGGCGACGTTCTCGAGGTGGGCCACCTGCGGTACGCCTTCGTCGAGCCCGGGCGCGCCTTCCAGCTCCCGCCGGAGCTGACGCCTCTGGCATCGGCCCCCCTGGCGTCGCCGCCCACGCGCACCGGCCTCTGGGTAGGCATCGGCATCGCCAGCGTTGCGCTGCTGGCTGCGGCGATCTTCCTCATCCTGCGGAATCGGGCCGATGCGGAGATCGCGCAACGCCTTCGGGTGCAACGCGCCGAGAAGCTCCGCGTGGCGCAGGAGCTCGTGGCCGCGCATCGGTACACCGAGGCGTACCAGAACCTCGACTCCGCGCGCCGGCTGGGCGCGAGCGCGGCGGAGCTCAAGGATGTGGATGCGGTGGAGCGGGAGTCCCGCGCCGAGGATCTCTACCGGGAGATGGAGACCGCCATCGCAGCGCAGGATTGGGATCGGGCGCGCAAGCTGTTCGAGGCGCTCTCCGCGACCCAGACGTTCCATGGTGCAAAGGCGGCGGAGAAGGCCGATGTCGTCAAAAATGCCTACGTCAACGCTCATCTCGGCACCGCTGTCCGCCTCCGCGGCAACGACAACGCCGGCTGCCTCGCGGAAGCCCAACTCGCCCTTTTGGCAAATCCGCAGAACGCCGAGGCCCGCGCGCTCACCGAAGCGTGCAAAGCTCCGGCGGCGTCGGCAGCGCCGGCCCGGCCCCCGCGCACCGCTCCTGCTCGCGTCGCTGCCGCACCCCGCGCATTCGACGAGGCGGAAGCGCGGCGGCTGCTCACCGAAGGGAACCAGAAGCTGCTCGCGCAGGATCTCTCCGCGGCGATCGTGCTGTACCAGAAGGCGCTCACGCTAAAGCCGGGCAAGTCCGTTCTCGCCGGGCTATATCGGAGCATGGGCATCGCCTTCACCCGGCAAGGGAACATGGAAGAGGGCGCGCACTATTACCGGCTTTATCTCCCACTTTGCGGCAATGCATCCGAAAGGGCGCAGCTGCAGAAGGTCCTCGATGATTACGATGTCCGAAGGCGCTGATGTGGGCGCGGAACGCACCGCATTCGCGGTAGACGATCGCACCGGTCACCCTGTAGATTCCGTCGCCCGAAGGGGTGGCACGGTGGATATCCGCACTCTGGTGGTCGACGACGATCAGGATTCCTGCGACCTGATCGAGCGCATCCTCAAGCGGGAGGGATACCGCGTCGCGACGCTCACCGACCCACGCAAGGTGGAGGACGAGCTGCGCAAGGCGGACATCCACCTCGCCATCGTCGATCTGAAGATGCCGGATCTCTCCGGACTGGACGTCGCGCAGATCATCAAGCGGCACGACTCCGACTGCTCCGTGATCCTCATGACCGGGTACGCGACGCTGGACTCGGCGGTGAGCGCGTTGCGGTACGGCGTCGTCGACTACCTCCGCAAGCCGGTCCGCGAGGACGAGCTGCTCGGCTCGGTGAACCGGGCGCTGGCGGCGAAGGGACTCTCGCTGCTGCCGGAAGAGGAGCTGCACCGGAACATCGGCACCTGCATCCGCGACCTGCGCAAGAAGCGCTCGCTGACGTTGAAGCAGCTGGCGAAGCGGACCGGGCTGTCGGTGTCGCTGCTGTCGCAGATCGAGCGGGCGGAGAGCAGCGCCAGCGTGACCTCGCTGTACAAGATCGCGCACGCTCTCAAGATCCGCCTGCCGGAGCTGTTCGCGCGCGTCTGAGAAGCTCGCAACCTGCTCGGGTGTTCGTTGGGTCCGCCGCGCCGGACTTGAAACGAACGCGATGCGCGGTGACGTTGCGCTACTTGAGCACCACCAGCACGTCCCCCTCGCTGACCGGCTGCGTCTCCTTGCACCGGATCTCCGCGACCCGCCCGTCCTCGGGCGCCTCGACCGGCATCTCCATCTTCATGCTCTCGAGGATCACCAGCACGTCGCCGGCCTTCACTTCGTCGCCGACCTTCTTCTCGATCTTCCAGACGGTGCCGGTGATGTGGGCGGGGACGTCGGGCATGTCAGAGCCTCTCCAGGAAATGGGTGTCGAATTCGCCGCGCGCAAAGGCGTCGCTCGCGAGGACCTTCAGGTGGGTGGGAATGTTGGTCTTCACGCCCTCGATGGAAAAGCGCTCCAGCGCTCCACGCATGCGCGCGATGGCCTGGTCGCGCGTGTCCGCAAAGGCGATCATCTTGGCGAGCAGCGAGTCGTAGTACGGCGTCACGGTGTCGCCGGCGCGATAGCCGGCGTCGATCCGGACGCCGTCGTGGAACGTCCCGTCGGCCGGCACGGGAGCATCGAAGCGCTTCACCGGTCCCGGCGAGGGGAAGAACTTCACCGGATCCTCGGCGTTGATCCGGCACTCGATGGCGTGGCCGCGGGGACGCAGATCGTCTTGCCCCAGCGGGAGCTTCTCGCCGGCGGCGATCCGCAGCTGGAGCTGCACGAGATCGAGTCCCGTGGTCGCTTCCGTCACCGGATGCTCGACCTGGAGGCGCGCGTTGAGCTCGATGAAGTACACCTCGTCGCCGACCAGCAGGAACTCGCAGGTGCCCGCGTTCGCGTACCCCACTGCCCGCGCCGCGCAAAGGCCCGCGTCGAGGAGCTTGCGCAACACCCGCGGTCGCGGCTCGGGTAGATCGAACGCCGGAGGCGGCGCCTCCTCGATGACCTTCTGGTGCCGCCGCTGGATGGAACACTCCCGCGCCCCCGCCGCCAGCGTCAATCGGCCGTCGCCGAGGATCTGCACCTCGACGTGGCGTGGCCGCTCGAAGTACCGCTCGAGGTACACGGCGTCCTTCCCGAACGAGGCGCGCGCCCGATCCGAGCATGCCCGCAACGCCTTCATCAGTTCCTGCTCGTCGCGCGCGACCTGCATCCCGATCCCTCCGCCGCCCGCCGCCGCCTTCACCAGCAGCGGATATCCGAGCGACGACGCCGCGGCCTTTGCGCCGACCTCCTCGCCGACATGCCCCTCCGAGCCCGGCACCACCGGAACGCCCGCGGCCCGCATCACCGAGCGCGCCTGCGCCTTGTCCTTGATCGCGCGCATTGCACCGGGCGGCGGGCCCACGAACACGATGCCCGCCTGCGCGCAGGCCTCGGCGAATTCCGCCTGCTCAGAAAGGAAGCCATAGCCGGGATGGATGGCGCGTGCTCCCGTCTGCCGGGCAGCGGCGAGAATCTTCGCTCCGTCGAGATAGCTCTCCCGCGCCGGCGGCGGTCCCAGGCGCACCGCCTCGTCGCACGCCTCGACGTGGAGCGCCTTCGCGTCCGCGTCGGAAAAGACGGCGACAGTCTTGACACCAAGCGCCCGGGCCGCTCGCGCCACGCGGCAGGCGATCTCGCCGCGATTGGCGATGAGGATCTTTTCGAACAAGCAGTCAAGCCCTCCGTGAAGGGCGCGCAGTCTACTCCAGAAAAAGCGGGTCGCGGTGCGTTGACCGGCTCCACGCGCGCGGCATAGTCTGCGTCACGAGGTCGGGGGCGATGCGCATGGCGAGAGCGAAGTACCAGCGCAGACGGACGCGGCGCGGAGCGGCCATGGTGGTCGATCTCTCCTCGGTGCGCGCCCAGCGCCGCCGCGAGCAGGCGGAAGAGCGCGTGCGCGACGCGATGGACGAGAACCGCGCCGCGCTCTCCCGCCTCTTCGCGAGCGGGCTCATCTTCACGCAGAAGGGAGCCCGCGCCGGACGGGATCTGTTGCTCGCGCACCAGGCGCTGCTGCGTACTGCCGACCTGTTCGCCCGCCTCGTCGAACCTTCCGCTCGCGACGACGCCGCGTTGAAGCACCGCGCGGAGGAAGTCTTCGCCCACCTCGACTCGCAGCTCGCCCGCACCGCGCAGCTCACGGCGCGCACCGGCGAATTCCTCTCGGGCCGCGGCCGGGACTGAGCAGCGCGTTCGACGCACCTCCGGTGCGGCAGCGGCTAGCGCCGTCGCATGAGGCGCAGCCGTCTTCGCCGCTTGCGGTTCTTACTCCCCATTGCGCAGGAACGTCGGGACATCCAGCTCGTCCTCCGACGCTCCGGTGAGCTGCCGCAGCTCTTCCCACGAGAGGTGCCGCACCGGCTTCTGCGGAGGCGCCGGCGTCACCCGCGGCGGAGCCGGAGGAGGCGTCGCCGCGCGGTGGATCTCCGGCGTTCGCTGCGGCGCCGCGTGACGCGGTCCGGCCGGTTCCGTCGTCGGAGGCATCGCCAGCGTTCCCTGCGTCGGTCCGCGCACCTGCCGGGTCGCATCCAGCCGCTCGATCCGTCGCGCGTCGCGCGTCGTGAAGCCGGTGGCGATCACCGTGATCTTGAGCCGGTCGCCCATCGCGTCGTCGATCACGCTCCCGAAGATGATGTTCGCGTCCTCGTGGGCGGCCTCCTGGATCAGCGAGCAGGCCTGGTTCACCTCGACGAGGGTCATGTTCCCGCCGCCGGTGATGTTGATCAGGATGCCGGTGGCGCCGTCGATCTGCACGTCCTCGAGGAGCGGGCTTTCCACCGCCGCCCGCGCGGCGACCATCGCCCGCGTCTCTCCCGTCGCGGTGCCGGTGCCCATCAGGGCCACGCCCATGTTGCTCATGATCGTGCGCACGTCGGCGAAGTCGACGTTGATCAGTCCGGGAATGGTGATCAGATCGGAGATGCCCTGCACCGCGTTGAGCAGGACTTCGTCAGCCTTCTTGAACGTGTCGAGCAGCGTCGTCTTCTCGTCCGCGACGGCGAGCAGGCGCTGGTTTGGGATCGTGATCAGCGTGTCGACGGTGTTCTTCAGCTCGGCGATTCCGTGATCGGCCTGCTTCAGCCGCCGCTTGCCCTCGAACATGAAGGGCTTGGTGACCACGCCCACGGTCAACGCTCCCACGCCGCGGGCGATGTCGGCGATGATCGGCGCGCCGCCCGTCCCGGTCCCGCCGCCCATGCCGGCGGTGACGAACACCATGTCCGCCCCCTCCAGCGCCGCCGCGATCTTCTCGCGGTCCTCGAGCGCCGCCTGCCGCCCGATCTCCGGGTTCGCGCCGGCGCCCAGTCCCTTCGTCACCATCGCGCCGAGCTGGATCTTGGTGGCCGCGCGGTTGTGCTGGAGCGCCTGGCAGTCGGTGTTCGCGGCGATGAAGTCCACGCCGGTGAGGCCGGCGAGGATCATCGTGTTCAGAGCGTTGCCGCCCCCTCCGCCGACGCCGACCACCTTGATCTTCGCGCCGAGCTCACCCGTCATCTCGTTCATGACCCCTCCGGCCATTAGAACAGCTCCTTGACCCAGCTCAAGAATCGCTCCCGGATCGACGCGCCATCGCCGGCGCCCAGATAGGCGCGGTTCTGCGTGCCTTGCCTCGCGCCGTAGAGGAGCAGGCCCACCGCGGTGGCATGCTGCGGGCTCTTCACAACGTCGGTGAGGCCGCCGATCCCGCGCGGCAAGCCGCGGCGCACGGGCAGCCCGAGCACCTCCTCGGCCAGCTCCGGCATCCCGTGCAGATTCGTGGTTCCCCCCGTGAGGACCGCCCCGCTCGCGAGCAGATCCTCCTGGCCCGCTTTCTGGATCTCGCGGTGGATGAGCTGGAACAGCTCCTCCACGCGCGGCTCGATGATCTCGCAGAGGATGCGCCGGTTGAGCACCCGCGGGGCGCGGCCGCCCACGCTCGGCACCTCGATGGTGTCGTCCTTGTCCAGGCTCGCGCTCTGCGCGCTGCCGAACTTCACCTTGATCTTTTCCGCCTCGACCATCGGCGTGCGCAGACCGACGGCGATGTCGTTGGTCAGATGGTTGCCGCCGAGCGGGATCACGCTCGTGTGCTGGATGGCCCCGCCGGAGAAGATCGCCAGATCCGTCGTGCCGCCGCCGATGTCCACCAGCGCGACGCCCAGCTCCTTCTCCTCTTCCGCCAGCACCGCCTCCGCGGAAGCGAGCGGTTCGAGCACGATGTCTGCCACTTGCAGCCCGGTCCGACCGCAGCACTTGACGATGTTCTGGGCGCTGCTGACCGCCGCGGTGACGATGTGCACCTTCGCTTCCAGCCGCACTCCGCTCATTCCCAGCGGCTCGCGGATGCCGTCCTGCTCGTCGATGATGTACTCCTGCGGGAGAACGTGGAGGATCTCGCGGTCCTGCGGAATGTTGATGGCGCGGGCGGCATCGAGGACGCGCTCGAGATCGCCCTGCTTCACTTCCTTGTCCTTCACCGCCACCACGCCCTGCGAGTTGAAGCCGCGGATGTGACCGCCGGCGATGCCCGCATAGACGGCGCTGATCTCGGCCCCGGCCATCAGCTCCGCTTCCTCCACCGCCTTGTGGATGGAGGAGACCGTCGCCTCGATGTTGATCACCACGCCTTTGCGCAGCCCGCGGGAGGGGTGCGTGCCGATGCCGATCACGTCGATCCCGCCGGGATTGACCTCGCCGACGATGCAGCAGATCTTGGTGGTCCCGATGTCGAGCCCGACGACGATTTCGCCCTTCTTCTGCGCCATGGTCGGCTACCTCTTGTCGGCCAGGGTGGCGGCCGCCTGATCGGGACGCGCCGGGTTGTCGAGATCGATCCGCTCGGCCCGCTCCCCGCGGCGGGCCAGCGCCGCGCGCATCTGCGCGAGCCGCTGCAGCTTCAACGAGACGTCGCCCGCGCCGAGGCGGACCTCCTGCACGGCGCCGCCGTCGTGCGCGAAGACGGTGAAACCACCGCCGTCCTCCAGGCGGATCTCCGAGACTGTCCCGAGCGAGAGTCCCGAGGCCTGCCAGGTATCGAGCAGGTGGAGCGCGGCGAAGAGGCGGAGCTGCAGGTCGGGCTTTCGGTCGACCCACGCCTGCCGCGAGATGCCGGTGAGGATGGGAAGGTCGAGCCCGTCGTCCGCCACGGCCCGCTTGAAGAGGCGACCTTCGTCGTCGAGGACGTACAGCCCTCCGAGCTCGACCAGCGCCGCGGGCCGGTGCTCGGCGATGCTCGCCACCACCTCGCCTGGAAGCCTCCGCTCGAGCCGCGCGGAGGCGACCCAGGGGTCCGCCTGGATCGCGCGCGCCGCGCGTGAAAGGTCGGCAAGGAGCAGGTTCTCGCCGATCCGCAGGCCACTGCGGTGGAACAGGTCGGCCTCGCGCGCGTGCACGAGCCCGCTGAAGTGGACGGTGCGCAGCGCGAACGCGTCCGATGCCGTGGCCCATTGCCAGACCTGCCATCCGACGAAGCTCAGTGCGCCGCTGACGGCCGCCGCGGCGACGGTACGCAACAGCGCGCCGAACATCGATCGCCAGGCGGCGCGATCGAGCTCGGCTGCGGCCCGCCGCACCTGGGCCATCTGCAAGGCCTTGAAGGTCATGGTCGCGCCCCCTGCCGGGACTTCGCGGAATCGGGACCCGCCGGCTGGAGATGGTGAGGTTCCAGCTCCCCCGGGAGCGGCGGGTCGAAGTCGCCGACGAGCCGCACCTCGGGCTTCAGCTCCACGCCGGCCTTCGCCAGCACGGTTGCGCGCGCCAGCGCGATCAACTCTACGACGTTG
>Ga0209156_10003922_pt1 | contig 10982 bp, 9 predicted proteins | sample GraSoiAngelo_124_FD_185881 | JGI IMG/M metagenome (GOLD analysis project Ga0209156, IMG submission 185881) | Grasslands soil microbial communities from the Angelo Coastal Reserve, California, USA - 14_0927_05_20cm (SPAdes) (version 2) | ecosystem: Environmental > Terrestrial > Soil > Grasslands ...
ACCTACAGCGAGCTGCTGAACTACGTCATCTTCGCGGCGCTGCTGTTCTACATGCTGACCGCCATCGGGCTGTTCCTCTTGCGGGCCAAGCGGCCCGACGCCGAGCGCCCGGTGCGGGCCCCGGGCTATCCCTGGCTCCCGGCGCTCTACGTCGTCGGCACGGGCGTACTGTGCGTGAACTTGCTGTTCCAGCAGACGCGCTACGCCGGATTGGGGCTGATCATCGTCGCGCTCGGCGTGCCGGTGTATTTCGCGTGGCGGCGCTTCGCAGGCGGCACCCCCACCCCCACGAGCTGAGGTCGCGCCGTCAGGCGCGCGGTGCGAAGCGCGCGTACTCACCCAGCAGCGTGATCACCGCTCCCTGCGCCGCCAGGGCGGCGCGCGCGGCGCGCATCGCGGGCTCATCGGCCCGCGCTTCCACGTCGAGATAGAAGAGGTACTCCCACGGCGTCGAGCGGTCCGGCCGACTCTCGAGCTTCGTGAGGTTGAGCCCCGCCTCGGCGAACGGAGCAAGCGCGCGCGCCAGCGTCCCGGGACGGTGCGGCAGCTTCAAGCGGAGCGTGGTTTTCGCCGCGACGTCCGGCGGCGGCGCCGCGGCCTCGCGCGCCACGAGCAAAAAGCGGGTCTGGTTGTGCGGCTCATCCTCGATGCGCTCGGCCACGACCTCGAGACCGTAGCGGCGCGCCGCGAGCGCGCCCGCCACGGCGCCGAGCGACGCATCGCGCCGCCGGGCGACCTCCGCCGCCGCACCCGCCGTATCGTAGAACGCGACGACCTCGACGCCGGACAGCTCGCGCAAGAATCGCTCGCACTGCGCCAGTGCCACCGGGTGCGACAACACGCGGCGCAACGCCGCCCGCCCGGCGCCGGTTACGCCGAGCAGGCAGTGATGCACCGCGCTCACCACCTCGCCCACGATCGCCAACCCCGACTCGGCGATCAGGTCGAAGTTGGTGGCGATCGATCCCACCAGTGAGTTCTCGATCGGCAGCAAGCCATAGTGCGCGCGGCGGTCGAGCACCGCCTGCGCCACATCGCGGAACTCACGGTGCGGCTGCGACTCCGCATCGGGGGCCAATAAGAAGAGCGCTTCCTCACTGTACGCCCCCGGCTCGCCCTGGAAAGCTATCTTGTTGCTCGGCATCCGCTTACGCTAACCGGTAGTCGGCCTTGCCGATAGAGAGCTTCGGGATATATTCGGGTACGGATCTCGCATATCACTGCACCGACCATGGCCGAGCTCCCCATGCAAGCGCCGCTCGAGTTGCCCAAGCCCGTGTCCGTACCGTCCCCACCCCCCCGGACGGCGCCGTGTCCCGACTGCGGCGCCGGGCTGACGCGACAGTCGGGTTGCCTCGTGTGCGTGCAGTGCGGGTGGGCGCGCTGCGGGTGAAGCGTCGGACGGTCGGACGGTCGGACCGTCGGACGGTGAGCGCCTGACGTGGGCACGGAGTCCGTGCGCCAGCTTCCGCTCCTACCGTCCGACGGTCCGACTGTCCGACTGTCCGTCCTCGATGAGCGCCTCCGCGGCACCCGGTTCGTGTCGCTCACGCCCAAGTCGATCCTCAACTCACCACAGCAGACCGGCGTGGATTTCTGGTCGTTGAACCCGTACGTGGGGTGCGAGTTCGGGTGCAGCTACTGCTACGCGCGCTACGCGCATCGCTACGTGGTGGAGCGCGCGCGCGATGCGGGGAAGCTCTCGGAGTCTGAGTTTCAGGACTTCCGCGGGCCGCACGGCTGGGAGGCGTTCGAGCGACGCATCTTCGTCAAGGAGGGAGTTCTCGCCGCGCTGGAGCGAGACCTGCAGCGGTATTTCCGGTCCGCCCGACCGCCCGACGGCCCGACGGCGCCGCTCGTCATCGGCACGGCCACCGATCCGTATCAACCCGCCGAGCGTCGCTTCCGGCTCACGCGCCAGATCCTGGAGCGGCTGTCGCGCTGCGAGGGCTTGAACGTCGGCGTCATCACCAAGAGCCCGCTCGTGGCGCGCGATTGCGACGTGCTGCGCCGTCTGCAGAATGCGAACGATCTCGAAGTATACGTCTCACTGATCTCGGTCGACGCCGGGCTGATCCGCCAGCTCGAGGTTCGGTCCCCCGTGCCCGGCGTCCGGCTGCGCGCGCTGAAACGGCTGACAGACGCGGGGCTCAGGGCGGGGCTGATCGTGGCGCCGGTGCTGCCGGGGATCACGGACGACGTGCCCCACCTGGAAGCGCTGTTCCAGGCGGCCCGGGAGGCGGGCGCGAGATTCGTGCACGCGGGAGCGTTGCGGCTCTACCCCGCCGTGCGGGACCGCTTCCTGCCGCTCATCCGAGAGCAGTTCCCCGAGCTGGAGCAGCGCTATCGTCGCGCCTACGCGCGCTCGCTCGCCGCACCGCGCGAGTACGCGACGGCGCTGCGCCACCGCATCCAGCGGCTGCAACGCAAGTACGGCTTTCCGGTGAATGAGGGTATGCAGGATCGCTACGAGCGCCGGCTCCCCGCGGCGCAGGGCGAGCTCGCGCTATGACGGCCGGGCCCGGACGTCGCCCGCTGTGGCGGCGGGGGGCTGGTAATGCCGCTGCAGGTCCCGCACCCATCCCGGCGGCGCCAGCCGGCGCTCCTCGTACGACTCGACGAGCAATGACGCGAGCTGGCGGCCCATCTGCACCGCCTGCTTGGGGGAGAGGTCTCCCGCCACCTCGTTCAGTAGCCGGACGAACTGGCCGACGTTGGGTGGCCGGGCGACTCGGCCCTGCGAGACGAGCCAGCGCTCGAGCTTCAGGCGGGTGGCGCCCCGCGGCATCGCGCCCTGCACGAAGTCGCGCACGCCATTCGGGCTCATGGAGAGCTCACGTGCCACGCTCCGCAACGAGGAGCGCGCGGCTGCTCGGGCCACAGCGTCACGCAGCAGAGCAATAGGCAGCGTCGGGACGACGCTACCACGCGGGCGGGGCACTTACGGGCGCGGCTTCCCCGGGTCGAATTGGGCTAGCAGCTCCTTGACCCAGCTCGGCACCGGCTCGCGTCGCTCCCCATACACCTCGACCAACAGGTGCGCGATGCCCCGACCCACGACCACCCCGTCACGCGAGCCGAAGTCGCCGCTCAACGCCTCCACGAGGCGCACGATCTCCCTGACCTTCGCGCTCGAACCTGGCGGCAGCTCCCGCGCGCGGGGGGACTCTGCCTTGGTGGTGCGCGCGCCGCGGCGCTTCACGGTGCTCCAAACATGTGGGGTTCCCACGCGGCTGCGGGACAACTGCTCAAACTGCACGTCGTCCATACTACGTACCACCGGGGGGCCTCCCTCGCAAGGCCTGCCCTAGGCGACTTCGCTCGAGGTCTTGCCCCGGCGCGTGTCGTAATGCCGGAGCAGGTCCTGCACCCAGCGGGGCGATGAGAGCCGGCGCGCCGTATAAGCGTCGGCGAGCAGCGCGGTGATGGCGCGCCCGAGCTGCTCCGTCTGCTGGGGGGAGAGGTCCGCGCTGAGCTCGCTCAGCAGCCGAACGAGCTGACCCACGCCCGGCGGGCGCGAGGGGCGTTCCTGGCTGGCGAGCCAGCGCTCCAGCTTCGCGCGGGTGGCGCTGCGGGGAGCCGAGCCGTTGAGAAAGTTGCGCAAGCCGTTCGGGCTGACCGAGATGGCCTTTGCCGCGCCGCGCAACGATATGCGCGCGACCTCTCGTCCGACCGCGTCGCGCAACAGCGGGACTGGGAGCGTCGGTACACTCCGACGACTAGCGCTCATGCACCGCCCCAGTGGCGTGCAGTTTGTGCGGCTTCTCGGCGGTTACACGACGGTACGCTAGCACGCGTCCCTAAGCGGGGCAACTCCCCGCGGCGGGTCACGCCCGCGTCACGCGCCCCGCCCGTTGACCCACTGCTCGGCCAGCTCCCGGATCGTCCCCGGGGCGTTCCCCTCGGCTCGGTTGTTCACGTGGATCACCGCCTCGATGCCGCGTCGCTGGGCTTCGCCCATGAGGCCCAGCAGGTCGCGGCGCAACTCGGGCAGCACCTCCCGCACCCGGTCGTACGGCTCGAACGCCCGGACCGCATCGGCGTACTTGCGCCCCGGCTTCAAGAGCGCGCGCGCGATGGTGAACGGCGCGGCGAGGGTCCAGGGGAGATGCAGCTGCGTGCCGATCGGCGGCATCTCGGTCCAGGAGTTGAACACGTGCGCCACGCCGTGCCGCTCGAGCACGGCGCCGTGCCGATCGGTCATGAGCTCGGCATTCCGCAGCTCCACCGCGTAGCGGAAATCCTTCGGCGCCTGCGCGAAGAACCGATCGAGTCGCTCCGCCCACTCCGCGCCGTCGAACAGGTCCGCGCCCCGCATCGCCTGGAACTGGAACACGAAGCAGATCGCGTGCCGACTGAACACCCGCGCATAGCGCGCCAGCACGCTGTCGAGAAACAGCCGCGCGTCCAGGAAATCGGGATTGAGCTGGCCCGCGAGCGGTCCCCAGCGCCGGTCCCGGATGAAGCGGCGGGCCGTGATCCGGTCCCACACCTTCACGACGCAGGAATACCCCTCGGGCAACGCGCGCGCGTACGCGTCGAGGATCCGCTCGGAGGGAGACTCGTAGAAGGCGGAGTTGATCCCCACGGTGCGGAATAACGGGTACCGCACGTACTCCTCGAGCCGCGCCGCCGGCTGAGCTCCCTGATAGCTCCGGCGGTACACGTCGCCCGCCCAGCCGTCCACGGTCCAGCTCGCCGTCCCGAACTTGATGCCCGGCGGCAGCGCCGCCGCGAGCGCGGCGAGCTCGGGACGCGGCGGCGGCAGCGGTTCCGCGGGGGAGGCGCGGCCGCCGCTCACGACCGCTCCCCGGTCAGCGCGTCGACCAGCGCGCGAATCGTCCCCGGCGCGTTTCCCTCGAGCCGGTTGTTGACGAGGATCAACGCCTCGATCCGCCGCCGCAGCGCCTCGGCGACCAACCGCAGCAGATCCTGCCGCAGCTCGGGCTGGGGATCGCGAATCCGATCGTACGGCTCGAACAGCTTCACCGCGTCGGCGTAGCGGCGTCCCGGCCGGAGCAACGCCCGCGCGACGGTGAAGGGCGCCGGAAAGGTCCACGGCAGCTCGAGCTGCTCACCGATCGTGAGCATGTCGGTCCACGAATTGAACACGTGCGCCACCCCGTGACGCGCCAGGACGGCGCCGTACGCGTCGGTCAACAGCTCACGGTTTCGCAATTCCACCCCGTAACGGAAATCGCGCGGCAGCTGCCGCAGCAAGCCCTCCAGGTCGTCCGCCCAGCGCGCGGGGTCGGGGAGGTCCTTGCCACGCATCGGCTGGAACTCGAACACGAAGCACGCCGCGTGCTGCGCGAAGGCGCGCTGGTAGGGCGCGAGCACCGCGTCCTTGAAGAGATCCGCATTCAGGAAATCGGGGTTGCGCTCGCCCTCGAGCCGCCGCGCGGTGACGCGATCCCACACCTTGCTGACACAGGGAAAGCCCGGCGGTAAGGCCTTGGCATACGCAGCGAGCAGCGGTTCTTCCGGTGGCTCGTAGTACGCGCTGTCGATCCCCACCGTCCGAAACAACGGATACCGCGCGTACTCCTCGAGGCGGCGCGCCGGCTGCGCGCCCCGGTAGCTGCGGTGGTAGACGTCGCCCGCCCAGCCATCGTAGGTCCAGGTCGAAGTCCCGAACTTGATGGCGGAAGGGACACGCCGGCCGAGCTCGACCAGTTCGGCCGCAGGCGGCGGCAGCGTGGCGAGGTCATCGAACAAGCTCGGTTGATTTCGGCTGGCCATTAGAAGTTACAATCTACCAACAGGTTATCTCTCTTGTCATTGGTCTTGCCAGCTGAGCGATCTTCGGGATATATTCGGGTCCCCTGACACGCTCGTATGCCGCGCAATCATCTGGCAAGCTCGACCGCCGCCTGCTGTTGGATCCCCCTCTTTGCCCTGCGCTGCGAGGAGGCGCGGCGGCCCGAGCTCGCGACTCAGCCGTGCGCTTTGCTCGCCCCCGATTCTACCCGCCGGCTGTGGCAGGTCTCGCCGCTGGCGCGCCGCGCGGGTGCGAAGCCAGGAATGACGGTCAGCCAAGCGATCGGTCTCTGCCCGGCGCTGCGGCTGTGTGAGCCCGACCCGGTCCACTACGACGAGCAGTTCGCGCAGGTGCTGGCGGCGCTGCACGAGGTGAGCCCGGTGGTGGAGCCGGTGGAGCTGGGGAGAGCCTACGTCGGGACCGACGGATTGGAGGGGCTGTACGGGGAGCCGGAGGGGATCGTCGAAGAGATGCAATTGCGGATTGTGGATTGCGGATTGCGGATTGGAAATACAGGCGTCGAATCCGCAATCGACAATCCGCAATCCGCAATCCGGGTGGGGTGGGGACTCGGAAAGTTCGTCTCCTGGGTGGCAGCAAGCCGGGCTAAACCAGGTGGAGCAGTCATCGTCCGCCCAGGGGAGGAGGGGCGCTTTCTCTCCTCCCAACCGCTCGCCGTCCTTTCGCTCGATCCCGACACATACCGCCGGCTCCGCCAGCTCGGGCTCGCGACCCTGGGCCAGCTCGCGGCGCTGCCGCAGGAAGCGGTCGTCTCGCAGTTCGGAGCGGCCGGCCGCCGCATCTGGCGGCTCGCGGCGGGGGAGGTGGTCGAGCAGGTCATGGGCCGCGAGGCGCCCGAGCCGATCGTCGCCGCGATCGCGTTTTTCGCTCCCGTCGCCGATCGCCCGATGCTCGCCCATGCGCTGGACCGGCTGGTCGAGCGCGCGCTCAAGCATCCCCGTCGCATCGGCTGGCGGGTGCAGGTGGTGCGCGTGCGGGCCGAGCTCGAGCACGGGGCATCGTGGATGATCGCAGCGACCCTGAAGGATCCGACGGCCGACCGGGATCGCATCGCCGCGCCGCTCCGCACCCGGCTCGAGCAGGCGCCGCCCGCGGGCGCGGTGGAGCGGCTCACCGTCGAGTTCACCGCCTTCGCGCCGGGCACCGCCGAGCTGCAGCTCTTCGCCCGCGACGCGAGCGCCGCCGCGCGCGCCGGCCGGCGGCGCGCCCTCCGCACCGCTCTGCAGGAGATCCAGCTGCGGCTCAAGCGCACGCTGCTCTACCACATCATCGAGGTGCAGCCCTGGTCGCGGCTCCCGGAGCGGCGGTATGCGTTGATCGACTTTGAAACCTAGTGCGGAATGCGGAATAGGCCGGAGAGACTTCGGGCTCTCAACGTGCCGCGGCGGGTGACGGTCGACTTGGATGCCAGCGGTCAACCGGTGGCAATTCGGCGGTCAGGCGGTCAAAGTGCAAATGCGGCGGTCATCGAGGCCGTCCTCGAGTCTTGGTGCATCGACGACGAATGGTGGAGGCAGCCGATTTCACGTCGCTACCTCGAGGTAGTACTCGAAGGCGGCGGACGCGTGGTGCTGTTCGAAGATCTCGTGTGCGGCGAATGGTTTGTTCAGACCGCCTGACCGCCGCCTTTGCTTTTTTGACCGCCTGACCGCCGATGTATATCGAGCTCCACTGCCACTCCGCCTTCTCGTTTCTCGACGGCGCCTCCCTCCCCGAGCAGCTCGCGCTCACGGCGTCGCAGCTCGGCTACTCGGGGCTGGCGCTCACCGATCACAACGGCCTGTACGGCTCGCTGGCGTTCGCGCACGAAGCGAAGCAGCTCGGCCTCCAGGCGATCACCGGCGCGGAGCTGACGCTCGTCGACGGCTCTCACGTGACGCTGCTCGCCGAAACCCCCGAGGGATACGCGAACCTGTGCAGGCTCATCACCGAGACACACCTCGTGCGCGCCGACCGTCGCGATCCGCGGCTCGACTTCGCGTCGCTCGAGGCACGGCACGCCGGGCTCATCGTGCTGTCCGGCTGCCGGGAGGGCCTGCTCCCGCGGACGCTCAAGCACGAAGGCGTCACCGCCGCCCGGGCGTTGGCCGAGCGCTGCCGCACAGTGTTCGGCGCCGAGCGGTTCTTCGTCGAGCTGCAGCGCAACTACGTCCGCGGAGATCTGGCGCTGACTCGCGCCTTGATGGACATCGCCGACCACGTCCGACTTGGCGTCGTAGCGACCGGCAACGTGCATTACCACGTCCGCGCCCGCCACCGGCTGCACGACGTGCTGACGGCGATCCGCCACCGCACCACGCTCGACGGCTCGCACGGCGTGCGGCGGCCGAACAGCGAGTTCTACCTGCGGCCGCCCGCGGAAGCCGCGGCGCTGTTCGACGACTGTCCCGATGCTGTCGCCAACACGCTCTTGCTCGCCGAGCGCTGCCGGGGATTCGACCTCACCCGGGATCTGGGCTATGGCTTTCCGGACTTCCGCGGGGCCGACCGGTCGCCCGCCCCGCAGGCGCTCGCCGAGCTGTGCCGGTCCCGCCTCGACGAGCGCTATCCGGCAGGCTCCGAGACCCGGGGAGAAGCGGAGCGGCGGCTTGCGGAAGAGCTGACACTAATCGAACACCATCGACTCAGTGGGTTCTTCCTGGTCTATCACGACCTGTTCGACCTGGCCCGCGAGGTGGCGGCGGACGTGCGCCGGGGCAGCCGGCGGGCCCAGGGAAACCTGCTCCCCGGCCGCGGGCGCGGCTCGTCGGTGTCGTCCATCGTCTGCTACCTGCTCGGCCTGTCGCACATCGACCCGATCGCCAACCGCCTGTTCCTGGGCCGGTTCTTGAACGAGAGCCTCGCGTCGGTGCCCGACATCGACCTCGATTTCCCGCGCGAGATCCGCGAGGAGCTGATCCGCCGGGTCTACAAGCGCTACGGTGACGAGCACGTGGGGCTGGTGTGCGCGTTCCCCACCTATCGCCTTCGCTCCGCGGTCCGGGAGATAGGCAAGGCGCTCGATCTGCCGTTGGGAGAGATCGAGCAGGTGGCGAAACTGTCGGACGGTCGGACTGTCGGACTGTCGGACGAACTGCAACAGCTTCCCGGTTTCACGGGCAGGAAGAACGCCCCCCTGTGGAAGGAGCTGTGCGAGCTGGCCGAAGAGATCACCGGGCTGCCGCGCCACGTGTCGCAGCACGTCGGGGGGATGATCATCTCGAGCCGGCCGCTCGTCGAGGTCGTGCCGCTCGAGCGGGCGGCGATGGAAGACCGCGTCGTGTGCCAGTGGGACAAGGATTCCTGCGACGACGCGCGCTTCGTCAAGATCGACTTCCTGGCGCTCGGGATGCTGTCGCTGGTCGAGGAGTGCGTCGAGCTGATCGCGACGCGCCAGGGAACGCCGCCCGACCTGTCGCGCATCGATTTCGCCGATCCGGCCGTGTACGACCGCATCTGCCGCGGCGACACCGTGGGGCTGTTCCAGATCGAGAGCCGGGCGCAGATCCAGATGATCCGCCGCACCCGGCCGCGCAATCTCGAGGATCTCGCGGTCGAAGTCGCGATCGTGCGGCCCGGCCCCATCGTGGGGGGCGCGGTGAACCCGTATGTGCGGCGGCGCGAGGACGAGCGCCGCGCCCGCGCCCGCGGCCGCCGCTACGAGCCGCCGGTGGATCATCCCCTGTTGAAAGACGTGCTCGCGGAAACGCTGGGGGTGATCCTCTACCAGGACCAGGTGCTCCAGGTGTGCCAGGCGCTCGCGGGGTTCACGCCGGGGCAGGCCGAAGCGCTGCGGCGCGCCATGAGCCGCCGTCGCAGCCGCGAGCTGATGGCGGGATTCTGGAACGAGTTCCGTGACGGAGCCGCGGCGCGCGGCGTCCCGGAGCACGTCGCCGAGCGCGTGTTCACCCAGGTGATCGCGTTTTCGGAATTTGGCTTTCCCAAGTCGCACGCGGCGGCGTTCGGGCTGCTCGCCTATCAGTCGGCGTGGCTGCGGCACTACTACGCGGCCGAGTATTACTGCGCGCTCTTCAACAACCAGCCGATGGGGTTCTATTCGCTCGACGCGCTGGGGCGGGATGCCAAGCGCAACGCGGTCGAGATCCGGCTTCCCGATGTGAACGCGAGCGAGGTGTGGTGCACCGTAGAAGAACGAGGAAAAGGCCGGTTGAAGGCCGGGGAAGGGGGAAGGGGAGCTGATTCCGTGCGGGTAGGGCTCGCGTTCATCCGGGATTGGAGCGAGGAGACGGCGACCGCGGTCGTGGACGAGCGCGCGCGCGGCGGCCCGTTCCGGAGCGTCGGTGATTTCGTGCGGCGGGCGCCCCCCAAGCTCAAGCGCCCCGCGATCGAGCACCTGGTGTGGGTGGGCGGGTGCGACGGCTTCGGCCTGACGCGGCGCGAGCTCTTGTGGCAGGTGGGGCTGTGGCTGCCGCCCGAGGCGGAGCAGGGCGGCGAAGCGCGCGGCCGGCGCCAGCTCGAACTGGCGCTCGACCACCCGTTCGAGCGCCTCCGCTTCGGCGGCCTCGCGGCGGACGAGCAGCTGCTCGCTGAGTATGCCGTGCTGGGGTTCGCGCCGAGCGGCCATCCGCTCGAGCTGCTGCGCGACGTGCTGCCCCCCGGGGTCGTGCAGAGCGATGCCCTCCCACGGCTCGAGCATGGGGCGTGGGTCGAGGTCGCGGGCCTGGTCGTCGCGCGCCAGCGTCCCGAGACGGCGAAAGGGTTCGTCTTCGTGCTGCTCGATGACGTAGCGGGGATGGTAAACGTGATCGTGCGGCCCGACGTGTATACCGAGTACCGCACCGCGATCCGCGGCGAGCCGCTGCTGTGGGTGCGGGGGAAGCTCGCGAAGGACGATGGGACGGTGAATGTGATCGCGGAAGAGGCGAAAGGGCTGCAACTCAATTGCGGATTGCGGATTGCGGATTGCGGATTGGAAGACCCGCCCGTCGAATCCGCAATCCGAAATCCGCAATCCGAAATGGCCTTTTTGAAGACGTTCCGCCGCGTCGCTCCCGACTCGAAGGATTGGGGGTAAGATTACTCCATGCGCCGCTGGACTGCCGCGCTCGCCCTGACGATCGTCCCTCCTCTCGCTGCCCAGCTCCGGGAAGTCCGACCCGCGCACACCGCTGTTGCGTTCGGCTGGTCCGACGTCACCGGGTACGGCACCGCGCTCGCGTTGGTGCAACGGCTGCCGCACGCTCCCGTGGGACTGGGGGTG
>Ga0209156_10003924_pt1 | contig 10977 bp, 10 predicted proteins | sample GraSoiAngelo_124_FD_185881 | JGI IMG/M metagenome (GOLD analysis project Ga0209156, IMG submission 185881) | Grasslands soil microbial communities from the Angelo Coastal Reserve, California, USA - 14_0927_05_20cm (SPAdes) (version 2) | ecosystem: Environmental > Terrestrial > Soil > Grasslands...
AAAAGAGCAAAATCGCGAGCAACCAAAAGAAGAGATGCGATGGCCCTAGCTTAGCCGCCGTGCCGACCCAGCTTGAGCCGACGACAAAGACAATCTGCGTCAAGACGAGATCGCGCAGACCGAGCGGCTTTTTTAATGCAACGCTGCGGTCTTCGACGTTGCGCTCAGCACGATCTAATTGAGCTGTCACCGCCAGTTGGACTCCATCATTGCGGCAATCGAGCTATGATTCTCGAACTAACCTTGTTGTTCGGGCTTTTTCGGTGGCGGGGGCTCATTGCGAAATTCGCGATGACGAATTTTGCCGCCCGCCTGTGCAACATACGTGCCCATTCCGATGACGACGGCACCGAGCACGATCGCCGCGAGCGCCAGCGGCATGGAAGATTTTGACCATTTCATCGGTACAACGATTGCCGCCGCGCTCACGAGAGCGAGAGCGTAAAAAAAATAGATGAGGTCTTGGGCCCGATCTTGATGCTCGTCGAGCCAGGCTTGCCCGTCAGTGTCGGCCATCGACAGAACGCGATCGTAGGATTGCTGGCCGAGTTCGTAAACCGGCCAGGCCGAGACGGCGCCGATGAGGACGAGCGCCAAGGTTGCGATTTGAGCGCGGCGGCTCTTTAGAAAAACCGCGATGACCAGTCCAACCCAACCCATTGCCAATCCGTAGGTGGGCAACGGATTGATCAAAACGTGGATGTATTCCGGTTGACGCAAATCCCGCAGGAGCGTCTCAATCATGGCGTAGTGATCTGCGCACTATTCGGGGAGACTAATCTGTCATCATTTTGCTGTGCTTTGTGTCCTACCTGTTCTGTCTCGATTGCTGGAACATACTTTCTCCAATTGGAAATGATAAAGTGCCACCATTCTGTGTGGAGACCGTAGAATCCGCTGCGTCCCATCGCCTTCTGCAAGAGAGTCAGGTGTGATCTGGTGATGGGATCCGTTCCCTGGTAATGAAGCATCGCCGCCGGAGTGAGCTCGTCGAAATCGGTAGGCATCCGGACAAAGTGATTACAAGCATCGGTTAGAGTCGCATCGACTGCGATACCCCAAGCGTGCATCGAACCGGGCCCGGTTTCCGGGTCCGCGACATAATCATTATTGCGGGCCACTTGCCAAAGCTCCGCTTGCACGGATTTCGGTCGATACGCATCCCAGATTTTTAGTCGGTACAGGTAACGTTGTAGAAATGCCTGTGCTCTGACTAAACGCGACGCCACTTCGGGACGCACCAAAGCCGGAGTGCCACGCGAATATAACGCGCGCCCAGCGAGATTATTGGGACCACTGTAGCGCAACTCGATTACGATTGTCGGGTCAACGGATTTAATATTGACCAGTGGGATGGCAGGCTCGGCAGCCGCTGAATTGAGTGCCATTATGCTCAACACAACTGCGATGAAGTGATCGCTGAACGATTTCATTTGTCTGAGCAATCAGGGCGCAGTTGCAACTGCCGGAGCGTCTGTCTTTGCAATGCGTTCGATCAAAAGTCGAGCACTATTCTCAGGAATGGTAAAACGCAATTCCAAGTTCGAGATGCCCTGTCTCTGGATCTCCGGTGGCTGCGAGTAGAGCAACAGTTCGGAATCCGAGAAACGCAACCAGCGCTGCGGGTTGTCGTGCAAATTACGAGCGAAATCGGCCGCGGTTTCGGACGAATTCAATTTCAAGAGCAATTTGGCTCTTACTGGGTTTTGCAACGTCACTGCAAGGCCGAGCAATTGTGAAGCGTCGAGTAGTTCACGCGCAAAGATTGGATGAAAGACGCGTGAGAGATCGGGTGGGTTGCGCGAAATGAGTCGCAGCGCGCTCTCCCGATCAAGGGCCTGAAAACGATCAAAGAGCTGACCGGTGATTTTCAGGTCCGGCTTCATCCCGAGCCGGACACGGACCAGTTCGTCCACTTCATCAGGCGCCCCAACGGCAAGGGTCGCAGGACCGACCCGCGCAACGGTGAACCCGGGTGGTCGTTCCCAAACCGGCAAACCGTTGATGGCGCGCCTTTGAAAAGTCTTATCCGCGCCGATTCTGCGAATGGCGCGGGAGACGTCTCGGCGCGCCTCGATCAGGACAAACTCTCGCGTCTTTTCCGACTCGGTCGCGACTGCACGAGTGATGCGCACGGCGTCGCGGGGCAAGTTCAATCCCGGAGTTAGCGCCGCGGTCCCGATCAGGCCGGACCAGACTTTTGGCCAAATTTCCGTTTGATCCTTGCGCCACCGTTTCGCGAGATCGGCACGTTCAAACTGGTCGGTGTTAATCGACAAAATCGCATCCGTTTCTTGCGGCAACCACTCGCCTTTGTGTGGAGATTGGAACGCAACAGGTAGAATGATCGCGAGCAGAACGAGGACGGAAATGACGCTGAAGTAGAATTTCCGCAGTTCCTGTTTGTCGATTTGGCTGGAGAGCAACGCCAGCTCGGAGCGGTGCTGCAAATGTCGATTAACGGCGTCATGGCGGCGATGCGCCTCGGTCAGGAGATGCGGCGCGTTTGGCGGTGCAATCCCTTGCGCAGCGAGATGACGCCCAATATTCAAATAAGCGGGATTTTTCCGTTCCTCAACTGTTTGATGATGGGCGCGCGCTTCTCGAACTGCTTCCTGTTGCAGCCGGATGCTCTCGTTCAGTGTTCGATCGCGCGCTTCAAATTCGGTCCGGACACGCTCGATATTTTTTTCCACGACCGAGAGTTCAGCTTCGGCTGCAATCAGTTTTTCTTTGGCAAGGCGGCTAGCATCAGCACTCCCGAGCCGGGCTCGAACCAGTTCCGCCCGCTCTTCCGGAAGGCGGGCACGACGCGCGCTGATATTGGTTGATTGGGTTTCGAGATCAGCGGGCGGAGGATTCAAAGCCCGCAGATCAGACAGTTGCTTTAACAGGTCACGATCAGAAGCGTCGTTCTCCTGGATCCGACGCTCGACAGCAGCCAATTCGCGTTCGCAGAGGTCGACTGTGTTCTTTGCTTGATTGCGATGCTGGAGGAGCGGCTTCTTCTCTGCTTCCAACTTCGCAACGGCAGCATTTTGTTCGTGTGTATTTTGCTGCCGATCCGCCTCGATTTTCTTAATCCCCTCCTCAATCTGGGCGATTCGAAGTGCGACCTCCTTCTGTTCCTGCTCCAGTTTTTTCAATGCGACGATCTCATTGCGCAGCTCAGGAAAATTCGCCGCCTGGGTGGTGCCTTCGCGTCCGAGATTTATTTCGCTTTTTTGCAGGAGACGCTTTTCGTGACGCAGGGCCAAACGCGTTCGCTGGCGCCTGACTTTCAAGGCGATCTCACGAAAGCCTGTGCCAATGAAACTCACAGAAAGAGGCTAGCCGAATCCGTGCTCACACAAACGCAAATCTTTAGTCCGAAAGGCGAGACATCGCTTGCCATTGTTTTACTCTTCGGAATCGCTCAACTTTGCCAGGACGCCGAAATCTTCCAGTGTAGTTGTGTCGCCGGTGACCTTTGCGCCACTTGCGATCTCTTTGAGAAGCCGTCGCATGATTTTGCCGCTGCGGGTCTTTGGCAGCGCTTCGGCGAAGCGAACTTCGTCCGGCTTTGCGATTGCGCCGATGTGTATGCCGACGTGATCGCGCAATTCCGCTTGCAGCCCGCGCGTGGGATCGATGCCCGCTTTCAGCGTTACAAAGGCGACGACGCCCTGGCCCTTTAACTCATCCGGTCTGCTAACCACGGCTGCCTCGGCGACTCGCGGGTGACTGACAAGGGCGCTTTCAATTTCTGATGTGCCAAGCCTGTGCCCGGCAACGTTCAAGACGTCGTCGATCCGGCCAACGATCCAGAAATAGCCGTCTTCGTCGCGGCGCGCCCCGTCGCCGGTGAGATAATTCCCTTTAAATTCGCTCCAGTATTGCTGTCGATAGCGCGCTTTGTCCCCGTAAATCGTGCGTAACATCGCAGGCCATGGCCGGCGAAGGATTAATTTACCGCCGACATTCGGCCCGACTTCGCGTCCTTTTTCATCGACAATGGCAGGATCGACACCGAAGAATGGGAGCGTCGCGCTGCCGGGTTTCGTTGGAATTGCACCGGGAAGAGGCGTGATCAAGATCGACCCGGTCTCGGTTTGCCACCAAGTATCGACAATCGGACAGCGTCCTCCGCCGATATTCTTGTAATACCACATCCATGCTTCCGGATTGATTGGTTCACCGACTGTGCCGAGCAGACGGAGTGATGAGAGATCATGTTTCGTCACCCAATGGTCGCCCCAGCGGATGAAAGCGCGGATCGCCGTCGGAGCGGTGTAGAGAATGTTGATGCGATATTCTTCGATGATTTTCCAGAAGCGATCGGGCTCCGGCCAGTTCGGTGCGCCCTCGTACATAACAGTCGTTGCGCCATTCGCGAGCGGACCATAAACAATATAACTGTGTCCGGTTACCCAGCCGACGTCGGCGGTGCACCAAAAAATGTCTTCGTCACGAATGTCGAACACGTATTTCATGGTCGAGTAAACGCCGACGAGATAACCGCCCGTCGTATGCAAAATTCCCTTCGGTTTTCCCGTGGAACCACTCGTGTAAAGAAGATAAAGCGGATGCTCGCTGCCGAGCGGTGTCGGCGGGCAGTTTGCATCGACATACTCCAGTTCCCGATGCCACCAGACATCGCGGTCTTCTTCCATGTGAATTTCGTTTCCAGCGCGGCGAAACACGATCACGCGCTTGATGGACGTGCGACCGCGTAGCGCGTCATCCACATTTTTCTTCAATGGCACAATTGCGCCGCGGCGATGTGCGCCATCCGCTGTCACGACGGCAATTGCGCCGCTGTCGGTAATTCGATCACGAATGCTGTCGGAGCTAAATCCGCCGAAAACGACGGAATGCACCGCGCCAATGCGTGCACAGGCCAGCATGGCAATCGCGGTCTCGGGAATATTCGGGAGATAGATAATGATGCGATCGCCCTTTTTGATCTTGTTCCGTTTGAGCACATTCGCGAAGCGGCAAACTTCGTGATGCAGTTGCTGGTAGGTTAGGGTGCGCTTATCGCCGGGTTCGCCCTCCCAAATAATTGCTGCCTTGTTTCGACGGGGGCCGGTTAGGTGCCGATCCAAACAATTTTCCGAAATGTTGAGTTTGCCACCGACAAACCACTCTGCGAATGGCGCGTTCCAGTGGAGAACTTTTTTCCACGGCGTGCGCCAGACCAGCTCGCTCGCTTCGCGCGCCCAGAATTTGGCCGGCTGCTTAATCGACTCTCGATACATTCGCCGATATTGATCGAGACTTTTGATTCGTGTGTTTTTTGCGAAATCCTTTGATGGTTTGAAAACACGCTTCTCGACCAAGTGCGATTCAATATTGGTGTGCATGAGCAGTCCCTAATATGCCGAAGAGATTTGTTCGGCAAGCGCTCCGTTCTGCCGTCTCAGGCGGCTGTCCTCAGACTCGAATGTTTTTAGATTCGCGCGTGAGCTACACCAGAGGATAGCTAAAGAGATTGCTTTTTGGTTTTCGAATTGCCGATGTCAGTGACCGAGCGCGCGACGCAGCGGCGCAGCGCCTGGTGGCGGAGCTGCGACCCCACTCAGAATCTCATCGGCCCTGACAGGCCGCCCGTAATAGCGGGAATTGGAATCCCTTTGCGTTCCAATCACAGCGCCTTCTAGGGACACGCCGGCAAACAGACCTTTGCTCCTGCTGTAGGTGTAAACTGCAGCCGTCGGTGCGACCGCGCCTTCCGCAGTGCGACCGACTGGGCCTGCAGCCGCGCTCACATCCGCTCCGATCGTGACGTTTCCTCCACGGGAAAATGCTCGGACGGCGCTGTCATTATTGAGAACGATCACGAAATCGGTCACTTGCGCACCGATCTGAAGGCCCCATCCCGCGCCGCCTGTGCCGATAAATGATGGGCCGGACCAGCCATGCCTTGTCCGAGCGACCACAACGCCTTGGCCGCCTTTGCCGCTAAAAATAAATGCGGCTTTGACGACGGTCATGATGGCGAGCCCTTTGGAATGTCGCAGCACATCTCTTGGAATTCCTCTTTCTGGCATCTGGCGGAAATCGCGAACGATCGCAGCACAGTGGTCAACCGTTCCCTGCTCGGTGGCGCTGGCCGTGACGATCGACAGAGAAAGTATGGCCAGAATTGAGAATAATTTTGTCATCGGAGTACAATTACTTCGCCAGCATAACCGAGCGCGGATGTATTTTGGCCGGAAAAGATTCGACTCAAAAAGGGTTCGTTAGGACGTTAGGCGGCACAAGTTTTTATTGAATGAATTTTTACGAGAATGACGAAAGGGATGAAGCTTTCATGCGCGAAGCATTGCGACAGGCGCAAAAAGCTTACGAAGTCGATGAAGTGCCGGTTGGTGCGGTAGTTGTTCGAGCAGGAAAAGTTATCGGCCGCGCCTATAATCAAGTGGAGTTACTGAAAGATGCCACTGCGCATGCGGAAATGCTCGCGTTAACGCAGGCTGAGGCGGCCGTCGGGGATTGGCGTCTGACCGACTGCGATCTATACGTTACCAAGGAACCGTGCGTAATGTGCGCGGGCGCACTCATCCACATTCGCGTTCGCCGGCTCATTTTCGGATGCGCCGACACGAAGAGCGGTGCGTCGGGAGGGATGATAAATTTACTCCAGCATCCTGGTTTGAATCACCACTGCGAAATCACTTCCGGCGTTCTTCAAAATGAATGCGCAGCGATCCTTCAGAATTTTTTTCGCAAGCGCCGCGACGAGCAAAACGTAACTCCGCAAGATCAACAAATCGAAAATCGTAAATCTGAAATCGAAAATTAGAGTGTGGCTGCCTCGCGAGGATTCAAATTGACTAGCTGCTTGTTGGGCTCGGGTGAGCGTCATGCAGAGCAGTAACGGCGATTTCGCCGATTCCCTTGCCGTCTTTGCGGCTCCTAAACGTATAGGACTAAAGTCCTATATACGGCTCTCGGGAGTGCTGGTAAAATTGTCTTCGATTACGTTATCCGAGGTTCCAACGCATCTTCGGCCGGCGTGAAAAGCTGGTTGGGGGCTTAACCTTCGCTGAGACACCGCTTAGCGCGATCTCCAGATTCAACTGGAGCCCGGAGTCGACCAAAGCGAGGCCGCTGTTGAAAGCGCCTTGTGAGGATGGTTCCTCGTTCCGCGCGGATTTGGAGCAGTCAACCCCAAATGAAAGGCCGTTTATGAAATTCGTTAGTCTCACAAAGCCAATGGCCGTGCCTCACCAAATCCACACCTACACCGAGCTTCGGCGACAGATTCACGACGACCTCCGGATCCAACATCCCGAATGGGTCCAGCCAAATGGCGAGTCCCCCATGTGTGATTCTTACGAGGCGCGCCTCCTGGAACTGCTCGACACTTCCACGCGACCGGGGATCAACGAATGAAGTACAAAATCAAAAGTTTCGTACTTGGCGTAAAAGAAGCGCGCTGGATATCGTGTACTACCGTTTACGGTCGGCCCGCCAGAATAGCGTATGATATGGGGAGAAAACTCTCCAATGGCTTTACGGCCCTATTAAAGGTGCGACTGGCATAACAAAGGCTACCAAAGGGACGAGCCGCCGCCCGCAGGAAGAGCAGCGCTGTAATTCCAGAGACCGCGCGAAAATGCCGTTGACAAATTGGGGAGGATTTTTCAAACTCGGCGTCGTCAAACAGATCTGAAATCGGGCGAAGGATGCTTCTCCCGGCGGTTTCCTCCTCTCTTTCAGACCTGCCGCTCGGAGGATGAAACTAGATACTGTAACCTCAAACGCCGCGGGTGCCTGGGGTGGAGTGCTCGCGATCACGACCCTGACATGCCGTGCTCAGGCCAACGGCGCAAACTCGCTGGCTCTTTCTGTCCGCATGCTTTCCTGCGGCTTGCTGGCGGTGCTGATTCTCTTCACCGGCTGTGCCCGAGAGACACTGTTCAAGTCGAACTTTGACCAGACCCCCATTGGTCAACCGCCATCACATGCCCAAGCGGTCGGAACAGCAAATGTGGACGGCCCCGCAGGCAGCGTGGTAGTCGTGGCCCCGCCTGTCACAGCCTCAGGCAAGTGGGTCCAGATCAGCCAGCCCGGCGAACCGCAGTTTGTGGCATCGCTACAGGGTATTCTTGCCCAGGTCCGGGGCGATGGCACTTATACTTTTTCAACGATCCTCTTCATTCCTTCCGGGAGCGGTCCGGCGACAATCCGTTTTGAGAGCCAGGAGGTGGTCAGTCCCGACCTGCCTACGGTATTTCTGCATCTCGATTTCATGCCGGACAACCGCGTCCGTATCGATGACGACCCCGGGACCCTCTTCGGGACGTTCCCGAGTGACCAGGTCTTTATCGTTCAAGTGACGCTGAAGATCGATGCCTCAGCAGCCACCGCGCACACCATTCTGTCTGGCGCGGGGGCCTCGGGTCAGGCGGATTACACTGTTATTTCAGCATTGCATCCGGTGGCGCGGCAGTTTGGCGCAATCAGACTCATGATGGGCTTTCCCTCGACGGGAAAGTTTGACGCCACAACCATCGTCGTGACGCGCAATACGCAGTGAACTGATAGGCCAGGGGTTATGAACGACGCTGATGAAACCGGCGATTGCGTGCGAAGTGTGCGCGATTTCTGCACAAGCTGGTTTAACTTCCGCCCTCGGCGGGCCCGTTCGGAAGCGCCGAATGCATCTTGGAACCTGCCGATGATTTCATCGGGAGGTTATACCTGCTTACTTTCGCCACATCGCGAGACGACTCCCCGCGTGAGATATTGGGAAAAAATCGCTAGCAATCTCAGCAGAGCCGGTTGGAGTTGGGGCTGCGTCAGGCATGGATGTCGAGAATGAAAGGCGATTCAAAGTCACGGCGAGATTTTCAGTGACAGGCAGAAAAATACCCGAGACTCTTCCCGTTATGAGATGTATAATGCGTAGACACCCAAATAGTCTATGAACGCAAAACTCATACTGTCCTTGAGTTGCATAGCGGTGAAAATCGATAAACGCACACGAGCTGGCGGCAACGATACTTTAGTACCATGAAAACGTTCTTTTCGATCATTTTTGCGGTCGCCGTCTCCGTTAGCACGGTTCGGGCGGGACACGGCGGACAGGGCGGACACGGCGGCGGACAGGGCGGGCACGGCGGATACCATGGAGGACACAGCGGATACCATGGAGGACATGGCGGATACAGCGGATATCACGGGGGACATGGCGGATATCACGGCGGACATTTTAGCTCGATGTCGGCGCGAGGCGGACACAAGTTCAGCCAAAACGGGTCGACATTCAGCCGCGGCGGCAAATGGAGTGGCGGTAACTGGGGCGGCCGCAATTGGAGAGGCGGCAACTGGGGCGGCGGTAACTGGGGCGGCTACAACTGGAGCGGAGGTGACCGATTCATCTTCAGCGGCGGATTTGGTTATCCGTACTACTGGGATTGGTACCCCTCTTGGGGCTGGGGTATTCCTTACCTGTTTAACTACGGCTATTATTCTTATGGGTATTATCCTTCGTACGGGTACGGGTACGGGTTTGGTTATCCGTATTACTGGGATTGGTACCCCTCTTGGGGCTGGGGCGTTCCTTATGCGTTTAACTACGGCTATTATTCTTATGGGTATAATCGTTCGTATGGGTACGGTAATGATTACTACAGCGACCCCGCTTACAGTTACGGCCACGCCGATCGATCTTCCATTGCGCAGTTGCAGCGCCGGTTGGCTACAGCGGGTTACTACTATGGCGCCATTGATGGAATCATGGGGCCGCAAACTCGTCGTGCGATTCGCGCCTATGAACGGGCGTACGGGGCACTTAGCATGCGCTAACTGCGATTTCGATTGTTAATCTTTCTATTGGTTGATCTCGTAATCAACTTCGGAAGGTGAACGGGATTCGTATCCGAACTACAACCGGCTGGCCATGTTTGCGCGCCGGGTCGAACCGCCAAGTTTGCACGGCATACATTGCTTCCTTTGCAAATGGGTAAGCTGTGGCCGTTATGGGGCGAATATCGCTGGTCGCGCCATCGGCTGTGACGCCGAACTCAACAACGGCATAACCCCAGTGACGCCTTTTGGATTCCCTCGCAGGAAAAAAAGGGGCATAGCCTTTCAAGAACTTCGGCGGCGTGTCGTAAGCACTCGAAGGTGTAACGGACGTCATATAAGTCGCGACTTGTTTTTCGGGCATCGGATTGCCTTCAACCGCCAGTTTTGGAGAGGAACAAGCGTAAAGAAGCAGCGTTGTTATTAGACTGAGTGCGGCAAAACCGCGATCAACGAGGTATTGGCTCATAACCGATTCTTTGAGAGAATGACCTTCAGCTTTGAGCATTGCTGTTTTGTTGGTACTTCAGCACCAACAAGAGCATCTGTCTAAACTTATCATTCAGAAATCCGAGATGATCGAAGGGTGGATCAAAGCTCACGATTGAGCGCTGACAATCTCAGCAAAGCCGGTTGGAGTTGGGGCTGCGTCTCAGCCGTGGATTCTCGCCGGCGAACAATCTGGATTGCCGATGCGCATCGCGACGACGGAAAACGCTTCATTGTGCGTGCGGATGAAAAGTTGAGTGCTTTTTGGAGCTTGAAGCGGCGATTCTGTCGTTAGTTTGGAACGACCTTCAGAGCGCGCGTCCCTTGGGACGAATCGCTCGGAGCTGAGGACTAATTCAGTTCGACTGAAACTGAAACAAAGATACGATCTCCATAGCTGGACGAGGAGATCACGACATGACCACGAAAGCATTATTTGTTCGACTGGAGGCAAAACCGGGCAAAGAAAACGAAGTCGCCAAATTCCTGCGCGACGCGCAGGGTTTGGTGCAACAAGAGCCCGCAACAACCGCCTGGTTCGCCATTCGACTTGGTTCAACCATCTTCGCCATCTTCGATGCATTTCCGGATGACGCCGGACGCGACGCGCACCTGTCGGGAAAAGTTGCCGAGGCGCTGATGGAGAAAGCGCCCGAGCTACTAGCGGAGCCGCCTAAGATTGAGAAGGCA